>OLSJ01001072.1_pt1 | contig 18193 bp, 11 predicted proteins | sample 1672151 | NCBI WGS metagenome assembly OLSJ01 (sample SAMEA3136653, study PRJEB25190) | human gut metagenome | biome: human gut; feature: human-associated habitat; material: faeces | place: Austria | collected 2013 | reverse complement strand
CATGACCAGAAGGTCTATGCCGTCCTCTTTTCATGCCAATTTGTTCGCTCTGGCGCCCGCTCGCTGGCATTGCCAAAACATCGACGTTGCCGTGGTCCTAAGTAGTCATCGGGGACGTTCTTGTTTGACTAGTCGTTTAAGAACGTCCCCGATGACTATTTGAATTGCTAATTTGTGCGGGTTGTGGTTTTGTGACCTGCTGAAATTTAGGATACTGTACAACTGTACGTTAATTTGTCTTCGTAGTATATTGCTACCCGCAAAACTCAATACCATTGTGCTCTGAGACGCTAAAGCGCCTACGTACAATGGTTGTCGATAGTACGATTCGATTTAACGACAGGATGGATGGTCCAAGCGTGAGTCTCGGCAGCAAACTATCCAATGCAAAGGTGTCCTTTGCGATATTTAAGCGCGACATTAAGCGACTGCTTGTGAACCCCGTTGCCTTGGTGGTTACCCTTGGCGTGTGCGTTATTCCCTCGCTGTATGCCTGGTACAACATCGTGGCCAACTGGGATCCGTACGGAAACACCCAGGGTATCAAGATTGCCATCGCCAACAACGATCGGGGCACCCAAAACGACTTGGTGGGCGAGCTCAACGCGGGCGACCAGGTTGTCGATCAGCTCAAGGAGAACGATCAGCTGGGCTGGACCTTCGTCGATTCGGCGTTCGATGCCAAGGAGGGCGTCGAGAGCGGTGAGTACTATGCGGCCATCGTAATCCCCAAGAACTTCTCGGATAACCTGGTTTCGATGCTCGACGGTAACTACCATCAGCCCAAGCTTACGTACTACGTCAATGAGAAGAAGAGCGCTATTGCGCCCAAGGTTACCGACACCGGTGCAAGCACCATCGAGGAGCAGATCAACTCGGAATTTGTCTCCACGGTGGGCGAGACCGTTGCCAGCATTGCCAAGGATGCCGGAGTCGATTTAAAGGACAAGGCAACCCAGACTCAGGATTCGTTGGCAAGTTCTGTCTCCGAGGCATCCGATACCTTGGGCGAGGTGCGCGATTCGATTGGCGACATGAATGCCGCCATCGATAAGACGAGTGGCGCTATCGCCTCGGCTGATGCGGCACTTGCCGGCATGCAGGGTCAGGCGCCGTCACTGACGCAAGCGATCTCTCAGGGCAACGACCTGCTGGGTGAAGCTCGCACCACGGCGGGCAACTCTATCGCCTCGCTCTCCAAGGCGCTCTCGGAAGGCAGCCTTGCGCTCACCAAGACGTCGGCCTCCGCGAACGCTGCCATCGGCAAGCTGACGGGCACGGTCACATCTACGACCACCCGTATCGACAACTCGCTCGAGTCTCTCCAAGCGACGATCGACCACAATAAGGCCGTTATCGGGCACTTGGAGATTCTCGCCAATGACACGTCGACAGGTTCCGAGGAAATTGACGCGCGCATTGTATCGACCATCAATACGCTCCGTGAGCAGAACGAGAAGTTGCAGAGCATCAAGGACGGTCTGTCTGCGCAGTCGAGCGCCATGGCGAATGACGCCGCGGCTGTCTCGGGTGCCAGCGACGCTATCAATAACGCAATTCAGACCGGTGCGACCAACCTTGGCCAGGCCCAGACGGACCTGGGTCAAAACGCGCTGCCGAAGGCCTCGAGCGCGCTTGATTCCTTTGCCGCCGTCTCGGGTGATTTGACGGGTATCGTATCTGGCCTCACGCCCACGATTGCAAGCGCGCGCGGTACGCTTTCGCAGCTTAACGCTACGCTCGGCCAGGCCAAGACCACGCTGTCCCAGACCGATTCCTCGCTTGCCAAGGTCCAGGACAAGCTCGCAACCGCCGCCAACGACATCGCGGCGCTACAGACCTCCGAGTCCATGGGCGAGCTGGCCGACCTGATGGGCGTCGACGTCAATGACGTCGCAGACTTCATGGCATCTCCGGTTGAGCTCGCGTCCAAGTCGATCTATCCGGTTAAGAGCTTCGGCTCGGGCATTGCCCCGTTCTATACCAACCTGGCGCTTTGGGTGGGCGGCTACGTGCTTATCGCCATCTACAAGCTCGAGGTCGATCGCGAAGGCATCGGCAGCTTTACGGCGCGCCAAGGCTACTTTGGCCGCTGGTTGCTCATGGTGATCCTGGGCGCGTTGCAGGCCATCATCGTTACGGTGGGTGATCTGGTCATTGGCGTACAGTGCGTCAACCCGCTGCTGTTCGTGCTGGGCGGCATCGCCATCTCGTTTACGTACGTCAACATCATTTACGCGCTGTCCACTACGTTTAAGCACATCGGCAAGGCAATCGGCGTCATTCTGGTTATCGTGCAGATTCCGGGTTCATCGGGCATGTACCCCATCGAGATGATGCCTGGCTTCTTCCAGTGGCTGCACCCACTGCTGCCCTTTACCTACGGCATCAATCTGCTGCGCGAGACGGTCGGCGGCATGTACTCGTTTAACTACCTGTTTAACCTGTGCATTCTGGGCGTGTTCTTGATCGTGGCGCTCTTTATCGGCCTGCAGCTGCGTCCGCTGCTGCTCAACCTTAACCTGCTCTTTGATAAACAGCTCTCCACGACCGGTATGATGATTTGCGAGTCCAACGACCTGCCGCGCCAGCGCTACTCGCTGCGCACGGCCATGCGCGTCATGCTCGATTCCGATTCGTACCGTCGCGAACTGCTCGATCATGCGGTCGCCTTTGAACATCGCTACCCGTACTACATCAAGGGCGGTTTTGCCGCCGTGGTGGGCGTTCAGGTCCTGCTCTTTGTCCTGTCGACGGTTCTCGATATCGACAATAACGGCAAGATCATCCTGCTTGTCATTTGGATTATCTCGGTTATTGCCATCTGCGGCTGGCTGATCAATATCGAATATATCCGAGCGAGCCTCAATACCCAGATGCGCATCTCGGCGCTTTCGGATGAGGACCTGCGTCGCGAGATGCGCGAACACACGGCCGCCATTCCTGCCGCCCGCCACATGTTTGGTCTCAACGCCAGCGAGCGTGGTGCCAAGGGCGGCGATCAGTCCACGGGCCGCTTGCCGCATATAGGCTCGAACCATAAATCTCAGGACAGCGACAGTACAGCCACAAATGATGGAGATGCCACTCCGCTTGGCAAGCACTCCAAAGGAGGTGAGGCATAAATGAAGAACATCCTGCATCTGTTTAAGCGCGATGTCCAAAATGTGTCTCGCTCCGTGATCGGCTTGGTTGTCGTGATGGGCCTCGTTATCGTACCGTGCCTGTACGCGTGGTTTAACATCGCCGGCAGCTGGGACCCGTACGGCAACACCGGCAATCTTAAGATCGCCGTGGTCAACACCGATGAGGGTTACGAGAGCGATCTGATCCCCGTTGAGGTCAACGTGGGTGAAAACGTGACCGCCACCCTGCGCGGCAACGAGAGCTTCGATTGGGTTGTACTCAACAATCGAGAAAAGGCCATCGAGGGCGTCAAATCGGGCGCATACTATGCGGCTGTCGTTATCCCTAAGACGTTTAGTGCCGATATGATGACGCTCTTTTCGACCGACGTGAAGCATGCCGATATCGAGTTCTACGAGAACCAGAAGGCCAACGCCATTGCGCAGATCGTGACCGAGAAGGGTTCGAGTGCCGTTCAGAGCCAGGTTAACGAAACTTTTACCGAGACCATTACGAGCATCGGTCTTAAGACGGTGTCCAGCCTGCTCGATTACATGAGCACCGACCAGGTCAGCAACTTTATCGCCAACCTGTCCTCGACGCTTGGCGATTCGATTGAGGACCTGCGAGACGTTCAGGCAAATGCTTCGTCGCTGACGGGCATTTTGAGCTCCACGTCCGATTCGCTGACGTCGGCGAGCGGCATGCTCAAGCAGACCGGTGCCGTCGATGAGTCGACAAAGCAGCTCATGGAACATGCCAAAAGCGGCATCGATGATTCCAAAGAAGCGCTTAAGGCGGCAAACGATGCCATCGATGCCGCAATCGATGGAAGTGCGGGTTCGTTCGACAATGTGTCTGCCGAGCTCGCGAAGGCGTTCGACACCGCAAACCAGCATGTCGACCTTACGGTGTCCCAACTCAACGATGCCGCTGCGGCCCTCAATGCGCGCGCCAAGGATATCGATGCGATGGCCGATCAGCTCCGCAGCCTTGCCGACCAGGTGAGCGATGAGAATTTGAAGGACGGCCTCAAGTCCGCCGCGACGTCGCTGGGCAGAATCGCCGTTGAGTACCGTAACAATGCGAAGGACCTGACGGCGACCGCAAAGTCCCTTTCTGACAGCATGGCAGAGGTCAACAGCACGCGTGCCGAGGTCGACCAGGCCATCGCCGATGCCAAGGCGGGCATTTCGGGCGCCAAGTCCGACTACGACTCCACGTTCTCGGTCAAGGCAAAGGAGCTCAAGAAGACGGTTTCGGGCATCCTGGACTCGCTGGATGGCATCTCGGGCGATCTGGATAGCGCCGTAGACGGCCTGACCGACGCATCCGGTTCGCTGGCAAAGGGCCTCTCCAAGGCTGCAAAGCTGGTCAACAAGGCTTCCGATCAGCTGGGCGAGGCGTCGGACAAGATCAGCGCGTTTAAGGACGAGCTCGACGGTGCCTTGATGTCGGATGACCTCGCGACGATCAAGACGATGATCGGCAATGATTCCGAGGGCCTGGCCGTGTCGCTTTCCGGTCCCGTCGCGCTCGACCGCAAGCCGGTCTATCCGATCCGCAACTACGGTTCGGCCATGGCGCCGTTCTACACGATTCTGTCGCTCTGGGTCGGCTCGATCGTGCTGGCGGCCATGATGAAGGTCTCGGTTGACGATGAACTCATCAACGAGCTCATCCCCGTGCGCCTGCACGAGATCTACCTGGGCCGTTATCTGTTCTTTGGCGGTCTGGCCCTGCTACAGGCGACGCTCGTGTGCGCGGGCGACATCCTGTTCTTTGGCATTCAGTGCGACAACCCGCTGCAGTTTGTGCTGGCTGGCTGGGTCGCGAGTCTCGTGTTCTCCAATATCGTCTACACGCTTACGGTTTCGTTTGGCGATATCGGCAAAGCGCTCGCTGTCGTGCTGTTGGTCATGCAGGTCGGCGGTTCGGGCGGCACGTTCCCCATCGAGATGACCGGTCCCGTGTTCCAGGCGATATATCCGTTCCTGCCGTTTACCCATGGCATCAACGCCATGCATGCCGCCATGGCCGGCGCCTACCATATGGAGTATTGGGTTGAGCTGGGCATTCTGGCGAGCTATCTGATTCCGTCGCTGGCTCTGGGCGTCGTCTTTCGCCGTCCGGTCATCAAAGCCAACGACTGGATTATCGAAAAGCTGGAGTCGACAAAGCTAATTTAGTGCGGCAACGTTAACGCTGATGCAGCACTAACGCCAGCGAGCGAGCCGCATTTGCGCCAAGGTGACGTGAAATGAAAGGGCGCTGACCTTCTGGTCGCGCCCTTGAAATTGAACGTCAGATTGGCGTGAATGCGGCTCGCGCAGCGTCGGCCGGTCCGCCGTTCGGTAGAACGGCGGAACAAAACGCTTTAGTGGGCTGGATTGCGTGGGCTGCTTGGTTGTTGCTACAGTAGCGGGGCGTGCCGGGGGTCCGGTGCGCCCCGTTTTTATTTGACCATGAGGCGGCGCGCAGCCATACGCGTGCGGACACCACGCCCAGATTGAGTGTGAGGATGTTCCATGGCCCAATACGCTGCCAACGAAATCGAAAACATGCCCGATAGTCCTGTGGCCCGTGAGGATTTGGGCGCGGGCGGTATTCCCCGGGGCGCCGGCGCACGCTCTCCGCTGTTCTGGAAAGTTTTGCTACTTTCGGTGGCGGTCATCTGGGGCTACTCCTTTACCACTATGAAGGACGCACTCGGCACCATTCCGGTGTTCGAGCTGCTCTATGTACGCTTTCTGCCTGCAGCGTTGGTCATGTTTGCCGTCTTCCACAAGCGCATCACTGCACATTTCAACGCTCGCAACCTGATCGTTGGCCTGAGTATGGGCGTGCTCATGTGGGCGGCCTATGCGTTGCAGACGGTCGGCCTGGCACATACTACGGCGGGCAAGAATGCTTTTTTGACGGGTACGTATTGCATCCTCGTGCCGTTCGCGAGCTATTTTCTGAGCGGCGAAAAACTCACCCGCTATAACCTGGGCGCGGCACTGCTGTGCTTGGCGGGCATTGGCTTGGTGGCGCTCGATAGCGTTGAATTCAACATCGGTGACGTCATTACGCTGGCAGGCGCCGTCTTCTTCGCCATCCAGATGGCGGTGACCGCCAAGTACGGTCGCAAAATGGACATCAACGTCATCACGTTTTGGATGTTTGTGGGCAACGGCGTGCTGAGCCTGGTCTCGTCGCTTCTATTCGAGACCCAAGCGCCTCTATCCGTGTGGACGCCGAGCTTTATCGGTGTGATGGCGTTTCTCTCGGTGGGCTGTACGTGCGTGGCCCTACTCATCCAAAACGTCGGTCTGGCGCATGTCCCGGCCTCGACGGGCTCGCTGCTCCTTTCGATGGAGTCGCCTTCGGGTGTGCTGTTCTCGGTGCTGCTGATGGGGGAGGCGCTCACCTCGCGTCTACTCGCCGGCTTCGCACTCATCTTCCTATCGATCATTTTGAGCGAGACGCATTTCGACTTTTTGCGCAAAAAGCCGCGAGCGCGATTGTAAACAAATTGTTGCGCCGCCCTTCCAGGGCGGCATTTTTTATGTCATGCCCTTACAGTTGTGCCTTGCACTTTACGCTATCAAAGTGCTTGCTGCAAAAACGATACTGGAGGGCATCTATGACACCAGCTTTGTCCGATCTTCAACCGCAATCAGCGCCCAAGGCCACCGCGGCGGCGCAGGCCGCTATCGGTGACGGTCTTGTTGCAGAAGCTCAGGCTTTTGCAGACGAGCTCGCTGCGTGGCGACACGATCTGCACCAGACGCCCGAGTTGGGCAATCGCCTTCCGCAGACCTCTGCGTATATTCAGGCGCGCCTGACCGAGATGGACATTCCATTTACCACGCTCGTCGATGGTTCCTGCGTTGTGGGCCTTGTCGGTGCCGGCGCGGCAGCTGCTGCTCGGGGTAACGGTACGTGCACGGACAAGCAGGCCGGTACGGTTATCATGCTCCGTGGCGACATGGATGCCCTGCCCGTTGCCGAGGAATCCGGCGAGCCCTTTGCATCCACCAACGGCTGCATGCACGCTTGCGGTCACGATATGCACGCGACGGCGCTGCTTGGTGCGGCTCGTATGCTCAAAGCGCGCGAGGCAGAGCTTGTTGATGCCAACGCCACGGTTAAGTTGCTGTTCCAGCCGGGCGAGGAAACCTTTGAGGGTGCCCGCGCCGCCATCGCCGACGGTCTGCTACAGAACCCGCGTCCTCAGGTCGCCTTTGCCATGCATGTCAATAGCCAGTCGCCGCTTGGCCTGGTGCTTTACGGCAGTCCGGCGCTCTCGGGCGTGTACGGTTTCCGCGTCACGCTGCAGGGCAAGGGCGGTCATGGCTCGAGCCCCGAGATCTGCATCGACCCCATTACGGCGGGTGTGCACGTGCATCTGGCACTTCAGGAGCTCATCTCCCGCGAGGTGCCGGCGGTCAAGGAGGTCGCACTGACCGTGGGTAAGTTTGCCGGTGGTCAGGCCGCAAATGTCATCCCCGACACTTGTGTGCTCGAGGGAACGCTGCGTGGCTTTGACGTCGAGCTCATGGAGCACCTCAAGGAGCGTATCGCCGAGGTCGTCAACGGCGTTGCCACGACCTATCGCACGCCGGCGACCCTCGAGACGCTTTCGGATGTTCCCCCGCTCGTACTCGATGACGACATGACCCAGGCGTCGCTTGGCTACGTGGGCGCGGTGCTGCCCAAGGCCGCCTTCCTGCCGCTGTTCCACGCCATGGCGAGCGAGGACTTCGCGTTGATCTCGAGCGAGATTCCGAGTGCGTACTTTACCGTGGGCGCTGCCGTGACTGATACGGACGAGCATTTTGCTCAGCATCATCCCAAGGCACGTTTTAGCGATGCCGAGCTTCCCCTTGGCGCCGCGGCTTATGCCGCCGTCGCTTTGGGCTACATCGCCGACCACCGGTAGCACCCAATCTTGCTATTTGTTTGTTTAAAAGGAACAGTATGTCCCGGCAGCATAAATTCTACCCCGGCTGGCTCGTGGTGGCCTCCGGCTTTGTGATCATGGCCACGTGTTACACGATTTTCGTTAACTGCATGAGTCTGTTCCAGCCGCTCATCGTAAGCGACCTCGGGATCACGCTTGCCCAGTACAACATCTCCAACGCCATCTCCACCGTGGTGGGCGTCATCGGCTCACTTGTCATTGGCCATGTTGCCGATAAAGTAAACGGCCGCGTTTTGGGCTCCCCCACCGTTATCGCCACCTCTGCCGTTCTTGCCGGCATGAGCTTTGCCGGTGAGCTATGGCAGGTCTACGTGCTCTTTTCTGTTCGCTCCGTTCTGTCCGTGGCTGCCCTGGAAGCCGAATGGATGCTCGTACCATCATTCGGTTTCCAAGGCGGCCACGGGCCTACGAAATGATCCGTTTTCCTCCGTCCCCAACAGATCACGTAATCCGAAGGGGACGGAGGAAAACGGATCACAAACAGCGGCGGTGCGTCTGGCCGAACGAGTCCCCATACCCTCGTTCGGTCAGACGCGCCGCCGCGTTGCTGCTTTGTGCCGTATAATGTCCACTACCTATGACGCGATACAAAAGAAAGGTGTTTGCCCATGCAGGCACAGAAGGCGGAGGGAACCCGCGACCTTATCGGCGCCGAGATGCGCGCTTGGCAAAAGATGCAGCAGATTGCGGCCGGCGTATTCGAGCCGTTTGGCTTTAAGCCTATCGAGACGCCCGCGATCGAGCAGGTGGACGTCTTTGTCCACGGCATCGGCCAGTCGACCGACGTTGTGCGCAAGGAGATGTTCCGCGTCTTTAGCGGCGCCAACCTGGAGCGCGTCTTTACCGAAGGCACCGACACCAAGCTCAAGCCCAAGCAGCGCCTGGCCCTTCGTCCCGAGGGCACGGCCGGTGTGGTGCGCGCCGTCGTGGAGAACAACCTGGTGCCCCAGGGCTCCACGCCGTTTAAGGCTTACTACGCCGAGGCCATGTTCCGTGGCGAGCGTCCCCAGAAGGGTCGCCTGCGCCAGTTCCATCAGGTGGGCATCGAGTGGCTCGGCGCTCCCGATCCGGCTGCCGACGCCGAGTGCATCATCATGCTCATGGAGTTCTACAAGCGCCTGGGCTTCGATCTTTCCAAGCTCCGTCTGCTCATTAACTCGATGGGCGATGCCCAATGCCGTCCGGCCTATCGCGAGCAGGTCAAGCAGTTTATCCTCGATCACGCCGACGAGATGTGCGACGAGTGCCGCGAGCGCGCCGAGCTCAATCCGCTGCGCGCCTTCGACTGCAAGAACGACCACTGCCGCGAAATCATGGCCGACGCACCGCTGATGGGCGACAACTTGTGCGATGAGTGCCGCGAGCACTACGAGCAGGTCAAGCGCTATTTGGATGCGGCGGGTATCGAGTATGTCGAGGATCCCACCCTGGTGCGTGGCCTTGACTACTACACCCGTACCGTCTTTGAGGTCGAGGCTCCCGGCGCCGGCGTCGGCTCCATCGGCGGCGGTGGTCGCTACGACGGCCTGGTCGAGCTCGAGGGTGGTAAGCCCACGGCAGGCGTCGGCTTTGCCGTCGGTTTTGAGCGCGCCCTGCTGGCCCTGCAGGCCTTTGGCAGCGATTTGGGTGCCGATGAGGCCCCGTGCGTCTATGTCGCCAATGCCGGCAAGGAACTGCGCCAGAACGTCTTTGCCATTACGCAGGAGCTTCGCGCCGCAGGTATCGTGACCGAGGCCGACTATCAGGGCCGTTCGCTCAAGGCTCAGTTTAAGCAGGCCGATAAGGTAGGCGCCAAGCTCATCCTGGTCCTGGGCGGCGACGAGCTTGCCGCCGGCAAGGTCAAGGTGCGCGACATGGAGAGCCATGAAGAGGTCCTTGCCGATCTGGCCAACGTCGTCGAGGCGGTTCGCGAGCGCCTGTAGCGCATCTTTTTGAGCTGCGGACCCGCTAACATGTCCCGCTCGCGGCGAGCGATTGTTACGGGGGTGTTTCGCTTTTATGCGGAATGCCCCCGTTTGCGTATGCCGCCCACCGAGAAATACGACCATTTAGGGCAAAACCTTTGCAATGCAGAAAATACTTTTGTGTGGTAAAGCGCAATCAGTGTCGAAAGTATTTCTCAAGCGCCTATAATGAATACCGCATGTTACGTGCATAGAAGGAGGAATGGGAGGAAACGTGGCTGAGAACCTAAGCAACCAGTCTGTACCCGAAGCCGCGGCGCGCGTCGCTGCCGTGGTCAACCGCCTCGTTAACCGAATCGGCTCGAATGCCGAGTCCAGGGAGCGTCTCGCCGAGATCGAGATCCCCGAGGAGCTGCGCGACAATCTGGCGCTGTTCTTGCGCCTGGAGCGCCGTGTGCTTAGCGAGTATGATCCCGAGATCGCGGACCTGTTCGACAAGATTTTGACAGCCGAGATTGTGGTCAATGCCGGCAACCCCGGTACCTGCGCTGCCGACGAAGCCGTCGACGAGCAGGGCGTGCCCACCGCCGACGAGCCCACTGCCGTGGCATTTCGTGAGGTCGTCGATTTGATCGACAGCCTGCCGCTCGATAAGCAGCAGGTCATTGTCCGCGCCTTTACGAGCTTTTTCCATCTGGCAAACCTGTCGGAGGAGAACTACCGTGTGGCGCAGCTGCGCGAGCGCGAGGCCGGTGCGTCGACCGATACCGAGGTCGATCCTGCCAACGAGCTTACCGTTGCCTATCACCAGCTGGTGAATGAGCTGGGTGTCGAGGGTGCCAACGAGCTGCTCGACAAGCTCGAGTTCCACCCTGTCTTTACCGCACATCCCACCGAGGCCCGTCGTAAGGCCGTCGAGGGCAAGATCCGCCGTATCTCCAACCTGCTGGAGGAGCGTCCGCGTCTGGGCGGCTCCGACCTGGTGGAGAACGAGCGCCATATGCTGCAGGAGATCGACGCCCTGGTGCGTACGAGCCCCATCGCGCTCAAGAAGCCCACGCCGGTCGAGGAAGCCGATACCATCATCGACATCTTCGATAACACGCTGTTCGACGTTATCCCCGTTATCTATCGTCGTTTTGACGATTGGGTGCTGGGCGACAAGGCCGGTACTGTGCCGCCGCTGTGCCCGGCGTTCTTCCATCCCGGCAGCTGGATCGGTTCCGACCGCGACGGTAACCCCAACGTCACCGCCAAGGTGAGCCGCGAGGTCGCCGCCAAGTACTTCACTCACATGGTGCTCAAACTCGAGGACAAGTGCCGCCACATTGGCCGCAACCTCACGCTCGAGGCCACCTACAGCAAGCCGTCTGCCGAGCTCATCAACCTGTGGAACCATCAGGTCGAGATGAGCCCTCGGTACACGGCCCGCGCCGAGCTGATCTCCGAGCACGAGCCGCATCGCGCCGTCATGCTTGTCATGGCCGACCGTCTGAACGCCACCGTGCGCCGTATCACCGACACCATGTACCACAGCGCCGATGAGTTCCTGGAGGACCTGCGCGTCGTCCAGCGCTCGCTGGCCGCCTGCGGTGCCGTCCGTGCTGCCTACGGCCCGGTCCAGACCATCATCTGGCAGGTCGAGTCCTTCGGCTTCCATATGGTCGAGATGGAGTTCCGTCAGCACTCCGTGGTGCACGCCCGCGCCCTCAAGGATATCCACGAGAACGGTATCCATGGCGACCTGCAGCCCATGACGCGCGAGGTCATCGATACCTTCCGCGCTATCGGCTCCATCCAAAAGCGCTACGGCAAGAAGATGGCGCACCGCTACATCATCTCGTTCACCAAGAGCGCCCAGCATGTGGCCGACGTCTTTGAGCTTGCCCACCTGTCCTTTGCACACGAGGAGGATGTCCCCGAGCTCGACGTGATCCCGCTGTTCGAGCAGCTCGAGGACCTCGAGGGCTGCGTCGACGTGCTCGACCAGATGCTCACGCTGCCCGTGGTGCAAAAGCGCCTTGCTCAGACCAACCGCCGCATGGAGGTCATGCTGGGCTATTCCGACTCCTCCAAGGATGCCGGTCCTACCACGGCCATGCTCGCGCTGCACTCCGCGCAGGAGCGCATCGCCAAGTGGGCAGAGAAGAACGATATCGACCTGGTGCTTATGCACGGTCGCGGCGGTGCCGTGGGCCGTGGCGGCGGCCCGGCCAACAAGGCCGTACTGGCGCAGCCCAAGGGTTCGGTCAACTGCTTCTTTAAGCTCACCGAGCAGGGCGAGGTCATCTTTGCCCGTTACGGCAACCGCACGCTGGCTCAGCGCCATGTTGAGTCCGTTGCCGCCGCAACGCTTTTGCAATCGGCTCCGAGTGTCGAGAAGACCAACACCGAGACCACGCAGAAGTTCTGGGATATGGCCGAGAAGCTCAACGCCGCAAGCCACGAGCGCTATCTGGACCTGCTGAACACCGAGGACTTTACACCGTGGTTCTCGACCGTGACGCCGCTGACCGAGGTCGGTCTGCTGCCGATCGGCTCGCGTCCCGCCAAGCGCGGCCTGGGCGCCAAGTCGCTCGACGACCTGCGTACCATTCCGTGGATCTTCAGCTGGAGCCAGGCACGCATTAACCTGGCCGCTTGGTACGGCCTGGGCACCGCCTGCGAACAGTTGGGCGACCTTGACCAGCTCAAGGCTGCCTACCAGGAGTGGCCGTTCTTCCGCACGTTCATCGACAACATCGAGATGTCGATCGCCAAGACCGACCAGCGCATCGCCAAGATGTATCTGCACCTGGGCGATCGCCAGGATCTGTCCGAGAAGGTCTTCACCGAGATGCAGCTCACGCGTAAGTGGGTCCTTGCCATCGTCGGTGATGAATGGCCGCTGCAGCGCCGCCGCGTGCTCGGCTGCGCTGTCCGCGTGCGCAACCCCTACGTCGACGCCCTGTCCATCGCCCAGGTCCGCGCCCTTCGCGAGGTGCGTATGAACCAGGACGAGATGGCCGAGGAGAAGAAGGCCGAGTACATGAGCCTGATTCTTTCGACTGTGACCGGCGTCTCGGCAGGATTGCAAAACACGGGGTAATCGATAGCCCTGTGGCTCTCCCCGGGACCCGACGGGTTTCCCTCTGAATGCGTCCTTGCACTTGAAGCCCCCTTATCCTGCTCCTTCGGAGCTGCGGATAAGGGGGCTTCGTGCTGCGGAATGCATTCAGAGGGAAAACCCGTCGGGTCCCTTCGTCCTCGGTCTTCAGGGATTGGGGCTGAAGGGATTAAAGTGCGCTTCGCGCCCAATGCGGAGTGCGGCGAGGGCTTCTTGCGTCCTGCGGAGTGTGCCTAAAAGTAAACTAATGGCGGGCCCTGCGATGTCCGGTCTTCGGCGGATTACTGGCTGGGGAAAAGATGGCGCGCTTCGCGCGCTTTGATGGGGCTTCGTGCTGCGGAATGCATTCAGAGGGAAACCCATCGGGTCCCTTCATCCTCGGTCTTCTGGGATTGGGGCTGGAGAGAATTAGGTGCGCTTCGCGCGTTTTGGATGGGGTCTGTCCCGGCGGCGCGTTTGGCGCTTCGCGCCTCGCGTCTTATCGATCGGGATTGAGATGCATCTGGTGCTTCTCGCCTTACGACTGTAGTGGCTGCGGTCCCGTTTGGGATTGCGGCCGTTTTGTTGTGGGTCAAATATGAACGTTGTGTTAATGAGTCGGTGGACGGTGGAGTTTTTCGGTGAGCGGCGTATCCTTCCAACGGTTTATCTAGTGTGTCAGTTGAAAGGAAGAGGGCGCTCGTCATTGTTTGAATGTGAACTGCCGTTTGACCACAAGACGTTGCATCTGGAGCTCGAGGATAAGAACTTCGCGGGTGTGATGGAAGGTCATCAAAACGAGTTTAAGACCACGAAATCGCAGGAAGAGCTGGTAGAGGAGTCGCTTGCCAACCCTTATGGCTCGCCTTCGCTCGAGGAGCTTTGTGCTGGCAAGAAGGATATCGTCATCATTAGCTCCGACCATACGCGCCCCGTTCCCTCGCGTGTGACGATGCCTATTCTGCTGCATCACATCCACTCCGCTGCGCCTGAGGCGCGCGTTCGCATTCTGGTTGCTACGGGTATGCATCGTCCGTCGACGCACGAGGAACTCGTCAACAAGTACGGCGAGGAGATCGTTGCCAACGAGGAAATCGTTATGCACGTCGCAACTGACGACAGCATGATGAAAAAGATCGGCACCCTGCCTTCTGGTGGCGAGTGCATCATCAACAAGATTGCCGCCGATTGCGATCTGCTGCTTGCCGAGGGCTTTATTGAGCCGCACTTCTTTGCCGGTTTCTCTGGTAGCCGCAAGTCCGTCCTGCCTGGTATCGCCAGCTACAAGACCATCATGTACAACCACAACGGTCAGTTTGTGAACGATTCCCACTCGCGTGCCGGCAACCTGTGCCACAACCACGTGAGCGAGGATATGTTTGCCGCTGCCGAGATGGCTCACCTCGCCTTTGTGCTTAACGTGGTGCTCAACGGCAAGCACGAGGTCATTGGCTCCTTTGCCGGCGATATCCACAAGGCGCACGAGGCTGGCTGCGAGTTCGTGAAGAGCCTTGCCGGCGTTGAGCCCGTCGAGTGCGAGATTGCCATCACCACCAACGGCGGTTACCCGCTCGACCAGAACATCTACCAGGCCGTAAAGGGCATGTGCGCTGCCGAGGCCACACTTCCCGAGGGCGGCGTGATTATCGATGTCGCCGGTTGCGCCGACGGTCACGGTGGCGAGGGCTTCTATCACAACATCGCCGACAACGATCCGGCAGAGTTTGAGCGCGCCTGCATCGACCGTCCCAAGGACGAGACCCTGCCCGACCAGTGGACGAGCCAGATCTTTGCCCGCATCCTGGCGCATCACCCTGTGATCATGGTCACCGACCTGTGCGATCACCAGATGCTCAAGGATATGCACATGACGCCGGTCAACACTATCGAGGAGGCGCTCAAGCTCGCCTTTGAGATGAAGGGTGCCGATGCCAAGGTTGCTGTCATCCCCGATGGCCTGGGCGTTGTCGTCGCGCAGCACTAGTGCGTGGCCCAAACGAATCGTTTATAACCGACAAGAAAGATAAGGTTTTATGCTTACCAAACTCCTCTGTGAATTCGGCGCAACGGCCCTCATGATCATCTTTGGCGTGGGCGTGCACTGCGATACCGTGCTTAAGGGCACCAAGTATCAGGGCTCCGGCCACATGTTTGCCATCACCACCTGGTCTTTTGGCATCTCGGTCTGCTTGTTTGTCTTTGGCGGTGCCGTGTGCATGAACCCCGCCATGGTGCTTGCCCAGTGCATCGTCGGCCTGGTGCCGTGGAGCAGCTGCATCCCCTTCATGATTGCCGATATGCTCGGCGGCTTTGTGGGTGCCGTAATCGCTTGGCTTATGTATGCCGATGAGTTCAAGGCTTCCGATGGTGTCGTCGATCCCATTGCCCAGCGCAATATCTTCTCGACCAACCCCACCACCGAGGGCACGAACTATGCCCGCAACTTCTTCTGCGAGGCTATCTGCACCTTTGTGTTCATTAGCGCCATCCTTGCTGCTGCTAACCGTGCTGGCGAGAACGTTCTGATGCTCGCCATCTGCGTCGGCCTGATCGTTTGGGCCGTTGGCATGGGCATGGGCGGCATCACTGGCTTCGCCATGAACCAGGCCCGTGACCTTGGTCCTCGCATGGCCTATCAGGTGCTGCCGATCAAGAACAAGGCTGACAACAACTGGAAGTACGGCCTGCTCGTTCCTGGCATCGCTCCGTTTGTCGGCGCCGCTCTGGCTGCGCTGTTTGTGCACGGTTTCTTGGGCATGTTCTAGTCCAAGACAATTGATATAACGCCCGGGTCCGGCATAGGTTAACTTTCCGCCGCGTCCTCGGACATACAAGAAGCTCCCGCTGCGCACTTCGTGCGGCGGGAGCTTCTTGCGTCCTGCGGAGTGCGGCGGAAAGTTAACCCATGCCGGACCCTGCGGGAATCCAGTTGCGTTCGAACAAGCAACCAACATATATATCTGAATTTGGATGGGAGGGGCTTGTTGCTGTTGGGGGGCGTTGAAGTGCGAGTGACACTTTGGGATGCGTGGCGCCTTGGGGTGGGGCGGTGCTTTGGGATGAGAGGCTTACTTACTTAGTTGAAGAGGGGCTTTATGGCTGACAAGTAGTCTTTGGCTACGTCGGCTTTGTTTGCTTCGAAGTTGTGCCAGGCCCACCATTGGACCATTCCTACGAAGCTTGAGGCTATGTGGTGTAGTAGGAAGCTTCGGTCCATGGTGGCGGCGGGGCCGTTTGGGTCGGTAGGGACGGTTTCGGCTGCTCGTGACATGATGGTCTTGCGTAAGCAGTCGGCGAAGACGCGTGAGCCGGCGCCGGCTACAAGGGCGCGTACGCCCTGGCGGCGCTCCCAGAGGTTGTTAAGGATATGCTCGACCTGCACGAGTGGGTCGTCGAGCGGTGTGCCATCGTCGTCGAGAGCGTGGGTACAGATGTCGCTCACGAGCTCAGCGAGCAGGTCATCTTTGCTCTTAAAGAGGCCGTAGAACGTGGCCCGACCCACATGGGCGCGAGCGATGATGTCGCCGACGGTAATCTTGCCGTAGTCCTCTTCGCGCAGCAGCTCGGAGAACGCCGCGACGATCGCGGCGCGGCTTTTGGCCTTGCGGGCATCCATGGCTATGCGTCCGCGTGAACGAGCAGGCAACGGAGCGTTCCGGAGCAGCCCTCGTAGGGGCGCTTGCCGGCGCCGTAGCCGACGGCTTCGATGCGGTAGCGTGAGGGCAGGTGCTCGGACGTGCGCAGCGCGGTGACGATGGCGGCGCCCGTGGGCGTCACGAGTTCGCCGGCGACCGGTGCAGGCGTGAGGGCAATACTGCCCGCCTGACACAGGTTGACGACAGCGGGGACGGGAATAGGCATGAGGCCGTGGGCGCAACGGATGGTTCCGTGGCCCTCGGAGAGCGACTCGACCACGATATCCTCAATACCCAGGTCGTCGAGGCAGATGGCGACCGAGCAGACGTCGACGATGGAGTCGACGGCGCCCACTTCGTGGAACATGACGGTTTCGGGCGTTTTGCCGTGAGCTTTAGCCTCAGCTGCGGCGAGTGCGGTAAAGATGGCGAGGGCACGACGCTTGGCACCATCGCTCAGCTGCGAGCCATCGATGATGGCGGTGACGTCCGCCAAAGAACGGTGGTGATGGTGGTGGGCGTGATGATGGTCCTCGTGGCCATGCTCGTGGCAGTGCTCGTGTTCGTGCTCGACATGGTCATGATGGTGGTGCTCATGCTCGTGCGTGTGCTCGGCAGCTGCTTCGTTGCCGTAGAGCCAGGCCATATCGTGATCGTGGTTCTCGAGCTCCTCTGCCAGCTGAACGTCAAAGTCGCAGGCGTCGATGCCATGCTTGTTTACGCGTGTAACGGCAATCTCAAAGCCGTCGACCGGCAGCGTGGCGAGCTGTTCGCGCAGGTGCTCCTCGCTGGCGCCCAGGTCGAGCAGGGCTGCGACGGTCATATCGCCGCTGATGCCCGAGGTGCCGTCGATGATAAGCGTATGCTGATGGTTGGACATGGAATGCTCCTTAACGGGCGCTGGGTGTGCCGGCGCTCAGATGATTGATAAGACTTGCCTGGTAGGCGGCGCCAAAGCCGTTGTCGATATTGACGACCGATACGCCGCTGGCGCAGGAGTTGAGCATGGCGAGCAGTGCGGCCACGCCGCCAAAGCTCGCGCCGTAACCCACGCTGGTGGGAACGGCGATGACCGGACAGCTCACCAGGCCGCCGACAACGCTCGCCAGTGCGCCCTCCATGCCGGCAATGGCGATGACCACCTGTGCCTGGGCAAGCTCCTCGGCATGCGCGAGCAGACGGTGCAGGCCGGCGACACCCACGTCGTAGAGGCGGTCGACCTCGTTGCCATAGAACTCGGCCGTCAATGCGGCTTCCTCGGCGACGGGCAGGTCGCTCGTGCCGGCGCAGGCGACGACGATGCGTCCGTTGCCAGTGGGGGAGGGCTTGCCGCCCACGAGGGCGAGCTGTGCGTCCGGGACATATCCCAGGTCGATGCCGTTGTCGAGGAGCTCCGAGGTGCGGGCTGCCTTTTCGGCGTCCAGGCGCGTGACCAGGATGCGCTCCTGGCCGGCATCGTGCAGCGCTTCGATAA
>OLSJ01001071.1_pt1 | contig 18235 bp, 18 predicted proteins | sample 1672151 | NCBI WGS metagenome assembly OLSJ01 (sample SAMEA3136653, study PRJEB25190) | human gut metagenome | biome: human gut; feature: human-associated habitat; material: faeces | place: Austria | collected 2013 | reverse complement strand
TACACAGAGATAAAAGATGAAAGAGGTGTCCATAATGAAAACAGTAAAGGTAGCAATTCTCGGACTTGGAACAGTAGGATCCGGTGTCTATAAACTGATTCAGAAGCGTGCAGATGTGATGGAGAAGACAATCGGCGCTCAGATGGAAGTGAAGAAGATCCTTGTTCGTAATATAAATAAGAAGAGAGAGGGCGTAGACGCTTCTCTTTTAACAGATAATTGGAACGATATTATTGAAGATGATGAGATTCAGATCGTAATTGAAGTTATGGGCGGTATAGAGCCGGCGAAGACGATGATCCTTGAGGCGCTCAGAGCCGGTAAGAACGTAGTTTCTGCGAATAAGGACCTGATTGCAGAGGAAGGACATGTACTTCTTGCAACAGCTGAAGAGAATCATGTGGATTTCCTGTTTGAGGCAGCAGTTGCCGGAGCAATTCCAATCATTCGTCCGATGAAACAGTGTCTGGCAGTAAATGACATCTCTGAAGTTGTCGGTATCGTGAATGGTACTACAAACTACATCTTGACAAAGATGACAGAAGAAGGAATGGATTTCTCAGACGCACTTGAGAAAGCACAGGAGCTTGGATTTGCTGAGGCTGACCCGACATCAGATGTAGAAGGTCTTGATGCAGGACGTAAGGTAGCAATCATGGCTTCTATCGCGTTCCATTCCAGAGTCGTATTTCCTAACGTATTTACAGAAGGAATCACAAAGATCACAGCGAAAGATATCGAGTATGCGAAAGAATTTGACAGTGTGATCAAGCTGCTTGGCGTAGCACATAACACAGAGAGTGGAAATGAAGTAGGTGTTTACCCAATGATGATCCATAAGGAACACCCGCTTGCATCTGTAAGAGATTCCTTTAATGCAGTTTTTGTTCATGGAGATGCAGCAGATGATGCAATGTTCTATGGACGCGGTGCAGGAGAGTTCCCAACAGCCAGTGCAGTTATGGGAGATGTGATCGATGTTGCGAGAAATATGGCATATGGCTGCAATGGAAGAATCAGCTGTACATGTTATAAGAACCTTCCGGTAAAAGACATTGGAGATGTGAAGAATAAGTTCTTTATCCGTATGCAGGTAACGAATGAACCAGGTGTTCTTGCTGCAGTTGCAGAAGTATTTGGTAATCATAAGGTTAGTATCACAAGAGTTGTTCAGGAACATACACAGCCACATCAGGCGGAGCTTGTTATTGTAACTGAGAGTGTGAAAGAGAAATACATGAAGCAGGCGTTAGAGGAGCTTCTGGCACTGCCTAGCATTCTGGAAGTGAGCAGCATTATCCGCGAGTATTAATCAGAAGAAGTAGAAATCAGACAGAAGCTTACAGGTTTATCAGATGTGATGTTTACTGTTCACACGATGTGCGACCAGCAACGCATCTCGCCATTTTAAATCGCCTTTGGCGATGGGGCGAGATGCATTCAAGTCAAAACGCGCATCCTCCGTGTCAATCAGCGGAGTGATTGACACAGGAGTGAACAGTAACCTGCATTGTTCCGTACCTTTTGGTTACTGTTTTGGGGTTTGACATATATTGTATGCTATGGTAGAATACAACGGTAACTTTACCGTGGTACAGTGACTCATTGGTAGAGAATAAAAGCCAAGCTCGATGATGGAGGGTATTATTATGAAAAGAAAAGTATTAAGTGTGTTATTATGTGCAGGACTTGCAGTTTCTATGTTAGCAGGATGTGGTTCAGACTCTTCTAATGCGAATAAGAAAGCGGAATCAACAGGGAGTGATCTTGAATATGTGAAAGACAAAGGGACACTCGTGGTCGGTGTTACTGATTTTGAACCAATGGATTATAAAGATGATAATGGTGAGTGGGTCGGATTTGATGCAGACATGGCGAAAGCATTTGCAGAGAGTATCGGAGTTGAGGCAGAATTTGTAGAGATTGACTGGGATAATAAAGAGCTTGAGCTTGATGGAAAGTCAATCGACTGCGTATGGAATGGTATGACACTGATTGATGAAGTGAAGAGTTCTATGGAATGCACAGATGCTTATATGAATAACGCGCAGGTTGTAGTTGTACCGGCTGACAAAGCAGATAAGTATCAGGATGAGGAAAGTGTGAAAGATTTAACTTTTGCAGTAGAAGCAGGAAGTGCAGGGGAAGATCAGGTTGAAAGAATTGGTGCACAGTATACAGCCGTTTCATCACAGGCAGATGCACTGATGGAGGTTGCTTCAGGAAACTCAGATGCAGCTGCAATTGATGCTTTGATGGCAGCAGCTATGATCGGAGAAGGAACAGGTTATGCAGATCTTACTTACACAATAAGTCTGAACAATGAGGAGTATGGCGTTGGATTCCGTAAAGGATCTGATCTTGCAGCAGCTCTGAATGATTACTTTAAAAAGAGTATGGAAGATGGATCAATGAAGAAATGTGCTGAGACTTATAAAGTACAGGCTGCATTGATCGAAAAATAAATTTAGGATGGAGCTTTAATAAAATGGAACTTATTATGGAACAATTTCCAATCGTTATTCACTCACTGAATGTGGGATTTTTACAGACGCTGAAGCTGTTTTTTGCAACGCTTCTTGGAGCTATTCCGTTGGGACTGGTCATTGCATTTGGATCAATGTCACATTTTAAACCGTTGAGTTATATCACGAATATCATTGTCTGGATCGTGCGAGGCACACCGCTTATGATCCAGATGCTGATCATTTATTATTTCCCGGGACTGGTCTTAGGAAACCCAATCTGGGGTGGCGGTGAAAGCGGAAGATTTCTTGCAGCTTCGGTTGCATTTATCTTTAACTATGCATGCTATTTCTCGGTAATTTACCGCGGAGGAATCCAGGGTATCCCACAGGGACAGACGGAGGCCGGACTTGTTCTTGGAATGACAAAGCATCAGATCTTCTTTAAGGTTAAGCTGCTTCAGATGGTGAAGAGAATTGTTCCACCGATGTCAAATGAGATCATTACGCTTGTAAAAGATACTTCTCTTGCACGAATCATTGCACTGCAGGAGATTATCTGGGCAGGACAGGCGTTCCTGAAAGGTTCTCAGGGAATCTCAGGTGCGATCTGGCCGATGTTCTTTACAGCTTTTTATTATCTGATCTTCAATGGTATTCTGACAGTCCTTCTTGGAAAGCTTGAGAAGAAGCTGGAATATTTTAATTAAATGGGGAGGAAGAGATAAATGGCAATACTTGAAGTAGAACATATTAATAAAACATTTGGACGGACAGAAGTATTGAAAGATATCAGCTTTTCGTTGGAACGTGGACAGGTACTTTCCTTGATCGGTTCCTCGGGAAGTGGAAAGACGACACTTCTGCGTTGTCTGAATTTTCTGGAGACACCGGATAAAGGTGTGATCCGTGTAAATGATGAATTATTGTTTGATGCTGCAAATCCTGTAACAAAACAGGAAAGTGAGATCCGTAAGAAAAGATTACATTTTGGACTTGTATTCCAGTCTTTTAATCTGTTCCCGCAGTATACAGCACTTGGGAATGTAATGCTGGCGAAGGAACTACTTGCAAAAAGTCAGCCTGATTATAAGGCGCACAAGAAAGAGATACACGCAGAGATTGAAGCAGAAGCAAAGCGCCTCTTAGATCAGATGGGACTTTCAGAGCGTATGAATAACTATCCGCATCAACTTTCCGGAGGACAGTGTCAGCGTGTGGCGATTGCCCGTGCACTTGCGCTCAGTCCGGATATTCTATGCTTTGACGAGCCGACTTCAGCGCTTGATCCGGAGCTTACAGGTGAAGTACTGAAAGTTATCAAAGGACTTGCAGATCAGAATACTACGATGATCATCGTAACGCATGAGATGGCATTTGCAAGAGACGTATCGGACAAAGTTCTGTTTATGGATGACGGTAAGATACTTGAGCAGGGAACTCCTGAGGAAGTGTTTGAGAATCCAAAAGAAGAGCGTACCCGTCAATTTTTGTCTCGTTATACAAATGGATAGTGATTTTGTAAATACTGGACAAAAAATGAAGGCGGTAATAAGACACGAAGAATAAAACGACGAATATATTAGAAATACTAATATATTGGACGTAAATAAAATAATGAGCAGGAAGAAATACAAGGCGGAGGGAATGTTGATTTTCACTCCGCCTTATATTATAATCGGTTTTGTATGATACAGAAATCATGATAAAAACTAGCAGGAACTAGGTAAGGAGCATAAACTGACATGAGTGAATTTGAAAAAGCAGTGACGGGACTTGGGGAAGAATGCGGTGTTTTTGGTGCTTATGATGTGGATGGGCATGATGTGGCTGCATCAGTCTATTATGGCTTGTTTGCTCTGCAGCATAGAGGTCAGGAGAGCTGCGGTATTGCAGTGACAGACACTTATGGGAAGAGAAACGTCCTTTCAAAAAAAGGACTTGGCCATGTGGATGATGTGTTTGACGAAGAGGGCCTTTCGGAGCTGAAAGGAAATCTTGGTGTGGGTCATGTGAGATATTCAACAGCAGGCGCAACACGTGTAGAGAATGCAATGCCACTTGTTATAAACTATGTAAAGGGAACACTTGCGATTGCACATAACGGAAATTTAGTAAATGCAATCGAGCTGAGAGAAGAACTCAGCCAGACAGGTGCTATTTTCCAGACAACAATAGATTCTGAAGTAATCGCATATCTTATTGCGAGAGAGCGTCTTCATACACCGACAGCAGAAGAAGCAGTGAAGTGTGCGATGCAGAAGATCAAGGGTGCATACGCACTTGTTGTTAGCAGCCCGAGAAAAATGATTGGTGCAAGAGATCCATTTGGACTCAAGCCGCTGTGCATCGGAAAACGTGACAATACATATTTCCTTGCTTCTGAGAGCTGTGCAATTGCAGCTGTAGACGGTGAGTTTGTAAGAGATGTTCTTCCGGGAGAAATCGTAACAATTACAAGAAAACATGGAATCCAGTCAGATATGAGTATGGTGATCGATTCGGAAAAACAGGCAAGATGTATTTTTGAGTATATTTATTTTGCAAGAACAGACAGTACAATCGATGGTGTAGGTGTATACCATTCCAGAATTCTGGCAGGAAAAGCACTTGCGGAATCTTATCCGGTAGACGCTGACCTTGTTGTAGGAGTTCCGGACTCCGGTCTGGTAGCAGCGAAAGGATATTCTGAGCAGTCAGGAATTCCGTATGGAATGGCATTTCACAAGAATAGCTATGTGGGAAGAACATTTATCAAACCGAAACAAAGCGAACGTGTTTCCAGTGTAAAAATCAAACTGAATGTGATTCCGGAAGTTGTAAAGGGAAAACGAATCGTAATGGTAGATGATTCCATCGTGCGTGGAACAACTTGTGCAAATATCATTAAGATGCTGAAAAAAGCCGGAGCAAAAGAGGTACATGTACGTATCAGTTCTCCACCGTTCTTACATCCATGCTTCTTTGGAACGGATGTTCCGTCAAATGAGCAGCTGATCGCACATACTCACACACAGGAGGAGATCCGTCAGCTGATTGGAGCAGACTCTCTTGGATACATGGAGATTGAGAAACTGAAAGACATGGTTGGAGATCTTAAGTATTGCGATGCCTGCTTTACAGGAAAGTATCCGATGGAAGTTCCGAAAGAGGATATCAGTCAGGCATTTGAACAAAATTGATTTTGAAGACTCAGTTTATGTGTTATAATAGATGAACAGTTACGATAAAGATATGAAACAAGGAGAAAAGAATTATGAGTAATGATCGTTATGTAAGCCCGCTTTCAGAGCGTTATGCAAGCCGCGAGATGCAGTATATCTTCTCACCGGACAAAAAGTTCAGAACATGGAGAAGACTTTGGATCGCACTGGCAGAGACTGAGAAGGAGCTTGGACTCAACATCACGGATGAACAGATTGAAGAGATGAAGAGCCATGCGGATGATATTAACTTTGAGGTGGCAAAGGAACGTGAGAAGGTTGTACGTCATGATGTTATGTCTCATGTTTATGCATATGGTGTTCAGTGTCCGAAAGCAAAAGGAATCATCCATCTTGGAGCTACATCCTGTTATGTAGGAGATAATACAGATATTATTATTATGGCAGAAGCACTGAAACTGGTTCGCACAAAGCTTATGAATGTAATTGCAGAGCGCGAAGAGGAGTATGAGAAAGTACATAAGTTGCTAGATATGGTTCTTGCGGTGGCAGGATTTTGGATACTATACGAGACTATAAAGATTGGAATACATGAATATAAAGAATTGGATGCATTAAATACTTTTATTAGTTTTATGATTCCTATTGTGTATTTAATACTAATTATACCATTAGAATACATACTTGAACTTTATTCAAAATATGAAGTGTTGTTTGTCAGGATGTCATTTAAGGAAGCAAAAGATAAAAAAATTCAAAGAAGACATCGTTGGCTTGTGATAAAAGTGTGTAAACTTTCAGTGCATAAAGTGATGCTCTTTCAAAAGAAATATTGGTGCAAAATGTATAGTAGAATGTCTGTAGCAGAATTTGAGAATCTGATAAAAGAATTCAGGGGCGAATGCAATAATGAGAGATAATTTCTGTATTTCGGAATAAATAATTGGATTGATATATGAGTACATTTTGAGTGCAATTTTTATGCCAGTCAAAATTATGCCTGCTAATATGGCGAATACAACAATGAAAAGTAGCGAAAACGCTATTGAAATTACAGAAATCAATCTCCTGTGAGACGAGTTTGAATAAAAGGGAACGCCGTAAAAACCTAGTATTTATGCGGGTTTGCAGCGTTCGGAGAAGTCTTTTGATAACAATTTGATAACAGCCATACAAGTGCCATTATTCTTGTAATCCGGTGGTTTATGGGTTACGGAATGATAAAAGGCGGCTTGCATGGCGGAAGAAATCCATATTACAAAGCCCTTAGCTGTGGGTAATGATTCCATAGCTAAGGGCTTTTTGTCGTTCTTATTCATCTTTTTTGAGCTTGTCCTGAAATGCCTCCACCAGCGTATCGCTTAACTCCTGTGAAGGGACTTTCGCCCAAAGCTGCGTGGTATCGTATTTCGGATAGTAGTAACGCCAGCGGTCATAATCCGCTGCACAACCAGCTTTCAGCCATATTCAACCATGCTGTGCGCTATTATGAGCTGCGTTCTAATCCGGCCGCAAAGGTGAGAAATATGGGCAGTGAGGAACACAGGGAAATGTTGTTCTGGACGAAAGAGGAGTACAAGAAGTTTTCCTTTGAGATGATGGACAAACAGGTTTCCTTTTATGCCTTTGAAATGCTCTACTGGTGCGGTATCCGTGAGGGCGAGCTGTTGGCGCTGACTTCTGCGGACTTCGATTTTGACAAGGAAACGGTCACGATCAACAAGTCCTATCAGCGTCTACACGGGGAAGATGTGATTACCACGCCGAAAACAAAGAAAAGCAATCGCACTATCAAAATGCCGCATTTTCTCTGTGAGGAGATGCAGGAATATCTCGGTATGCTCTACGGCCTCAAAAAGAAAGACCGTATCTTTACAGTAACGAAAAGCTACCTTCATCACGAGATGGACAGAGGTGCGAAAGCCGCAGGCGTGAAGCGTATCCGTATTCACGACCTTCGTCATAGCCACATCAGTTTACTGATTGATATGGGATTCTCAGCGGTGGCGATTGCTGACCGTGTGGGACACGAGAGCATTGAAATCATCTATCAGTACGCTCATCTGTTCCCGTCAAAACAGGCGGAAATGGCGAAGCGATTAGACAATTTGGGGAAAGGAGATTTTGAAAATGTCAGCCAAGAACAGAGATAACAAAAACCGTTGGAGGAATATCACGGTGGGTTTCCGGGTATCGCCCGAAGAAAACGAACGCATTAACAAGGCGGTTGCTTTATCGGGATTGCCGAAGCAGGAATACTGCTACCGCCGCTGTCTAAATCAGGATGTGGTTGTGCAGGGCAATCCGAGGGTGTATAAGGCTCTGAAACAGGAGCTTGCCGCCGTCCTTGCGGAGCTACAAAGGATTGAAGCGGGAAATGGCATAGATGAGGAACTACTCAATGTCATTGAACTGGTTTCCGTCATTCTCGGCGGCTTGAAAGGAGAGGAACAGAATGAATAAGCAAAAAGAAATGACCGCCCGTAACACATCTGTTGGCGCAGATGATAGGCAGTCACTCCATGTATCTATCAATAGTATAGCCGCATATCACCTGAAAATCAACCGTTTTGTTGTGAAAGGCGGTGGCAGGAATGGCTGAACTGAAAATTATCAGTATGGACGAAGTCCCTGTGGAAGAAGTGGAATGGCTCTGGTATCCCTATATCCCATTTGGAAAACTGACCATTATTCACGGTGACGGCGGCGAGGGGAAAACCACTTTAATCCTTCAGTTGGCGGCGCTGTTGTCGAGGGGAGAAAAGCTCCCCTGCGACAGCACCGAGCGAGAGCCAATCAAAGTTATTTATCAGACCGCAGAGGACGGACTGGGAGACACGATCAAACCCCGACTGCTCGCCGGTAATGCGGATTGCTCGCAAATCAAAGTCATAGACGAGTCGGAAGCAACGCTTACTATGCTGGACGAACGCATTGAAAAAGCGATTGTGGAAACAGGTGCAAGAGTGCTTATCTTAGATCCGGTACAGGCGTATATCGGTGCAAAGGTTGATATGAACCGGGCAAATGAAGTGAGAGCTATCCTTTCACAATTAGGGCGAATCGCTGGGCAATATCGGTGCGCCATTATTTTGGTCGGACACTTAAATAAAGTGCGGGGGAACAAATCCAATTACAGAGGGCTTGGTTCCATCGACTTTCAGGCAACTGCACGGAGCGTTCTGATTGTCGGCAGGTTAAAAGATAATCCGCAGATCAGGGTGATGGTGCAGGACAAGTCCTCCCTTGCTCCAGAAGGCGAGCCGATTGCTTTTGAGCTGGACAAGGAAAACGGATTTCGATGGCTCGGTCATTATGATATATCGGCGGACGATTTGCTCTGCGGTATTCCAAGAGAGAAAAAATCCGAACAGGCGGAAAATCTTATCCTTGAATATCTTTCACAGGGTAAGTATCCGTAGCAGGCATTGCTGAAGAAAGCACAGGCGATTGGTATCTCCAAGCGTGTGCTGGACGAGGCGAAGAAGGAGCTGAATGTCCGATCTCTCAAAGAGGGCAGTCAGTGGTACTGGGAGCTTCCCGAAAAAACGGAGTGAGGGTTTTCAAGGTTGCAATATTGCAAAAACTGGCACACCTGCAACCTTGCAATGTTCCTTTTTCGGGAAGTAATAAAGTTTGGTGGAGAGTGCAGAGAGCACCTTTTCAAAGGTGTTCTTTGCCCCTCGGAGAGCCCACGACATCTTTGCAACCGTCAGGTTGAAAGTGTCATAATGGGTTACGCACTTTGAAAAAGGTGCGCAACTGCACTTCCCCACAGTATCGCAAAACGAAGGGAGGGATACGAATGCCGAAGGGAGATTTCAGCGTTGCCCGTATAGAAAAGCGGACGAGAGCGAGCGTCGGAAAGTTTGAACGTCACATCGAGAGAAAAAATGAAAGCTATGAAAATATGAATGTTGACCTATCCCGCACGCCCATGAATGTTCATTTTCAAGGCTGTGGCGAGTTGACCTACAACGAACATCTGGACAGGCTGATTGCGGACGGAGTGGTATCCTTAAAGGGACTGAAAGCAGACGCAACAGTCTTTAACGAGATGATTTTGGATGTGCATACAGACTATTTCGAGAGGAACGGCGGCTATGATTTCGCCTGCCGATTCTATGAAGAAGCGTTCCATTTTGCAGAAAAGCTCTATGGAAAAGACAATATTATTTCCGCAGTCATGCACGCTGATGAGCTGAATATCGCTATGACTGAAAAGTACGGAAAGCCGATTTATCACTACCATCTGCACATTATGGCGCTGCCTGTGGTGGACAAAGAAGTGCGTTGGTCGAAACGCTGTAAAGATCCGGCGCTGGTGGGAATGGTGAAAGAGGTAATCCATCAGGTCAGTCATTCAAAGAAATGAAAATCAGAAAAAGCGTTGGACGAAAACGGGAATCCCATATTGAATAGCAATGGGAAACCTGTCTATCACGCCTCGTACAGCATTTTACAGGATAAGTTTTACGAATATATGAAGGATGCAGGATTTGAGGGCTTTGACCGTGGCGAGCGAGGAAGTACAGCAGAAAATCTGACTTCGCTGGGATACAAAATCCAGCAGGACGAAAAAAGGCTGGTAGATATTGAACAGAGAATTGCCGCTGAGCAAGTCCGATATAATGACAACCATAAGGCGTTTATGACCTTTGCGGAGATTGACAGCTCCGGCAAAAAGTCCTTCACGGGCAAATACACGGTATCGGCCGAGGACTACGAAAAGCTGACAACACTGGCAAAGCGCAGCTATTCGGCGGTGTCCGAAGCACAGCGGTTGAGAGAGGAAAATAAAAATCTGTCCCGTCAAATATGGTCGCTGCAAAGCGAGGTTTCAAAGTTAACAACTGCGCTGCGGGAGCTGACCGAAAAGTGCAGACCGTACCTTGAGGCGTTAAAGATTGCGCCGCAAAAGGTCAAGGAGTTTATCAGCGGTATTCTTGAAAAATTCAAAAAGCAGGAAAAAAGCATTTATTATGAGCCGATTTCGGCTCGTAAACAACAGTCACCAGAGCGTGGGAAACGCTTGAATAAAGAATATGAAAGGTAGGAAAAGACAATGGCAAAGACGATTTTTGAAGAAATGGGCGGCACTTATGCACGGCAGGGAGATTATCTTCTCCCTTGCCTGTTCTTACCCGCCGAAAAAGAAAATAAGCCTATTGGAGTATGGGGACAGCGGCACCTGCGCTATCTCAAACAGCACCGCAAAGTGCTTTATACCAACCTGCTCACAAGTGGCAAGTTGAACAGTTATCTTGCGGATATTGACGAGCAAGCAGAAGATTTGTTCTTTCGGCTGGTAAACCAGATGGTGGAGCGTGAGGGCGTGACCGAGCAGCTAAAGATGGAAAATCAAATGGAATGGGTTGGTAGAATGAATAACATTCATGGCAGCGCAATGGAGATTGTAAATGCAGAACTGATTTACAGTTAAGCCGGAGCGGCGGCGAGGAAAACCTTGCCGCCGTTTTTATGTATATGACCGAAAAATCAAAGATTTATGGTATAATTTCTAAAAGAGTTATTTTTTAAGACCATCGCCTCAAAAAACGTACTTAATAGGTGAAAGCGCTTTTAGGTCAAATGAGGGAGGTGAACAACATGGATGATCTGAGAATCATAGAACTCTACTTTAATAGAGATGAACAGGCGATCAAGGAGACGGATACAAAGTACGGAAAACTCTGCCACAGTATTGCCTATAACATTCTAAATAATCACGAAGATTCTGAGGAATGCGTTAATGATACTTATGTGAGTGTGTGGAACACCATTCCGCCTACAAGACCGCACAATTTCATGTCCTTTATCTGCAAGATTGCACGAAATCTCTCTTTGAAGCGACTGGAGTTTATGAAGCGAAAGAAACGGTCGGCGGAGATCATTTTATCCTTGGATGAGCTTGCGGCAGTATTGCCGGATGAACGATATGCTCCCGATGTGAGCGACGAGGATGTAGGTAAGCTGATCAGTAAGTTTCTTCGCAGTCAGGAGGAATATGTCAGGAATGTTTTCATCCGCAAGTATTTCTATTTCGATTCTATAAGGGAGATTGCAAAGTGCTATTCTTTTACTGAGAGTAAGGTCAAAAATATGTTGTTCTACACCCGAAACAAGCTAAAAGACTACTTAATTAAGGAGGGCGTTGAAATATGAAAACACCGAGAATCGCAAATGCCATCGGGCAAATTGATGACGATCTTGTCGCCGGCGCAGCCAAGTGCAAGACGAAAAATAAGAAACATTGGTTAAAATGGGGTTCCTTGGCAGCATGCTTTGCAGTGCTTGTAATTGCAGGGGCGGCAATCCTCCCATCGCTATTTCGGGAAAATGTAACACCGGAGGGAACCGACAGCAGATACAAGGACTTTTCTATCCAAGCCAGCGAATCTGCAATTGTATGGCCCTGGGAGTATCAGACCATAGATGCGAGAGTACAACAAGGAGTTGAAAGCAAAAGGCTATGCAGAAGAAAATTTAGGAGCATTTCAGGAGCCTATGAGTGTCATTGAGCAGAAAGAAGCACTGAAATTATACGATGCCGGAGCAGATATAGAAGATCTGACGGATATGCAGAATCATGTACTGCCGTATTTGCAGAGCTTTTGCAGCCTGGAAGAAAAAGGTGTGCAGGAGAGACGAGAACAGAAGATAGCAGAGAAAAATGAGAGCAGAGAAGCTGTGCCAAGAACTGGCGTTGAAGCAAGTACAGCAGTTAAGGATGCAGGGAAAACTGAAAGAAAGGCAGTAGCACAGAAAAAGACAATGCCAGAAAAAGAAAAGAAACCGTCAATCCATGAACGCTTGGAAATCAATAAGAGAATCATCCAGGAAAAGCAGGGAAAAGATAAGCCGGAGAGAGGAGCTGATTTGGGTGTAAGGACAGTGTAGTATAAGCACAATGAGTCGGAGGTCACGGATGATAACGTGGCTTCCGGCTTTTTTGTTTTGAATGATAGTGCTTCAAATTTTTATGTGACAAATGCAACAACCTATGATGATATATTCTGTCTTTGACAGTTACTAAACAAAAAAACGATGTACATCTGATTTTACCGGTTCTTTTTCTTTTCTGGAGAGCAGGTGGATACTATGCAGTTTTGGAGGAGTGTGGTAAAATGTGATTGTTTATCATGTTAGGAGATTAGGAAGGTAGATGAAATGAGGACAATTTTGTTATTGGAAGATGATGAGAATTTGAACCGTGGAATCGCGCTAAAACTGCAGAAAGAAGGGTATCAGGTTTTTTCCGCTTTTCAGATTTCAGAGGCAGAAAAATTGTTTGATGAAAATAGAATAGATCTGGTAATCAGTGATATTACTCTGCCGGACGGAAACGGACTGGAGTTTTGCAGGAAGATTCGAAATAAGAGCAAAGTCTTTGTACTGTTTCTCACGGCAATGGATTCGGAAATTGATATGGTAAACGGCTATGATGCAGGGGCGGATGATTATATTACAAAGCCATTCAGCCTGATGGTACTGGTTTCAAAAGTTCAGGCATTTATGAGAAGAATGGAAGGAGTCTGCGGACACAACAGAATCTTATCGGGAAATATCGAAGTAAATTATGGAGAAATGAGAGCGTTAAAACGAAATGCTGATGGAGTGACTCCTTTGACATTAAGTAAAAAGGAACTTCAGATAATGATTTACTTTATGGAAAACGCAAGGCAGATTTTATCAAAAGAACAGATTTTAGAGTATGTTTGGGATGTTGACGGGCAGTTTGTAGACGATAATACAGTTCCTGTAAATATCAGCCGATTGAAAGGAAAAATTGGGAATGATTATATACAAAATGTAAGGGGGATGGGATATATATGGACCGAAGAAAGCGTACAGGAGTAGCTCTGGCAGCAGGGCTGCTTTTTCTGTTTGTGACAGAGATATTGTTGCTGTTTCTGGCAGGAAATAGTTTATACAAGGAAGAGCAGGGGAAATTAGGGGCGTTAGTGCTGTCCCATCCGGAACAGGAGACGGAGTATATAGAGTTATTTGACAGAGGAAAGCAAAGAAATCGTCAGGAAGAGGAAGCGGGGAAAGAGCTGGAGGAGCGTTACGGGTATACTCCTTTTGATGGGAGAAGCGTGAAAACTTTTGCTGCATATGGAATAGGAATGGCGATGGTTTTTGTGGCAGGACTTGGAGTTTCATGGGTTTTGTTTTTGCGAAATAAAAGAGACCGGCAGCAAGATGAAAAAAACCAGGAAGAACTTCGGGAAAAATATATAGAACTGCAGAATCATTTTGAAAAAGTAAGAGAAAAACTTTCCAGAGAAGAAAACAATACAAAATCTTTAATTACAGATATTTCCCACCAATTGAAAACACCGATTGCTTCATTGAAGATGAGTTGTGAACTGGCGGGGTCTGCCGATTTAACCTGGGAGGAACGGGAAGAATTTTATAAAAAGGAATGGGATGAAATTCAAAGACTGGAAAATCTTTTGGATTCACTGATTCATGTGTCCAGATTGGAATCTGGGATGATTCAGATTCAGCCAGAGATGGGCAGTCTGAAAAATACATTGGTACAGGCTGTAAACAGTGTGTATATGAAAGCGTATGAAAAATCCATAGATATTTCTCTGGATGAATTTCAGGATGTGCAAATTGTACACGACTCGAAATGGACAGGAGAAGTGTTCGTAAATATTTTAGACAACGCAGTAAAGTATTCGCCGGAGCATACAGAAATCCGAATTCGGGTAACAGAGCTTGCTACCTGCATGATGCTGGAATTTATCGACCAGGGAACAGGTATTCCGGCAGAAGAGGCGCATCGGGTATTTCAGCGTTTTTACAGAGGAAACCAAGAGTATGTAAAAAAACAGGAGGGCTCTGGGGTTGGACTTTATCTTGCCAGAAAAATTTTGGAGGAGCAGAAAGGCACGATTTGTGTAAAAGTAGCACCTGAAGGCGGTAATAATTTTGTGGTGACATTACCAAAGAAATAGATTTCTGAAAAAAAGATTTCTTACAAAATTGTTATGCTTTTTGTAAGCCTACTGTAAGACTGGATTGATAGAATGACATTAGCAAAGAAAAAGGAGGCTTCAAAGTTTATGAAAGCAATATTAGAAACAAGAGATCTTGTGAAATATTATGGAAAAGGCGATAATTTGGTGAAAGCTATTGACCATACAGATTTAATAATCGAACCAGGTGAATTTACAGCAATTGTAGGACGTTCTGGATCGGGAAAAAGTACTCTTCTTCATATGCTGGGAGGATTGGACCGTCCTGATTCCGGAAAGGTTTTGATAGAAGGAAGAGATATTTTTGAACTGAAAGATGAAAAACTTGCAGTGTTCCGCAGAAGAAAGATTGGGTTTATTTTCCAAAGTTATAATTTAGTACCATCCTTAAATGTTTGGGAAAATATTGTGCTACCCATTGGATTGGATGGAAAGAAAGTGGATACAGAGTATGTTATGGATATTATCTGTAGAATCGGAATGGAGGATAAATTGAAATCCTTACCGAATACTCTTTCTGGTGGGCAACAGCAGCGGGTTGCTATTGCAAGAGCGTTGGCATCCCGCCCGGCGATTATTTTAGCAGATGAACCAACAGGAAATTTGGATTCCAAGACGGAGTTAGAAGTGATTTCTATGTTGAAATCCTGTGTTTCAGAATATGGGCAGACACTGGTTATGATCACGCATGATGAGACCATTGCGCAGATGGCTGACCGTATGATTGTCATTGAAGACGGTAAGGTGGTGAGAGCATGAAAACAGTAACAAAAACAGCGCTTGCCAATGTAAAACAGAACAAAGGAAGAAATTTTTTATGTGGATGCGCCATTGCACTGACTACGTTTCTGATATTTGTTGTTTTAACGGTGGGATATGGAATGATCCGCGTACGGCTTGCATCGGTGGATGCTTATTATCCAACTTACCATATTATGTTCCGCCAAGTTTCCGAGAAAAACACCAAAGCACTTCAGGTGCATAATGATATAGAAGAAATCGGTCTGAGAATGGATTTGGGACAGATTATAGATGATGATGCCACAATCATTATGACCGCTATGGATAATAATGGGATTCGGTTGAACAAAGCGGAGTTAGAAGAAGGAACTTTCCCAAAAAATGAAAAAGATATTGTTGTTTCCAAGGGAGTTTTAGAGGAACTGGGAATTCAGGGGAAATTGGGTGATGAAATCACGATTCCATACCAAATTTACGAAAAAGACGGTATGGGATATGCGAAAGAAGACACTTTCCGCATCTGTGGCTTTATGAAATCTTCTGATTTGAATAAAGAAAAGAAAATGTATTTTGTGATGAATTCCATGGAATATGCGAAACAGATGATACCGGAAGCAGACAGAGAATATCGTGTGATGTTCCGTCTGGCAGATGCAGAGCATATGACAACAGATGAAATCGTAGAGAGGGGAAAAGAAATCGGAGAGGATTTTGGTGTACCTGAGGGAAATGTGGTAGAAAACAGAGAGTATTTGGCTGCAAATTATACGGATCCGTCATTTGTAAAAGGAATGATCGTGGTAATCGTTATGGTTGTTTTAGCAGGAATCCTGACTATTTACAGTATTTATTATGTGTCTATGATACCAAAAGTACAGGAATATGGAAAATTAAAAGCCATAGGCTCCACCAAAAGACAGATTCGGCAGATGGTATTCCGTGAAGGAATGCTGGTTACGGCGCTTGCCCTCCCGGTAGGATTGCTTATCAGTAGCTTCCTGTCCAGATGGATTATGAAACAGATGATTACTTTTATGGCAGGCGAAGACCCTCTAATGCAGGTAGCAGCAGAACTTGTAAAAAATGGTGAGGTATCTTTGTTGCACTGGTGGATTTATGCGATTACCATTATGGCGGTGCTCTTTACTTCCGCAGTTTCTTTGGCAAAACCGATGCGAATTGCTGCCAAAGTTTCGCCCATTGAGGCTATGCGTTATCAGGGGTTAGAAAAACGTGGGAAAAAAGTACGGAAAGGCTATCAGAATCTCACGATTTTTCGTTTGACAAAAGCAAATATGGCAAGAAATAAAAAGAGGACTGGGATTACGATTGTTACATTAGGAGCAACTGGTATTCTGTTCATGGTTGTGGCAACTATTTTATCTTGCGCGGCACCGAAAGAAATTGCAAGAAAGGATATTGAATCTGATTATAAAATTGAATTGGAAACATGGGGTGGGGACAAAATGAATCCGGACAGAGACTGGAGACAGGTTCAGCAGAATAACCCCTTGACGAAAGCGTTTATTGATCAGGTTCGTGATGTAGACGGTGTGGAAGAGGTAAAGGTAAAAACATTTATGAATGGCAAAATTCCGAAACTATCTATGGATGGTGAAATTTGGGACGCGGATATTATTGGACTGGATGCATCTTATGCAGAAACGCTGGAAAAAGGAGAGATACAAGGACATGTGACATATGAAGAATTGGAAAAAGGAGATAAAATCCTCATGTCTGCTAATATGCTATACTGGTTCCCGGAACTGAAAGTGGGAGATTCCTTGAAGATGGTTTTGAATATGGGAGATGACCAGGTAGAAAAGACTTTTGAGATAGGAGCCATCGGAGATTACTATGCAAGCCTTGGCGGAAGTTCATTTTATCTGCCCCAATCAGTGTTGGAAAAAATGAATCCCAATAATCTGAACTACACACTGGAAATCACAGTGAATGATCAGAAAAAGAACAGTGCATATCAGGAACTTCAGGCACTTGCCGACAACAGTGAATACCTGGTGACAGGAAGTTATGAAGAGCAACTTCAGGAGTGGGAAAAGAATATGCGCTTGATGAGCGTTTTGTGTTATGCATTTCTGATTATTCTGGGTGGAATTGGAATCATGAATCTTGTGAACACTATGATGAACAGTATTTACACAAGAAGGCGGGAGCTTGGAATGATACAGGCGATAGGAATGTCTGAAAAACAGTTGATCCGTATGCTGCAACTGGAAGGGATCATCTATACTTTGGGAACATTGGCAGTTTCTGTGGGCATTGGAAGTCTTGTAGGATATGGTGCATTTCTTTATGCAAAAACCAAACACATGTTTCAGATCAGTGAGTATCATTTTCCAGTGGTCCCAGCAGTGCTTTTGATTTGTGTGGTTGCCTTTTTACAGGTACTGCTCACATATGGAGTATCTGCAAATTTCCGAAAATTGAGTTTGATTGATCGGATACGATATGCAGAGTAATATATTAAAAACATCATATATACAAAGGGAAACGCTATAAAAAAACAGAATTGCCCAATATGATTAAAAGGACCGCCGTGCCATAAAGAAATCCATTCTAAATAAACAAGATTTTATTATTTCTCTTGTCTACTTAGAAGGGAGCATATCATATCTTCACGCGTCATTTCTAAATTACGGCGGCTCTGATTTTTCTCAAAGCCGCCGCTTCATAGGCGCATGGAAATGTGTCTGCTGGACGACGGCTTTTTTTCTTTTGCCGTCGCCCGGCAGTTTAATAACTATTTAATATCAATTTATAATTGGCATCACTATAAGAACTTTCCTTTTCATCGAGCATTTTAGTTCAAATCCTTAGTTTCCACATTGTAAATCGAGAGAAACGCAAAGATTAA
>OLSJ01001070.1_pt1 | contig 18240 bp, 17 predicted proteins | sample 1672151 | NCBI WGS metagenome assembly OLSJ01 (sample SAMEA3136653, study PRJEB25190) | human gut metagenome | biome: human gut; feature: human-associated habitat; material: faeces | place: Austria | collected 2013 | reverse complement strand
TTTTTATTTCCAGTGATTTCTTTGTACCAGCTATAATGTCTACCTGTTACTTCTAAAATTTCCTCAATACAATGTTCTCTATCAACTGCTGTGTCAATAGCTGTGCTAAAGTTATGACCATTAATTGTAAATGTAAGTTTTTCCATAGAATCCTCCTTAATTAAAAAGAGATAGCAGCTTTGATACTACTATCTCCTGATGTTCTTATTGTATTATTAACTTTATTTAGCATGCTTTATTACTTTATTATGCTTTTGTTACTAAAGTGAAACAAGCGCCCCCACAATTTTCAAACATACTGTTCTTTTGTTCATCATTTAGCTTATTTGGAAAATCTGTTACCAAAATCTCTTTCAAATTGTAACAATTCTTAAACATATACCATCCTGCCACTAAGTTCTCCATCTTTAATCCGGTCAAGTTAAGCTTGGCTAAATTGGAACATCCCTCAAATATACAATCAGAATATTTAATCGCTTTAGCATTGACTTTACTCAAATCTAATTCTTCAAGTACTGTACAACATTCAAACATATTACTTACGCTGCTTACTTTACTCAAATCTAACCATGCAAGATTTATTGTTGTTAAACTTTCACACCCATTAAACATTTCAGAAGTATATTCAAGTCTCTTGGTACTATTATGTTCTGCAGTAATTGTTATTTCAATAAGATTTCCACACTGGCAGAAAAGTTCTGACATATCAACCACTTGGCTAAAATCCCATCCAGCGAGATTAATCCATTCTAGGCTTGAGCAATTTGAGAACATATAACCCATGTATTTAAGGTTATCTGTATTAAAGTGGGACAAGTCAAGTTCCTTAATCGTATAACAATTGCTGAACATTCCGCATAAATCTTCTGCACTTTCTGTGTTCCATCCGGCAAGATTGATTTTTTCCAAATCAAGGCAGCCACTTAGCATCTGGCTAAGATCTACCACCTTGCTAACATCAAAATGGCTTAAATCCATTTCTTCTGTTTTCTCACAATCCATGAACATCATTCTCATTGTTTTGACGTTAGAAGTATTAAAAATAGGTGTGAAAGTTTTTCCCAATTTACAGGAATCAAACATTTCACTCATGTCAACAATGTTAGATGCATCTATCTCTGAAAAATCTAACTGCGCTAGATCTAATCCATTAAACATACCACAACAAGAACTAGCATTAATAGGTAAGTGAACTTTACCTTTAAAACTATGTGATAAATGTAAATGTTCACATCTGTATTCGCTGTCTTTTCTTACGTAATACTCATTTGGGTTGTATAGTACCCAATTCTTATTACCTGTTTCTTCTCGCATCCAGAAGTAAGTTTTACCTGTTTTGTCTGATATTTCACTGCAGCACTGCTCTCTGCAACATGAATTGTTTGGTACTGTGCTAAAGCTGTAACTATCGATAGTGAATGTAATTTCTTTCATTCAAAATCCTCCCTAGTAAAAAGCTGACAGCTTTGATACTATCAGCTTCTGTTTATTATTTAATCTTCAACTAATTATAGTGTTTTCTTGGCTAAAGCACTATAGACTTCTCCAACAACTCTAAATCTAGATTTGTTTTTACCCAGTCTCGCAATTGTATGATGGGTTCGTCATTAAATAAATCTAATGCTGAGTAGTATCGCTCATCTCCGTCACTCTTGCCAATGAGTATCTTATAATTATTAAATAGTGAATAGTTCTTCCAGTAGTCAATCAGTTCTTTGTGGAGTTTCTCCCTATCGGGACTTCCTGGGCTAAAGCACTGCTCCGCACCGTCCAAACTTATTAGAACATTTTGAGCATCTCTAACTGCACCATTGTAGAAGTCAGGGTTACCACTGAAAAGTTCAGGCCTGTATTTATAGTCTAATAAATCATAGCATAGATATGCTAAATCATGTAGGCATGAGAAGTAATAATTCCATAATTGTTTTTGTGTTATCTTAGGCATTGGAATTTCTTTTAGATATTGCGGAGGGATTTCTTCAAGCAAAGTACCTTCTTCTTCGTTTGCATTACATCTCCATACCACAGTTCTACCTTCTAAGAACTTATCACTAATTTCTAGGATTGCAACATCATTTAGTAATCTTCTCTTTGTGAATATTAAAATCCATTGAGGTAAGTCAATTCCGTCAGTAATGTAAATCAAGGGTTTGCTTTCGTGTGCTTTTTCACTGCGCTTGCCAATCTGTGGTTTTAATCCTTCGGAAAGGATCTGGGCTAAAGCACTTCTCTCTGTGATATGGTAAGCACAGTTGGGTTGAATGGTGGTGCTATCTTTAAAGAACATCATTTGTTCCATTGTAAAACCTCCTTTTGAGTAAAATAAAAAGAGACTTAGCTTTGATACTAAATCTCTTTGCTAAAGCATTTTATTCTTTACTAATAATACGTTATGAAGATCTCTTTGCTAGAGTTACTCTTCATATTTTACATCCTCACGTAAATATTTACCAAACCGTTTTTCAAGGTCCACTTCATCTTCTGGAATTAAACTAAGCCCACCTTCTGATACTTCATAAGAATAGTTATCTATAAAGTTTTTAATGCGTTCTGGAATTGAAATTCCATTATTAATTTCTGAAAGTAGATAAAGATAATCCTTATGATGTATTCTCTCTATATGCTCCAAATGACGAGTTAAATATCCACCATTTTCCTTAAGAACTAATGTAGTGCTGTTAGCATCAACATTTTTACAATCAAAATTTGGTAAATTTACACAGAATTCAAAAGCGTACTTACTTGTGCTAACGTTTTCTAGATTAAAGTGCTCTAAAACAAAAATATCTTTCAAGTCTAAGCAACCATAAAAAGCATAAGAAAAATCTGCATGTTTTAATGATACATATGTTATATCAATACTTTCTAAATGGTCACAACCCTGAAAAGCGTGTGCAAAGCTATTTACTTTGAAAAATCCAACAGCAAAAGCATCACCCATCCTAACAAGTTTTAGATCTTTACAACCTTCAAAAGCGCAACTCATATCCACTTCTAATTTAGAATAATTTTCTAAATTGTACAAATGTGTGAAGCTCGATAAGTGTGAAAACATTTTATAACAATTTGTTATACCTGCAGGTAAATATAAAACTTTTGCATGTTTTGCTACCAAGTATGCTTCATCTTCATACTTAATTTCATAATTTTCTGTGTTATAAAGAACCCAATGCTTTTGTCCTTTTTCTTCTTTAAACCACGCATAGTGTACACCAAATTCAGATGTAAGCTTGGCTAAAACCGTTTCTCTGCATTCTTCTGAATCGGTATCAACAACAAAAATAACAATGTGATTATCAATATTTAAAATATAAGTATTGTAATCATCTTCTTGTAAACCCTCTGGAAATCTGAAATAAGTTGCTCCGTGCAATAGATTTGTATTAAATTGACTTAAATTCAAATCATTGTTAGTTGTACAATTGTCAAACATATGAGTCATGTTATTAAAGGAGAAATTTTTAGAGTCAAAATCTTCAGACAATCCTGTTTTTAATGAGTCACACTTCGCAAATATATCAGGCGCAATATCCTTATCTTTCTTTTTATTTCCAAACATATTCATTCTTTCCATTCTTATATCCTCCTAATTATTTATTCTCTGTTATCTTGGCTATATGCCTTTACTTTAATTGTTACTATTTTTACCACATTTTATATCCAAATAATCTTCTGCTTCTTTTAAAGCTTTCTGAACTAAAGGATTTTCTCTAAAATGTTTAATTTCATTGGTGCTATCTTTAAGTACTCTTTGTTCTGTCATTATTGGCCATTCTGCTCCATCGTAATCACTGTTATCGTGTAGAATAAAACCGACACACTTCCTAGCGTGCAATCTCTCACTTGGACACTTCTCAAAAAGTGAGATTGCCTGGGCTAAAGTTGAAGTCTCTCGAAATTCACCGTATGAAATGAACTCCATGCACTCTGCGAAATAAAAAGTGATTTGTGGTTGTGGATTGGTTTGTTTGTTATGCGGTACTTCACCACTGAAGGAATCCATCTTTTTCATTGTAATTACCTCCTTTCTAATAAAATAAAAAGAACCTTTAGCTATTGTACTAAAGGTTCTAGCTATTTGTTATCAGGATTAAATCTCTTTGCTGAAGGGATTGCAGTCCTTTGAAAAAGATCTTGGCTAAAGTATTGCAGAATCCTTTGCTAATTTATATTGTAGTCCTTTGGAAAGGATCTGGGCTTAATCCTTTTAAAAGCTCCTCATTGAATTATTTTTATGTCTTCGATGTTCTTCTTCAACCTTCTTTTAAGATCTATGCTAAAGCGGCTACTAGCTCTCACAGTGGTTAAAGCATTACACCCTTTGAAGACATCTGAATTGTATTCCACATTTCCTGTGCTAAAGTTATTGAGATTTAGTACAGTGAGTTTGGAACAGCCAGAGAACATTTCACTCATTTCCTCTAATCGGTCTGTTTTGAAGTTACTAAGATTAAGCATAATAAGTGATTTACAGTCTTTGAACATAGCTTCCATAGTCTTTACTTTAGTCGTGACAAAGCTACTGAGATTAATGCTTTCTAGTGATATACAGCCTTTAAACATCGAAGACATATAAGCAACATCACCGGTGTTAAAACTACTTAAGTCTAAGTACTTTAATTTACTACACCATCTAAACATATTATCCATTAACTCAACATTGATTGTATCAAAGCTACTGAGATCAAGTTGTTCAAGATTGTTGCATCCGGAGAACATAGTACTCATATTTATAACATTTCCTGTGCTAAAGCTACTGAGATCTAACTTCTTAAGGCATACGCAGTCTTCGAACATATTACACATACCAACAACCATTCCTGTACTAAAGTTACTGAGATCAAGTTGTTCAAGTAATTTACATTCTGTGAACATATAAACCATAGTTGTTACTTTTTCTGTATTGAAGTTACTTACATCCAGTGACAACAATTTTGAACATTTGTAGAACATATTACCCATATCGAGCACGTTAGCTGTGTTAAAGCTACTGATATTTAATTCTTCAAGACTACAGCAGTCTGCAAACATATATTGCATATCGTCCACATTTTCTGTGTTAAAGTTACTGAGATCCAGTACTTTGAGCGATTCACATCCTGCAAATAAATAACCCATACTAGTCACTCTTCCTGTGCTAAAGCTACTAAGATTTAATTCTTCGAGACTGTAGCAGTCTGAGAGCATACCATACATGTCAGTCACGTTTTCTGTATTAAAACTACTTAGGTCTAGTGTTTTGAGTGATTCGCAGTTTTTGAACATACCATGTAGGTTTTTCACATTTTCTGTGCTAAAGTTACTGAGATCTAATACTTCGAGAGATTCACATCCTGCAAACATATAACCCATGTCAGTCACATTTGCTGTGCTAAAGCTGTTAAGACCTAACTCTTCGAGATTACGACACTTAGAGAACATTTTAAACATGTTAGTCACTTTTGTTGTGTTAAGCAACTTCAGGTTTAGCTTACTGATTTTGTTGCATTTGGAGAACATGCCCTCCATAGTGATGATGTTTTCTGTGTTAAAGTGCTTGAAGTTTAACTCTTTCGTATCACAGCAGTTATCGAACATGTGATGGCACGAGGTCGCATTGATTGGCACCATTGGAAGTAATTCACTCAATTCTATATAATGAAGATGTCTATCTATACCACAATTACTGATTTCGTACATGTCAGTATTGTAAAGCACCCAATGATGGTCTCCTGTTTCCTCCTTGAACCAATCGTAGGTGTATTTGGAATTCTTGTTTACCTCTTCCTTAACTCTTTGCATTTCCTCTTTAGAAACGATCCTTAAAGAATACTCTTTGCCTTCTACTCTGAAGCAAATGAATCTGTTTTCGTCTTGGATAGGTGCTGGAGGCATTGGACCTTCCATTATCTCAAAGTTTACAGATTTATCGTTTTTAAACATTTCACCTACGCCACTTAAATAACGAATCTCTTCATCTGTGAATTTAAAGTTTTCTCTCATTTCAGCAGGCAGTAGATCACAGTTATCAAACATACCAGTTGTGACCTTTGATTTAGAATTCTCTTTGCTTCTTAGATAGCATTCGGCCTCTTTGATTGCTTCTTGAACAAGTGTTGTGTTTACATAATGACTTATGTAATTAATGTCGTCTTTTAGAACATGTTTGGATGTCATTAGTGGTTGCTTGACATTGTCGTAGATACTGTCATCATGTAGAATAAAGCCTACGCATTTGACTGCATTTAGAAGAGTACCAGGACATTCTTCAAAGAGGGAAATTGCCTGGGCTAAAGAGGGAAATTCTTTGTACTCACCATAGTCTGGGAATTCCATGCACTCTGCAAAGTAAAAGGTTATTTGTGGTTTATTGTTATCTTGAAATAAATTCATTCTTTCCATTTTTGATTCTCCTTTGATTTAATGTGAATGCTGGTGAAGTCATTTTTCTTTTAGCTCTAGTTCTCCTGATAACTAAGTGTTAAGTATACAAAGTTTTCTGGATGTTCTTTTATCTTGGCTAAAGTGCTATCTGCAATCACTACTTCCCAACCGTTTGATTTGTCATAAATAAGTCCTGTTGTGTTGTAATTGTAAGCATTATCTAAATCCATTAGAGTGTACTTTAACCAATAGTTTATGCTTGCGAAATCATCTGAATTCCAATTCTCTTTTACGTATTGGGAAACTGTGCTAAAGCCGGATTCCTTGGCTAAAGCTTCGAGTTCTTCTAGGTGTCTGACAGCATTGTCTCTTAGTTCTGAGTTCCATTCCTCTGCTATTTCAATAATATCGTTAGGTCTTTCAAAACCAAGAATGTAAGTGTCGGAAGTGTTGCTGACATTAGACATGTTAGGTTGTACATTGTTTGCATTGTTGTCGTATTGTATGTACATGGCTGCAAGGTCTTCTCCTAGTGCTTTTAAAACTACTTCTCTGTCAAAGTATTTTAATTTGTCTTTGTAGTAATTTATATCGTCATGTTCTACTAAAATTGTTATTGTGTTTGCCATTTTAATTCTCCTTTGCTAAATCTGAATTCGTAATGCTCGCTTCGCTCTCGTGATCTAAATACATCTATTACCTCTAGCATTCAGATTTTATTTCTAGTAAATAACATTTACCCTATTGAAATAATTCTCTTTCACATATTGGGAGACTGCGCTAAAGCCGGATTTCTTGGCTAAAGCCTACTAGTTTACTTTGTTAAATAAAAGAACCTTAAGCTGTTATACTTAAGGTTCTTGGTTATTGTTTTATTTTTGTTTTGCTATCTATTTTTGCTATTTACTTTTACCAAGTAGCATTCTTAGCACTAGTGTACTTATTCTTGGCTAAAGTGATCAAGACTTCTTTAAAGTGGAGTCTCTTCCTCATCGATAACTGTCTGCATAACTGGATATTCGTAGTCTGGTAATTCTGGAGTCTGATTTCCATGAATTGTAGTTGATCCACCAGCTACTCTACCAGCTACTCCGCCAATTGTTGCAACTCTTTTAGTGCAAGTGACTTTTTTGTTTATTTCTGCTGCTGCCCTAGTTTTTACTGTGACTTTAGGCTGTGAGGCTGCTACTGTATTTCCTACTGTGCTAAAGCGACCAATACAACTAAAGCAAAATGCTAAGTAAAAGATACTTCTTTTTACTGTACTTAAATTCTGTTTCATTTTTAAATCTCTTTTACTTCCAACGCATTAATCCTGCAATACGTAACCCATTGTACTGTTTGGCATAAAAAGGTCCGCATCCAACCTTACTATAGCCTAATCTATTAGCATTACCACCTGCTTCGTACACGTAGATTTTTCCATTGCTAAAGCTGTCAAAAACATATGTATGTGTGAATGACTGATTAGCAATAATGTCCCCTCTAACAAGTAAGCCTGCTTTGGCCGCATCTACTACTTTCATACCAATTAAATCTCCGGTTTCTGTTACTACATCTCCCTTTTTTAAAGTAACTAAGTTCTTTTTCATATTGGCAGAAACTCCTGAAAAATTACCGTTGGGTTTACTGTAAAAGTTAACATTTGTAGCTAAAAGTCCCATTTCCTTGAGTGCCCAATTTACTGGCATAACGCAATTAGCACCTGTGGTTTTCTTCTTTTTAATGGTGGTTTTAGCTTGTCTAAAGGTTTTACAAATTTGAGTATTACTACGTGAGAAATACTGTCCATTAGTTTTAATAAAGTCGGAATATACATTTAACTTTTCAATAAACTGCATTGACTTTTTAGACTGTTCTGTTGGAATGCCAGATTTAATTGTGATTGTAGCATTACCAGTTTTAACTGTACCATTACCAGTCTTAACTGTAGCATTATCAGTCTTAACTGTATCATTACCAGTTATAGCTGCGTAGGTAATTACTGGACTAAAGCTCACAGCAGAAATTACTACAGCTAGTGCTAGTGCCGTAGCCATACCTTTAGTCACACCTTTAAAATGTTTTTTCATTGTTAGCATCTCCTTTTATTTTTATCTATTGTAAACAATGTGTTCGTTTAGCTATTGCTACGGTGCTCCTTTCTATTAGATTTGCTTTGCAAACACATTGGAAATTTCTTGGTTATTTCATCTACAATGGATAAAAAAGAAAATCCCACAATTAAGAGAATTTTCTTTGGAGATTCGTAATGTACAGTGCTTTATTAAATAATTTACCAGCAGTATTGAGTTTTAGCTATTTTCTTTGCTAAAACTTCCCAGGTTAACGTTGGGTTAAGTTCTCTTGAGTTGTTGCCCTCAGACTCTGCATTTGAGGTATCTTGGCTAAAGCTATTGGACTCCGTGTCAGTGGTGTCTGAGCTAAAGCTGTCAGACTCTTTGTCGGTAGTGTCTTGGCTAATGCTGTCAGACTCTGTGAATTCATCATCTGAGCTAAAGTATTTTATCTCATTCAAATCTTCATTTAGTTTACAGCATTCAGTGTACTTCTTAAGTAAATTCTGTGGAAAATGTTCTACCAACTCTGGAACATTTTCCACTCTGTTTAAATTAATTTTGTATATTGGAATTAATTGTGTATTATCTTCATTCATCAATAATTCTCTTAAAGGCATTCCTTCAAGTGTTTCTTCTGTTTCTTTTATAACCTCCATTTTTAATAACTGTTCTGCAATTTCGTTGTACTCAGGCATAAAAGTGCATTCGTTTTCTTCCATTTTATCTGGGTTCATAATTGTAATTATTTCTAATGCATTTTCTGGTGTTGGTGGTACTAGAATTAGTAAAGTATTATTTGTTGGTGGTACTGATGTACGCACTACTAAGTATTGTATTTCTCTCCACATTACTATACATCTGTTTTCATTCATCTTAAATCTCCTAACTGCTTTGCTAAAGCGTGTACATTATTACGTAGTGCTTTGTTAAAAGGTGCTTTGTTAAAACACTTGCTAAAGTGCTTCATCGACTGGTTTACCTTGACTTCCACACTCCTTTAAAATATCTACAATTTGTGTGTTTGTTTTATCTTTAATATAAAATTGAATACCTAAGCTTCCTCCATAAAACATATGTTTAGAATAATCAATTGAATTTAAATTAAAACCAATTGGTAATTTAAAATTCTTAGTCATTGTGTGTGCTGCATTAAACATTTCACTCATATCAATTACATTTTTAGTATTGAAGAAATTATTATTACCTAACTCTTCACTAAATGGATTACTGCTTAAACTACAAGCGTAAAACATTCCCTCCATTGTAAATACATTTTCTGTGCTAAAGCCTTTTGAGAATTTTACGCCTTCTCCGAGGAACGCTCTGGAAAACATGTATTCCATACTTACAACGTTTTCTGTGCTAAAGTCTTCTGGTAAATTAACATCACCAAGTAGTTCCGCATTGTAAAACATACCATCCATTTTAACCGCATTTTCTGTACTAAAATCCTTTGGAAAATGTGAATGTACTTCAAACTTAGCACCTGCAAATGTTCCAACAAAATCTATTACTTTAGCATTACTATTTTTGTAGAATTGTGGTGTGCTGCCGTTTTGTAGTGAAGTGCTAGAGCTTTTGTCGATTTGTTTAGAAGTGTTGATAGCATCTTGGCTAAAGTTCTGCTCCTCTTCTGGTGTAATCCTAATGTTAGATTTCTTTTTAAAACGTATGCCTGAAAACATCAGAAAACAAGTTGTCACATTAACTGGAAATTCCACATCCTCAGAATTATCACCTCTATAATGTAAGTATCTAAAATGTGTTGGAACTAATTTTGATTTGCAGGTATTTAAGTAAAATATAGAAGAAGTTTCAACTGTTTTTACTTCAAACTGATCAGTCCGATATAACACCCAATGCTTATAACCTCTTTCTTCTTTGAACCATTCATACTGAACACCGTTTCTTCGTATGAAGAGATTTTGTAAAACATCTCTAAAACGTTTGTCATCGTAATCTATTTCATACGGAACACCATCAATTACTATTGGATTTTCCTGAGTATTTTTCTTAGCTAAATTGATTTTAACTTTATCGTTTTGCATGCGTTTTCTAAGTTGTATTTGTTCTAGTTTTGAATTATCTAATTCAGGATTTCTTCCTTTGCTAAAGCTTCCGTATCTTTTACGTTGAAAATTTCTATGTACAGGATACCCTAACTCTTTAGTTTGAAGTTTTTCATAACGTTCATCAGGTGTCTCACTCCTTTTGAAACGTTTTGAGTACTCTTTTGAGTATTGTTTCGCTTTTCTATTTAAAGTACTGCTCAATGTTGGCTGCACTGATTGCACCGGCTGCTCCGATTGCATAACACCTTCTTTAAAGTATTGCATTGATTTCACTGATTTGACCTCCTTTCATAACGAAAAAATGATAATTAGTACCCTACACTATTTTTACAGCATTAAATGCTACCAAATACCACCTCACATTATTCTTACAGCACTAAATGCTACTAAATGCTACTATTACAGCACTAAATGCTACCAAATACTATTTTTACAGTGCTGAATGCTACCAAATACTATTATCGAATGTGTAGGTAGTAATGTAAAAAGGGATACCATTTTGCAGGTATCCCTTCTAATTTGAGTTTTAAGATTTAAATAATTTATGGTTTGAAATCCAATGATTTGAAATCCAATTATTTGAGTTTATTTTAAAGAAGTATTATGTTTGCATTCCCCTTTCTTTTTATTTTTATTAGTTTGTTTAATTCTTTAAATGGCGGGAATTTTCCCTCAATTTCTAGTTACTGCGCTGATTTGTTTTTCTTTGCTAAAGCTTATCACTCCTTTTCTTTTTATTGTGATTCTCGATTCTTAATTCTTAATTAAAAACTATTTAGATAATACGACCAAACAATAGCAAAGCACTAGCTACTGTTGCTAAACTTCCAAGCAACTTGTTAGTGATACCATCTGCTGCACACAAGTTAAAACATACTTTTACATTGATTGGAAAAAGTAAGGATTCCCCTTTCTTGTTGAATAAATCAATCACTAAGTGACTTGCATAGCCAATTGCAAACCAAGTAGAACTATTTCCAACAACTGCGTATGCTGCTGTACTAAAAAGCACAAGTGCTAAAATAGAATGCGTAAAACCTCTATGATTGGAGTTAAGACCAAGAACCACTAGAACAGTTAAAGCAATTAATCCTGCTATTGTTGTGGACATTACTAAGCTGCTAGTGAGATTTTTGTCTACTCCTCTTAAAGCAAGAAAGAGTACTGAGCTAAAGCCTACTGTTTTGGCATGTTTACTGTTTAAGTCTATGTCTGGTATCAGTCCTCCGATTGCACCAAGTGTTGCTCCTGATATTAAACTAACTGGGTGATGTGCAACTGCCCCTCCCATTATTAGAAGTGCACTCGCTGTTCCTACCGCCGCATGTGTTTTTCCTAACATCTTATTACCTCTTTCTGTTTTATTAATTTATACAGAAAGAGGTTGTTTAATTTGGTTTTGTCATTTTGAAATAAGAGTGGAAAAGTGTTAGTTCTTGACTAAAGTGGAAAAGGCTTGACCGTCAACTTGGCTGATGCTATACTATAATCTCCAGTAAGGTTGTATTTCTAGCTATCTAATATGCATTTATCGTGCTAGTTATACATCCAAATATCTTAATAGCAAAGGTGGTTGCGGGACTGTCTTTGCTATTTTTTATTATTGTGAATTTGTTAAATTTGTGTTATAATAATTGGTGTCACCAAATACTATCCCCAAAGTATGACACAATTCAACTTAAATGCAGATGTAGTGATTAAATCACTATTCAACATCATCATCTTAAAAGAGACCTGTATTTCCCCACAGGTCTCTCTTTCCTTATTTTAATTCTTTATTGATTGGTCACTTAATGTTCTTCACTTCATGCTAAGTACTGGGCTAAGGCTGTTTAGTTGCCATCTTCTCTAAATATTTCTTTACATCTTCAAAGACATTCTGCCAGTTTATTATCAATAGACTTCCGTCTTGCCTACAGATAAAAAGTGGTATGTGCATTACTGTACTTAGAGAACAGACTTGGCTAAAGCACTTGCTTAATCTCTTTTCCCACACAAAAATACCATATGGTTTTGCATCTGGTTTAAGTAAAAGCTCATTATAATCATAGGTACTATTCAGCAATTCATTTAAATCATACAAAGGTAATAAATCTATTGGTGTTGCTTCAATTATCTTATCTACGGTTAACATTGGTTTACCACAGAAAAGTGTTTGGAACGACTCTTCTAAGCTTTCGATTGTTACGGTTGAAGAATACATATCAGAAAAACTCATAGCAATGAAATCTTCTTGCTTAGCGTTGTACATGAATCCAAATGCTCTGTCATCAAAACTATAGTTTGTATCCGTTTTAAATAACATTGCTGAAATCATTTTCTGTGTGTGCATAAAGTATTTACTTGTGTCGTTACAAAAGCTAACAATGACTATACTTGGATCTTGTATTTCTAATTTGTTGTTAAGAGATAACTGGGCTAAAGCTTTGTCGCCAAGAACATCACATTTCCAATCAGTCCAATTGTCTTTGATTATTCTATCTTCTAAACTGCAGATAGCAGAGAATAATTCACTAAGTAGACTTGTGTATTTTTTGTAAATTGTAGCGATTTCTTCGAGTGTTATTTCACTTTTTAATTTAAGTGGTTTTACGCAATCACTTCGGTAACCAAAGACTCTTTCTAATAAATCGAATAACTTCGATACATCAGTGAATTGCTGGGGATTTATCTGTGATGCATAGTCCTGTCGGTGATTTAACTGAGCTAAATATCTTGATTCGCTACTATCGTCCCTGCCATCAAGAATTTTATCTTGCGAAGCATAAGTTTCTTTTATGGTAGTATGTTCTAATGGGTTCTGCTGATAATATAGCTGGGCTAAAGCAACATAGACCTCTTTGAAGGATTGTGTGTTTAAGATATACTTATACAGGTACTCATAATAAAGATAACTACTATTGCATAAGGATAATAACTCTTTCTTTCCTTTTTCTATGTCAGTACTATATACTTTATTAAACCATTTTCTATACATTCCAAAATAACGATTAAATGTACCTGCTGTTTTAGTAGAGTTAATTATTACTTCCAATGTGTTTTTATCACTTGGAATGAATTTTAGATTTTTTAGCATTTCTAGTAAATGTGCATTCGTTTTATAAAACATTTCTAATACCTATTCTCCTCCTATTACTTAATTCATTGTTTGGTATTAGTCTAACGGTTAATGTTTTAGAATGCAATCTCCTTCCTATAATGTTAACATTTTCTTAACAATTAAAGAAAGTGACAAAAGGTCACTCTCTTCTATCGCTCCCTCTTTCCTTATTTTAATTCTTTATTGATTGGTTACTTGGTGTTCTTCATTTGGGGTTGCTTGACTCACTAGCGCCTTCGGCGCTTACCACTTGGGCCCTAAAGATAGCTCAAACAATTGGTGGGCGGCACCGGAAGTACTGGGCTAAATCTAGGTATTCGTCTCTAACGTGACTGCCATCTCTAGTGCTACTTTGTAGATGCACTACAAGGTATACATGGAAATGTAAAAGACCCTACTGGTGATTATACCAATAGGGTCTGATTTGAATCTTATTCGGACCTTTGAATGTGTACTGGGCTAAAGCTCAGCACCTCTGCCTGGCTAGAAGCCTATGAATTATTAGTACCTTTGAAAGTGTACTGGGCTAAAGCTGATGCTGAGCTAAAGCATTGATACTAAAGAACCTCTATGTTATAATACAAATAATAAAATTACATCCTGTCACATATGTAAAATCAAAAGGAGTGATACCTTGTGTCGAAAAAGATTATTAATAACCACATGTATAACACAGAAACTGCAAAACAATTAGGATATTGGAGTAATGGATATAATTACTATGATCTTTACTTTGCAGAAGAGACTTTATATCAAAAAGACACTAGAGAATATTTTTTAGTTGGATGTGGTGGAGCAATGAGTTCTTACTCAGAGTTTGATGAAGACTTTAGATGTGGTAGCACAATCTTTATTCCGTTTACAGAAGAAGAAGCGAAAAAATGGGTAATGGATCGTTTAGACGCAGATACCTATGTTGCTTTGTTTGGTAAAATTGAAGAATAATTTGTACACGTAAAAAACCAGCAAAGACTGTCAAACGATAGTCTTTGCTAAATCGATCTGTTCTAAAGCCATTTATTGTCCCATAGGTTACGCATAATTCTAACTTTGCTAAAGCCATTTATTACTCCTAGTCATCTATTACCCATAGCTATCACTTCTTCTTCCTGTTTTAGTTATCACTTCTTTTTTCAAACTCTTCTTCCTGCTTTAGCATCACTTTTTCTAATGCTGTTGTAATTTGCTGTTTAGCAAGTTCTTGCTTTTTACTAAGCTCCTTTTCCTGCATCATAAGTTCATTGTGGTAAATCTTCCAGCTTTCTTTTTCACTTGTACAGTAACGTCGGCATTCAGAATTAATTGTTCGGCAATTCTCATTAATTCTGTATTTCCAAACAGGTTTTCCCATTAACTGCGTTACCCTTCCTTCACTAAGGGTTGCCGGATTAATGCAAACTAATTCGCCCTCTTCTGGTTGTGCGAAAGTATTTTTTCCATTGCACGCCCAGACTTTTATTATACTTCCTTCAATTTTATTATCTTTTCGCCATTGCGTGATTTCTTTTGATGTATTTGGAATCTCACCTGAAACATTTAAAAACTTTTCTGATTTGTTCATTTTGTCTCCCCTTATTTCCTTTCTTGGCTAAAGCATCGCTACGCTAAAGCCAACTAAATTAAATGGGTTAAATTAAAAGTGGTGCTAAGCGATTAAACTTAGCACCACTGGAATTTTAGTCTTAAATTTACTCAAGACTTAACTGAATTATTAAAACTGCATCTTTTACTTTCTTGTAATTAAAGCTTCTTGTACAGTCGATTGATTCTAAATCTCCTTTGTCTGTAACTTCTAATTTAATTTCATAGCCAGAATAGCTACCTTTCGGACCAGTAATTTCTGTAACATCTTTGAGAGTTATGTGCTTTGCTAAAGCTTCTGAGAGACTTACAAAGAAATGTATTCTACCATCAAATACAAATCCGTCTTGCATTGCAATAGTAATTTCTGGTTCGTCTTTAACTTCGATAGTAAAATCTTTTGTGTGTTTGGCTTCAAACTTTTCCCCAATGCTTACCATAACACGGTCACTTCCATCAATTAATGTAATGGCTGTATGCTTTTCCTCTTCTTCTTCCTCTTTGTTTACTTCTTCTGGTTCCTTTTCATCAACACTAATCTGATCATGAAGAATTAATTCTACAGGAGCTTCTTTCTTCTCCTGTAGTTCCACTTCTTCTTTCTCTTGTAGTTCCGCTTTTTTCTTAATTTCTTCTACAACTCCTTTAGCATTTCCAATTTCTTGTTTACCTAAATTTCCAAAGAAATTTTCAATCATCTCTGCGCTGTATAAATCATCATTATCTTCTTCACTAAGTAAAGCTTCCATTTCATCTTCGCTTGATTCATCTTTGCTAAAGTCTTTGTCGTCACTGCTCTTTTTGTTAAAGCTCTCAGCAGAGTCGTCTTTGCTAAAGTCTTCTTTACTAAAGTCTTCTTCGGTAAGGTCTTCAACAACAGAGTCGTCTTTGTTAAAGTCTTCGTTAAGTTCTGTAAGGCCTTCAGCAGCAGAGTCGTCCTGATTCTCTTCAGCAATAGTAGAATCGCTAAAGTCTGTGTTGCCTTCGACAGCAGAGTCATCTTTACTAAAGTCTTTACTAAAGTCTGTGTCGTCTTCGGTAAGGCCTTCAGCAGCAGAGTCGTCCTGATTCTCTTTGTTAAAGTCTTCGTTAAATTCTGTGCCGTCACTGCTTTCTGTACTTAATTTCTTCTTTTTCTTCTTTTTACGGATGAAAGAAACCAATGCAATTAAAATTACAATCAGTATAATCATTGTTGTGAACAGTACAGTACGATTACTAAAGTCTAAGAAATCATTTAAGAATTTCTGCAAATCATTCATTTGTAATTAATTTCCTCCTCACTTCTTATTTTGTTACTTGGTTAAAGAGAATAAAGAAATGCATAATAACTTAATTGGGGAAAACCTATTATTACACTTCTTTTCAACTTTAACTAATTTATTATAATAAAATACCAATTATTTTAGGGTGATTGTTGAAATAGTGAATAAAGTAGCTTAAAGCACTTATTTGTTAAAAAGTGTTGATAAATCAGTACTTTTTTCTTTATTTTTATTCTAAATAGCATTTCACTCTACTTTACCTGTTTTAAGTAGCATTTTACCTGTTTTATCTACTCTAAATAGCATTTCACCTACTTTACCTGTTTTGAGTAGCATTTCATCTTACTATTGTATCTTACTATTGTAATTAGTGAGCTAGGCAGTAGCCCTTAGCTAAAGCTCCTCACTAATACTGCATGCCATTGATAAATCCACCACATTTAGAAATGTCACATTGCTTTTCTATTTTATCAAGCATCTCTTGTGATACTACTACATTATCTAATAGCAAAGCTTTAAAAGGTTTTTTGTATTTTTCTTTAACATAGTAAATGTATTTATCGCAATCATAGATAACATCTTCTCCTTTGAAAAAATCATCGAGTTCTTTTATTGTTGTGAAAGTATGTTTGTTAAATTCATCTTTAAACTCATATACGATATCTACATAATAAATCTCTACTGCAATTGTATTATCTTCGAATAGAATCACATCTAACCAACATACTGCATTTGGTGCTGTAGATTTGGAATTGCTTCCTACTGCATTAATATTTTCTTTTGCATTAGTATTTTCTTTTGTTTTCATTTGACTCTTTAATACCTCCTGTTTTGTTTACGTGGCTAAAGCTAGCCTTAATCATTAATCTTTTTAAAATTCTTTTGAATGAATTTTTCACTGATAAAAGAGTATTGTATCTTCTCTTTTTCTCTTGCTTCATCATGAATATGAATATAATTTAGTATGTAAATTAAATCATCGCAGTTTACATGTTGCTTGTGAAAACCATTTCGAAACATTTTTCGTTTTTTACCTTTATTCCTACAACCGCCACCTTCAAACATATTTTTGTGAAATAAATTTGATACTTTACTAGAATTTATTGTAACATCAAGAAACCATTCTGATACATTTGTTATTATTTCAAAATTACCATTAAGTTTTACACTAAACTCATACTCATTTCTATTACAAAAGTTTTTTACTATTATTTCATTGTAATTGAATTCTGTTACACTATTATAAATGCCAGTTAGTTTTTCTGCACACTTTTCACATAATGTGTAACCATCAAACAATGCAATAATGCTTTTGTAAATCAATACTATTTTCGGAACTACTGGGCTAAAGCCTGGACTATCATCTGGGCTAAAGCTGCTATTGTGTTGAATGCCTCCGGCGGACGAGCGCGGGCTTAACTCTTCTTGGTTTTGGATAGCTTCGCATTCTATTAAATGTATTATTTCTTGATCACGCTGTATTACAACACGTTTACTGCAATTTTCCCAAAGAAAAGTTGTGATACGTAGTTTAGACATGAAGTATAGACTTTTTAAATCTTGCAAAAAATAGTAAACAGTACTTGTAAAGAATTTATCAATTAAAACACTATTTTCTATTAAGTTTTTCAACCAAGGTATAGTAGCTTGGTTAAAGGTGCATACTATTCCACTTTGTACCCTATTTTGTAAGTAATTGTTTGGTAAAACTCTTTCTATTTCGCTTAATAGTATTGTTTCAGGCAATTCAATTTCATGGGTTATGATTGGAATAAAGTCCTTCATAGCAGTAAAACTAT
>OLSJ01001028.1_pt1 | contig 18930 bp, 13 predicted proteins | sample 1672151 | NCBI WGS metagenome assembly OLSJ01 (sample SAMEA3136653, study PRJEB25190) | human gut metagenome | biome: human gut; feature: human-associated habitat; material: faeces | place: Austria | collected 2013 | reverse complement strand
TTCACGTTCCAGGCAGGCTGCTTGCGGCGGCAGGCTTCCTACAGCCCCTCGGTTTCGAAGCGCTTCTTCAGCGCCTCCTGGTGGATGCTGTACTGCAGCGCCATCTCCTTGGCCACGCGCCCGCTCTTCACCAGGTCGAACAGGCTCTGGTCCATCGTGCGCATGCCCTCGGCGCCGCCGGCGGCTATCACGCTGTCTATCTGGTGCGTCTTCTCCTCCCGAATGAGGTTGCGGATGGCCGTGTTCGTGACCATGATCTCGAAGGCGGGCACCACCTCGCCGTCCACCGTGGGCACGAGCTGCTGCGACACGATGGCGTCCAGCACCATGGACAGCTGCATGCGTATCTGGCGCTGCTGCGAGGCGGGGAAGGCGTCGATGATACGGTCCACCGTGCCGGCCGCGCCCGTGGTGTGCAGCGTGCTGAACAGCAGCTGAGCCATCTCCGCGGCGGTGACGGCCGTGCCGATGGTCTCGTAGTCGCGCATCTCGCCCAAGAGGATGACGTCCGGGCTCTCGCGCATGGCCGAGCGCAGCGCCTCGCCGTAGGTGGCGATGTCGGTGGGCACCTCGCGCTGCGTGACGATGCAGCTGCCGTGCTTGTGCACGTACTCGATGGGGTCTTCCATGGTGATGATGTGCCCGCTGCGCTCGTGGTTCAGCTTGTCGATGATGCAGGCCAGCGTCGTGGACTTGCCCGCGCCCGCCGGTCCCGTGACCAGCACGAGGCCCTTCTGCAGGCGGGCCAGGCGCAGCACCTCGTCGGGGATGTGGAAGTCGGCCGGGTTCGGCAGGCCGAACGGGATGACGCGGATGACGGCGCCGAACGACCCGCGCTGGCGGAACACGTTCGAGCGGAAGCGCCCCACGCCCGCGATGGCGAACGAGAAGTCGTCGTCGTGGTTGCCGTTGTCCACGAAGCTCTTCATGCTGCGGCCGCTCACCTCGTAGATGGCGCGCACGAACGTCTCGGTGTCGTCGGGCATGAGCGGCGCCGAGTCCAGGCGGATCTGCCTCCCGCTCACCTCGTAAGACAGCGGCAGGCCTGCAATGATGAAGATGTCGGACGCCTTCGCATCCACCATCTCCCGCAGCAGCTCTTCAAGTTTCATCTCATCGCTCCTATCGTGTCTGCGCAGCGCCCGACCACAGCGTCTCGCCTGCGCCGTTCTCCGTCCACAGCGTCGTAGCCTTCCACGAAGCCACGCTGTAGGTGGCGTCCGCGTGTATCTGCAGCACGACGGCGAGCGCACGCCCGCTGTCGGCAGTGAATTCCGCCTTGACCGTCGACCCGTTCAGCTCGGCATCCGCCGGCAGCGCCGCGCGAACGGCGGCCAGCGCCTCGGCCAGCCCGCCGCCCGCCGCCCGTACCGGTGCCAGCGCGGCGTCGATGTCGGCTGCGAACTCCTGGCCCGCCCGCTCGTTGGCGTACGTGTCGGCGGTGAAGGACGCCTGCCGCTCGGCGGCGGCGTACGTGGCCTGCGCCGTCGTCACCGAGAGCACGGCCATGACGGCCAGGCACAGGATGATGACGAGGGCGAACAGGCTGATGGGCCCTATGCGCACCGATCCGCGTCCCCGCGTGGTCATGCGACATCGCCCCCTTCCGCTGCTGCCGCATCCGGCGCGCGGCCGATGTCCGTGCCCGCGGTGCCGTCGCTCACGTAGCGAGACGTCTCCAGCTCGTAGACTGCCTCGCCGCCGCAGGATACCGTGATGTTCGCGCGGTACAGCGTACCGCCCTCCGTGCGCTCGGGCACGACCTCGCGCGACACGACATAGGCGTCCTCCGCATCGGCTCCCGTGCCCGTCTCCGAGCCCAGCGTGCCGCCGTCGCCGTCGAAAGCCTCGCTCGACGTGCCCGCGAGCGGCGCGGCCGCGAACTCCTCCGCCGCGTTCGATGCCAGCAGCACGGCCTGCGTCAGCTGGCGCTCCTCCACGCCGCGGTTGTGCGCCGCGCCGAACAGCTGCATGAACACCGCCAGCGCGAACGCCAGGAACACCAAAAGCACCAGCGCCTCCACTACGAACGCGGTGCCGTGCCAGGTAGTATCGGAGCCGCGGCGGGCGGCGAGCAGCGAGTCGGCCGGTTTCCTTGCCATGCTAGGCATCTCCCCTCACGCTGCGCAGCGCCACCTGCACGCTGCCGTCGTCCGTGTCCACGGTGAGCAGCCCGTCCTCGTAGGAGAACGCGAAGCGCTGCGAGGCGACGATGGGGGTGGCCTTCTCCGGCGTGTACGCCGCGTCGGCCAGTGCGTACTCTTCCACGATGGAACCCTGGTAGGCGTAGATGCGCGTCTCGAACGTGCCGCTGTCCAGCCGCTCGGTCAGCACGAGCGAGCGGCCCTCGGGGCCCTTGCCCGCGCCGACGGCGTCCATGGAGTCGGCCGCGCGCACGCTGTTGGCGATGAGGCCCGTAGCCAGGCGCGACGCGTCGGCTTGCTCGCGCACGTCCACCAAGGCGCGGTAGAGCCCCGTGCCGGCCATGATGGCAATGAGCAGCGCCACGATGAACAGCGCGAACAGCAGCACTGTGAACAGCCGCCCGAAGTTCTGGCCGCCCTCGGCCCGCTGGACCACGCCCCTGCCGGTCAAAGCCTCCATAACCGCATCCTCGTCCCGCCCGGAAGGGCGCTCGCCCTTCATCGCGGAACCGCCACGACGCTCGGCATGATGTTCTCGGCGAACACCTCGTAGGTTATCACGTAGTCACCGCGGTTCACGCGCAGGCCATAGCTCTGCTCCAGGTGCTCGAGCGAGGAGGGGTAGGAACCCTCGATGGCGCAGCACTGCTTCGCGCTGTCCAGGATGGCGTTGCGCACGGACACGGCACCTTGCTCGCGCAGGTTCTGACCGACGGCCCTCGCCGCGAACCAGCCGCCCATGGCCAGCGCCAGCACCAGCGCAAGGGCGGCGAGCCTCATGCCCCGCCGGCGCCTCCGCTGTTTTGTCGAACGCTCGTGGTACATAACCGCGCCCTAGCCGATCGATCCCATGATGCCGATGAGCGGCAGCATGACCGAAACGAGCGTGGCGCCCACGGCCACGGTCAGGAAGGCGGCGAGCGCGGGCTCCACGCCGTCCACCAGGCGGTCCATCTTCATGATGGCATCGTCGAAGAACGTGAGCGATAGGCGGCCCAGCACGTCCTCCACACTGCCGGAGCGTGCGCCGATGGTGAGCATGCGGGCGTACACGGGCTCGAACACGCCGCTTTCCGAAACAGCCTGCGCCAGGCTCTTCGGCGCGGACAGGTCGAGCATGGCTTCGCGCGCCCCCTCGAGCTGCTGTCTGAGCGTGCGGTGGTTGACCATGGACACGGCCTCCTTCATGGCCGTGTCGGTGTCGATGCCCGAGGCCACGTACGTGGCCAGCGCCGACGTGAAGCGGCTCAAGGCCAGCTGGTACATGGTGTTGCGCGTGAGGGGCATGCGCTCGGCGGCGCGCATGATGCTGCGACGCCCGCCCTCGCTGCGCATGGCCACGGTCATGGCCAGCACGATAACCGTGCACACGAGCGTCACGGCCAGCGCCGCCCACCCGATGCCGATGGAGACGCCCACGGCGTTGAACGACCCGGCCGCCAAGTTGCCCGACAGGCTCTCGTACACGTTCACGAACACGGGCAGGATGACGGCCACGGTGAAGGCCAGGATGACGGACATGACGCACAGCAGGGCGGCGGGGTAGACGATGCTTGAGCGCATCTTCGCGAACAGCCGCCCCTCCTCGTCGTAGTACACGGCCAGGGTGAGCAGCGTGGGTTCCAAGCGGCCCGACACCTCGCCCACGCCCACCATGTCCACGACGTGGCGCGGGAAGAAGCCCGATCCGTCGAGGGCCCTCGCCAGCGGTTCGCCGGCGATAAGCCGAAGGTACACGGCGTCGCACGCGCGCTTGAAGGCGCCGTCCTCCATGTTCTCGCCCAGCAGGCCCACGGCTTCGTCGGTCTGGATGCCGGCGGCCAGCATGATGGCGATGCTCTCGCAGAACGCGCTTACGGCGCTGCTCTCAAGCACGGTAGTGGCCATAATCTCATTCGCTCCTTGTCCGACTTTGCGCTTCGGGCCCTTGCAGTATCATGTTCGGCCCGCACTCAGTACGTGTACCGGTCAGTGTATTCCTTCGCGTCCCCCACGTACTTCCCCGACCCGCCGGCGGCGGCAAACGTCAAGTCGATGCGCGTCCATGTGTCGGGGTCGACGCTCACCTTGACGCTCCTCCAGCTTCCGTCAAGATATACCAAATTCCATGCATGGTAAATATTATCAGGGGAAACGTAGCCGGTGACGATCTTCGTGGGAATTCCAAGGCTTCGCAGCATGGCGGCTCCTAGGCTCACGTAGTCGAAGCAGATGCCCTTTCCCTCGGCCAACGTGGCGTCGGGGTTGGGCACGTAGCCCGTGGCGTTGGCCAAGCGCTCGGCCTTCTCGGTGTCATAGCTGATGTTCTCGGCGATCCAGGTGTAGATGCTGCACAGCACGTCGCCCTCGTTCTGGGCACCGACGGCAAGCTCGCTCGCCTTTGCCACGCAGGCGCTGTCCGCGTCGTAGTCGCAGAACACGTTCGGACGCAGGAAGGGCTCGAACTCGCTCGCGAGCACCGCGTCGACGGTGGTCCCGTTGATGGGCACGTAGCGGTCGCCCTCGGTGTTCTGCATGACCTGCACGTCATAGGTGCCGTCACCCATGGTGAGCGGCACGGAAATGGGCGTGCCGTCGCCGGGCAGGTCGTAGTTCCGCTTCATGCCGTCCTTGGCGACCAGCAGCTTCAGGCGGCTCTGGTTCTGCGCCGAGGCTGCCACGTAGCCGAGCGAGGCGTGCGAGACGTCTATCATGCTGTCGTGGCCGACCACGGCGGCGTCAGCGTCGAAGGGGGAGGTTGCCAGCGCCGGGTGCTCGAAGGCGGAGCCGCTCGTCGTGCCCTCGTTGTCTCCTGTGCTCACGGTGCTGTCCCCGCCGCCCGAGGTGCCACCACCGCCGGAGTCGCCGCATCCCGCAAGCGGAGCCAACGCAATGGCCAGCAGAAACGCGAGCATGGTCGCAGAGGCGCGGCGCAACGCCGTCGTCTGGCGGGACTTGCATGCGCCGGGACGTTTCACGGACCAATCCTTCGTGTTCAGGTTCAGTAGGGCGCAGCGCGACGGGCGGGGCCCCGGAGTCGTGTCCATTATAGCGTGTCCGAAACCGGGTCCTCTGCGCGTTCCGCACGTCCACAATCGCCCCGGCGCCGTCTCGGGAAGAGGCGAGGGAGGTGAAGCGAGCGGTCGTTTATCGCCTGCGAACGGTAATCAACAGGGAGGTCAACGGTAAATTGAGACTTATTGCAAGGATGAGGGAGGCAAGCTTCGCCGCCCTGATCTCCATAATTGCGTGTTTTCAAGCAGCAATTATGGAATCGGTGCTGGAAGGGATGTTCGGAAAACCCCGGGCAGTCGATATGTGATCGTATTTGTGGTAAAATATGAGGCGGATTTTGCTGCCTTTTTCGGGGCCCAATCTACCACGTCAATGAATGCATAATAGCATGCCAGAAAACGTATAGGCGAATCTAACGCACGCGGTGTGCCTCTTGAGAAGCGGGGCACCCCTGAAGAGGTACCTGAGGATTCGGTGATACGTATGAGCATGCTGGAAAAACTATGTGATGCGAAGAACACGTTCGAGGGCAAGGCGCTGGCCGTCTTCATGTCCCTGGTGATGGTGCTCTCCTTCATCAACTTCTCCTCCTTCGCCGATGCGGCCGAGAACGGCACGTCGCCCGACGCCCCCGAGGCGCAGGCGGACGATCCGTCGAGCGAGCCCGCCGAAACCCCGGCTCCCGAATCCGCACCTTCAGCCGGGTCCGAGGCCGCCACCCCGGCGGAGACCCCGGAGGCCTCCGAGCCGCCCGCGCAGAGCGAGGCGACCGTCCCGCCCGCGTCCGAGCCCGAGCCCGATCTCCCCACCGCCGAGCCCGGCGTGGCCGTGGTGGGCGTAGAGCTCGACCATGCGTACCTCGTTGTTGCCGACCAGGAGATAGCACTGCCGCTGACTTCTTTCAAAACATCGCTCAACAAAGATCTCGTGTTCGAGGTCAAGCCTGACGGCGGCTACCAGATCGACAAAGTTGTGGCGAAGAGCAAAGCCGACGGGACCGAGAGGCCGCTGGAGCCTCAAGCAGATGGATCTTACCGGCTCGCTGCCTCGGAAGTGAGCAGCAACCTCGTTATAAAGCCGGTGGTGGCGCTTGCTCCCGAGCTGGATGGCGCGGTCGACGACGCTGGCGGGCCGTCTGCGAAACCTGCCGAGGGCGAATTGGCCGACGGCAGCGATTCGGGTCTCGAAGCACCGAAGTCCGAAGCGGACGGCAATGCCGCAACACCGTTTGGTCTTGACAACACTCTCGGAGTTGAAGCCATCGGCGTTCCTACCGAGCTTACCGTAGATCCAGCGACGCTCAAGCTCAATGTCGGCGCTTCAAGCAAGCTCAAGGCCATTGTCGAGCCGGTCGGATCCAATGGCAAAGTTGTCTGGACTTCGAGCGATCCAAGCGTGGCGAAGGTTACCGATGACGGCACGGTGAAGGCCTTGTCGGGCGGCACAACCACCATCACGGCGCGTTCGGTTGCCAACCCGGCTCTTGCAAACGTATCCGTGGTTACCGTAACAGAGTCGCGTACTGTGAAGTTCAAGACCAACACGGGCGAGGGCGAGATAAAGAGCCTCGCCACAACGTCAGAGGTCGGTTCAACCATAATCATGCCCGAGCTCCCCGATGGGGCTGTTAATAATTGGCCTGCGAACAGGGTTTTCGTGGGATGGAGCGTTGATCAGCGTGCGGTTACCTCGGGCGGCAAGGACCACTACACTAATCCTGTCTTCGCTCCCGGATCGTCCTATGTCGTGCCCTCCGGAAAAGGCAATATCGAACTTTACGCGATCTACTCGGCGCAAAATATCGGTGCGGATTTTTACTTGCGTATCGACGGACAATTCCCGGCAGAGCCGCAGGGACACAGCAATTCTGGGTACGTCAAGATTGGCTGGGTTGAAAATGCTATCAAGGTCGGCAAGTTCGTCACCGACACCACTGGCGCGATGGTGAGCTCCAACCTTGCTGCAACGCCGAATGACGCGATGATTCAGAAGGCGTGTGCGGGCAATCCGAAACTGAGCTTCGATCCGGAGACGCAGACCGTCATCTGGTATGTTATCAAAAACGAGGGGACGTGGCATGTCGACGGTGCTATCCGCGACAAAGCGTCGGTAGTGCTGGCCTACAGTCCCAATATTCCTGCTGGAGAGACTTTGAGCGGCACCTTCCCCAATACCAAGGCCTATGCCGCAGGCGCTTCGGTAAAGGTTGAAAGCGGAAAAGCCGACTGGCGCGCCGGCTACACGTTCAAGGAGTGGAACACGGAGCCCGATGGATCCGGAACCTCCTACCAGGGCGGGTACTCCATCACCCTGAACGAATCGAAGACGCTCTATGCCATTTGGTCGCCGAAGGACGGCACGAACTACCGTATTCAGGACTATCTGCAAAACGCCGACGGATCGTGGCCCGACGAGCCATCGCATGCCATATCGGCCAGTGGGAAAACGGGCGCTACGGTGTACGCCGATACGACGAAATCGTACACCGGCTACACTTTTGATGCCGGTAACGACAAGAACGTGCTGACCGGCAAGGTGGCGGGGGACGGCTCTCTCGTGTTGAAGAGGTACTATGCCATCAACACCTGCAAGGTCACGTATCTTCCGGGCGACCACGGAGCGTTCGATGCTGTTACGTACGAGGCCAGGTTCGACACCGCAACGCCGGAGTTCCAAGGTGAGAAGGACGAGAACGACAAGCCGTTGGGCAAGCAAGGCTACAACTTCGCCGGGTGGGCGCCGAGCGTCTCCGCAACAATACAGGCGGAAACAACCGAATATGTGGCTCAGTGGACAAAAATGCCGGTTATCAACGTGCTGGTGAAAAGCGAGGATCAGACGGTCGTATACGACGGCACCGAGCATGTGGTCAGCGTTAATTCCGAGAACCTCATTTACGAGGGTCTGCCTGAAGGCTTTGAGATTTCCAATTTGAGCGCGTCTGGCCGGGGTACCGAGATTGGCCAATACGATATCACTATCGATGGTGAGGCCATCATTCTGAATGGAAATGGTGAAGATGTTGCCGATCAGTTCTTCATCGCGCGCGACAAGAACACGTTGACGGTGACGCAAGCTCCGCTCACCATCACTGCTCCCACGAAGGAGAAGACCTACGACGGTACCCCGCTTACGTTCGATCTGAACGACATCATCGCTGGCAAAAGCCTTGTAGAAGGCTTGGTCGATGGCCAGCAACTAGTTGGAATCGATCTGTTCGGCTCCATCACCGATGCCGGCACGGTCGAATCGTCCGTTCTCCAGGCCATCATTACGAGCGGGTCTGAGAACGTGACGCGCAATTACGATATTACTTACAAGTCTGGCACGCTGACCGTGAAAGAGTTCGAGGGCGAGATCGTTGCGACTACCGAAGGCGGCGAGTATCCCTACGACGGGGATTCCCATGGAGCGACGGTGAGCGTTAGCAGTCTGCCGGAAGGCTATACGCTGGTAACAGCTTCCTCGAACGCCAGCGCGACCGATGTGACCGAAGAGCCCGTGGTGGCGAAGGTCGACACGCTGCGCATCATCAACAAGGCCGGCGTCGATGTGACGGACAAGCTTAACATCGTCAAGAAGGAGGAGGGCACGATTGTCGTCAAGCCTGCCAAGCTGTACGTGAAGACGCGTACTGCCTCCAAGCCCTACGACGGTACCCCGCTCACGGCCGCCGGTGAGATGACTGGTTTGGTGAACAACGAGACCGCCGCTTTCACCACCACTGGCACGGCCACCGAGGTCAATGCGCCCGAAGGCACCCCTAACACGTACACGATAGACTGGAACGGCAGCGCCAAGAAGTCCAACTATACGGTCGAGGAGGATCTTGGCACGCTGACGGTGTCCGAGTACGCCGAGAAGATCGTCGTGACCACGGTGGGCGGCGAGTTCCTCTACAACGGCGAGCCTCACGGGGCAACCGTTACCGTGGAGGGTCTGCCTGCTGGTTACTGGGTTGAGACCGCTTCCTCGAGCGCCTCGGCCACTGACGTCACGACCGACCCTGTCGCGGCGACCGCCGACAAGCTGGTCATCCGCAATGCTTCCGGTGCCGATGTTACCGACAAGCTGAACATCGAGAAGGTTGATGGTCAGATCAAAGTCACGCCGGCGCCGCTGACCGTAAGGATTGTGGGCAACTCCGCTCTCGAAACCTACACTGGCAGCGTTCTCGCCGTCGATGACTTCACTACCGAAACCGCCTTTGAGGGCAAGGCGACAATCACCCTTAAGAACGGCGTTGCCGCCCATGCCGAGGGCGTTGATGTGGGCAAGTACCCCATGGGCCTCACGCCTGACAGCTTCGATGTCGCGTCCCGCAACTACGAGGTGACGCTGGAAGTGGTGGACGGCTTCCTAGAGATTTCCCCGCTCGACACGCTTAAAGTTACCGCCGAGAACGTTGTAAAACGGTACGACGGCGCCTCGTACGGTGTCGAAGCGATTCCGTCCGACAAGGATGGCCGCACGTCCATCAAGTACTACAACGAGGCCACCGACGCATTCGACCTTGATAAGTCGCCGGTGTTCAAGGATGCCGGCACATATACCGTGCGGTTCCAGGCAACCAACCCGAACTACAGCAACGTTGCCGAAGGCTCCGCAACCGTCACCATCGAGAAGCGCACGGTGACGCTGGAGAGCGCGAGCGCCTCTCGGCAGTACAACGGCGAAGCGCTTGTGGCCCCCACGGTGAAGGTGGGCGGTGACGGGTTCGTTGCCGGCGAGGAGCCTGCTTACGAGGTGACCGGTTCCGCGACCAACGTCGCCGACACGCGTGACGAAAACAACGAGTTCGCTTATACGTTCCCCGAGGGCGTGAACGCGGACAACTACGAAGCGACCACGCTGTTCGGCACCCTGGCCATCACGCCGGCGCCTTTGCTGGTAACGGTGACGGGCAAGCATGCATCGGTTCCCTACGATGGGGGCCTGCATGAGGTCGACGGCTTCGGCGACGATGCCGCAGGCAAGGCGACGATCGCTCTCAAGGAGGGTGCGGCCGCCCATGCCGAGGGCACGGATGCAGGCGAGTACTTCATGGGCCTCACGCCCGACAGCTTCGACGTCTCCTCGTCGAACTACACGGTGACGCTGAACGTGGTCGACGGCTACCTGCGCATCGACCCGGCGGGGGAGATGTCCGTTTCGGCCAGCAACGTGGCTAAGACCTATGATGGCAACCGCTACGGCGTGAAGGCCGAGGCTTCGGTGGAGGGCGCGACGATCCGCTACCGCGATCCGGCTACGGGCGAGTACACCTTGAAAGAATCCCCGACGTTCCTCGATTGGACGGACGGCCCGCAAACGGTGGGGTTCCAAGCGACCCATCCGAACTACCAGACGGCGTACGGAACCGCAACCGTTACCATCGACAAGCGCACGGTGGTTCTGCGCTCCGGCGATGCCGAGCGGGAATACGACGGAACGGCGCTCGTCAAGCATGAGGCAAGCGTTGTCGACGGGGCGTTCGTTCGCGGCCAAGAGCCCGAAGTCGCCTATTACGGCTCCGCGACGAACGTCGCCGACACGCACGACGGCAACAACGGGTTCTCCTACGAGTTCCCCGAAGGCGTGAACGCGGACAACTACCAAGTAACCACGCTGTTCGGCACCCTTACCATCACGCCTGCTCCCTTGCTGGTAACGGTGACGGGCGCGTTCGACAACGTGACGTTCGACGGGAAGCCCCATACGGTGAAGGGCTTCACGGTGGGCGACGAGGCCGCCGGGAAGGCGACCATCGCGTTGAAGGACGGCGAGCGGGCGTATGCCGAGGGCGTGGCGGCAGGCCGGCATCCCATGAACCTGACCGCGGAGCAGTTCTCGGTGCAGTCCGATAACTACCGCGTGATGTTGAACGTGGTCGACGGCTACCTGAACATCGACAAGGCGGGCACGTTGAGCGTCGATGCCCAGCCGGTCGTCAAAACCTACGATGGGTCGGGCTACGGTGTGGAGGCCAAGGCCTCGGTCGACAGGGCCCAGATCAGGTACTACAACGCGGAAACGGATGCGTACGACCTGACGGAATCGCCGAAATACGCGGACGCGGGAACCTATACCGTGAAATTCCAAGCTGCCCTTGACAACTACAACACCGCCGAGGGCGCGACGACCGTCACCATCAACCCGCGTGCCGTCACGCTGACCAGCGCCGACGCGGCCAAACCGTACGACGGGACGCCGCTGGTCGCCGAGGACGTCATCGTGGCCGGCGGCTTCGTGTCCGGCGAGGGCGCTGCGTATTCCGACTTCGCGTCGCTGACCGATGCGGGCACGTTGCTCAATACCTTCGACTACCGCCTGAACGAGGGAACGAAGGCATCGAACTACGAGGTGACGAAAAACTGCGGCACGCTCAAGGTGGAGAAGGCCCCGCTGGCCGTCCGCATCCAGGGCGCTGTGAAATCGGTCGCCTACAACGGCGCGCTCCAAGCGGTCGACGGCTACAAGGTGCTCGACGACGTTGCCGGCAAGGCCTCGATCGAGCTTGCCGGAAACGCCGCCGCCCATGCCGAAGGCGTGGACGTGGGCGAGTACCCCATGGGCCTCTCCCCCGAAAGCTTCTCGGTGACGTCGCGCAACTACGAGGTGACGCTGGAAGTGGCCGACGGGAAGCTTGCCATAAGCCCCTCCGGCGCCTTGACGGTTTCGGCCGAGCCCGTGAGTGCCATGTACGACGGGAAGCGCCATGGCGTCGAGCCGACCGCATCCCTTCCCGGCGCGAAGATCAGCTACTGGTCCGCCGAGAGCGGCGACTACACGCTCGATGCGTGCCCGACGTACCTCGACGTGACCGACGGGCCCCAGGCGGTGAAATTCAAGGCGACGCTTCCGAACCATCAGGATGTCTACGGCGACACCACCGTGGAGGTAACGGTGCGCCCTGTCTCGGTGACGAGCGCCGATGGCGAGAAAGTCTACGATGGCAACCCGCTGACGAACGCGACCGTAACCGTGGGCGGCTTTGGCTTCGTAAACGGCGAGGAGCCCGCGTTCGCCGTAACCGGCTCGCAGACCGATGCGGGATCTGCGCCCAACGCCTTCGCCTATGCTTTCCCCGGGGGCGTGCGCGAGGGCAACTACGCGATAACCAAGAACGAGGGAACCTTGACGGTGCGCAAGGCCCCCTTGACGGTAAACGTGGTGGGCAACCACGACACGGTGACGTTCGACGGTAGGTCGCACCAGGTCGACGGTTTTGACGACGATGCTGCCGGCAGGGCCACCATCAAGCTCAAAGACGGCGTGCTCGCCCACGCCGAGGGCACCGACGCGGGAACCTACCCGATGGGGCTCACGGCCGACAGCTTCGACATTGCGTCGAGGAACTACGACGTGACGCTGACGGTGACGGACGGCTACCTTGCCATCAACCCGGCAGGGGTCATGACAGTGGCCGCCGATAACGTTTCGAAGAGGTACGACGGCAAGCGGGTGGGCGTCCAGGCGACGGCCTCGGTCGAAGGCGCCGAGGTCAGGTACTTCAACGCGGACACGGGGGCGTTCGACCTCGAAGAGTCGCCGACGTTCCTCGACGCGACGGAGGGTGCCGCCGTTGTGCGCTTCCAGGCCACGCACCCGAACTACGCGACCGTCGAGGGCTCGGCAACCGTGACGATTGACAAGCGGCCGGTGGTGCTGACGTCGGACGATGCGAGCAAGACGTACGACGGCGAAGCGCTTTCTGCAGAGCGCGTGACGGTGACCGGCGAGGGCTTCGCCGACGGCGAGGGAGCCGTCTATACCGATTTCGCGAGCATCGTCGATGCGGGCAGCGTGCCGAACGCGTTCGCATACCGGCTTGAAGAGGGCACCCATGCCGGCAACTACGATGTTACCGTCGTCCCTGGCGTGTTGAGCGTTGCGAAGGCCCCGCTGGCGATCACGGTGACGGGCAATCAGGCTGCAGCTGTCTACGACGGTGCGAACCACCTCGCCGAAGGCTACGTCGTCGACGGCGCCGACGGCAAGGCCGAGGTCGTGCTGCGGGACGGCGTGCTCGCCCGCGCCGAGGGAACCGACGCCGGTACCTACCCGATGGGGCTCGCGGCCGACAGCTTCGACATTGCGTCGAGGAACTACGACGTGACGCTGACGGTGGTGGACGGCTCGCTGTCGGTGGCGCCTGCAAAGCTGCTCATCTCGGCCAACGACGCGAGCAAGAGGTACGGGCAAACCGATCCTGCGCTGACGGCGTCGGTTGCGGGCCTGGTTGGGGGCGACGCCTTCTCCGGCTCGTATAACGTGACGCGCGTCGAGGGCGAGTCGGTCGGCACGTATGCGATCACCGTCGAGGACGCGGTCTCGGGCGATCCGAACTATGTGGTCGAAGTGGCTCCGGGCTCCTTCACCATCGTTCCCGCCGACGCCGTTTCCCTCGTGGTAGGCGGCGGCACGAAGGTCTACGACGGCACGCCGCTGGTGCCGACGGGCTTCACGCCGTCCGGCTTGGCCGACGGCGATTACGTGGAGGTGGTGTACAGCGGCTCGCAGACCGATGCCGGCTCGAGCGCCTCGGGCCTCGCGAGCTACGTTATCCGCAACGCCGCGGGCGAGGACGTGACGGCCAACTACGAGAACGTCAACGTGGTGCCCGGTGATTTGACCGTGACGCCTGCGGCTGCCATGATCGTCGTGGCCGATGCGGCCAAGGTGGCTGGCGCGGCCGATCCGACGTTCACCGGCACGGTGACAGGGCTCGTCGACGAGGGTGATCTCGGGAGGGTTGCCTTTGTCCGCTCGAACGTCGACGAGGCTCCCGGAACCTACGTCGACGCGCTCACGGCGTCCTTCACCGACAATCCGAACTACACGGTGACGGTCGTCCCCGGCACGTTCACCATCACGGCCGCCCCGGTGGTTCCTCCGGCGCCGGTCACGCCGGCCACGCCGACGCCCGGCACGCCGGTGCCCCCGGTTACGCCGGGCGTAACGCCCGAGGGCACGCCTCCGGCCGCAGCGGCGGTAATCGAGGTCCTCGAGGACGCTGTCACTCCGTTGGCTGGCCCGCAGGAGGAGACGATAGGCGACAACGAGAACCCGCTCGCAGGCTTCAACCGGGTGAACTGCTGGGTGCACTACTATCTCATCCTGGGCATCATCGTCACGGTGATCTACGGAGCGGGCGTGCTGGTGCGGCGCATCAACTTCACGCGCAAGCTCAAGGGCTTCGAGAACGACGTGCTCGGCATCGAGGACGAGCAGGCGGCTGCCCCGTTCGCGGCGCCGTTCGCGACGGATGGCAGGGAGGCCTAGCATGAGGAAGAGCAACTGGCTGATACTGGCCGTCTTGGCCGTGGCCGCGGGCCTTTTCCTGTGGCTGTGGTACTACCTGGGCTTCAACTTCGCGGACGACCCGTTCGACCTGGTGCTCGCCGTGGTATGGTGGGCGGTGGTCCTGGTGCTGGTCGTGGGCATCCACACTGCCGAGAAAAAGCGCCGGCGCCGCGTGCGCACGGCCTATCTCGCGCCGGGGGTGCTGTTCAACAGCGAGGCCGGGTTCGTCGACCTCGAAGCGTTCGAGGAGGGCACCACCCTCGCGGACGCGATCGAGCAGACGCTCGTCGGCCTGAAGTACACGTTCGACCGCAAGGATCCGGCCGACGAGGACGAGGCGGCGACAGCGCCCGGCGGCGCCTCGTCCTCTGCCGTGATCGCCGACGGATCTTCGGCATCCGGTGAAGCGGCCGCCTCCGCCAAGCCTCGCGGAACCGTGAGGTTCGAGCGCATCGTGCGCACGGACAAGTTCGACAAGGACGATGCCGACAAATGGGAAGGCGAGGTCGTTGACGTGAGGACGCAGGAAGCCACGCCCTTCAAGGGCAAGGAGGAGCTCTCCGTCCTTCTTGCGGCGTAGTCCCGCCAGCCGGCCTCCCGGTAAAGCGCAAAAAGCAGGCGCCCCCTCGAATGAACGAGGGGGCGCCTGCTGTAAGAACCGAAGGAGCGCGCAGCGCTAGTCGTCGACCCCGATGATCACCGACGAGGCCTTGACGATGGCGTAGGCCTCCTTGCCCACTTCCAGCTCCAGCTCCTTGAGCGACCCCATGGAGATGGTCGACGTGATAAGCTGGCCGCCCTCCAGTTCCATGATCACGATGGCGTTGACCGCTCCCGGATGAATGGCCGTGATAGTGCCCTTCAGCGTGTTGCGTGCAGAAAGCTTCATTGAATCAATGCACCCCTTTCGGGTCGTCCCCTCGTTCCAAACCGTTCCCTCCATTGTAACGCCCCAGGTGCAATCGTGCGAGCAGAACCGCAACTCGACAGAACGAGCCCCTCCCGAGACTTTACCAAGATTTGACCGCTGCGAGACAGGGGCTTGATGCTCGTTCTTCATCATGTTCCGTGCGCCGTCCTCCCAGCGGAAGACAGCGCACGAGAAGAACAGTTACGCGCCCGGGAGGGGCGCCGAGGAAAGGAAGAGCATGAAGAAGCGTTTGGTGATGATGGCGATGGGAGCCCTGCTCGCGCTGGGCGCATTCGGCCTCATGGGCTGCTCCGGCGGCGGCAACGCCGGTTCCGGAGACGGCGGCGAGGGCGATGGCGCAGCGGGCACGGTCCCGTCCGGCGAGGTCTCCGTGTACTCGCGCGAGGACGGCTCCGGCACGCGCGGGGCGTTCGTCGAACTCATGGGCATCGAGGAGAAGGACGCCAGCGGCGAGAAGGTCGACATGACCACCACGTCTGCCGCCATCACGAACTCCACGTCGGTCATGATGACGTCGGTGGCGGGCGACGAGAACGGCATCGGCTATATCTCGCTCGGCTCGCTGAACGACACGGTCAAGGCCCTCAAGATCGACGGCGCCGAAGCCACGGCCGCCAACGTGAAGAGCGGCGACTACCAGGTGGCCCGCCCGTTCAACATCGTGACGAAGGACGGGCTGTCCGATGTGGCGCAGGACTTCATCGATTTCATCATGAGCTCCGACGGCCAGAAGATCGTCGAGGAGGAGGGCTACATCTCCGTTGCCGATAGCGCCGCCGCGTACACCGGCTCCGGCCAGTCCGGCAAGATCGTCATCGCGGGCTCCTCTTCGGTGACCCCTGTCATGGAGAAGCTGGCCGAGGCCTACAAGGCCATCAACTCCGGCGTGACCATCGAGGTCAACCAGTCCGACTCCACCACCGGCGTGAACATGGCCACGGAAGGCACCTGCGACATCGGCATGGTCTCCCGCGAGCTCAAGGACTCCGAGACCGGCGTCACCCCCACGGTCATCGCCCAGGACGGTATCGCCATCATCGTGAACAATGCTTCCAGCGTTGACGGGCTCTCCTCCGAGCAGGTGAAGGGCATCTACACCGGCGAGATTGCGAACTGGGAAGACGTTCTGGCGTAAAGCCCAGCGATCCGACTGACAAGGAACCCGCATGTCTCACGTACATCTCAAGGAAGGCATTGCGAAGGCGCTGTTCGTGGCTGCCGCGGGGATTTCGATCCTCGCGGTGGCTCTCATCTGCGTATTCCTCTTCGCGAATGGCGTGCCGGCCATCGCCCAGATAGGCCTTCCGGAATTCCTCTTCGGCACCACCTGGCGTCCCGCCAACGACGTCTACGGCATCTTCCCGATGATCGTGGGCAGCATCTACGTGACCGCTGGCGCCATCATCGTGGGCGTGCCCACGGGGCTTTTGTGCGCCATCTTCCTGTCGCGGTTCGCCAGCGGCAAGATGGCGGCGGTGCTCAAGCCCGGCGTGGAGCTTCTGGCGGGCATCCCGTCGGTCGTCTACGGCTTCTTCGGCCTGGTGGTCATGGTGCCGTTCATCCGCGACAACATGCCGGGGCGCGGTCTCTCGCTTCTGGCGGCCGCCGTGCTGCTGGGCATCATGATCCTGCCCACCATCATCACCGTGGCGCAGAGCGCGCTCGATGCCGTTCCCAAGAAATACTACGAGGGGGCTCTGGCGCTCGGCGCCGACCACGAGCGCTCGGTGTTTCGCGTCATCGTGCCCGCTGCGGTATCCGGCATCATGGCCGGCATCGTGCTGGGCGTGGGCCGTGCGATCGGCGAGACGATGGCCGTCATCATGGTGGCCGGCAACCAACCGGCCATTCCGGGCAGCATCTTCGACGGCGTGCGCACCATGACGGCGAACATCGTGCTGGAGATGGGTTATGCGGCCGACCTGCATCGCGGCGCGCTCGTGGCCACCGGCGTGGTGCTGTTCGTGTTCATCCTGCTGATAACCATGTTGTTCAACGTCATCAAGAAACGGGGTGAGACGAAGTGACGACCCGCAAGCTGACCATCGCCTACGAGTCGGCCGACGCGCCCTCGGCCTCCTCTGCCGGTCTCGATACGGATGACCGCCTGGATGCGCTGTATCGGGCAGCCGAGGCGCGCCACGGCAAAACACGCCGCATCGTGTCGGCCCTTCTGCGATGGATCGTGTACGCAGGCGCTGTAGCCACATCGTTGGTGCTCGCGTTCATCGTGGGGTATATCCTGGTCAACGGCGCTCCCTATCTGACGCCGAGCTTGTTCGAGTGGGAGTACAACTCCACGAACGTCTCGCTCATGCCCGCGCTCGTCAACACGCTCGTCATGGCGGGGCTCTCGCTGCTCATGGCGGTGCCCGTGGGTGTGGGATCGGCCATCTACCTGGTGGAATATGCGAAACGCGGCAGTCGCTTCGTGCAGATAGTGCGCACCACCACCGAGACGCTGCAGGGCATCCCGTCCATCATCTACGGCCTGTTCGGGCTGCTGTTCTTCGTTACGGCGCTCCAGTGGGGCCTGTCGCTTCTGGCGGGTGCGTGCACGCTGGCCATCATGGTGCTGCCGGTGGTCATGCGCACCACCGAGGAGGCGCTGCTCGCCGTGCCCGACGCCTACCGCGAAGGCGGCTTCGGCCTGGGGGCGGGCCGGTTGCGCACGGTGTTCCGCTGCGTGCTGCCCTCGGCCGTGCCCGGCATCCTGGGCGGCGTGATCCTCGCGCTCGGGCGCTGCGTGGGCGAGGTCGCGGCGCTCGTCTTCACGGCGGGCTCCATTGCCGCCATCCCGAACTTCGCCGAGGGCGCGGCCGCGCTCTTCGACTCCACCCGCACCCTGGCCGTGCATATGTACGTGCTGTCCAGCGAGGGGTTGCATGTGAACGAAACCTACGCCACGGCGGTTGTCCTGCTGGTCATGGTGGTGCTGCTGAACCTCATGGCCACCTTCGCCGCCAAGAAGATGAACAAGGGAGGCAACGATGACTAATGCTACGTTGGAGAGGGCTGCCGCTGTGGCTGGCGCCCCAGCCACCTACCTGCCGCATGCGCAGGGCCGGGCGGCCGAGCGCAAGGCGGCCCGCAAGGCGACCACCGACGCTCCGGCCAAGATGGGCGTGCGCGATCTGAATCTGTACTACAAGGATTTCCAGGCGCTCAAGGGCATCAACCTGGAGTTTCCGAAAAACCAGGTGACGGCCCTCATCGGCCCGTCGGGTTGCGGCAAGTCAACCCTGCTGAAGAGCCTGAACCGCATGAACGACCTCGTGGAGGGCTGCCGTATCGAGGGCGAGATCACCCTCGACGGCCGCAACGCCTACAGCGACATCGACGTGAACGGCCTGCGCCGTCGCGTGGGCATGGTGTTCCAGCAGCCGAACCCCTTTCCCATGAGCGTGTACGACAACGTGGCGTTCGGGCCGCGCACCCATGGCATAAAGAGCCGTGCCGACCTGGACGAGATCGTTGAGCAGAGCCTGCGCGACGCCGCCATCTGGGACGAGCTGAAGGACCGCCTGAAGAAGAACGCGCTCGGCCTGTCCGGCGGCCAGCAGCAGCGCCTGTGCA
>OLSJ01001012.1_pt1 | contig 19190 bp, 18 predicted proteins | sample 1672151 | NCBI WGS metagenome assembly OLSJ01 (sample SAMEA3136653, study PRJEB25190) | human gut metagenome | biome: human gut; feature: human-associated habitat; material: faeces | place: Austria | collected 2013 | reverse complement strand
CATCATTTACGCAGGACAGAAAATTAAAATCAAGTAGGTAGTAAGACAGCCGACAAGGGTTATTCCTTGTCGGCTGTTTTCATATCTTCATCTATTAACTTGTTAATGTACCCGTTGATACTCATGCCCTTACTTTCTGCATAGGCTTTTAGTTCTTCTCTCCTGCCTTTCTTGACAACTAAACTTATTCTGTCATATGCCTTTTCATTATATAGTCTTTTACTGGCTGTTGATGTTTTACCACTCATAGTTGCACCTCCTTATTCTATATTATAGCATACTTGAAGCACTTACGCAAGTATGCTATAATAATATCATCAAAGAACGAAAGGAGTGAAACCAATGGGTAAGAAAAAGAAAAAGCGGCTCAAAAGAGCCGCCGCTTAGATAATGAAGCCCTCGCAAAGCTACTCATTATCAAAGCAATTTTAGAACTCGCTGAAAGTTTACTGAAGCTTATCGACAAGCTTACAGACTAACAGCATTCCGCAAGAGAGCCGAAAGGCTCTTCGCTGCGGATATTATATCACACAAAAGGAGAAATGTCAAATGAAGATCATAAGCATTATTCTTAATGTGGCTGAGATAGTTATTCTTATAGCCGCCATAATCGTATTTTTCAGAAAAAAGTGATTAAATATTCGGAGGTAAAAACATGAAAGTTACAGTACAGAAGATACGTTGCGGTCGGAGAAAGTATATCAGATAGTAGTTCAGCCGTATCAGGGTGATCTGAGGCGGCTGTTTTTGCGTACACGAATTATACACGATAAAGCTGAATTGTAAATATATGCTTGTGAAATGCGGAACAAATGAAACGGCTTAAATGATGTAAATGCGTGGTTTACAAGCAATTTTATAAAGCAATAAAAAGTGGAGTGAAGTGGTATATTTAATCTCTCCATCTCCGCCAGTCACTCGCCGTGACGGGCATTGTCCGTCATGGCTTTTTTTGTTATCAAACTTCAGTCCCGCTCAATAAGTTTGTTTGTAAACTTTACAAAGTAGGGGGCGTGCCCCTGCACCCAATCCGCTATCATTTATGGTAGCGGATTTTTTCGCCCCCGCCCATAGGTATGATACGCTGGGAGGGGTTTGATGCTCGCCGTGACGGGCATTTTATGTACTCATGCCCCTTGTGCATATGTGCTAAGCCCGCAAGATCGCAATTGTATGTAATGTCAAAAAGGTGCAGATAGTCTTGACAAAAGGCTGGACGTCTGTTAAACTTATCCTAAGCAAAGACCGGGGACGACACCCATAGAAAATAACAGCGTCGGAGCTAAACGCAAGCCTGTATAATGCAGGCGCTAATTTGATGTTGCTGTGCAAGGGGGAGATACCCATAGAAAAAAACGTTATTGTTACAGACATAAACGGAAAACGAATCGGAGCTACCTATCCCAAAAGGGCTAAGGGGCTTGTTAAGAACGGTCGGGCAGAGTATGCAAGCGACTGTGAAAAATGTACTATAAGAATATTAGATACTCATAAGCCGACCGTGGATGTTACGGAGGTAAACAATATGGGTAAAGTAATAGATTTTGATCCTAGAGATTTTAAGGCTGATAAGTCCTGCGAAAACAATGTTATAGCTAAATATTTTGTGACCGATAAGGACGGCGAAAACGTTATTGCCTATTCTATTGGAAACTGGAATTGGGACTGGACGCAGATATGCTGTGACAAAAAACTTGAGAAAAATACCGACTATGTTTTCAGATTTGTGATAGTCGGAGGCTATTGCAATACGTGCAATGAAACTTCTCGCTTTGAGATCGTGCCTATGCCAGACGGCAGCTTAACCGATGAAGCTTACGAAGACAGATACACCTATGATCTGGCTCAGAACAGATATAAGCCTGTTTTATGCAAAAAGACCGACGAGGGTATGCTGAGACTTTTTGAGATACCTTTCAGCACCTTTGATTGCGAAGATTTCAGGTTTGTATTCATTGCTATGCACGCTGTTGCAACGCTCTATGCGCCAAAAAAGTTTTCAGCTTATGCAGACCTTGAGGATACGAATTTTGACCAGCTTCGTGATGAGATCAACAGCAAAACCAGCGAGGATAATTCTGCAAATGTGGTGATGGATTTCACAGGCGCTCATGTCACACGCTCGACTGTCACCGATTTGCTGACAATGGCTCGTTTTGGTAAAAGCGAGAATGTTTGTATTGATTTTACAGGAGCTTTCATAGAGGACGATAAGCCGGACGATATTCAGGCTGATGCAGATGATACCGGGTCTGACGATATCGCTGTTGAGCTTATGGACGTTGCAGACAACTGAGCTTCGCAGGAAGATATACTTTACTAAGATATTATGATTTAATAAGTTGATCCAAACAGAGAAACCCATTGATCGGGTTTCTCTGCTTTTTTTTGCACAAAAAACCACCCACAGCCGAATCAGCCGTGGGTGGCAATATCATTTTAAATTAACACTATCCCTTATTTGTTCAATGCTATCTTGCCCATTGCATCTGCCTGCATGATAGCGTCATAAAGCTCGATAGGCTGTACGTCGCCTGCAAGATTGTGGATAGTTTCGCCTGGGATACAAGCGTTCTTTGCGATAGTTTCTACCTGCTCAGGTGTAGTTACACCGATCTCTTCAAGTGTGACAGGAAGTCCCACTTCAAGGCAGAAGTTCTGTACCTCTTCAAACTCTTCCTTTGGCGCACCCTCAAGTACAAGCTGAACCAGTGTACCAAGAGCTACACAACAGCCGTGGTCTGCGTGCTTGATTCCCAATGATGTTACGCCATTGTAGAACGAGTGTGCAGCCGCACAGTTTACGTTGTCTGCTCCAACGCCTGAAAGATATACGTTAGCCTCGCAGATAGCTTCAAGGGCAGGTGTAACTGCGTGTACCTTGCAAGCCTCAACTGCCTGCTTGCCGTATGTTTTCAGCGTGTCATAGCAAAGTCTTGCAAGTGCCTGTCCTGCTCTTGTGATGCCTGTGCCTTCAAGGCTTGCAGACTCTGTTCTTATGGAAGCTCTGCCCTCAAAATATGTACCAAGTGCATCGCCCATGCCTGCAATAAGGAACTTTACAGGTGCGTTTGCGATAACTGTTGTGTCTACCATTACTGCGTCTGGATTGGTAGGATAGAAAAGATATTTGTCAAAGCTGTGGTCATCATTGTATATTACTGACAAACCTGTGCATGGCGCATCTGTTGCCGCAACTGTTGGCACGATAACAATGTGCTTGCCCGTATAGTATGCTGTAGCTTTTGCAGTATCAACTGCGCTTCCGCCGCCAACTGCAACTACTGTGTCGATGTTGTCAGCCTTTACTATCTCTTCCATTTTGGCTATCTCGCCCTTGCTTGATATACCACCAAATACTTCATAGCGTCTGTAATCGTCAAGCTCGCCAAAGCTTTTCTCTATCTTGTCATGACAGGCTTTGTAGCCGCTGTTTGAACATACAAACAGCCACCTTTTGCCCATATAGCCCATTTCTTCATGAAACTTAAGTGTAGCATCTCTGCCCTGAACATATTTGAGCGGCTCACGCATTGCTCTGAGTCTTCCCATCATAATGAATTACCTCCGATTTGTTTGATTTATTAACTTTATACGGAATTCTCTCCGTATTTTCAATTAGATTATAGCATTTTGCACAAAAGATACAAGAAACATTTTATAAATGATATGTGAATTATTTGTTGTGGCAAGTTTTGAAAAATAGTTGCTTAATATACATAAATATAGTATAATGAGTATTAAGACAGTATGCGTCATAAGGTTGTGCATTTTTCATAGGCTGTGGGGTGCGTTTTTGTGCAGATATACAAAAGTGTGATGTTATGATAACCATATCGGGATAACTGCAACTAAGTATATGAAAGGGCAAAAACGAGAGAGCATGAAACGGAGATAAAAATGAAAAATGCAAAGCTTGGAGATGTCATCGCCTTTGTCCTAAGGTCCATGAACGAGGAAACTCGTCAGACAGACGATGAGGCAGAGGCGCAGATGAAAAGGTTGATACGCATACTTGTCTTGGAGGGATATGTGAATGAACAAGAATGAATTGAGAGCCGTTGTAGAAAAGGCTCAAAATGGTGAAAAGACAGCTTTTGAGAAGCTGTACAAAGAGTTCCACGAGAAGCTTTATTTCTTCGTGCTGAAAAACGTTGGGGATAAGCATACCGCAGAGGATATCACCGAGGACAGCTTTTTGGCTTCAATGGAGGGGATAGGGTCGCTGAAAGAGCCTGAGCATTATGAAACGTGGCTTCACTCTATCGCTTTCAACAAGTGCAGAATGTATTTCAGACAAAAGGGCAGAGAGGATAACATAAGCCTTGATGACGAAAACCTCAGCGAGGATATCCATGCTGACGATACTGTTATGCTCCCTGAGGATTATGCCGATAGCAAGGAGCTTAAACGCTGTCTGAAAAAGGTCATAGAGGGGCTGAAGCCTGAGCAGAGGTCGGCGGTGATACTTTATTATTATGACGGCATGCCGCTGAAAAAAGTGTCCGAGATTTTGGAGATAAGCGAGAATGCCGCCAAGCAGAAGCTTTTTAAGGCGAGGGCAAAGATAAAGAAAGAGATAGAGCGTATCTTTGAGGGCGGCGCATTTGCGGCTGTTCCTATGAGCGCAATGATGAGAGCGGCTCTGCCGAAAAAGTATGCAATGACAGCGGCTTCACCTGTTACAGCGTTGAAAACCTCTTCCGCTGCTATAAAGATAGTGGGAACTGCGGCGGCTGTGGTGGTGGCAGTGAGCATACCATTGGCTCTCCGTGGAGTAAACAACAACGGCTTCGGCGTTCACGATGACAGCAGTGTTTCAGACAGCTTAAATGACGATAGCCTTGACCTTTCTGACAGCAGTATGGCAGACGCTTCATCAGAGAAGATACCTGAAATCAGTTCGTCAAAAGCTGAAACAGACAGCATATCTGAGCCGTCAAGCGAGCCTGAAAAGGTAACAGACACCGCCGTGACGACAACTGCACCTGCACCTGTGCAAACCGATACTCCTGTTACAGATACGCAAGGCGAAAATACAAGCGCTGTCCTCCCAAGTGCAGACAAACCAGGCGAGGAGCTGTTTTCAAATACAGTGGGGGATATGCTCAAAATGGCAGACAACAACTATGAGTTTGTTTATCCAACATTCGTTCAAAACGGCTATGATTCTATGTATCAGTGCTCGGCTTTTCCGCAGTATCACTTCGGCAGGGCGGCTTTGAATACCGAAACAGGCAAGGGCTATGTTGACGAAAGCCTGCCTGTCACAAGGGTGGAGCTTTACAATGGTGCATACATCACAAAGAATATCTATGTGGGCATGACATACAACGAGCTTTGCAACGCTCTGGGTGAAAAGCCACTTATGTATCTTTCAAATACAGACAGAAACCGAATCGTATCAGCGACAATAAACGGCAGAACATGGTGGTTCGGCTTTGACCTCACTGACGAACAGCTTGATGAAACATATAAAAGAATGCAGGCTCAGACGGACAGCGAGACTTTTGAACTCAACCCATATCAATACGGCGTTGACATCTCTGACATTGACCCTGTTACAAGCGTGGCAGTGTGTGATATAAGCGACAATTAAGAACAGCAAAACGGATATACTATATATAATAGAAAAAGCGGAGGCTCTTTGCGAGCTTTCCGCCTTTTTCATATGTTCAGCATTACGGAAGCGTAAAACATTCCGTCACCGTATTCAAATTTAGCTACGCCATTGTATTTGGCGGCAATGTTCTTGACAGACTCTGTGCCGATCCCTTTGCCTTTGCGTTTTGAGGAAAGGAAACCGCCTTCTGGGTCGGTGAGGATAGTTCCGGTGAAGGTGTTGTCCACCGCCAGGCAAAGGGAATAGCTGTCAGCCTTTGCTCTGATTATTATTTTTTTATTCTTTGCACTGTCAGACACGCAGCCGTGAATGGCGTTTTCGATAAGATTTCCGAAAAGCACAGAGAGGTCGGTTATGTCTATTTTTATATCATCTGGGATGTCAGCGCTCACCTTGTATTCAATGCCGCTGCTTTCCGCTATTTGAGCAAAATATGCAAGAAGTGCGCTTACAGATGTGTTTTTGCAGTAAATGTGTTCTGATATATCGGGCATAGAATTCCTGAAAGAATTGAGATATTCCGAAAGCTTATCATATTCGCCCTTTTTCAGAAGCTCCTGCATAAGAGCGATATGATGTCTGACATCATGCTTATAGCGTCTTGTTTCTTTTATCTTATCCTGCAAATAGTCATATTGCAGGTTCTGCATTTCAAGCAGGTGGTTATTTTCCTGAAGCCGCAGATTTTTCTGCTGTTCGATGACCAGCCGTGCCACGATGTAATACACCAGAAACGCTCCTGCGTTTATAAAGAAAAGAGCTATGGTGTTCTTTGGCTCCAGAGCAAGCTCTAGACTGGTTTTCGTAGAGTTGCCGTAGAGCGTATAGTACCATATTATATAGAACGTAAATGGGATAAGCCAAAGATAGCGCCACTCCAGACCTGACGGCTCTCTTTCCACCGCAGGCGTGTAGACCTTTTTCATGTAGATAAAAAGCGGTCCCCATATTATGGCTTCTACCATAAGCATACAAAGGGAAAACGACCAGCGGTATGATTCATAGGCAAGTGATGGGAACAGAATGCCCTCCAGACATTTTGAGGTAATGACGATAAAGCTTGCGTTATTTGAAAGCAGAAGCAGTGTGAAGCCTGTTTTGCCGACCTTGACCTTCACAGCGAAAAAGTAAAAAGCCGCATAGAGCAGGGTGCTGACTGCACTTAGCAGACCTGCATTTGTGCTGAAAAATGCCGCCTGCCAGCCTAAGAAGATCTGCACCAGTGAAAGAGCAACAACAAGTCCCACGGTAGCCGTTTTGGAAAAGCGAAGCCTATGCCGGAAGGGATAAAGGGCAAGCACCATAAGTGGCAGAAAGTTCAGAAGGGAATATATGCCCACTTCCACAAGGCGGTATAAAGGAGGCATTACTGCTCACCGCCTTTTCGCAGATCACTGAAGCGAAACTGAGCGAAAGCGTCTAATGTTTCTCTGGATTTTCGGCGACTTATGGGGATATGTGTGCCGTCGCTCATTATGAAAAGGTCGCTTTTTTGCTGGGCTATCTCATAGAAATTCACGATGACGCCTTTGGTGGAGGTGTAAAAGTATGAATGACTGCAAAAAATGCTCTCGATTTCAGCGAAAGAATTTCTTGAAACTATGTTTTCGCCGTCTGTGCAATGGATAGTCACGATATGTGACGCACAGTCTATGTAGATAACATTTCTGAGTATCACGTTCTGACCGTCGGGAAGCTTAACGGAACGCATACGATCAATTTCATCAGAACCGATCCGGTCAAGCATGGCTTTTACTTTGTCAGCCTGAAAGGGCTTGCAAAGATAGTAGCAGGCGTTGAGGTCGTAGCTTTCGCTTGCAAACTCGTTGCTTGAAGTGCCGAATGCGATATGTACGTTTTTGTCTGCTTCACGAAGCTTTTCTGCGACCTCTATCCCAGTCATTTTCCCCATGAATATATCAAGCACCACCAGATCATAAGCTCCCATCTGCCAACATGACAAAAAGCTTTCTCCGCTTGAAAACGTATCTATCTGACAGCTGTGAGCGGTTTGTTCGGAAATATATTCATGAAGAAGTGCAAGGTCGTTTTTATTATCGTCTACCAATGCCACTCTCATACTGTAAAAATCCTTTCTTATACATGATTTCTTAATATATAATAACACACATCAAAGCAAAATTCAAGTATTATTCATTTATTTTGTTACCGCTTGTGCAGATTTTTGACCGTTTGTGCCAAATCTATTGACAAAGTGTGTAGGCCGTGTTAAAATAATCGAGTAAAATTATGTTCTGAGTAAAAAAAGAAATATCAGCAACGAAAAATATTATGGAGGAATTAGAATGAAAAAGAAAATTTTAAGCATTTTGGTGACGGGCTGTCTTTTGTTTGTGCCGACAACGGCATTTGCAGACGACAATAAGACGGTAATAAAAACTGTTGACGACCTGTTGGCGTTTTCAAAAGCGGTAAACAACGGAGATTATGACAAGAATAAGGACGCAGTTGTTGTTCTTGAAAATGACCTTGACTTGACAGGTGTTGTATGGACGCCTATCGGAAACGTTATCGATGAAAACGGCTACCTTGAACATTGTTTCAGCGGCAAATTCTACGGAAACGGTCATACTATTTCAAACATTGATTTTACGTCTATTTATGGTAAAGACGTGTTGGTCGGTTTCTTTGGCGATATTGAGGAAGCAGAGGTATCAGGTCTGACTATAGAGGGAAGTATTGATGTGACAAATACTGATAACGACTATACTTTTTATGGCACTATTGCAGGATTTGCAGGTGATTGTACTATTACTGATTGTGTGTCAAACGTATCGTTCAACAATAACGGCAAATATGTTTATGGCTTAATGGGCATGGTAGGTCAGGCAGACGCCACAACTTTTGAATATTGTGAGAACACAGCAGACATAACTATCTCAGGCGACAGCGGAAGTCTTTATGTGGGCGGTATAGTTGGATATGCACAGAATGGAACGGAAGTCCGCTATTGTTCAAGCACAGGCGATATGGTATATGCTGCACCAGACGCCGGCGGTATCGTAGGATGTTTGTATGGCGATTCCAAGGTCATAAACAGCTATGTTACAGGAAAACTCACGCCGGTTGGCAACGGAACCACAGATGTAGGCGGTATTGTTGGTTCAGTAGCTGGCGGTTCTGTAAGTGATTGCTATTTTGCAGGAGAAATTGACCTTTCACAGTATTCAGCCAAAAAGCCATATACACGTTTCGGTGGAATAGTGGGAAAAGATTCCTCGTCTACACCTGACTTTAAAAACAACTATTTCACAGAAACAGAAGATGTTGAAGCTTGCGGTTCAAATAAAGAAGCAGGCAAGGCTAAATCATATGACTATATGACAACAAAAGAATTTTATGACGAGCTGACAGCTGGCGGTGCAAAGTATCAGTATGTTGAGGGAAAAACACCTGTCCTGCCAACTAAGGAATATGCAGTTGATTTTGAAGTAACACCTGCTGACCTGAAAAATGTTGTAATAAAGGTAGACGGAAAAGAGATAACAAACAATACTGCAATGCTTACAGCAGGCACTTACACAGTAGAGGTAACTGCTGACGATTGCGAGCCTCTCAGCAAGGAAATAACTATTTCAGCAGATATCGCAACACATACACAGGCTTTTGAACTTGCATACAAGTCAGCAGACTATACAGAGCTTGACAAGGCAGAGAAAGTCGCAAAGGCTCTCAACAAGGACGATTATGAGGACTTCTCAGAAGTTGAAAAGGCTCTTGCCGCTATTGACAGAACGAAGAACATCACAGAGCAGGCTGACGTGGACGCTATGGTAAAGGCTATAAATGACGCTGTGGCAAACCTTGTAAAGAAAACACCTGTTTCTTCACAGCCTGACAGTTCCGCTTCTGACAGCTCATCAGCCGACAGCAAGGCAGACAGCAGCTCAAAGGCGGCTTCAAACGCTTCAAACACAAACCCGTCAACAGGTGTTGCAGGCGGAGCATTTGCTCTTGCACTTCTGAGCGGTGCGGCTGTGGTCATGGCTAAGAAGAAAAAGTAATATATCCATTAAATGGATATATAAAGCAATTAAGTGGGACTTTCATACATTATTTGTTTAAATGAATACCACTTGTGCTGATTTTTGACGGCTTGTGTCAAACTTGTTGACAAGTGTGTGGGTTGTGTTAAAATAATCGTGTAAAATTATGTTCTGAGTAAAAAAAGAAATATCAACCACGAAAAATATAATGGAGGAATTAGAATGAAAAAGAAGATTTTAAGCCTTTTGGTGACGATGGGTCTTGCGGCAAGCTTAGTGCCTGTTTCTGTTTTTGCTGACGGTACAGAGGTCTGGGACGGCTCTGTAGCGGAGTCTTTTGCAGGAGGAAAAGGCACAAAAGATGACCCTTATCAAATAGCTAATGGCTCACAGCTTGCGTATTTTGCGAAAAGAGTGAACGCAGAGGAATATGGTGAAAAATATGCAGACACATACTTTGAGCTTACAGAGGATATCGACCTCGGTGGAAAAGAGTGGACTCCAATAGGAGAAACTGTGGCGGATCTTATTATGGGTGGTCATGAATATTTTGTTTTCTCTGGCAACTTTGACGGAAATGGTTATACTATCAAAAATCTTACCATTGGAACAGAAACATCGCCATACAGTGGCGATGTATGCGGCTTGTTCGGTGCGACCAGCGGCACTATCGAGGATGTAGTTCTTGAAAATGTTTCTATAAACTATGTTGGCGGAAATCACAGCAGTGGATATGGCTTCCGCATGGGAGGTGCGCTTGTAGGTTATTCTATGGGCGATATAGTAAATTGTACTGTTATCGGTCTTGACATGAAAGCAGGCTCTGACGGCAGCTATGTTGCTCTTAACAGCATAGGCGGATTAGTAGGCATTCAGGACGGAGGTACAACAGTGAGCCACAGCCGTGTTTCCGGAAAGATAGAGGAATCAACAAAAAAGGGCAATGTTGGTGGCTTTGTTGGTACGCTCGCAAAAGGCTCATCTGCTAAATATTGCGGTGCAGACGTTTCTGTTGAGGTAACAGGAAGCGGACGTGGCATTGCAGTAGGTGGCTTCGTTGGAATAGGTAATGGAGTGACAATTGATGAAACTTTGATAGAAAATTGCTATGCCACAGGCAATATAACAGGTGCAGAATATGCAGGCGGCTTTGTTGGAAACATCTCAGGTCTTAACATCAGCAACTGCTATGCAAAGGGCGATGTAAGCAACTGTTTTGTTGGTGCGTCATTCTTGGGTACTGACGCTGCAAGCAATAACTATTATGGCACTGTAAAGAATTGCTATGCAACAGGTCTTGTATCTGATATTTCTTCTTCCGCTTATGCTTTTGCAATGCAAGATACGATGAATAGAAGTACGATTCAAAATTGCTACTACAACATACAAAATACAGCAAAAAATACGGAATCAGCAGCTTCTCTTACTATTGACGATATGAAAACAGACAGCTTTTTAAATGTGCTCAACGGCTCATCAAACGTATGGAATAAGCGTGATAACGATACTCCTGCCTGCGGTGCTGAGCCTGCTGACTACAGCAATGTTTATGAAGTGCTGGGTAATATTCCTGCCGACCTTTCTATCTACACAGATGAAAGCGTTGCAAACTTGTACAGTGCAGTTGAGGCTTTAAGAGGGTATAGAGATCTTGCACAGCAGTCAGATGTTGACAAAATGACAAATGATATAAACGACGCTGTTGAGGCACTTGTTTACAAGTCAGCAGACTACACAGAGCTTGACAAGGCAGAGAAAGCCGCAAAGGCTCTCAACAAGGACGATTATGAGGACTTCTCAGAAGTCGAAAAGGCTCTTGCTGCTATCGACAGAACAAAGAACATCACAGAGCAGGCTGATGTGGACGCTATGGCAAAGGCTATAAATGACGCTGTGGCAAACCTTGTAAAGAAAGCACCTGCTTCTTCACAGCCTGACAGCGTAAGCAGTTCTGATGCTTCGTCAGATACGAGCAGTTCCGCTTCCGACAGTTCATCTTCTGACAGCAAGGCAGACAGCAGTTCAAAGGCAGCTTCAAACGCTTCAAACACAAACCCATCGACCGGTGTTGCTGGAGGAGCATTCGCTCTTGCACTTCTGAGCGGTGCGGCTGTGGTCATGGCTAAGAAGAAAAAGTAAATAAGATCTCCCCTATTGTTGATATTTCGGAGAAGGGCAGTTCCTTGTGGACTGCCTTTTTTCTATTTGCAGGAAAGCGGAATTTGCCTGCATAATTTAGGGCGCTTTTTTGGCAAAGAAGCATAAAAATGCAATTATCTTATATTGATACTGCAAAATCGTCCGCGCAAGCTTAGACTAACTATTGATAATAGTCAATATCTTTTATTATCTATTTTATACCATGAAATTACATTTATTCATAAAAAATCGTTATAGATTTAAGCGAAATGTAAAAAATCAGCTCACAAAATCTGCGTTTACCCTTGCAATTCAGAAAAATATGTGGTATAATTATATTGCTGTAATAGGAGCACAGCATGAAATGCTGGCAGTGTGTTTTCAATTGTCAGATGAATTTCTGTATAGCTTATGCTTTATAATAAGGAAAGAAAATGAATGTGCCGGCGTGTGCTGTTTCATTATAGCGCCTATTAACGATATTTTTTTGAAAAGGAGTTATTGCAACATGTCAAAGATCGATTTGAGCAAGTACGGTATTACCGGAACTACAGAAGTTGTTTACAACCCTTCTTACGAGCAGCTGTTCGAGGAAGAAACAAAGCCAACACTCGAAGGCTATGAAAAGGGTCAGGAGAGTGAGCTTGGCGCAGTAAACGTTATGACAGGCGTTTATACAGGCCGTTCACCTAAAGATAAGTTCATCGTTATGGACGAAAATTCTAAGGACACTGTTTGGTGGACTTCTGACGAGTACAAGAACGACAACCACCCAGCTTCACAGGAGGCTTGGAAGTCTGTTAAGGATCTCGCTATCAAGGAACTTTCAAATAAGAGACTTTTCGTAGTTGACGCATTCTGCGGCGCTAACAAGGATACAAGAATGGCTATCCGTTTCATCGTTGAGGTTGCTTGGCAGGCTCACTTTGTAACAAATATGTTCATCAAGCCAACTGCTGAGGAGCTTGAGAACTTTGAGCCTGACTTCGTTGTATACAACGCTTCAAAGGCTAAGGTAGAGAACTATAAGGAGCTTGGTCTTAACTCAGAGACAGCAGTTATGTTCAACATCACAAGCCGTGAGCAGGTAATCATCAACACTTGGTACGGCGGAGAGATGAAGAAGGGTATGTTCTCAATGATGAACTACTTCCTTCCACTCAAGGGCATGGCTTCAATGCACTGCTCAGCTAACACAGACAAGAACGGTGAGAACACAGCTATCTTCTTTGGTCTGTCCGGTACAGGTAAGACAACACTTTCTACAGACCCTAAGAGACTTCTTATCGGTGACGACGAGCACGGCTGGGACGACAACGGAGTATTCAACTTCGAGGGCGGCTGCTATGCTAAGGTCATCAACCTTGATAAGGATTCTGAGCCTGATATCTACAACGCTATCAGAAGAGATGCTCTTCTTGAGAACGTAACTCTTGACGAGAACGGCAAGATCGACTTTGCTGATAAGAGCGTTACAGAGAACACTCGTGTATCTTATCCTATCGACCATATCCAGAACATTGTAAGACCTATTTCTTCTGCACCTGCTGCAAAGAACGTTATCTTCCTTTCAGCAGACGCATTTGGCGTACTGCCTCCAGTATCTATCCTCACACCAGAGCAGACACAGTATTACTTCCTCTCTGGCTTTACTGCAAAGCTTGCAGGTACAGAGCGTGGAATCACTGAGCCTACACCAACATTCTCAGCTTGCTTCGGTCAGGCTTTCCTTGAGCTTCACCCAACAAAGTATGCTGAAGAGCTTGTTAAGAAGATGCAGAAGAGCGGTGCTAAGGCATACCTGGTAAACACAGGTTGGAACGGCACAGGCAAGAGAATTTCTATCAAGGATACTCGTGGAATTATCGACGCTATCCTTAACGGCGACATTCTCAACGCACCTACAAAGAAGATACCACACTTTGACTTTGAAGTTCCAACAGAGCTTCCAGGCGTTGATCCTGCAATTCTCGATCCTCGTGACACATATGCTGACGCTTCCGAGTGGGAGACAAAGGCTAAGGATCTTGCAAGCAGATTTGTTAAGAACTTTGCTAAGTATGAGGGCAACCCAGCAGGTAAGGCTCTTGTATCAGCAGGTCCAAAGGAATAATCAATAACTCTGATACTATTATATAGTATAAAAGCTGCTGTGCCTTTTGGTACGGCAGCTTTTTTGCGCTCTTGAAAAAGTGTGATGAAGGTGGTATAATTGGTATGGAGGCGGATTTAGTTTGGAAAAGAAGAATTATGCCGCAAGGGCGGCTATATATGCCATGGGGCTTGTGATACTTGCCGCAGGGATAACGATGAACATCAAAACAGGGCTAGGGGTATCCACTATTATATCAGTGCCATTTGCCATATCGAGTATATGGGATGTGAATTTTTCTCTTGTGACTTTTGCTACATATGCACTGTTCGTTGTGATAGAAATGATAATAAAAGGCAGCGACAGAACTGTTATAGACTGGCTGCAAATACCATTCAGCATTGTGTTCAGCCTGCTGCTGAATATGTTTTCAAAGCTGCTTGATTTTAATTTCGGACATTTGTGGCAAAACACGCTGTATCTTGCAGCAGCGATAATCTGCACGGGTGCTGGAATGTCAATGATGATAGCCATGAAGTTCGTGCCGAACCCAGCCGACGGTCTTGCTCAGGCTATAGGAAAAGCCTTTGGAAAGAACATGGGCTTTGGCAAGAATATACTTGACGCATCGTGTGTTGCCATTGCCTGCGTGATAGGTCTGCTGTTTGACAAGCGGATAATAGGTATCGGTATCGGAACGGTGGCGGCAATGCTCCTTGTGGGAAGGTGCGTGGCAGTATTCGACCATTTCTTCAAAGACAGAATGAAAAGTGCCGCAGGGCTTGCAGAATAAAAAACGCCGCAGAGGACAGAAATCTCTGCGGTATTTTAGTATTTATATAATAAAAAATCCGCTCTACATAACGTAAAGCGGATACAAGCAAAAGCTTAAACTTTTGCTGGCGCGGATTGAGAGATTTGAACTCAGCTTGTTTTATTTCACAGCGTTTAACAGCTTCTTATAAAAGTCCGTAAATAAAGGGTTTGTGCTGTTTTGCATTTCACAGCTTTTTATAAAATTCAGTCGATTTTCACCGCTTATAATGACCAAATAATGACCAGAATTTTTTGCGATAGTCAAGCAATGGAGACTATACGGCATAATGCACAATAACATTTTCGCTTATGCTTTCAATACCCCTCAAACGCTCTGACAGCTCCTGTGCTGCGTCCTGTGCTCTCGTCTTTAAACTTTGCCGTCCTCTGCCTGCTGCGGCTCTGATAGCCTGTCATCTTCGTATCTCGCTTTTAGAAACTCAAAGTATGCAATAAGCAAATTCTTATAGGCTGCTTTTGACTTAGGTTTAAAATCTTCGCCATAACTTTTCACCCATTCTATCACATCATCGTCAAGTGATAGTTCAAATAAAGTATTGTACTTTTTCATATTTTTATCCTTTCTGTTATTGGAGCAGTGCGAACGGTTTACTCGCTGGACGGTAAACTTAGTTAATTACGGTGTTGCATTATCAAGCTACAAATTTCAAGGCGTTCAACTCTTGTTACTTTGGTATGAGTTAAAGGCTCTTGTGCTTCGATAACGTAATAATTAGGCTGCTCGCTGCTTTTGTTTATGTGAATGTTGAAATAACCACGCTTGGCAAGTCTTTTTCTGAGTGCTAGTAATTCTTTGGGTTGACTCATTGCCTATTTTCCTTTCGGTCTATGTTTCAAGCCCACTTACATTCAAACCGAAAATAAGGCTTGAAAGATCCTTGCAAGCTTTGTCTATATCCTTGTACACTGTTCTGCTGTCAATTATTTCTCTTTCGGCTATCTCGTCATAAGTTGGGGTGGTCTCGCCTGTGATGAAAGCGGCTTCAACTACACGCCAACGCCTTTGCATATCCTCACGAACTGAGGAAGTACACCGAATTTTGTAAATATCAAGCATAGTTTGAACGTGTTCCATTATGGTTTTAGTGGTCACGATCTGATTTTTTATGCTTTCAACCTTGTATTTCTCGTATTCACTAAAGCCGATAAGCTCTCTTATGACAAGATCGTTTATCTGTGAAGCGTCACAAAGAGCATTTTCAGCATATGCCCTCAAATTTCGGTATTCTTTGAGCAATAGCTTGACGTTCTTGAACTTCTTGCTTTCGTTGTCCTTGATACGTTCGGCTTCTTGTGCTTGGTATATCTCAATAGCCTTTGCAGCTCCTGCTTCTGCTGCTATTCTTGAAATGTAATTGACTAGCTTTTGATTTGTGTTTTCTTGTGACATTGTTTTCACCTTTCGTCTTTATGTTTGTGACCCGTTTTCAAACCCGTCATTGATTTGACCTAATACCCTATCAAGGGCGGCTAAAACTTCTTCGCTTTCGTCATCGTCCTGAGAGATATAAACGCCCGTCATTTTGTTCAAAAGGTCTATCGCACGCAGCCTTGACGGCATACCCTCATCACTATCACGGGCAATGTCTGACAGCAGGGCTTGACGTTCCAACGCTGACATAATGCGTTCACGCTGTCCCTTTTCCGTCAGCTCCCGCACATATGCCTTGACCTCTTCAACGTTCAGAAACCTGCTGGCGTTCGTGTGAGCGAATTTCTTAGAATACCCAGCCTTAACAGCACTTTGCGTGGCGTTTCCGCTCTTAGCGTAATATTCGGCGAATTTCCTTTGCCTTGCTGTCATTTCTTCACCTCCTTTCAGCAATGCCCGCTAGTGTAGTATTTTGTAGTGGTATCATAAGCTTGTGCTTGCTCGTATGTTCATTTGTCAATGCAATATGCACGGACTGTCAAGACAAAAAAATGGTTGCAGTATTAGCCTCAAATATCAGTCCAGGGATTTTTAAAGAGGTCTTCGGGGTCTTGCTGTTCGCTTGGCTGTGAAGCAAGTTGAGGGTATCGCTTTTGAACTTCGCCTATGACCCAACTTCTTATAGCGTGATAGTCGGACTTGTACTTAACACCCTTTGATAGCTTATAGTTGTTCAAGATTTCTATGCACTTATCGACAAACGGCTTTGAATGTTCTGACATTAGCTTGTCATATTCTTTTTCTGTGAGAGTGACAGCTTCCGCATTGTTGTTTTTGTTGTCTTTGACATTTTTCTTGTTCTTTGGCGTTGTGCGTTCCTTTTCTTCTATATTCTCATCTAATCTATTCTTATCTATACTAATCTTATCTAATCTATGTGGGCAGTTGGTTGACGCTTGGTTGTCAAGTGGTTGACAGTTGGTTGACAGTTGGTTGTCAATCATTGAATATGCTCCGTTATCCTCTACCCTGAGCATAGATTTTTCGTTAGTGTACGTTGTTAGTGTCATTCTATCTTTTCGCAAAGTATTATGTATTAGCCAATGCTTTATGACAATTACGCCGCTTTTGAATGGAATAATATAACTTTTGGCGATAAGTAATTTCATATCATCATCGGTGCAGCCTATGGCTCGTTGTATCTTTTTCGGGTTGTTCATAAAGCCCTCATCATCTGCACGCATAGACAAATGAAAGTACAAAGCCTGTGTTGATAGCGGCATATCTAAGAACAAATCGCTATCAATAATGATTTTTGCAAACATTCTTTTTTCAGCCATTGCTTAACCCTCGCTCTCCCACTTGTTAAGCAAGTCCTCCGCTGCTCTGAGCGTTGTTCTTATGCTTTGTGACCTTGCGTGTTCTGTACGAACGTACCGCCGCAGCTCGTATACATCGCTAGGCAAATAATAGCCATTGCTGCTGGAACATATAACCGCACCTTTACGCCGCATATGCTCGATACAAAGCCTTGTGCTGCGGTTGTCAAGCCCTGATATCCTGCACATATCGGAAAGGCTCACGGCGTTTTCTTCGCCTGCTCTGAGGGCGTTTGCTATCCTTTCGGCTGCTGTCATACTACACTACACCCCTTTCACCCTCGTTCAGATACTCAATGAACTTTTCTACATTGACAAGTGCCTTTGCTCCACACTGAACAAACACGATCTTGTTTTCTTTCACAAGCTGTCTGATAGCGTGGGCAGGAAAGCCCGTTTCTTTTGCCGTCTCGTTTATCGTCCGCATACGGGGTGCGGCTCTTGTTATGCTGATATTATTCAAAATAACTCCTATCCACCACATTTCAAGACTTGCGTTTCCACCCCTGAATGTGGTATAATAAGAGAGGAAACGTGTGTGTTTCTTTCAGCGGGCTTTAACGCCTGCTTTGCCGTCTGAGTGTTGCAATCACTCGGACGGCTTTTTGTTTTCTTTCTCTGCCGTTAACTTTTCAGCGTGCTTTTTAAAGAAGCGTGTCGTTGTGTCCTTGACCTTATCGGCGTTCTTTCTTTTCCATTCTCTATAGTATGCACGCCGCGCAAGCACAACGGATCTTTCTTCCTCTGAAAGCTTGGTAACATCAATCATTGTTTTGCCTCCTTTCAAAATTGTTTCATTTTGATATTGACAGATTTCGTTCCGCCTGCTATAATAGTAACAGAAAAGCAAAACAAAATCAAGAAAAATCAATGGTATGTATCAAAATAGGCACAGGGGACGGATTGATGATTGAATGTAACAGCTTAGAGGATATCGGCAAGCGAATAAAGCACTACCGGACTTCAAAAGGAATGGAACAAAACGAATTAGCCAAAAAGCTACGCGTAAAACGTGAGCTTGTATCAATGTGGGAAAATGGAAAGAGAGATATTAAAACATCAAATATAGTAATGCTTGCAAATATATTTGAAATTTCCTGCGATGAATTATTGACAGGCACAAAACCTGAACACGTTGACTTTAGACTTTCAACAGGTTTGAGCAGTCAAGCAATAGAAAAACTAATAAGCATTAACAGTCTTGTAATTGAAAATATTGACCCATATCACATTGACGAATATAATTTAATTGATGTTGTGAATTACATTATAGGACATCAGCATTTCATTACTTTTGTAAAGCATTTGTCTGAAATATATCGTATGTGCAGATCAAATGCTATTACAGTTGCTTCAAGTAATGTAATTAATGATGATAATTATGAAGAAATGCAAAGAGCCTTTTATAATTTTATAGACAAATTCAAAGTGAAATTAGTTTCTTATCAAGATTTTTACGGGAATGCGATCGGTAATTGTAAATATGATTTAGATTACATAATGAGAGACTTGTTAAATGAGGATTAGCCCCCATTTTAAGCACAAAAAAACCGCCCTGTGTTGCAGCACAGAACGGTTTAAATAGACCTCACCGCAAGGGCAAAGCCTGCTATACAAAGCATATAAATTATAGCACAAACGCCCTTTCGGTGTCAAGTACACAGAAAGGAACGTGAGCTTATGGCACTGTAGTGCTACAATAGATATTGGACAAAATTAAGAAAAAAGAAAAGAGAGATAG
>OLSJ01001011.1_pt1 | contig 19198 bp, 18 predicted proteins | sample 1672151 | NCBI WGS metagenome assembly OLSJ01 (sample SAMEA3136653, study PRJEB25190) | human gut metagenome | biome: human gut; feature: human-associated habitat; material: faeces | place: Austria | collected 2013 | reverse complement strand
CGGGCCGCATCACAAACTTCAGCATTCTCCCCCCATTGTGACCAGCTATCATAGGAAAGTGAATGCCATGAACAATGATGCGGTGTGAGGAGAAGATCATATTCTAGTGCCTCAGCATTGCTTTTGTAACGATCCCATAATCGCTCCCAGATGAGAACTTCTGCGTCTCCACCTAATAGAAAGTGCATAGGATTACGGGAATATGCAGAGGGCAGTATTTTCATGTTCATGATGATACTGGATTCGTTTTTAGAAAGAGCTTCTTCCAAATATTCATCATCTTCATGTGGTGCGGGCGCCAGAAGCTGTGCGGAGAACACTTCTGAAATTTGCCCGTCAATTCTGGTGAATGTATCTCCAGCTTTGATAAGAATGGCACTCAGATCATCTGTTTTGCCATTAATATCTTCACCCATGATAAGGATTCGATTACCGCTAGATGCATAACCATGTTCCCGCCAGTATTTTACTCGGCGCCGTGCTTCTGTATTAAATGCCTGAGCATCTTCGCAAAGTGTGTGACTTTTGGAACGACGCCGAAAAATCAATGGTGATGACCACAATTCTCGAATAATGATACGCTTTTCTGAACGTTTCACATCGTCATCTGGATAATCTTCAGGACGGCCCAGCCAGAAATGTTTACGCAGGCCACCGCAATGATCCTGATCGGGATGACTGAGCATAAAAACATCAATAAAGGGACGATCTTTTTCATCATACTTCAATCTGCTACGTAATGCCGAGGCAACATCAGGTGTGTCATCATTGGGGTTATCAGCAGCAGAGCGAATATGTACATCAATCAGAATGGATGTGCCCCGGGTGTCGGCCAAACGTACCAGTGTCATATCACCGTTGCCGACTTGGAAAAAAGTAATTTTGGCTGCCATCGACATCTCCTTTAGGGATACGAAAGATTGAGGTTAAGAGCATCTATTGCTAAGATACATCTAGTAATTATACTAGTCTAGTAATTAGACGTATATTTTGGACTTAAATTGTAAGTACAGGAAATTATTGATAAATGAGTGATAAAATGGTGAGAACTGGTCATTGGAGCCAAGAAAGACGGCTTGAATTCATCGATTTTCGCCTACTGTGGGAAGGTCGGCTTAACCGTGCAGATCTCACGACATTTTTCAGAATTTCAGTTCCGCAAGCCTCATTAGATTTGGCAAAATATCAAGAAGTTGCGCCAAACAACATGGTGTATGATCGAACTCAGAAGGCTTACATTACGACTCCTGATTTCAAACCTGTTTTTACAAGCTTTGACAGTAATCATTACCTGAATGAACTACTTGGGCGAGAAAATGAAATAGTGGATCCTGATGATAGTTTCATTGGGTGGGTACCCCCGGTAGCCAGCCTTCCTCTCCCTGCCAGGAAAGTACAACCTGAAATATTGATTGATTTAATTCGAGCCATGCAAAGAAAACAGGCTTTGGTTGTTGATTATCGCTCAATGACTAATGAACCAGCAATTCGTACGCTATACCCAACAGCATTTGCACATGATGGGCATCGGTGGCATGTTCGTGCTTATTGTTTTAAGTCTACAATGTTTAAAGATTTTGTTCTTGGTAGGTTTTTTAAAATCGTTGAATTTGTTTCCCCACCGACATCAATTCCACAAGATGTGGACTGGAATACATTTATTGACGTGGTAATAGGTCCAAACCCTAACTACGATATGAATAAACGGCTATCTATTGAACATGATTATCAAATGGTAAAAGGAGAAGCAAAAATCCACATACGTAAAGCGCAATTATATTATCTTAATCGTCGATTAAATTTGGATGTAAATAGCGATGGTTCAATAGATGACAAACAGCAGATCATCATGCTCAGAATAGACGAGTCTAAAACCTATTAAGGGAAGATTTATATGAATGCGAATGATGTTAACAAACGGAATAAAGAATGGATGATTGTAATCATTATTATCTATCTTTTTATTTTGTTATGTATAGCAACATACGCTATTGGGGCTATGTCTCTAGGTTGGTTACCAACACCTTACGCACCATTAAGGGTGCCACTGATGTGCGGAGCAATTGCCTATATAGGTGGTTGTTTATATTGTTTTCGTGCAATTTACCTCAATAAATGTATTAGAAAACAATGGGATCCAGATTGGCATGTATGGTATTTCATTCGCCCACTGACCAGTACAATCGCAGGTGCTATCAGTTATTTATTCCTTAAGGCGGGGTTGTTAGTTTTGGAGTCTAGTTCCAATGTAGGAGCTAGTGAAATGGGTTTCTTTGCGCTGGCATTTATTGCTGGTTTTAACGTCGATAAATTTGTCGCAAAAATCGAGGAAGTTGCAAAGGCTGTCTGGGGTATTGAAAAAACTCGAAGCTCGACTAATAATGATGCGAAAAATTCGGAAAAAAAAGAATAGTCTGGATGTATTTAAATTAAAATAAAATTAGTGCTGAGCTATTTTATTACTTTCTCTTATTGCCCGGGGTCGCGCCCCCAGTGAGCTTATTCAAAAGTTTGTCCACTGCCTGTATATCGTTTTCTACAGCGGCTTGTTCGTCATCAGTCAAAGGGATTTCCTGCATCAGCTTGAGTAGATTCTGGCGACCTTCCAAGTATTGTGCTTCAGATGAAGATTTTGGCATATAAAATGAGCATTTTGCACATGCCATCCGATGGGGGCATTGCTCAAAAAAGTCATAAGTACAGAAACCGTGTCCAAGATCATAATAACGCCATGGCTTCCCGGATGCTACCAGCCCTTCAGCTATCGCGTCTTGATCAATGAGAACTGAAACCATGCGGCGATTACATTCAAAGTAACCAGCTTTATCCAGTGATCCTGCCAACCTCGTCGGTGTAATTTCGACATAATGTCGGGTAGATTCAGGTGAAGAATGCCCCAACCATTTCTGTAGCTCAAAAATATCAAGTGGTTCCCTGGCGTTGTAAAGCTGACTGGCTATAGTGGCTCTTGCCCGATGGCTGGTGATTTTACCTCTGGCATCCTGCTCAGGTATACCAGCCTTTCTGCATAGCAAAGGGATTAGCGAATTATTAATATAACTACTGTGTACCCGTTTCCCCCTGTGCATGAACAAAAAACGGACGCTTTCACCTGTTTTAGAATCTTCCTGGAGGGGGTGGGGGTTACGAACAAGTTCCCATTGTTCGATATATTCCCCGATAATAGGGTCAACTGGCTTTGTGAATGCCGCGTAAGTCTTGCTAACGGGTACATCTATCAGACAGATACGGGATACATTATTTTCTTCTGGCTGTTGCCAGCGGATACACCCACACTGCATACGTAGAATTTCATCACGTCTGAGGCCTCCAAATAACCAGAGAACGCTGAGTGCTCTGACCATCTCCAGTGGATAAAAATAAGGATATGCAACACAGTTTGGTAAATCCGACTCCTGCAGGTTCTGTCCGGCGTGAAGTAATTTACACCACATATCATCGGCCACAATACGAGGCTCTGGTCCAACCAGGGAAGTCAAGCTACGCGGTGCCCTGAAAACTCTTTCTGGGCTGAATCGTACAGGTATCCATCCCCATTCCTGCAAGTCATGAAAGAAAGTTCTAATATGACCCAACATCCTGGCTCTCGCTGCAGGCATCATCATTTTGCCACGACGGTCACGATACATGCCCCCAGGGTTTGCCCATTCACCAACTTTCATTCTACAAGCGGCGGTCACCCAGACGATCGCGGTGTCCCGTGTCCAATCAGATGGTGACAGACAGGTTGGATAGCACTCAGCTAACCAGCTGACCATACTTTAGCAAAACGTACCAACCGGACAAAATAGATGAAGGGCGAAGTACTGAGGTAGCACGCCACCGTTTGCACCATACCAGCCATTTAGTTGGTACATCAGCTGTTGCATTATATTCGCGGGGAGGACGGCGACGTTGTGTTATTCGGTAATCACCCCCTTCCTCAATAGTCCCTGATGCAGCCAGTATACGCGATAGCGTAGCTGAGGCTTCCCGGAGGGAATCCGGGCACGTTGCAGCAATCTGTTGCAACGTGGTCACGGTGATATGGTCTAGTTGAGCATCCCTTTGCAGAAGCATTGCCATACACATGGCATTTCTGATGCCGTTGTTCCGACTATCACGAGGCACATATCCCAGAACCTGCATCATATTGTCAAGCTGGCTGACGGCAAAATCGGTGCTCTGTCGGCCAAAAACCTTAAGACAGAGCCGATATTGATAGAATATGCCACAGTGTTCCAGCCGCTCAAACCCACATAGCAACCATGCTAACGCTATAACATATTGCCGACAGTTGCCGCTGGCTCCAAACCGTCGACGAAATTCCCCTTCGCTGTTGCAAATAACTTCTAACCACTCTTCTTGTGTCCAGGCCCAGTATGTTTTCCGGATGCGCTGCATCTCTAGGACTATATCGTGAATAGATGAATTGTAGGGGGCCTTGGCCGCATGCATTTTTGTTAGCGTGTCGCGTAGTGGTAAAAGAAGGCGGGAAAGCCGTTTTTGTATATCAGGTGACCAGTTTTTACCTCCTTGCTGGAAGTGGTCGACCAATGTATCCAGTGCCGCAAGCTCGCTTTCAGAGATCTCCGATCGGGTATCCCAAAGTAGGGCAGGAAGACTGAGTGATGTTGTCGGACAAGGCGCTGTATGTTCAGATTGCATCATGGAGAAGGATCCTGCTGTTGTAGTACAGTAAGGCGGCAAGTATGCAAGGATGCGACCGTGTAATTGAAACGACTACTCAGATCACGTGCGCTGAGATGAATATAGAGCAGAGTTGACTGGATACGACGGTGGCCAGCGAATGCAGCAATTTCGTGGATGTCCCACCCCACGCGTGCCAGTTCTGTCAGACAAAGATGTCGGAATGTGTGGGTGCTGATGAGTGGAAGATCAGCCTTAATAGCTAAACCGCGAACTACTTTTGACCAAGTCCAGTTGCTAATAGGTTCTGCCCGATTACGCGGAGAGCGTGAGAGAAACAACGGACCGCGAGATGAGCTTAGCATACGACGTTCAGTGAGCCATGCTGTGTAGAGTTCCCCCGTCACAGGAGAATAGGGCACAACCCGACCAAAGCGGTTTTTGGTATGCTCAGCGCGCACAGTGAGCAAGCGTTGAGAAGGGTCAATATCTCCGGTAGCTACTGTGCAAAGTTCTTCTCTGCGTAATCCGTAGTCGTAGGCCAGTGCCAGCATAAAACGAGTACGAATATCAGCTTGTCCGGCTACCTCAAGAAAGCGCAACCACTCCGCATCATCCGGGATCCACGGTAGCCGCCGCTGCAACGGCACTATACCAGCTTTTCCTTTCCCTCCGTTTTTCCAGACACCTCGTCTGACAGGATTTCTCTCCCGTATCCCCTCCTCACAAAGCCAATCGTTGTACAGTCGTACCACCGTCAGCCGGTGGCGGATAGTGGCAGCTGCCAGCTGGCGACCGGTATGCAGGCTGCGGACATAGAGTGCGACCGTATCACGTCCAGCGACAGCAGCCGTCAGGGCAACAAAGTGACAGAAAGCGAGCCAGTCATTGACGCCACGGGCATAGGCATCAATGGTGTTTGGAGCACACAGCAGGTCCTCCTGCAGGCACACCCACCGGCAAGCTGAAGGATCGGCCGACAGAAAAGGCAGCGCATCCAGCAGTTTCTTGTGCACAGCATCCCCCTTTTCGATAACAGAATGTGTTGTATGAAATATAGTCAATTCCAAATAACATAGAAGCGAAGCGGCTGGGCATAAAAATGGGAGTACCGTGGTTTCAGCTGAAGTCGGTGAAATTTCCGGAGCCGGTCATCGCCTTCTCCAGTAATTACGCGCTATACGCATCGATGTCGAACAGGGTTATGTCTCATCTCGAGGAGCTGGCGCCGGGCGTGGAGCAGTACAGTATTGATGAGATGTTTCTCGACGTGCGGGGTATTGACAGCTGCATCGATTTCGAGGATTTCGGCCGGCAGCTGCGTGAACACGTCAGGAACGGGACTGGCCTGACTATCGGTGTCGGAATGGGGCTAACCAAAACGCTGGCAAAGTCAGCACAGTGGGCTTCCAAAGAGTGGCCACAGTTTGGTGGCGTGCTGGCGTTAACGCCAGGCAATATCCGCCGTACGGAAAAACTGCTGTCACTGCAGCCGGTGGAGGAAATCTGGGGGGTAGGCAGCAGGATATCAAAGAAGCTGAACACAATGGGGATAACAACTGCACTGCAGCTGGCGCGCGCTAACCCTGTATTTATCAGGAAAAACTTCAATGTGGTTCTGGAGAGAACGGTCCGGGAACTCACCGGAGAAAGCTGTATTTCACTGGAGGAAGCACCGCCCCCCAAACAGCAGATAGTCTGCAGCAGGAGCTTTGGGGAACGTGTCACAACTTATGAAGCCATGCGACAGGCAGTTTGTCAGTACGCTGAGCGTGCAGCTGAAAAGCTGCGCGGCGAGCGTCAGTTCTGCAGGCATATTGCCGTGTTTGTGAAAACATCGCCGTTCGCCGTAAATGAGCCCTACTACGGTAATCTGGCCAGTGAAAAACTGCTCATCCCCACGCAGGATACACGGGACATCATTGCCGCTGCCGTCAGAGCTCTGGACAGGATCTGGGGGGATGGTCACCGTTACGCAAAGGCAGGCTGTATGCTGAACGATTTCGCTCCTGACGGGGTTTCGCTGTTGAACCTGTTCGATGATACTCAGCTCCGAAGCAACAGCAATCAGCTGATGAAAGTTGTGGACGGTATTAATCATTCAGGACTCGGAAAAGTGTGGTTTGCGGGCCGGGGGATTGCATCTGAATGGCAAATGAAACGGGAGATGCTTTCACCAGCCTATACAACTCGCTGGTCTGAACTACCAGTAGCGAAATTATGAGTCACGTAGAAGTTGAGAAAAAGTGGTGATTTCAGTGTGAAAGAATTTTTATTTTTCTTTTATAATCAAAGAAGTAACCATGAAATAGGCATGGTGAAAAACATAAGAAAAGGATGCTCTCCGGCATCCTTGTCGCTTACTCACTTGACTCAGGAAGTCTTTCCAGAATACGTTTTATTGCCTCATCTATCTCCGACTGTGCCTCAGCGGAAATGCGGGAAAACTCATAAACAACAAGTCGTTTCTTTGAATCAATTTTCTTTCTTGCAAATTGGTTGCGATCTGAAAATTCTCTCAGCTTCTCAGTTTGAACCGTGCGGGTCGGGCGAACTATCAGCGATTTGCTCTCAGCTCTGATAACAGCCAGAATTTTGCTTTTATCAATTGCCGGATAATCTGGCATGGTCTTCAACCGATGCTGAACTTTTTCCATCAGTTCTGTTACTGATCTTTGCTTGTTGTTTGCTTCTTCAGCTAGTTTCAGTAAAAAATGATAATCCGGCAACGAAATATCATTTATCACAGGGAAAACTGCAACCATTTCATCTGGCACTGCTGCGGCCTGAAACGCACGAGTCACTTTCGCAGGAGAGAGATTTTCTGCCTGAGCAATCTCTTCCTTCGTCATACTGGTTCCATACGTAACTTCGAGTCGTTTTCCCAGCTCACGCAAGCTATGCTCACGTGCGGTTTGTATGTCTTTTGCCAGTTGTCGTGCATCTGACAGTTCAATATCGTCCTTTGTAACAAGTATTTCGAATTTAACATTGTTATAAATGCAGGCTGCCCGGCGACGTGTGCCGTCCAGGATCTCAATTCGCCCGTTGACCTCTCTCCCAATAGCGGGGAAAAACTGCTGCAGTTTTATGGTACGGGAAATGTCACTGACTGACTCAGGGGATAACATTGCCTGGTCGCGACCATTAACAGATGAATCAACAAATGTCTTCGATTCGATCTCACCGCTTAGCACAACCGTTTTCACAAATTTGGCCTGTTTACCAGATTTGAGAGTAAAGGTTTTCACATCGCCATCGCTTTCAAGCATTCGCGCAAATTCTGAATTGCTGTTGCCAAGAACTCGGCCACGAGCTAAAACTTTCCTCATTTTGATGCTCCACGGATATATTCAATTCGATCAAAAACAGCCTTAGTAAATCGTTCAGCTTCAGTTCGGGCTTTTTTCAGTGCTTCAACACTTCCAGGGTAGGAAACGGGGTTTGCACTAATAATGGTGTCAAACGACTCACCACACCGTTCGAATCCGTCAAGTCGCGGCAGTGACGCATCAAGAATGTTACTTGCGTACACTTCACGCGCCAGACTATGTGACGTCTCGTGGTCACGTTTGCCGGTCATTTTTGACATAAACCCAATACTGGCGCTGAGCCTGGGTTCCACACCTTCTTCTTCAAGGCGTTCCAGCATCTCCGGTAAACGTGTCAGGTATTTCAACGTGGAGTGAAAATCAACCTGTGCCGGTGGAGTAGGGGTCAAGAGCAAATCGCTCGCGGCCAGTCCATTCAGGAGGAACGGATCAAGGTGAGGGCCTGTATCAATAAAGACAAAATCATAATCACCTGCAATACGGTCAATAATTGTTTTTTTGAGCACCTCAGAAGGTTTCAGACCTGGTAAATGTTCTGTAACTAATGACTCCCACTGGCTGGCGACAAAGCCGTCGTCGATCGACGCAGGGATGATATCGACGCCTGGGATAATAGTTGGGCGAATTACAGCTTCTCTCAACGTTTCTGCATCGAGATCATTCAGCATTGCCTGGGCTGCTGTTTCAAGAACAGTACCAATGCTATGAGTGTGATCAAGAAACATAGTACTGGATGCCTGCGGATCAAGGTCAATAACCAGGATGCGGAGATCATGACGAAGCAAGTCCGGATGTACTCGTAATGCATGTGCGAGAGTGACTGTCGTGACTGTTTTTGATACACCGCCTTTAAGATTGACGACAAAAATCACGTATGGTTCTTTGTGAATATCGCGGTACTTAGGTATTTGACGGTGGGCGTAAATGTCGATAACGTTCTGAATAGTGAGAGCGTATTGCTCTACGTTGCCAACCTGCTTTTTATTGAATTCGTAACCGCTGTCCTCCATCTCTTTTACAGCAAGTTCAACGATGCGACGGCTTAACTTAGGCAGTTTTGCCACAGCATTTCTGGTATATGTCTGATGATATTGAGTCAGATTAAATTCTTTTCTCTGAGCCTCAATATCCCTGCTCATAGCCTGAAGTAAGGCACTTGCTCTGAGAGCTATGGTGCCAACACTACCGTAATCACGTCTCATTGTTTTCCCCTTCCCCTAAAGATGGATTCCTTGCGCGTCAAATATGTGTAAAGCTTAATCACATTGTACACAACATAACAAAACGTACAACATTTATAACCACGACATTAAATTAATGTACGTGGCATTATATTTATCACCAAAAGGAATAGGTAGTGCTCGCCGCAGCCTTGAGACCGAGCATCGCGAGCGAACTGGCGAGGAAGCGCAACGGCGCTATAGTCACATAATGCTCGTACGCACCTGATTTAAAGGATATTGTGGGAAACACCCAAAGTTTTCTCTGACAGTTCAGATCAACTTTTCCACATACTCACAGACTGTTTTTTAAGCTATTTTTATTCCTTTTTAAAAGTTTTCTCCTTTTTGTCCATTTTAGGATGCCCAGAGACCGCGTCATGTCTGCCTTTCAGGCCTCCTTTATGGGAATCACCCAGGGTTATGCTGGGAAATACCACGGATTAATATGGGTAACAGCCCGAATTTTTATGGGAAATGCCACGAGTTGGTATGGGAAACACCTCGTATTGCTATGGGAAACGCCCCTGGTTTAAATTCGTGTTTTATGACTGTGGATAACACGTTAATTTCTCTTGTTGGATGGGCTTTTGCATGACAATATGGGCGAGTTAAAAACAACCCATACGATAATGACAATGACAATAAGTACCGCGAAAAAATCAGTCAACATTAGTCAATCCAATGAACTGACAGAAGCAGCTTACTACTTGCCGTTGCAAGCCAAGAGGGTGCTATGGTTATGCCTTATTCAGTGCTATCCACTGAAAGATGATCCTGATTCGGTATCGCCAGTATTCACAGTTCTTGTTGCTGATTATCAAAAGTATTTCAAAGTGTCTGTTGATACAGCGTCATCTGATGTTAAAAAGGGCGTCACTGCACTGGCTGAAAGTAGTGTTGTGTTTTATCCCAAAGACGGAGAGTTTGACGAGATCAAACGGCCCTGGCTGGCTGAGGCTGGGCTAAAAAAAGGGCGCGGAAAATGGCAAATTGAATTTAATTACAAAGTCATGCCCTATCTGATGGGACTGACCAGCCAGTTCACCACGTATTCACTCTATGACTGCGGAAAAATAAACAGTGTTAGGGTCATTCGACTGTATGAAAGCCTGTGCCAGTACCGTTCCAGCGGAGTATGGGTTACTACTCAGGAATGGCTGTCAGAGCGATTCATGCTTCCTGAATCGCAAAGATCAAACTTCGCTGAAATGAAGAGAACGTTTATCAATCCGGCACTGAAAAAGATAAACGCAAATACACCACTTAAAGCCGCAATGACACAGAATGAAGATGGCAGGTTAGTCTTCACCATTGTTGATTCGAAAAACTAACCAGGTTTGTTTACCATAATAATGAACCTGGGCTATTTCCCATACCAGCCCAGCGACACACACTAACCAGGCCTGTTTTCCATTCTATGGAAAACTTGGTGTGTTTCCCATAGTCTGGGCAATGGGTTCGGGGTTCTGGCGGTATCATCCCGGGCAGATCTCAACGCCCTTGTATTAATTCCCCGCACCGTTTCAGAGTAAGCACCCTTTTTAGAGCGTAGTGTAAACCCCTGCTTACACTACGCTCTAAAAAGGGCGCTTACAACTGCTCGTTAGCCTATGAATAACAATCAGAAAGTACCATAACAGACCCGAAAAAAATGAAATATAAGAGAAGATCAGCGGGTGAAGAAAAAGTTCAAAAAATGGCTACCGGGGAGGAAGGAAAGCACCGGATGGAAAGAGTCCCCACTAAAGCAGACTGACAGACATCACAAATCCCCGGGAGGGGACTTGTGTATAAGAGACAGCTCAGATACAGGGAAAGTGCAGAATGGCAACTATGATGTCTGGCGGCAATGCGAGTTCACCGGAACGATACATAGATTCTGTTTACCTCTCTCTCAACGAGTTTAGTCTCCAGGATTCCCGGGGCGGTTCAGTCTGGCGACTCATCCTAATCATGCCTGTTTCCCATCCAACGGGAAAACCTGGGGTATTTCCCATATACTGGCCAGAGCATTTTCTCAGGATAATTGTTTCAGCATCACAACCGCATCAGATTCCGGCATCGCAAACTGCACCCGGTGCCGTGCAGCCACATCCAGTGCAAACACCTTCGTGTAGACCTCCGTTGAGCTGATGGACTTATGCCCCATCAGGCTCTGCAGGACCTTCAGCGGTATACCGGCATACAGCATGTGCATCGCATAGGAATGGCGGAACGTATGTGGTGTGACCGGAACAGAGAACGTCACACCGTCAGCAGCAGCGGCGGCAACCGCCTCCCCAATCCAGGTCCTGACCGTTCTGTCCGTCACTTCCCAGATCCGCGCTTTCTCTGTCCTGCCTGTTCGTTTATTACGCCGTTCCATGGGGATTTTCAGTGTGGCCACCATCGTCTGCAGCTGGCTGACGTACCAGGCATCAGAGAGCGGAACCAGCCGGTGAGTCTGCTGACCGGCGGGCATTCTTCCTGCCGTCCTGGCTGCTTTTTCGGTCCGTTGTTTCAGGGTCGCAAGCTGCACAAACGGATACGGAGGCGCGAGCGAAAAATCCCCCCGCGTCAGCGCCAGTGCTTCATTAATGCGCGCACCGGTGTTCCACAGTGTGGCCAGCAGCATCTTGCGGCGCAGATCCGGGACGTAATGGAGCAGGGCACTCACTTCCGGAGCCAGCAGATATTTCGGCAGTTCATCATGGACCATCGACATCTGGCGAAGTGCCAGAGCTGCCGGATAATCAATGACAACAGGAAGTTGTGGAGACTGTCCGGCAGAATACACTGCCGGTACCATGGCTGCAGACTGGCTGTGTATAACGGAGCCTGACATTTATATTCCCCAGAACATCAGGTTAATGGCGTTTTTGATGTCATTTTCGCGGTGGCTGAGATCGGCCACTTCTTCCCCGATAACGGAGACCGGCACACTGGCCATATCGGTGGTCATCATGCGCCAGCTTTCATCCCCGACATGCACCACCGGGTAAAGCTCACGGGAGACTTTGTCTGACAGCAGGCGGGCGCTGGCCAGGGGGATCACCATCCGTCGCCCGGGCGTGTCAATAATGTCACTCTGGACATCCACAAACAGACGATAACGGCTCTCTCTTTTATAGGTGTAAACCTTAAACTGCATTTCACCAGTCCCTGTTCTCGTCAGCAAAAGAGCCGTTCATTTCAATAAACCGGGCGACCTCAGCCATCCCTTCCTGATTTTCTGCCTGCCAGCGTTCGGCACGCAGACGACGGGCTTCATTCTGCAGGGTGGTGCTTACCAGCCCGGAGATATTGACATCATATGCCTTGAGCAACTGATAGCTGTCACTGTCGACGGTGACTGTAATGCGCTGCTTCATAATGCACCTCATCTTACATACTCTCTGTACATCATTAAGTGTACACCAGTATTACGCTATAACATGCCTCCGGCAACGGAATATTGTTATCCGGCTATTATTAACACAATCATCAATAACTGACCTAAAAAGTGATCATGGAAATAATAACCGGCAATGTAGTAACCATGATAAATTACAGGATGACTGTTTTTCTATGATCCGATTTTTATGGGATTCAGGATTTTCCGGAAGTGAATCAGGATCAGTGAATAAGCGAAGCGATCTTTTCTGCCGCTGATGACTGACTCGGGAACACGGGAAGAAACACAACATAGAGTGTCATGTCAGCGAAGCGTGACACCACATCCTGTAAAAGCGGACCAGCGGGCGGCAGCGAAGGATCTGCGGATCCGGAACTAGCTTTTTTCGGATCTGTACGAAAAATGAGAGAAGAAAGGATATGTAAAGCATATTCATATGCCGGCCATCTGCATATATGATACCTATACATATGCTGTGCATCTGCATATACTTGACATATGTGTAAAGGTCGGTCGGCCAGGAGGAAAATCATGAGAACCGTATCCATTTTTAAAAATGGTAACAACCGCGCCATTCGTCTGCCCCGTGATCTGGATTTTGACGGCGTCAGCGAGCTGGAGATCGTCCGGGAAGGGGACAGCATCATTCTGCGTCCCGTCCGGCCGACCTGGGGTTCGTTCGCGCAGCTGGACAGGGCCGATACGGACTTTATGGCGGAGCGTGAGGACGTGGTCAGCGATGAAGGACGTTTTGAGGTATGAAGAAAACCTATATGCTCGACACTAACATCTGCTCGTTCATCATGCGCGAGCAGCCGGAAGCCGTGCTGAAGCGCCTGGAGCAGGCGGTGCTGCGTGGTCACCGCATCGTGGTATCAGCCATTACCTATACGGAAATGCGTTTCGGTGCCACCGGCCTGAAGGCCTCAACGCGTCATGTTCAGCTGGTCGACGCGTTCTGTGCGCGGCTCGATGCCATCCTGCCCTGGGACCGCGCCGCAGCGGACGCCACAACGGACATCAGGGTGGTGCTGCGCCTCGCCGGGACACCGCTCGGTCCGAACGACACGGCCATTGCCGGACACGCCATCGCGTCAGGAGCAATTCTGGTGACGAATAATGTGAGAGAGTTTGGGCGGGTGCCGGGCCTGATGCAGGAAGACTGGGGTAAAACAGGATAGTGCATTAATGATGGAATATTAAAAAAATGAGTGCACTGAGCACTGATAATCCGGCTCAGAGGCTACTGGATTTATTTGAGTAAGGAAACGAATACCAGATAACTGATAATTGCCAGAAAAATCTGGCAAAAAATTACCAGGAGCCAATGATCCGCTTCAGAGTCGTCCTTTTTTCAGTGCCACCAGTCGACAGACGGGAGCCAGTAAGAGGTAACGTCTGGCCGGATTTGTGGTGAGCCGAAAGGTGTGAATGGCTGTTTTTAATCGTTTGCATAAAAACGTAAATCCATATGATTAACAGGGAATACCAATCGGCATAATTTTTAACATGACTATCAACCCGGTTATTATACATAAGATATTCATTTTTAACTGTAGTGCAGACAAAAACCGTAAACACTGGCGTTGACATGCCGGGAAAGTCCTTATATAGCAGTAATTTTTATATCCAAAGTAACACCTGTATGTTCAGTTTTGGTATCTGTCTGTTACATTACTTACATAAAAAAAGATCTTCCAATTTTTTTTGAAAAAAAACAGTTTCTGTTACAACCTAAACGAAATGTTTAAGTGACAAATGAAAGCAGATACTATAAATATAATATCCGGATTGATTATACAGTCTGGAAATACAGCAGATAAAATCATATTAATTTTAAGGGGCAATAACCATGAAATCCAAAATCATTATTGGTACGATATTGTTTTCTTCTGCAATATTTACATCAGCAGTTTCTGCATGTACTCAGCAGCCTGGTTGCTATGATAATTGCACAAAATTATTTCATAATTTTTGGCAACAATTAGCTTGTCTGATGGGGAAAACCCACAATACGAAACCATCTTTTAAAGATGATATAATCAGACACCCTTTAGGTGAGCCCCCTCATCCTGAACAGTAAGCATAAATATTTATCTTTATGAACCGGTTCAAAAAAATTTTTATTGCCTGACTTTGATATGTTTAATCCAGTATCAAATGTTATGAATGACAAAAAGTTACGTTCTCAACCTGTACACCCGATTGACTCATGAATTAAATCAGCGTTGAGGTAACTCTCAACGCCTTAAAGATCACGACATCTGTGGGTAGTAACAATTCGAACGTTCAAGACAAGTTAAATATGATATAAATCAGAAAGAGAAAAACACGACAACTATATTTACCACTCACTCCTTTAATGATTGCAGAATATACAATTAATTTATTTTTATCAATACCCTACAACCATATTATGGAAAATGAACAGAGACGGTAATTTGCCCCTTATATTCCCCGGCAGGCAGGTTACGATAATCGGCCCAAAATAACTTTCCGGTCGATGGTGCATATTCAACTGTTGTGGTTTCTCCAGAACTACTTGTGAGTACAAACGTATTGGTTTTTTTACCATTCTGTGTAATAGTAACATATTGAGAAAAATTAGCTCTGTTTCCTGTCAGTAGTTGGATTGAAGGTTTTTTCTCGCTCAGTTCTACTTCATCTTTCACATTTATGATTAATGATTCTTTAGTTGAAGAGAACACTTTCCCTGTACTAACAAAAACATTAAATGGCCCCTTAACAGAATCAGCCAGAAGTGAGGCTGTTATATCTGGTTGTTCTCTGGAACACTGTAACTCAAAGGCACCACCAGAATAGTCCTCCCACGAAAGGCGAACCTGGTCAGGATTATGTATATATGGAATAGCCATCGAAGGTGAGACCCAGTAATTTCCCTGTCTTCTGAAAGAGCCAGGATTCCATGCAGGTGTTTCGTACCATCGCCAGCCATCGGGAGTTCCAAGACGAAATTTTACAGGTTTGATTCGTGTTATTCGACATGTTGTATCCGGGTTCCAGAACATGAGCTGAACACTGTCAACATCCCTCGTACCAAACCCGCTATTTGATTGTTCAAATTTTCCCGACGTATAGGTGTAGTTATTCACTTCAAGTGTTGCCACTCTGGCCGTGAGCGGACAGAACATTAAGATTATAAATATGGCACTTAGTGAATGAGGTTTCATTATTTGTCTTACTCTCTGATATAATTTGTTGTCAACATCCTGAATGGCCGTTAGTTACCCCGAAAACTATCCAGGCCTGCTCCATTAATTACGTTATTTGATATTCAACTCTCACTGATCACACCAGATCAGTGAGAGTTAACTCTACTGATGGTCAAATTGTCTGTCTATTAAGTTCCGGACCTGATTGCTGTGCATAAAATGACAGTCTGTATCAGCAAGGGGGACGTGTCAGACATATTTATCCCTAGTATACAGGCTCCGATTTTGCAAGCGATTTTACTATGAAATCGATAAACAGATTAAGTTCATGGGATTCTATTTCATTAACTCACCATCTGCATTAGTACTGTACATGGATTCCGGGCTATGTGCTGATAAAACAGTCTCTCAACTGTCTGTCCTCCATCAGCTATATCCAGATATATATGGCTACTATCAGAAAAAAATAAACCAGAATCTACACAGGCTCCGCTATTAGTTTAATATTACCCTGATATTGGCCTGCGAACAGACTGGTAGCACCGGCTTCCGGAGTCAGATGCAGTTTCGTTGTTTGTTCACCTGTGCCAAGTATTTCAACAGATGCTTTGTTATTGTTGATAGTTAAAGGCTTTCCGGCCAGTGTGGCTGTCAGTTTCATTTTGTTTTGACCGTTTTTCAGAACCAGATCATTCCCCTCATGTTGATCAGAACTCACTTCCATAGTCAGTCTGGTTTTGCTCCCGTTAGTAGCTGTCTTTATATTCAGATCATCACCCGCGGCCAGGTTTTTCAAGATAAACTCTGAATCAACAGAGATGGATACGGTAGCCGGTACGATAGCTTTAATATTGACAGTAGCCGAGCTTACTGCCAGTGCTGTAAACGGTATCCCTGCAGAGATAAGTCCCATTACAGCCAGAACGTTTTTGTTAAATATGTGTTTCATATATTCCCTCTATATAACAGGTGAGTGTGTTTTATTCAGAACTACTGACAGACGGCTGTCACTCTGAGCGGAGATGTTGTGCTTCCGGAGTCGATGAAATTCCAGGTGGTTTTACAGGACCGGGCAGCACCATTTCCCCATTTTGCAGTCAGCGTTCCTGTATTATTAAGACCGGTAAGATAGACCAGCCCATTGTCCCCGACAATACCGCTGCTGTTTTCTGAGGTCACAATCGTCCCGAACGGTAACGGTTTACCATCCTTCATTAATGTCATCAGGACCCGTAATCCGGTTTTGGCAGCGAATTCTGCACGTACGATTGCACCTTTAGATGGCACGACATGGATAACTGGTTTCTCAACTTCTGTCCGGGGATCCAGACGAGTTACATCCAGCGCCACGCGATTTTCCTGGTACTCTGTAGCCCAGGGCTGAAGAGCATAGCCGTTCCAGTCAGTCTTTACGCCGTTACTGTGCTCCAGTGGTACACCTGAAGAACCAGGCAGCGCCACCAGGATACTGGTTGTCCCCAACGGCTGACCAAGGGTCAGGCCACCACGGTGTAGCACTATGCCGCCTTCCAGGTTATAACTGAGCTGTCTGTAGTCACGCCCCTGGCTGTAACCGGCAGAGATATCGCCATATGCTCCACGATAAGCCAGACTGCCATTACCAGTGCTTCCGCCCTGGCGGGAATATCCCTGAGACAGGTTCCAGTTCAGATTGTTCTGCTCCAGAGCACTGCCACTCAGCGACATTTGCTGACTCATTTCCCCGTTATTGTTACGCGCAGCACTAACGGAGGCGTACATGGACTTTCCTGCGCCTGAGAACAAACTTTCCATTGGGATAGATAATGAAAGACTTATTTCCCTCTCCGTATGGTGGTGGTGTGGAGATGGATTGTAGTTTTCACTATAGCTCAGGCTGTAGTTGATAGCCCCCAATGTACTGCTGAAACCACCCTGTAAGGATGAGCTTGCTCTCGAAGTACGCCAGTATGACTGGCGGCTACCAATCAGATACAGTGAACTGTCGTTTCCCAGACGCTGGGAGATGTTCACATCTATTCGTTCCCGACGGTTATCTTTCATGTCATACCAGTCGGTTGCTTTGCGGGGAATCAAGCGACCGCTGGCGTCATATTGCTGTTCATTATGCCAGCCACTCATATGTAAACGGTTATTCTCCTCAAGAGTGAAAAAACCACTGGTAGAGTAGCGGTAACCAGCCAACTGGAAAGTGGTTCCTGTAGTTTCAAAATCACGGCTGTACAGGAAGCGTACAGACTGACCGTTATGGCGACTACCATCAGCGATCTGACTATCCGCATGTGTGACATCCGCAGATAATGCTCCCCAGCTCCCCATATTGATACCTGCACCTAATGCTACAGAACGATATTTTCGCGTATACTGAATACCGCCATATGTGGTTATCCCGTGAGGTAACCCCCATGACAGAGTTCCCTGAACTAAGGTCGGTTGTTGGCCGTCACTCCCTCTGTTCTCATTCAGTCTCCCTGCGTTCAGGGTATAGTGAACACTCCCCTCTCTCAGTAACATCGGCAGGGTGGAGTACGGTACCGTGAAGATACGGACAGCACCATCCGCCTCAGTGACGGTGACATTCAGGTCGCCACTGGAATACATCGGGTCAATATCATCGATCACGAATTCACCCGGTGCCACATTGGTTTCATAGATTACATATCCATTCTGACGAATGCTGATACGGGCATTACTCATTGCTGTACCCCGAACAACTGGCGCATAGCCTCGTTCGACTTCAGGATACATGCCATCGTCTGTCTTAAGGCTGAGACCACGGATGCCAAAAGACTCAAATAAACGACCATCTGTAGTGGTATCCCCCACAACCAGACTGCTACGCCATGCTGAAATTCCACGTTCAAGCCAGGTACGCACATGGTACCACTCCCGGTGCCGGGATGTACCATAATGATAATCATTCATCATATGTTCGTCCCTCAATCGCCAGGGACCGACGTTAATTCCACTGTTCAGACGCAGGTAATAGCTCTGGCTATTCCTGTAGCGTCCCTGACTGTTTGTGCCGCTAAACGCATAGTTCAGCAATCCGGCAGTTATGCCATCGTCCCAACGCTCAGGGGGGATCCAGTTGCGTGGACGTTTCTTTATCCATTTCTGAGGGATGTTTATATCCAGACGCATTAGCTGAAAATTGAAGTTTGTGGTGGCATGTGAAATTACACTGCCCGGAGAAATAAATTTACCGGCATCACTATTTTTTCCGTCTAAAGGTATATCCCTGAAAGCCTCATCTCGCACCCCCATTTCAAGCAGGTCATTACGGGTCAGAGCAGCCATTAATCCAGTATTATCTGTAATACCAGCCCGTTTCTCATTTGTATCTGCAACAATAAAGTTCAGGTTGCGGATCCCCTGAGGCTCCTGATTGATAAATACTGATACTTTATAAATACCAGGCAACTGCTCTCCTCTGGCAAAACGGGA
>OLSJ01001003.1_pt1 | contig 19459 bp, 19 predicted proteins | sample 1672151 | NCBI WGS metagenome assembly OLSJ01 (sample SAMEA3136653, study PRJEB25190) | human gut metagenome | biome: human gut; feature: human-associated habitat; material: faeces | place: Austria | collected 2013 | reverse complement strand
ACGCTTTGAAGCCCGTCGCCAAGAGGATTTGAACCTCCGACCCCTCGCTTAGGAGTTCCCTGTGGCGGTTAGTATGCAGTAGTTCGATTATCCTGTAAGGGACGTTTAACGCCCCAAAAAGCGGAAAAGGGGCTTGCACAACGACTCTGTTAATAAACTCTAATATTCAATTATATCCTTTAGAGTGTTAGCAGGCTGTTAGCAAACCAACCAGTTTTTCGGGAATTACTGATAATTTGTTACAATCGTATTTAAAATCATTTATCACATGGAAACAAGATACCCGTTAGGTTGAATTTAATTAAGTTAAAGGACGTTCAGAAATGAGCGTCTTTTTTCATACCCAAAATCGAAAGGAGAAAGAGAAAATATGAATAAGCTAGTTAAGCGATTGCTGACAGGAACGCTTGCTTTTGCAACCATTCTCACGGCATTACCAGTGACGGCGGTTCATGCTTCCGGCAATCAATACTGGACAGAATCAGCAGAACGTGTCGGCTACATTGAACACGTTATGAATGATGGTTCTATCAAATCTACGTTCCATGAGGGACACATGAAAGTTGAGGGCGAAACTGCCTACTGCGTGGACATCAATACCAATTTCAAGAATGGATATAAAACAAGGTCTGACGCAAGTACACGCATGAGTAGTGATCAGATTGCGGACGTTGCTCTTTCCTTAGAGTACGTCAAGCAATATACCGCTACTCATACCGGACTGAATAACAACCAGAAGTATTTGCTGGAACAGTGTGTTGTCTGGCAGAGATTGAGTGAACAGCTCGGCTGGCAGTGTGACAACGTCAGAGCTTCTTATAATGAAATCTCACAGACAATACAAAATGAAGTGTACGCTGGTGCGAAAGCATTTGTGAAAGCAAATAAGGGACGCTATGAATGTGGCGGTTACATTTATACTGGCGAAGGACAGGACATCGGACAGTTCTGGGCGAAGTTAAATGTAGGAAATGCAAAGGTCAAAAAGACTTCTTCCAATCCAACGGTCACAGATGGCAATGCCAACTATTCCTTTGAGGGTGCGACATTTGGTGTCTATTCTGATAAGGGCTGTAACAGCCAGCTTGCCACACTTACTGCCGATGGAAACGGCGATACCAAAGAAGTTGAGGTAAAAGCCGGAACAGTTTACATCAAAGAACTTTCCGCACCAAAAGGTTACAAGCTGGATTCTACTGTCCATGCCTTAAATGTGGAAGTTGGAAAAACAGCGACATTAACTGTTGCTGACACTCCAAAGGTCACAGAGACTTTGATTGATTTATTCAAAATTGACATGGAAACAGGAAAATCTACTCCACAGGGAACTGCTTCTTTAGAGGGTGCAGAGTTCACATGGAGCTATTATGACGGATACTACAATGCAGATAATCTACCTGCAAAAGCTACCCGTACATGGACAACCAAAACCGTTGCCGAAAAAGACAGTGACGGAACTATCCATTATGTATCCAGACTTGCCGACAGCTACAAAGTATCCGGCGACAGCTTCTATACACAGGACAGTAAAAATGTACTGCCACTTGGTACACTTACTGTCACAGAAACAAAAGCACCAAACGGTTATCTGTTAGATGGTGCATATATGCAGACTGACGGAAGTTCCGAACAGATTAAGGGAACATACCTTACACAGATTTCCGAAGATGGCGAACTTGCCGTACTCTCTGGAAGCAACCAGTATTCCGTATCCGACAAGGTTATCCGTGGCGGTGTGAAAATCCAGAAACGTGACCTTGAAACAAAGGATACCAAAGCACAGGGAAGTGCTACCTTACAGTACACAGAATTTAATATCATTTCCTTAAATGACAGTCCTGTACTGGTTGAGGGAAAATTATACAGCAAGAATGAAACTGTCAAGAAAATTCAGACAGGAATTGACGGAATCGCTTCTACTTCTGCTGACTTACTCCCTTACGGAAATTATAGATTAGAAGAAAGCAAAGCACCAGAGGGCTACTTGACAGACGGTGCAAAAACAATCGACTTTTCTATCACGGAAGATGGAAAAATCGTGGACTTGACCGACAAATCTCACTCTGTCTACAACCAGATTAAACGTGGCGATATTGAGGGTGTAAAAATCGGTGCAGGTACACACAAACGTCTTGCAGGTGTTCCATTCAGAATTACAAGCAAGACAACGGGAGAATCCCATATTGTAGTTACTGACAACAACGGTCAGTTCTCCACTGCTTCAAGCTGGGCTTCCCATAAGGTCAATACTAATGCCGGAAAATCCAGTGAGGACGGTGTATGGTTTGGAACTTCTGAACCAGACGACAGCAAAGGTGCATTACTTTATGATACTTATGTGATTGAGGAATTAAAGTGTGATTCCAACGCCGGATTTAAGCTGATTCCAGCTTTTGAGATAGTCGTATCCAGAAATAAAGTGACCATTGATTTAGGTACGCTTACCGATGAATACGAAAAAGAAATCACAATCCATACCACAGCGACCGACAAGAAAACAGGCGAAAAGATGATTGTTGCCGGAAAAGACATCAAGATCGTGGACGAAGTCACACTTGATGGATTGGAAACAGGCAGAAAATATAAACTTTCCGGCTGGCAGATGGTAAAGGAAGAAAATGCGGAACTTCTCATTGATGGGAAACGTGTAGACAGTGATTATACCTTTACTGCTGACAGCGAAAAAATGACGGTTAAGATTACTTACAGTTTTGATGGTTCAGCTCTTGGTGGTCAGAACCTTGTTACCTTTGAGGAATTGTACGATATGAGCAATCCGAAAGAGCCTGTCAAGGTTGCCGAACATAAAGACATCAACGATGATGGACAGACTGTTCTTATCACAGAACGTATCATCAAAATCCATACGACCGCTACGGACAAGAACGGCAAGAAAGAAATCGAAGCCGGAAAAGATGTAACGATTGTGGATAAAGTCACATTAGATGGTCTGGAAGTTGGAACAAAATACAAACTTTCCGGCTGGCAGATGTTAAAAGAGAAAAATGCAGAACTTCTGATTGATGGAAAGAAAGTATCCAATAATTATGAGTTTACAGCCGACAATGAAAAAATGACGGTTGAGATTGCCTTTACCTTTGATGGTTCTTCTCTTGGTGGTAAAAACCTTGTTACCTTTGAGGAGTTATACGATATGACCAATCCAGACGAACCAAAGAAAGTGACGGAACATAAGGACATTACAGACGATGGACAGACTGTGACAATCAAGGAAGTGCCGGAAATCCCAGACACACCAAAGGATACCGACACGCCGGATACACCATCTACGGTTACTAAGACAAGTGACAGCCCAAAAACAGGCGACAATACCAATATCTATGCTTATCTTGCCATGCTTGGTCTTTCCTGCGTAGGGCTTGGCGGTATGCTTTATTTCAAACGCCGTAGAAAGAAATCATAAGGCGGTAATGTAGCGGTTGGTAGAGCGTTCAAGGTCGCCACCCTTTTTGCAACTTCACGCTCCCGTGAAGCACTTGGTTTACGGGAGCGTGAAGTCCACTAGGGGCGTGGGGAGTGTAGCTCCCCACAAAGTACAGCAGGAAAGAAACTAAAACAGAAAGAAAAGAGGTCAATCATTTATGGAATTAAGATTTGTCGTACCAAACATGGAAAAGACATTCGGGAACTTGGAGTTTGCCGGAGAAAATACTACGGAACAGCAGAGAATCAACGGTCGTATGGCTGTCATTACCAGAAGCTATAACCTGTATTCCGATGTGCAGAGAGCTGATGATGTAGTTGTGACGCTTCCTGCCAAAGCTGGCGAAAAACATTTCTTGCCGGAGCAGAAAGTAAAACTTATCAATCCACGAATCACTACCGATGGCTATAAAATCGGGGAACGTGGATTTGTCAATTACATCTTACTTGCAGACGATATGTTACCAGCAGAAAGTAAATAAGGGGGGTATTCAGATTATGAGATTAGCAAATGGAATCGTCATTGATAAAGAAAAGACTTTTGGAGTGTTGAAGTTCTCCGCATTACGCCGTGAGGTTCATGTACAGAATGAAGATGGAACGGTCAGTGAAGAAATTAAGGAACGCACCTACGATTTGAAGTGCAACACACAGGGACGCATGATACAGGTATCCGTTCCGGCGACTGTTCCGTTAAAGGACTATGACTACAACGCCGAAGTGGAACTTATCAACCCTGTTGCAGATACGGTAGCCAATGCGAATTACCGTGGTGCAGATGTGGACTGGTATGTAAAGGCAGACGATATTGTTTTGAAGAATAAAGGCACTCATGCCGGAAATCCACAGAACAATGCTCCACAGCAACCGCCGAAGAAATAAGTCTATAACTAATGGATTTTCATTGTACTGTTCAAATGTAATTGATATAATATAACCAAAAAATCAAATCATAATTTTGCTTTGAGTTATTTACAAGGAAGAGGGTTGCGTATGATACAAAATATATTTAAAAGAATGATTGATGAAATATATATTGAATACTTCAAACCTAACGACTGGAAGAAGCAAGGTTCAAATTATAGATTATTTGATGATAGTGGACTTGGGAAAATAATAAATTTTCAAAAATCCAAATGGAGCGATGTTACCACTATAGAATTTTATATAAATTATGGAGTCTATATGGAAGCCGGTGACTGTATCGTAAATAAATCATTCAAAGAGTATGAGTGCCAATTTAGAAATAGAACAAAATTGTTTAATGGGACATATATTTTGAATGAGAATACGAATTATGAGAAACTAAAAAGTGAGGTCACAACGGCATTAAAGGAAACGGATACATTATTTGATAAAATAGCAAACAAGCAGGTTTTTATATCAATGATATTAAGTGGAACATTACAAAAAGAAACAGATACACCTATTATGCATTATTATACTTGTAAATTATTATCGGATATGGGGTATTATGAGGAAATATATGAATATGTAAAAGCTTGTGGCGGTAAGTATTTTGATTCATTAGCAGAAGAAATAAAAATTAAGATGAAAAACTAAATTTTATATTTACAAAGCAGTTAGTCTACATGATTAACTGCTTTTCTTACGTCCAAAGAAAGGAGTTTATGTGAAAGTATGGAAAAACTCTAAAGGTAACAGGATTCGTGCCAGTGACAAATCACTGGTCTATCATTTCTGTATTGGCTGGCTGTTGCTCCTGTTTGTTGCGGTATTCCTGCTACTGAACCTGCGACAGCTTCTTGTTACAGACTGGAAAGAATTTAACCTGCTCCATGCCGGAATTACTTGGACTGCCTACAACTCCATTACGGTTCTGATAGCGACTGGTATTTGTGTATTGGTCACTTTTCTCTACTACCGTTACGGATATGACCGTATCAAGCGGTTGCTACACAGACAAAAGTTGGCTCGTATGGTGCTGGAAAATAAATGGTACGAAGCGGAGAACACCAAAGACAGCGGTTTTTTCACTGACCTGCAAAGCAGATCAAGAGAAAAAATCGTGTGGTTTCCCAAAATCTACTATCAGATGGACAATGGCTTGCTCCATATCCTGTGTGAAATCACAATGGGAAAATATCAAGAACAGCTCCTGTCCTTAGAGGATAAACTGGAATCGGGGCTGTACTGTGAGCTGACCGACAAGACACTGCATGACGGATATATCGAATACACCCTGCTCTATGATATGATAGCGAATCGTATTTCGATTGATGAAGTGATTGCCGAAAACGGCGGTCTGCGGTTAATGAAAAATCTGGTGTGGGAATATGATTCACTTCCCCATGCCCTTATCTGCGGTGGTACAGGTGGTGGAAAGACATATTTTCTATTGACCATCATTGAAGCCCTGCTTAGAACCAATGCGAATTTATACATTCTTGACCCGAAGAACGCTGACCTTGCAGACTTGGGAACGGTCATGGGAAATGTCTACCACACGAAAGACGATATGATTGACTGCGTCAATACCTTTTATGAGGGCATGGTCACACGCTCGGAAGAAATGAAACTACACCCGAACTACCGCACAGGAGAAAACTATGCCTATCTGGGACTTGCTCCACAGTTCCTTATCTTTGATGAATATGTGGCGTTCTTGGAAATGCTCACGACAAAGGAAAGCACTGCCCTGTTAAGCCAGTTAAAGAAAATCGTCATGCTTGGCAGACAGGCTGGATACTTTCTGATTGTAGCTTGCCAGCGTCCAGACGCAAAGTATTTCGGGGACGGTATCAGAGATAACTTCAACTTCCGTGTGGGGCTTGGTCGCATGAGTGAACTCGGCTACGGTATGCTCTTTGGAAGTGATGTGAAAAAACAGTTTTTCCAGAAGCGAATCAAGGGGCGTGGATACTGTGATGTGGGAACAAGTGTCATATCTGAATTTTATACTCCCCTTGTACCCAAAGGCTATGATTTCTTGGGTACGATTGGGGAACTTGCAGAAAGGAGAGCAGAAAAAAAGGCTCTGGAACAATCCGAAGCCTTACTTTAATTTCAAGATGTCATTAGGTGTGCAGTCCAGATATTCACACAACTTTGCTAAGATGGAGAAGTCGATTCTGGTTACTTTATTTTTGCAGTAGTTGTTGAGCTGTGTCCTCTGTAAATTACAGGCTTCACAGACTTTATTTTTACTGATATTCTTTTCTTTGAGAAGATTTTCTAAATCCATGTATACTGTCATTTTTGTTTACCTCGTCTTTTTATCAAATTATAAATATAGCTGTATTGAAAAATAAGCTGTTTTGCTCTACACTTGTACTGTAATACAGGTGTACGGAGGAAATTAAAATGATAAGAAAACGGACAATAATTATAGTAATCACTATACTTCTGCTCTTGGCAGGAATCCTGTTTTACCTGCAATGGGGACGGCAGATGGACGTATCTTCTTCGTCCGGCTCTGGCTCTGATAACCATTATGAGCTACGGGTGTCGGTCATACTCAACGCTCTGGTCGTGACCGATCAACAGAAATGTGCGGAACAAATATTTGAAAAATGCAGGGACAATTCTTTTCACAGTGTCCGTTTCAGTTATGATATTCAGATTCCCCACGCACTTTCTGTTACGGTCTACAAGAACCAGAAAGACGCTGAATCCGGCAACTCGGCATTTCGCTTTTCCTATCAGCAGGAGAACCAGATAGACGGCTCATACAATATTGTGGACAATCCAGAAAAATTTACTCTGGAAATGGAATGATTGCACACATAAGGCAGGACGGACAGGTGGCGTGCGAAGCGAAAGCCACAGGTACGGACTAGCCTTGCTGGTGTGGCGGTAGCCACGCCAGCATATATCAAGCCCCTCGGTATCTAACAGAGGGGCACAAATCACAAGGAAACATACACAAAAGTTACCGATTCTTGGCTGAAATCAAGCGTTTGGTAGCTTTTTTTACTGCTGTGACATCGGATAAAAAATGTCACAGTTTTTTCGTAAAGGGGGTATCGCACTGAATGATACAGAGTGGATACAGGATTTTGCAGACAGACGTTTGCAGTACGGTGTATCCCAGACGAAACTTGCGGTCATGGCTGGAATCAGCCGTGAACATTTAAGCCGTATCGAATCCGGCAAGGTGGCGGTCACAGAAGAAATGAAAGTGAAACTTTTGGAAGCTCTGGAAAAATTCAATCCAGAAGCACCGCTTACCATGCTGTTTGATTATGTGAGGATACGGTTTCCGACACTGGATATTGGACACATCATCAAAGATATTTTACAGCTCAATATTCAGTACATGATACATGAGGACTTCGGGCATTACAGTTATACAGAACACTACTACATCGGAGATATTTTCGTATATACTTCTCCCGATGAAGAAAAAGGTGTCCTGCTGGAACTGAAAGGAAAAGGCTGTCGCCAGTTTGAAAGTTATCTGCTGGCACAGGAACGGAGCTGGTATGATTTCCTTATGGACGCTCTGGTGGACGGTGGTGTGATGAAACGCCTTGACCTTGCCATCAATGACCATACGGGAATGTTAGATATTCCAGAACTAACCGAAAAATGCCGGAATGAGGAATGTGTATCGGTGTTCCGTTCCTTTAAGTCCTATGCTTCCGGCGAACTGGTCAAGCATGAGGAACAGGACAAGGCTGGTATGGGGTATACGCTTTATATCGGTTCACTGAAAAGTGAGGTGTACTTCTGTGTCTATGAAAAAAGCTATGAGCAGTACATCAAACTTGGGATTCCCATTGAGGAAGCACCCATAAAAAACAGATTTGAAATACGGTTGAAAAATGAACGTGCTTATTATGCTGTCCGTGACCTGCTGACTTACTATGACGCTGAACGGACGGCATTTTCTATTATCAACCGTTATGTACGCTTTGTGGATAAGGAAGCAGACAAGAAACGGAGCGACTGGAAATTATCTGTCCGCTGGGCGTGGTTCATCGGGGAAAACAGAGAGCCGTTAAAGCTCACGACCAAACCCGAACCCTACACACTGGACAGAACTCTACGCTGGATTCAACGGCAGGTTGACCCGACACTTAAAATGCTGGAAACAATCACAGCAAAAACAGGCGTTGATTATCTGAAAGAAATCCGTAAATCCACAAAACTGACGGAAAAGCACTACAAGATAATCGAACAACAGACCACATCAACCGAAGATGTAATTTTAGAAAAGGAGAATTGAAAAATGCAACGATTATTATTTGACTTCCTGCTCTTCTCTTTAGGTGGAACAGTTGGCGTGATTGCCATGTGTATTTTACAGGCTGGCAGACAGTCTGACAGAAAAATGATGGAACTGAAAGGAGAAAAGAAATAATGAATTTTGGACAGAACCTTTATAACTGGTTTTTAAGCAACGCACAGAGCCTTGTGCTGATGGCGATTGTTGTTATCGGAATCTACTTGGGATTCAAGCGTGAGTTTTCCAAACTTATCGGATTTTTGGTAGTTGCCTTAGTCGCCGTTGGTCTTGTATTCAATGCGTCCGGCGTAAAAGACGTATTGTTACAGTTATTTAATAAGATTATTGGAGCGTAAAATTAAGAATCCCACATTTTGAACACAAACTTGTGGTAATATACTAATATCATTAAAATGTTTAAAGGAGATTCTTATTATGGTTAGATACAGTATTGAAATCGGACAGCAAGAACAAGATATTTTAAAAGAAATCGTTTTAGCCAGTGATAAAAATGTAAAGAAACGTAAATTTGCAACAGGGTTATCGTCTGTGATGGCTGTCATAATGTTAATATATACGATTCTTTGTTTTATGAATAGTCGTATTGTATATGGTATTATTGGATTATTATTTTCGGTTTTCTTTATCTGGATTATCATAAACGGAGCTAACACATTTCAGAAAAAAGTAATAAATATTGTTCATTCAAAGATGGATAATAAATTGACTTCGGGAAAACGTGAATATTGTTTTGATACCGATGGTATTACAGTTAGTTCTGATATCGGTAACGGGACTAATCATTGGAACGCCTTTAAATGTTGGGGGATTTTCAGAAATTACATATATATCAGAACAATAAAAAATGAAATGGTTCTTGTTAATCAAAATGATTTGTCTGAAAATGATGTAAAAGAGTTAAAATCCCTTTTGAGTCAGAATTTAAAAGAAGAAACGCTTTAATATTGTTTTAGAGTTAAGCAGTCTTTCAGTTATGATCGACTGCTTTTTTCATACTCAAAATTAGAAGAAAGGACTGAATTACGATGGAAGAATGTAGCGTATTGATTGAAACGACCAAATCAGCAGAGGATAAAACCTCTCGCTGGTTCGATTTACCCATTGATTATGAGCTGTTCCGTGACCTGCTCGGCGTGGAAGCTGACAGTGGCGATTATCAAATCACAGATATGAAGCTCCCCTTTGCTGGCGATATTGTAAGGACAACTTCTGTCAGACGATTAAACAAGCTATACTTTGCTTACACAGATTTATCGCCAGAAGTTCAGCAGGCATACAAAGACTTGATTCCTTATTTTGGCGGTGTTGAGGATTTGTTGCAGGAATCCGAAGAATTTTTGTTTTATCCAGAATGTCACAACATCATGGACGTTGCCCGTTACCGCTTGGAGCATAACATTGAATTTTCTGCTCTTTCCGAAAAAGGAAAGAAATATTTTAATCTGGAAGCCTACGCCCACGAACTGGAAGAAAAAGGACGTTATGCTCTCTGCAACAACGGTATGTTCAAACTTTGACAGGTGGTATTGCTTATGGCAGAAATGAAAGTATTTGTTATCAATCTTGATGAACAGGAAAAAGATACAGGCTGTGCGTGGTTTACACTTCCCTGCAACATAGAAGCATTAAAACAATCCATTGGTTTACCGCCGGACAGTGACCGTTATCTTATCAGTGATTATGATTTTCCTTTTGAAATCCTGCAAGATACAGACCTCGACTTGCTAAATAATGTCTGCCTTGCAATTTCAGAGAGTGAAATCCCACCCGAAGATATACCTGCAATTCAAAGAGAATGGTTTTCAAACCTGCAAGAGCTGGAAGCCGGACTTTGCAATATTACATACTATTGGAACTGTTCAGATATGGAAGAAACATCAGAACATTTCCTGTGTGTGCATGGCAGATTTTATGAATACAATGAGTGAAAGGAAGTGACCGTTTATGATTGATGATATGCAAGTCTATATAGCCAATCTTGGCAAGTACAATGAGGGAGAACTGGTCGGGGACTGGTTCTCTTTTCCGTTGGACGAAGAAGTGATTGCAGAACGTATCGGCTTAAATGCAGAGTACGAAGAATACGCAATCCATGATACGGACAACTTCCCGATGGAGATTAGCGAATACATTTCCATCGAAGAACTGAACCGTATCTATGAGCAGTTGGAAGAATTACCGGATTACCTGCTGGACGACTTGGACAGTTTTATATCCTGCTATGGAAGTCTGGAAGAACTGGTGGAACATAAGGACGACATCATTCTGTATTCCGGCTGTGAAACGATGACCGATTTAGCCTACTATCTGATTGATGAAGAACAGGTACTCGGAGAAATCCCGTCCTCTTTACAGAACTATATCGACTATGAAGCCTACGGGCGTGACCTCGATATAGAGGGGACATTTATTGCAACAAACGCTGGTATCTGTGAGGTACTGCGTTAAGGGCTGGCAGATCAGCACCGCCACTGGTGCTACTGTCAGATTTTCTCTTGGGGACAGTCTGGAAAATCCGACTGTCCCTGTTGTTATGAAAATGAAGAAAGGAGCATTTACAAGTGAAGAAAATCCGAAGTTATACAAGTATCTGGAACGTGGAAAAGGTACTGTATGCCATCAATGATGTAAACCTGCCATTCCCTGTGACCTTTACCCAGATTACATGGTTTGTACTGACGGAATTTATCATCATTCTGTTTGCAGACCTACCGCCACTTTCCATGATTGAGGGAGCATTTTTAAAATATTTCGGGATTCCCGTTGCCCTCACATGGTTTATGTCACAGAAAACCTTTGACGGGAAAAAGCCATACAGTTACATCAAGACGATGGTTCTGTATGCCCTGCGTCCCAAAGTGACTTATGCCGGAAAAGCCGTGAACCTGCATAAGCAGAAATTTGAGGAAACTATCACGGCAGTAAGGAGTGTGACCTATGTTCCCGATTAAATATATCGACAATAACCTTGTCTGGAATAAGGACAATGAGGTGTTCGCCTACTATGAGCTGATACCGTACAATTATTCATTCTTATCCCCAGAACAGAAATACCTTGTGCATGACAGCTTCCGTCAGCTTATCGCACAGTCCCGTGAGGGAAAGATTCATGCGTTGCAGATTGCAACTGAAAGTTCAATCCGAAGCATACAGGAACAGTCAAAGAAGCTGGTCACTGGAAAGCTCCGTGAGGTAGCAATCCAAAAGATAAACGACCAGACCGAAGCCCTTGTATCCATGATAGGCGACAATCAAGTTGATTACCGTTTCTTTCTGGGATTCAAGCTCATGGTCACAGAGGACGAAGTCAATCTGAAGAACATCAAAAAATCGGTATTTCTGACATTCCGTGAGTTTTTGAATGAGGTAAGGCACACGCTGATGAATGACTTTGTTTCCATGAGCAATGATGAAATCAACCGTTATGTGAAGATGGAGAAGTTATTGGAAAATAAAATCTCCCGTAGGTTCAAAATCCGCCGACTGGAAGCCAAAGACTTTGCGTATCTGATGGAACACCTCTACGGCAGGGACGGGATAGCCTATGAAGATTATGTGTATCCTCTGCCAAAGAAAAAGCTGAAAAAAGAAACACTGATTAAGTATTATGACCTTATCCGTCCTACCCGTTGTGTGGTGGAAGAAAGCCAGCGATATTTGCGTCTGGAACATGAGGACAGTGAAAGTTATGTGTCCTACTTTACGGTCAATGCGATTGTCGGGGAGTTGGACTTCCCATCATCGGAAATCTTTTATTTCCAGCAACAGCAGTTCACATTCCCTGTGGATACTTCCATGAATGTTGAGATTGTGGGAAATAAGAAAGCCTTAACCACTGTCCGCAACAAGAAAAAGGAATTAAAGGACTTGGACAATCACGCCTATCAAGCCGGAAATGAAACAAGTTCAAATGTGGTGGAAGCCTTAGACAGTGTCGATGAACTGGAAACAGATTTAGACCAGAGCAAGGAAAGTATGTACAAGTTAAGTTACGTCATACGGGTGTCTGCACCCGATCTTGACGAACTGAAACGCCGTTGTGATGAAGTCAAGGACTTTTACGATGATTTGAACGTGAAGCTGGTACGTCCTGCCGGAGATATGATGGGACTGCATGGAGAGTTTCTTCCAGCCAGCAAGCGTTATATCAATGATTATATCCAGTATGTGAAATCCGATTTTTTAGCTGGACTTGGCTTCGGTGCTACCCAGATGTTGGGAGAAAATACAGGAATCTATATCGGCTATTCCGTGGATACGGGAAGAAATGTCTATCTGCAACCGTCCCTTGCCAGTCAAGGGGTAAAAGGTACGGTCACAAATGCGTTGGCTTCTGCTTTTGTGGGTTCGCTTGGCGGTGGAAAGTCATTCTGTAATAACCTGCTGGTGTATTATTCCGTCCTGTTCGGTGGACAGGCAGTTATCCTAGACCCGAAAAGTGAGCGTGGAAACTGGAAAGAAACACTGCCGGAGATTGCAGAGGAAATCAACATTGTAAACATTACCAGTGATTCCAGCAACCAAGGGCTGTTAGACCCGTATGTGATTATGAAAGATGTCAAGGATGCTGAAAGTCTTGCCATCGACATTCTGACTTTCCTTACAGGAATTTCTTCAAGGGACGGCGAAAAGTTCCCTGTCCTTAGAAAAGCTGTCCGTACCGTATCCCAGAACCAGAACCACGGGCTGTTACAGGTCATTGAGGAACTGCGAAAAGAGGATACCGCCGTATCCCGTAACATTGCAGACCATATCGAAAGTTTTACGGACTATGATTTTGCACAGCTTTTGTTCTCGAACGGTTCGGTGGAAAATGCAATCAGTCTGGATAACCAGCTCAATATCATACAGGTTGCAGATTTGGTTCTGCCGGATAAGGATACTACCTTTGAAGAATACACGACCATTGAACTGTTGTCGGTATCCATCTTAATTGTTATCAGTACCTTTGCCCTTGACTTCATTCACAGTGACCGAAGCATTTTTAAGATTGTAGACCTTGACGAAGCATGGGCGTTCTTGAATGTGGCACAGGGAGAAACACTCTCAAATAAGCTGGTGCGTGCTGGTAGAGCCATGAACGCCGGAGTCTATTTTGTGACACAATCCTCTGGGGACGTATCGAAAGAAAGTCTGAAAAATAACATCGGCTTAAAGTTTGCGTTCCGCTCCACAGATACCAATGAAATCAAGCAGACCTTAGAGTTTTTCGGTCTGGACAGTGAGGACGAAAACAACCAGAAACGGTTGAGGGATTTGGAGAACGGACAATGCTTAATGCAGGATTTATACGGACGTGTCGGTGTGGTACAGATACACCCTGTCTTTGTAGAACTGCTCCATGCTTTTGATACCAGACCGCCGATAAAAAGTGAGGTGGATTTGGAATGATGAAATCTGTCACAAAAGAAAAGGTATTCCATGTACTGAAACTGGTTCTGCTTGCCGTGACCGTTACACTGGTACTGTTGTCCCTGCTTGGGACGGTAGCTCATGCGTCTGGACTGGTCGATGATACGGTCAATGCAGACAACCTGTATTCAAAGTATCCGCTTTCCAACTATCAGCTTGATTTCTATGTGGACAATAGCTGGTCATGGCTTCCGTGGAACTGGCTGGACGGCATTGGAAAATCGGTGCAGTACGGGCTTTACTGTATCACAAATTTTGTCTGGACAATCAGCCTGTATCTTAGCAATGCCACAGGATATGTGGTGCAACAGGCGTATAAGCTGGACTTCATCAATGACATGGCAGACAGTATCGGGAAAAGTATCCAGACACTTGCCGGAGTGACCGAACATGGATTTTCCAGCAGTGGATTCTATGTGGGATTCCTGCTTATTATCATTCTGATTGTAGGTGTTTATACCGCCTATACAGGGCTTCTCAAACGGGAAACAAGCAAGGCACTTCACGCTGTTATCAACTTTGTGGTGGTGTTCATTGTGTCTGCGTCCTTTATTGCTTATGCTCCCAATTATATCCAGAAAATCAATGATTTCAGTTCGGACATCAGCACCGCTTCTCTGGACTTGGGGACAAAAATCATGCTCCCCGATTCACAAAGCAAAGGGAAAGACAGCGTAGACCTTATCCGTGACAGCCTGTTTGCGATACAGGTAGAAAAACCGTGGCTGTTGTTGCAGTTCGGGAACAGCGATACCGAAGAAATTGGGACTGACCGTGTAGAAGCTCTGGTATCTGCCAGCCCGTCCGATGAAGATGGGGAAACAAGGGAAAATATTGTGAAAACAGAGATTGAGGATAACGACAATGACAACCTTACCATTCCACAGGTCGTCAACCGTCTTGGCATGGTGTTCTTCCTGTTCATTTTCAATCTCGGTATCACAATCTTTATCTTCCTGCTTACCGGCATAATGTTATTTTCCCAGATACTTTTTATCATATATGCCATGTTTTTACCTATCAGCTTTTTAATGTCCATGATACCGACTTATGAGAACATGGCAAAACAGGCAGTTGTCCGTGTGTTCAACGCCATTATGACAAGAGCTGGAATCACGCTGATTGTGACCGTGGCATTTTCGATTTCCAGTATGTTCTACAACATTTCCACAGATTATCCGTTCTTCATGGTGGCGTTTTTGCAGATAATCTGTTTTGCCGGAATCTATATGAAGCTCGGAGAACTAATGAGTATGTTCAGTCTTAATGCCAATGACAGCCAGCAGATAGGTCGCCGGATTTTCCGTAGACCGATGGTGTTCATGCGACACAGGGCAAGACGTATGGAACGCCGAATTGCAAGGGCTGTCGGTGCTGGAAGTGTTGCAGGTGCGGTGGCTGGTGCAAGTGTTGCCAGAACCGGAAAGCCAGCAACGAACCAACCGCCAAAGAAACGGGAAAATACCTCTGCCAGCATGGGAAGCCGTGTTGGTTCTGCTGTGGGTGCTGTGATGGATACGAAAAATAAAGTCCGTGACAGTGCTTCTTCTCTGAAAGAAAATGTGAAAGACCTGCCGACACAGGCTGGTTATGCTGTCCATTCTGCCAAACAGAAAGCAAAGGATAATGTATCGGACTTTAAGCGTGGCATTGTGGAAGAACGGGAAAACCGACAGGAACAGCGTACACAGAAACGCAACCTGCACAGGGAAAATATCTCACAGAAAAAGCAGGAATTACAGAAAGCACAGGAAGCAAGGCAGACAGTTCATGCGAATGGATCAGCGACAGCCGGAGCTACCAGAAGCCATGAACGCCCTGTTTCCACACCTGTTCCAAAAACAGCACAGACCGATACGGTCATAAAGCCGGATATGAAGCGTCCTGCTACTTCTCCTGTGATAAAAAATGCAGAAGTCAAGGCTGGAAAAGAAACTGTCCGAACCAATATCAGACAGGAACAGCAGGTCAAATCGGTTGCCAGAAAGAACCAGACAAACGTAGCGGAATCCATCAGCAATCATAAGAAATCTACGGTACAGAAAACACAGGTCAATGGGAAATCTGCCCGTAAGACTGTTACGAAACAATCAGAGAAAGGACGGAAGAAATGAGATTAAAACGTATCCTTATCATAGGTACGATATTTCCTGTCCTTTTCTCTATTGTCCTCTTTTTCGGGATATTGATTTCCGGCGAAGATGACGACAGTTCCAACAGCTATTCGCCTGTCTATTCTGGCATGAACCTGTCAGCCGATGTCCTCAAACATCAGCCGATGGTAGAAAAATACGCCAGAGAAAACGGTATCTCGGAGTATGTGAACGTCCTGCTTGCCATCATACAGATAGAAAGTGGCGGTACGGCTACCGATGTCATGCAGTCCAGCGAAAGTCTGGGACTACCGCCAAACTCATTAAGTACAGAAGAATCTATTAAGCAGGGGTGTAAATATTTTGCGTCCCTGCTTTCTTCCTGTAAAGCAAAAGGCATGAATGACATTAACGCGGTCATTCAGTCTTATAACTATGGTGGTGGCTATGCAGACTATGTGGCGAAGAACGGGAAAAAGCACAGCTTCAACCTTGCAGAGAATTTCGCAAAGAATAAATCCGGCGGTACAAAAGTGACCTATACGAACCCGATAGCGGTCAGCAAAAATGGTGGTTGGCGTTATAACTACGGGAATATGTTCTATGTGGAGCTGGTCAACCAATATCTGACCGTGAAGCAGTTCAGTAACGAAACGGTACAGGCGGTTATGAATGAAGCGTTGAAGTATCAAGGCTGGAAATATGTCTATGGTGGCAGTAACCCAAACACCTCTTTTGACTGTTCTGGTCTTACCCAGTGGTGCTACGGAAAAGCCGGAATCAGCCTGCCACGAACCGCACAGGCACAGTATGACGCAACCCAGCATATCCCATTGTCACAGGCACAGGCTGGCGATTTGGTCTTTTTCCATTCCACCTATAACACCAGCGACTATGTTACCCATGTAGGAATCTATGTGGGAAACAATCAGATGTATCATGCCGGAAATCCAATCGGCTATACTGATTTGACCTCTGCCTACTGGCAACAGCACATCATTTGTGCCGGAAGAATCAAACAATAGAAAGGACTTGAAATATGTTTAAGAAGAAAGAAAAAACAGAGAAAGCACCTAAGAATAAGAAAGTGCGTACCATGAAAGTCGGGACACATAAGAAATCTGTCCTGCTGTTGTGGGCGGTGCTTCTGGCAAGCACCAGTTTTGGTGTGTATAAGAACTTTACCGCCATTGACACCCACACGGTACATGAAAAAGAAATCATTCAATTAAGATTGAACGATACCAACGGTATTGAAAATTTCGTCAAGAACTTTGCGAAAGCCTACTACTCATGGGATACCAGTAAAGAAATGATTGAAGCAAGGACAACGGAAATTAGTAAATACCTTACCAAAGAATTACAGGACTTGAACGCCGATACTATTAGAACGGACATACCAACCAGTGCTACTGTTACAAATGTGCTGGTCTGGAATGTAAAGCAGTCTGGAACGGACGATTTTACCGTTGCCTACGAAGTAGATCAGCAGGTAAAAGAGGGAGAACAGACACAGGCAGTCACAGAAAATTACACTGTAACAGTTCATGTGGATAAGGACGGTGCAATGGTCATTACCCAGAATCCTACCCTCGCTCCGGCAGTACAGAAATCAAAGTATGAACCGAAAGCACAGGAAGCCGATGTCAGTGTCAGCTCCGATACAGTCAAGGACGCTACCGCTTTCTTGGAAACATTCTTTAAGCTCTATCCGACAGCTACGGAAAAAGAACTTGCCTATTATGTTAAAGCCGGAGTGCTTGCTCCTGTCTCCGGCGACTATGTATTTTCAGAACTGGTAAACGCTGTCTTTACCAAAGACAGCAACAACCTCAAGGTCAGTGTGTCTGTGAAATATCTGGATAACAAGTCGAAAATGACACAAATCTCACAGTATAATCTAGTACTTCATAAGGACGATAACTGGAAGATTGTAGAATAAATGATACCACAAAAGACCGTAGCCTGTAAGATAACATTCTAATGTAAAATACAAGCTACGGTTTTATCATTGATTTTTTATGGGCAAGGAAATAGTCGTGGAAAATCCGTTATTTAATGCACTTGAAATAGATACAGTTCCATTATGAATAGAAATAATTTCTTTCACCAGAAGAAGCCCTAAACCATGCCGTAAATCTAACCTTTCATCTGTACTTTGCAGATAATGAGGTGTTGACTGTATTTTTTGTAATTTTTCTTCTGATATTCCTTTTCCGTTATCACTGATTACCAATATTAAATTGTTTCTGTTTACAGCTAAACTAACTGAGATTGTACAACCATTTTCATTATGATTGATACTGTTAGAAATAATATTTTGTATTGCTCGATATAACAATCTTTCATCTCCTATAATAGAGATTTGTTCTGTATTACAGTCTAAATTTAATTCAAAATCAAATTTGTTATTTAGATTGTTATTTAGATACTCAACGACAATTTCTCGTATCATTTTACATAAATGAACAGGCGTTTGTTTAACTGGCTGAACATTATAATTTAATTGACTCACAAGGTTCAAATCCTGAACCAAATTTTTAATTTTAACACTTTGGATTTTGATAATATTTGCTTGTTTTCTGGTGTTTTCCTCAACATCTAATGAAGAAGTTATTCTATCTGCATACCCCATAATCATGGAAAGCGGTGTTCGTATATCATGTGAAACGCCACTTATCCAGTTTGCTCTCGCTTTATTTTGCTTGTCTAATTGCAATGATGTTTCGTTAATACGTTTTCCAATATCTTCCAATTCCCCATTTATATTAAGGACAACTGTTTCGCCATGAGACAGCTTATCTAATCCATTGAGAATAGGAGCAACTTTCAGCATTACATTTCGTTTTGATAAATAATATACAATAAACAGAATAGTTACATTTGATACCAACATAATAAAAAGAATAATGGGAGTTTTCTGCATTGCTGATAAAGGAAGATAGTTAGTCACAAATTTTGAATAACTGTTCTTTGGATAACCTAATACCAATAAATCATTTTCTTGTTTCCATATGAACACGGGATAATTTTTGATATACCCCTTAGAAAAGGTGGCAACGTCTTGTAATGAATATTTAAGTGGTATTTCTTCTGGTAGATTGTATTGCCAGATTACATTACCGCTATTATCTATTACAATTCCCCAGATGTTGTTTGTAATTAAATCTTTTTGACACCTATTATTTAATATATATTTTCCATCTTGGATAGTAAGATTATTAGATACTTTTTCTAATGTTTGGACAGGATTATCTTCGCTTATACTGTTGACAGTACCATTAAAAGCTAGGAAGAA
>OLSJ01001002.1_pt1 | contig 19467 bp, 18 predicted proteins | sample 1672151 | NCBI WGS metagenome assembly OLSJ01 (sample SAMEA3136653, study PRJEB25190) | human gut metagenome | biome: human gut; feature: human-associated habitat; material: faeces | place: Austria | collected 2013 | reverse complement strand
GCCTTACAGCCCGTATTTCACGACGACACGGTTAATGCGGCGACACCAAGGCTTGCACAAGGCGGCCAAGAACACGCAGGTCGCGAGGCCGTGTGTGATATCGAACGGCACTGCCGTGGCAAGACGCGCCATGGCACCCGCCCACGTGAGCGGTTGAACAAAACCGATAATGTCGTAGGCGTTGATCACAACGCCGTACAGCAAACCCGAAGCAAAGCCGTAGGTCAGCAGCGCCGGCATACGCACGGTGCCATCGGCGCGATCAAAAGCGCCGGCATGCGCCAGTGCGCCGCCAACATAGCCAACCAGACCCCAGGCATACATCTGCCACGGCGTCCACATGCCCTGCCCAAAAAAGAAATTACTGGTCAACGCTGCCAACGCGCCGACCATGAAGCCGTTGCGTCGGCCCAACGTCGCCCCCGCGATAATAGCGATGGCGCTCACGGGTTTAAAGTCGGGAATAGGCCCAAACAGGATGCGCCCCGCCGCGGCCAGCGCCGCCAGCACCAGCGTGGGCATGATCTGGCGCAGGCCTGGACGCGATGCCTCATAGCCCGCAAAGAACAGTGCGAGCACGAGCGCCACTACAACCAGCATGGCAAGCGCCGCCTGTTCAATGCCCGCCAGCAATGCCGCAGTCATCACTGCCGGCACCGCCAGGAGCAGCGGAATCTCCATTTTTGTGAGTAGACGCGAGGCGCGATAATCCGTCATCCCATCACGCCCTGTAGAACACGTTGTCGGCAAAGAAATCTGCAGGAGGCTCCATGCAGGCGATCTCGCCGTCGAACATCATGGCGACGTCGTCGGACACCTGCTCGGCAAAGTCCAAATCGTGCGTAGCCATGATGACGGTGCCGCCAGCCTTCGCATGGTCACGCAGGGCGCAGGCGATGATGCGGCGGCTCTCCAGGTCCAAGCCCTTCGTGGGCTCGTCAAGCAGCAGCAGCTCGGGGCCGATCAGCAGCAGCTTTGCCAGTGCGAGCAGCTGGCGCTGTCCGCCCGAGAGGTCGTAGGGGTGGCGCGTCTCCAGGCCGTCCAGTCCAAGTTGCACCGCACGCTCCCGCGCCAAGTTCTCGTCATATCCGCAGGTCGAGGCCCATTCCATCAGCTCATCGCGAACCGTCTCGGCAACCAGCAATGCTTTGGGATTCTGAGGCAGCAGCGCCGCCGAGGCCGCTCCGCGCACCATGCGGCCGCGCTGCAGCTTGGCGGTCTTCGCCAGCACCGAAAGCATCGTCGACTTACCGCATCCGTTGCCGCCCACGATCGCATGCACCGCACCGGCCGAAAACGACGCATCGAGCCCGCGCAGCACCCAGCCGGACGCTCGATCGTAGCGAAACCAGCCTTCCGACAGGGTGGTAGCCGACCCGCCGTGCATTTTTTGGAGTATTCTGCTTCCATCCGTGCGCGAGAAGGCTTCCAAGCCGTTCTCGAGCGACGTTTGCGCCACAAATTCGGACGATTTGTCCAATTCCAAACTTTTTTTCGCGCTCGATACGTCCCCGGGCGGCTCCAGAGAGCCCAAATTGTCCTCACGCCTGCTGAATACTCCGTTTTTTGCACATCGGATGGCACCCCACCCCAACGTGTCATCGGAAAACAGCGATTCTCGGCATACCAAAGAAGCCATATCCGCCGCCTCGTGCACGCGGCCATCCTCAATCCGGTACGCACACGTCGCGTATTCGAGCATTGGGCGCGGCTGATGCGTCGCCACAACAACCGTGCAGCCCAGCTCGCGATTCACACGAAACAGCGCGTGCAGGAAATTCTTCTCGGCAACGGGATCGAGCTGAGACGTGGGCTCGTCGAGCAGCAGCACGCGCGGGCGCAGCGCCAGGACGGCGGCAAGCGACAGCAGCTGCTTGCGGCCACCCGAAAGCGTATCGGTATCACGATGAAGCCAGTCCTCCAGACCAAAGAAATAGCTGGTCTCGGCAACACGGCGGCGCATCTCGTCGCGCGACACACCCAGATTCTCTAGGCCAAACGCCATCTCGTGCCACACGGTTTCGCACACGATCTGGTTCTCGGGATCCTGGAACACATAGCCCACGCGCTCCGCCGATGCCCGCACGTCCATGTCGGCAACGTTCTCGCCCAGCACGCTCAGTTCGCCAGTGCGCTCGCCCGCCGGAGCGATCTCGGGCTTGAGCAGCGACAGCAGCGTCGACTTACCCGATCCGGTACCGCCAACAAGCAGCGCAAATGCACCTTGGGGAACAGACCAGTCGAGCCCCTCGAGCACCGCAGCATCAGCATCGGGGTAGGCAAAGCTCAGGCTCCGCACCTCAATCGCCGGCGCGGCCGAGCCATATGCCACACCCGCCGCCGAGCTCCTATCCAACCGAGCCATCAGCCAAACCTCTTCTCATCAATCGCGTGCGACGCGCAAGGCAACACCATCCAGGCGGCGTACACGACATAGCCCAGCCACGGCGCCGGCACCGAGAGCTGCGGATAAAACGAATACTGTGTCGTCGCGGTCGCCGCCACGGCCACCGCGGCAGCACCAAACAACGCGAGCCCGACCAGCGCGGCAACGTCGCTGCGCCCCAGTCGATACCGCGCATACGTCGTACGACGCGTCGCGGCACCCCACCCGCGCGAGCGCATCGCGTCCGCGCGCTCCAGCGAATCTTCCATGCCCCAGCCCATCAACACGCTCGACGCCCGCAGGCGCGATCGCACGGGATCGGTGGGCGCGCGGCCCGGCACATCAATCGCATCCTGCACCGCCAGCACCGTGCGGCCGCGGCGTAAAAACTGCGGGATAAGCCTCATGCACATCGAGATCATGAGCGCAATCACCGGTGCGGCATTGCCCAGCAGCGCGAGCACCTTGTCGTATTCGAGCATCGACGCCGCGGCCTCAAACCACAGCACGCTCGCCACAAACAGCCCGCCCATGCACTGGCCGTATACCATGCTTTCCAGATACACCGCGCGCATGCCAATACGGAACAGCTCCGTCGAGCCCGAGGCGCTAAACAGCGGATTGACCAGCGCGATAATCAAAATCACCGGCAACTGCCAGCGGAGTGCGCCCAGCGTGCGGGCAGCCCCACGCGTCGCAAATCCATACGCCAGCCCGCCCGCAAGTGACAGCGCAATCAGCACCGGCTGCATCGAGAACATGGTGACCCCCAGCGTCAGCACTATATAGAGTGCCGGCACAGCCGGATGCGACATCGAGAACGCCGCGACGGGCTCGCCGCCAAACTCCTCTTGTATGTTGTCCACGGGCACCCCCGTCCCCTCGCTCAAACGACAGCTCCGCAGCACCGCCAACGCCGCACGCAAGCAGTACAAACGTCACGCCGGCGGCACCGACATCGGTCCTCACGCATCAATCGTTACGCGCTCAACATATGCCTGCGGTATCATATTGCGCCGTGTATCGTTTCCAAACACACGTCTCTATAACGTAACAGGAGATCACATGGACGCAACCGCAATTATCCTCGCTGCCGGCGAGGGCACCCGCATGAAGTCGAACCACTGCAAGGTTTCGCACAAGATCCTTGGTAAGCCCATGGTTCAGTGGATCGTCGACGCCACCATCAAGGCCGGCTGCAGCCGCGTCGTTGTCGTCATCGGCAGCCACGCCGACGAGATGCGCGCCCTCATCGACGGCGCCTATGCCAACAGCGCTACCAAGGTCGAGTGCGTCGAGCAGACCGAGCGCCTGGGTACCGGCCACGCCGTAAAGGTCGCGCTCGAGGCCTGCGGCATCACGCAAGGCCCCGTCGTCGTGCTCAACGGCGACCTGCCGCTCATCACCGCCGACACCGTCGCCAAGTTCGCGCAGACCGTCGCCACCGGCGAGCTCGCCTGCACCGTCATGACCATGACCCCGCCCGACCCCTTCGGCTACGGCCGTATCAAGCTGGGCGCCGACGGCCAGATCGAGCGCATCATCGAGCAGAAGGACTGCACGCCCGAGCAGGCCGCCACGCTGCTGGAGTGCAACGCCGGCTGCTACGCCTTTGACGGCGCGCAGCTCGCCGCCCACATTAACGAGATCGGCAACGACAACGCGCAGTCCGAGTACTACCTGCCCGACATGCTCGAGATCCTCAAAGGCCACGGCCAGGCTGTCTCCATCTTCCACTGCGATGACTACCGCGACGGCCTGGGCGTCAACAGCCGCATTCAGCTCGCGCAGCTCACCGCTATCGCGCGCGACCGCATCAACGAGCACTGGATGGCCGAGGGCGTCACGTTCATCGATCCCACGCAGGCTTGGATCGGCCCCGATGCCACCATCGGCCGCGACACCGTCGTGTGGCCGCAGACGCATCTGATCGGCCACGTCACCGTGGGCGAGGAATGCCAGCTCGGCCCCAACAGTCGCCTCACCGACACCACCGTCGGCAGCGGCTGCACCATCGATGAGACCATCGCCATCGAGGCCGTCATCGAGAACGGCGTCGACTGCGGCCCGCGCGCCTACCTGCGCCCGGGCACCCACATGCTCGACGGCTCCAAGGCCGGCACGCACGTGGAAATCAAGAAGTCCACGATCGGCGAGGGCTCTAAGGTGCCGCACCTGTCCTACATCGGCGACACCACCATGGGCTCCGGTGTCAACGTGGGCGCGGGCTCCATCACCTGCAACTACGATGGCGTGCACAAGCACAAGACCGTCATCGGCAAGGATGCCTTCATCGGTTCCGACACCATGATGGTCGCGCCCGCCCAGATCGGCGACGGCGCGCTTGTGGCCGCCGGCTCCGTCATCACCGAGCCGGTCCCGGCAGATGCACTCGGCCTGGGCCGCGCCCGTCAGGTAAATATTGAGGGCTGGGCCGCCAATTACCGCCGCCGTCTGCACGAGGACGACAAGGCATAACGTTTTACCAAGCATCTAAGGAGCTGTTCCATGGGGGGCGGCTCCTTTTTCTATCGTGACCTGCGCGGCCGGATGAGTGGTCGGTTCGTGTCCGTTGGCGGTAAAGACGTTATCAAGACTCGATAAACCCCGCCGCGCGGTTACAATGCAACAAGGCATCTATATGGCATTCGATATAAAGGAGAAGGGTAATGCCGATTAATGATCCCGAGAAGTCGGAGAATATGCGCAAGTCCATCCGCGTGTATTCCGGTTCCTCCAACCGTCCCCTCGCTCAGAAGATCGCTGAGTACCTTGGGGTCGAGCTTTCGGGCCTTACGCTAAAGCAGTTCGCCAACGGTGAGATTTACGCCCGCTACGACGAAACCGTCCGCGGCGCCGACGTCTTCCTGATTCAGTCCGTGGCCGGCGGCAACGTCAACGACATGCTCATGGAGCTGCTCATCGCCACCGACGCTGCCAAGCGCGCATCCGCCCGCTCCATCACTGCCGTTATCACCCACTACGGCTATGCCCGCCAGGACCGCAAGGCCGGCCCGCGTGAGCCCATCACCGCCCGCCTCGTCGCCAACCTGCTCGAGCGCGCCGGCGTCAACCGCATCATCACCCTCGACCTGCACCAGGGCCAGATCCAGGGCTTCTTCGATATCCCGGTTAACCACCTGTCCGCGCTGCCGCTGTTTGGCCAGTACTACAACGACATGCACTTCGACACCGACAACCTGGTTGTCGTCTCCCCCGACGTGGGTCGCGCCAAGGCCGCCAAGAAGCTGTCCGACATGCTCGGCTGCGACCTGGCCATCGCCCACAAGGGCCGTCCGCGCCACAACGCCGCCGAGGTCATGGGCATCATCGGTGACATCAAGGGCAAGACCTGCATCATCAACGACGACATGATCGACACCGCTGGCACCCTGTGCGCCAACGTCAAGGAGCTCAAGGCTATGGGCGCTGGCGATATCTACGTCTGCGCCACCCACGGCATCTTCTCCGGTCCGGCCATCGAGCGTCTGAACGACGCCCCGATCGTCGAGTGCCTCGTCACCGACGCCATTCCCGTCGAGGTCGGCGGCAAGATCAAGACCATCTCGGTCGCCGAGGAGTTCGCTCAGGCCATCTCCGCCGTTTACCACGAGGAGCCCGTCTCCACGCTCGTCGGCGGCGACTTCGCGCTGTAGTCGCATCGTCCTTGTAACCCGGCGCATCGCCGTCGGAACAGAAGAAACCCCCGCGCTCCCCCTTGCTTCGCAAAGGTCGCGCGGGGGTTTCTTCTGTTCCGACGGCTCGCTCTGCCGCGGCCGCGCTTTTGTCTGGTGGGATTTCGCTGAAGCAAAGCCTCGCCTTCGGCGGGCGTGGTAGCCTTTGTCGTTGATTGAACTATTTGTGTAACGGAAGGACAAATATGGCAGCTGCACAGCCGCTTAAGATTCGCATGGTTGCCGGACTTGGCAACCCTGGCGATGAGTATGCCGAGACCCGCCACAACGCTGGCTTCAAAGCGATCGACGAGTTGGCCCGTCAGGCCGGCGTCACGTACTGGAAAAACCAGGCCGGCGCCGAGGTCGCGCTCATCAACATCAACGATCCCGAGGAAGAGGGCGGTAAGCGCCAGATTGTACTGGTCAAGCCGCAGTCGTATATGAATACCTCGGGTGGCCCCATCTCCAAGCTCTGCCGCGAGTACAAGATCAAGGCCGAGGAGCTGCTCGTAATCCACGACGAGCTCGACATTCCCGCCGGCGACGTACGTGTTAAGGTGGGCGGTGGCCACGCCGGTCACAACGGCCTGCGCTCCATCATCGACAAGATGGGCAGCCGCGACTTCAGCCGCATCCGCACCGGCATCGGCAACCCTCCCGGCAAGATGGCCGTCGCCGACTACGTGCTTAAGCAGCTGCGCGCCCGCGAGGCCGAGGATTTCCAGGACACCTGCGCCCGCGCCGCAGATGCCGCCGGTCTGGCAATCGTGCACGGCGTGATCTATGCCCGCGACCACGTCAACGGCGCCGCCTCCGCCAACGGCAAGCACTAAAACCTATCATTTAGGGATAGGTTTATTTTGGCAGGTTTTAACTGCGGAAACGCCGCAGCGGCCGCATCGCAATAAACCGCGCACCGCCATACACACATAGCACCCCAAAGGGGGCCGACCTCATTGCAACCCGAGGCTGGCCCCTTTGCCGTTTTACCCGATAAAACCTGCCAAAATAAACCTCTCCCCCTTTGGTAGGCCAAAGTGGATAAACCCTGCTCCCAACCGCCGAAGACACACGTAAGTGACATGTCCATGAGGGTATAATTTGCACCGTATGTCTGCACAACGCCTGTGCACGTACGGTTTTATTCGGGCTACCGTCCATTTCCGTGGAGGCACGGTTCGGCGGCCCTAACAAGAGAGGGGTTCTATGTATAAGATCCTGGAGAAGACGCAGTTCTCGGAGAAGGTGTTCAAGTTCCGCATCGAGGCGCCCGCAATCGCCAAGCATGCGCACGCTGGACAGTTCCTCATGGTCCGCGCCAACGAGACGGGCGAGCGCGTCCCGTTTACCCTGGCCGGCTGGAACGGTGACGAGGGCTGGGTCGAGTTCATCTTCATGGTGATCGGCAAGACCACCGAGATGCTTTCCACCTACGAGGCCGGCGAGTCGCTGCGCGACGTCGTGGGCCCGCTGGGCGTTCCCACCGAGATGGCCGAGGGCCCCTGCGCCGTCATTGGCGGCGGCGTCGGCCTGGCAATTGCCTTCCCGGTCGCCAAGCACCTGGTCGAGACCGGTCACGAAGTTCACGCCATCATGGGCGCCCGCACCAAGGACCTCCTGCTCATGGAGGACCAGTTCCGCGAGCTCCTCGACGAGGACCACATCCACATCACCACTGACGACGGCTCCTACGGCGAGCAGGGCGTTGTCACCGCTCCGTTGGAGCGCCTGCTGCAGGACAAGGCCGTGAGCCAGGTCTTCTGCGTCGGCCCCGTTCCGATGATGAAGTTCTCGACCCTCACCGCCCAGAAATACGACACCCCCATCACCGCGTCCCTCAACCCCATCATGGTTGACGGCACCGGTATGTGCGGCTGCTGCCGCGTCGAGGTGGGCGGCGTGACCAAGTTCGCTTGCGTCGACGGCCCCGACTTCGATGCCACCCTGGTCGACTGGGATGACCTTCGTGCCCGCCAGGCCGCTTACCGTTCCGAAGAGGGCGAGTCCCTCAAGGCCTATGAGGAAAAGAGCTGCGCATGCCACTAGTTAACGGTCGTTTCGTTGCCGATATGAAGTCGCCCCGCACCCCCGATAACGAGGAGCCGGCTGCCGAGCGCGCCTGCGACTTCCGCCCCGTCGACAAGGGCTTCACCGAGGAGATGGCGCTGGCCGAGGCCGAGCGCTGCCTCAACTGCAAGAAGCCGTTCTGTGTTGAGGGCTGCCCCGTCAACATCAACATCCCCCGCTTTATCGAGCAGATCCGCGCGAAGGACTTCGGCGGCGCTCTCGATACCATCCGCGAGGACTCCATGCTTCCCGCCATCTGCGGCCGTGTCTGCCCGCAGGAGAACCAGTGCGAGGGCAAGTGCATCCGTGGTAAAAAGTCCGAGCCCGTGGCCATCGGCCAGCTCGAGCGCTTCCTGGGTGATCGCCCCGAGCTCGCCTCCACGCCCAAGATGGCCCCCAAGAACGGCAAGAAGGTCGCCGTCGTCGGCTCCGGCCCGTCCGGCATCACCTGCGCCGGCGAGCTCGCCCGTAACGGCTTTGACGTTACCGTCTTCGAGGCCTTCTTCACCGGCGGCGGCGTGCTGGTCTACGGCATCCCCGAGTTCCGTCTGCCCAAGGCGGTCGTCAAGCGCGAGATTGACGGCCTGGAGGACATGGGCGTCAAGTTTGAGTACAACTCCGTCGTGGGCAACATGGCCACGGCCGAGGAGCTGTTCGAGCAGGGCTTCGACGCCATCTACGTGGCGACCGGCGCTGGCCTGCCCAAGTTCCTCAACGTCCCCGGCGAGAACCTGCCCAACGTCTTCTTCGCGAACGAGTACCTCACCCGCGTGAACCTGATGAAGGCCAACAAGTTCCCCGAGTACGACACCCCCACCAAGCACGGCAAGAACGTCGTTGTCTTTGGTGGCGGCAACGTGGCTATGGACGCCGTCCGTACCGCCAAGCGCCTGGGCGCCGAGCACGCCATCATCGCCTACCGTCGTACCGAGGATGAGATGCCTTGCCGTCGTGCCGAGCTGCACCACGCCAAGGCCGAGGGCGTCGAGGTTCTGCCGCTCGTTTCCCCGCTCGAGTTTGTCGCTGGCGAAGACGGCTCCGTGTGCGCCGTCAAGGTCCAGAAGATGGAGCTCGGCGAGCCCGACGAGTCCGGCCGTCGTCGCCCGGTGCCCATCGAGGGCGCCATCGAGGAGATCCCCTGCGACGTCGCGATCTCGGCTATCGGCACCAACGCCAACCCCTTCGCAAAGAAGATCGGCGGCAAGATGGAGCTCAACAAGTGGGGCTACATCGTCGCCGACGAGGAGACCGGCCAGACCACCGATCCCCGCATCTGGGCCGGCGGCGACATCGTCACCGGTGCCGCTACGGTCATTCTGGCGATGGGCGCTGGCAAGAAGGCCGCCGCTTCCATCACCAAGAGCCTGCTGGGCGAGTAATCACCCTCAGCGCTAGCCATTAAACGGCAAAGTCCCTGTCGAGCACACGCTCGGCGGGGACTTTTTCTATGCCGGCCGCCCAAACCACCACAAAGGGGACAGGCACTTTTGTGGTGGTTTGGGACTTGCTTGCTCGTTTTGTCTCAATCTGTAACACCTGGAGCCCGTTGAGCCTTGTAGTTGTTGCAGATCGAGATATTTGTGCCAGCCGCCCCCGCTTTGTCTCAATCTGTAACAGTTAGAGGTCAAATTCCCCGCTTGGTGTTACAGATCGAGACATTAGATTGGCGGCCATTCGGTTCATCTCAATCTGTAACATCTAGAGGCGTTTTGGGCAGTTTGGTGTTACAGATTGAGATTTTGCTGAGGCCGAGAACGAGAGCCGTCACCCAGCTCTAACGTTTGCGGCGCTTTGTCGCGGCGAGGCCGGCGGCGGCGACGGTTGCGCCGGCGATGCCTAGGGCGGCGACCGTCATCGCGGTGGTATCCCCCGTGGTAGCCAGGACAGCATCGCTCTTCTTGGCCTGCGTGGTTTTCTCAACCGTCTTGGTCGTGGCGGTTGTCGTGGCCGACTTGGCCGCGGGTTTGGTCTCGGGCTTCACTTCGGGCTTGGTCTCGGGCTTAACCTCAGGCTGCGGTGTCGGCTTGGGATCCGGCGTAGGCTGCGGATCGGGAGTCGGCGTGGCTTCAAGCGTAAAGGTCAGATCGGTGTTGAGCCACAGGGTGTAAATCCAGCCGCTGTCCTCATCGGATACGCTATCCGCGACCTGGTAGCCGCACTCCTGGCCGTTGATCACCAGCTTGGTGTTGGGCGTAAAGTAGAAGCCGCGCGCCGACTTAAGGTAGATGCCGTAGCGATAGGTCACGCCAGGCTTAAAGGCATCGATGTGGTTCGTGATGTTCTGATCCCAGAACTTCTGAGAGTTCACTTCGCTGCCATCGCTGCCCGTCCAGAACTCACACTGAGGAAGGGAGTTGGAGCCCGTCAGAACATTCGCCGTAAAGACCGGCTTATCGCCCGCCTTGAAGGTGGTCGTGGCACCGTTGATCTCGATAACGTCGATGGCCCGCCATTCGTCGATCGGCTGCTCGCACAGCATATTGTCAGCGTTTGGCGCGAAGACGCCGTTGACGGTCTTGATGTGGTGCGCCCAATGACCGTTGACGTTCATATTGCAGTCATCGGCCACGGTATTGTCGCCCTTGAGCCTCAGCTCAACGGAGTACATGTAGAACTTTCCCTCTTCGAAGTGGTCAATCTTCTTCATGCCCGGCGTGTACTTCGCGGGGTCGGAATACCAGAAGGCAACGGGTACCGACTCCCCGGATTCCATATCGAGCTCCATCTCTTCCCAGCACTCATAGGCGATCTCGTACTTGTCGGCGTCAGCAGCGGGGATCGTCGCGGTCGCGCGCGGCGCCTCGCCGGGCGCGTAGTCGGTCTTCACGTCGTTGACGTCCAGGTTATGGAGGGCTTCGTTTTCCGATGCAACGAGCGTAATTTCGCTCTTGATGACGTAGCGGAGGTAATAATCGTACCTGGTTTCGTTGAGGATAGTCGAGCTGCCTTCATAGTCAGTTCCGGTATACTCCAGTGCCGTGCCAATATAGAGAGCCTCATTGCGCGTGAGTCGATACGAGCCGCCTGCCGCGCCACCCGTAAAGGTCAGCGTCAGCCTCATGTAATCGCCAACAGGCTCAAAGCGGGCCGTCACATCGGACATAGATGTGTCCTGGACTTCAGCCAGGGTGCCCGAAGCAGCATCGGCCCGGTAGTACTTGGTTTCGACAAGTTCGCAGAGCGGCTCATCCGGCATGCCGCCCTCAACATCGGGAAAATCATAGGTATACGACTGGCCCTTTTCGAGTGTGACATTGCTCGGAAGCGCGCAGTCCGTGTAGCGGGAAACCACGGTCGTATTGACCCTAACGTCGCTGCCGCCAACAACATCAGTCACACCGCGGGGCATGATGGCGTCATTCGCCGGCGTGGCGGCGTTGTCGCTGGGAGTATTTTGTTCAGCGGGTGCCGCATCGTTGGATTCATCGGTGGCGCCAGTCGGGGCCGTCTGCTGAGGCTCAGCGGTGGCTTGCGCCGCCGGAGCAGCATCGGTTGCAGGCGCGGTCGTTGCGGCCGCATCCTCCGCAACCGTCGGCGTCACCGGAGCCGCGGCAACCTCATCCGTCCCAGCGGCGGGATCGGCGCATTCCGTCGCCAGCGCCACGCTCGGCAGCAGCAACTGACCGACCATAAGCGCACACGCGCCGGCGCAAGCGATTTTGGCACCCACACAACGCCAAGTACCGTGAACCAGCGAGCAGGTGCGCTCACGCTGAGTTTGCTTATCGAAGTGACTTCCGTTCATAACGGCCTCCTTGGTCGTAGGGACATACCGCCACAAAGGTGCCTGTCCCCTTTGTGGCGGTCCTGTACCACCAAGATGTGCCAAATGACTCCATATGCCTAGGTTCGTAGATGCGAACCTAGGCCTCTACCTGCGGTTTAATTCAATATGATTTCGTTGTCGTCACACGCGTCCCAGGGACGCTACAATCGAGGACACGACTATTCCGTCCACCCAAAGGACTGTCCTTGAATCTGAGCAAGCCTAAAATCAACGCGCCTCTGGCACTCGCACTGTTTACCTTCGCCTTCCTTGCCGCCGAGTTTCGCTTCGACGTCAACGTCGGGCTGCTCGCCGGTGCCGAACGCGTTGTGATCGCACAGGGCTTTATTCTGGGCGCGAGTGTACTCGGCTTTATCGGATATGCGCCGCTGCTCGGGCTCGCACAGCGCAAAGGCCACTCATTGGCAGCCGCCAACGCCGCTGTTCCCGTCGCCATCCTGGGATTGACCCAGATCCAGTCCCCCACGGGCCCGCTTGCCCTCGAGATTCTGGGGTGCGTGGCGTTCTTTGGACTCGGCCTGCTGGGCGCCGCCACTCACCACGCCTTTTCGTTGGCATTTCAGGATGATCCCAAGCTCGCCACCGGTGCGGGAGCGGCCTATGCCGCGGGCATCCTGATGCAGTTCGCCGTCAACCTGCTCAATTGCGGCGGTATCGCAGAGCTCATCGTCCTTGGCACAGCGACGATCGCCATCTCCGCCCTCAGCGTCGTTCCCCAAAAGGCTGCCGAGAGCTCCAGCCCCGCCATCAATCCCTTTGTTGAGCCCTCTCATGCCCTCGCCAAACAGGCATGCTGGAGCATCGCGCTCGTCATGATTCTTGCCTGCTTGTTCTCGACCCTCGACAACGTGGTCACACTCTCCAACGCCCACGGCACCATTGCCGTGCAGACCTGGCCGCGCCTCTTTTTGGCGGCAAGCGGCCTTGCCGCCGGTCTTATCTTTGATCTTGCCGAGCGCCGATACATGGGGCTTGTCATGCTCGGCATTGCCGTGCTCTCGACCATTTCCATCCTGGCCGTCGAGGCCGGTGCCGATCCCAACCTGGGCCTTGTCGTCTTTTACCTGAGCTCGGGCTTTTTTGTCACGTTCTTTACCGCCACCTTTACACAGCTGGCACCGCACATGCATGCGCCCGCTCTCTGGGCCGGCATGGGACGCGCCGCCAACAATGCATGCGCATTCACTACATCGGGCATCTCGCTTGCCCTTGTGACCTCGGGCAACGTTGCCCTCATCATGATCGGTGCGCTCGTTTTGCTCGTCGCCGCCTGCGCGGCATTCGTGGCAGCCGGCCTGTTCCGCCTACCCCAAACCGAGCAGGAGCGCGAGCGCGAGCAGCTGGCAGAAGAAGTGCTCGCCGCGCCCACCGTCGAGGAGCAGCGCCAGGCCTTCATCGCCAACCACGCCCTCACCCCGCGCGAAGTCGACGTGCTCATAGCCGTGACCCAGGATGAACGCCCGCTCAAGCAGGTCGCCGAGGAGCTCGGTATCTCGATGCGCATGGTGCAGCGCCACCTGAGCTCTATCTACCAAAAGACCGACACGCAGACGCGCGCCGGTCTCACCAAGGTCTTCCCCTCGGCCTAAAACAAAAACCACCACAAAGGTGCCTGTCCCCTTTGTGGTGGTTTTTGGTCGGTTAGCCTTCGAGCTGGGCCACTTTGTAGCGGTAGGCAGCGGCGATAACGTCCTTGCAGCCCTCGCGGCCCAGCTTGGCGCGGTTGACGACGATGTCCTTGCCGCTCGTCATCTTCCACTTTCCGGCACTGTAGCGCTTATAGAACGCCTCGCGCGCCTTCTGCTGCTGCTTGACCAGCTTGGCGCCCTTCTTTTTGTTGAGGCCGCGCTTCTTGCGCACGATCTCGACGCGGTCCTCAAATGGCGCAGTCACCAGCACGGCGATGTGGTTGGGGTTGTTGCGCAGCAGATAATCGGACAGACGGCCTTCGATAATGCAGCTCTCGGTCTCGCCCAGATCCAAAATCACCTGGCTCATCTTTTGGAACAACTTGTCCGAGTACGAACGCGCATCGTAGCGGTCGGGCAGAAACGCCATGTTCTCCACGGCCAGACGCTCGTCGTAGGCGGCCATCTTGTCGAGCGACTCGCCCGCGCGCAGCGACGCACGCACCAGCAGCTCGTTATCGTACAGCGGAATCCCCAGCTCATCGGCAAGGATACGGCCAATCTCGTGGCCCTCGGCGCCAAAGTCGCGCGCGATGGTAATGACCACAGGACTCTTCTTATTCTCCAGATCGCTCATCGCGATTCCTTTCTCTATGTGACAAAGGGACTGTCCCTTTGCCACATTCTACGCTGCCACCATTCGCCTCTGATACGCTCTCACCAGCAGCGAGATACCAAAGTTGAGCACAAAGTACATCGCAAACACCAGGCCGTAGAGCATAAGCACCTGCCCCAGATCGATCGCATGGGCCATCACGACGTTTGCCGTGTACATGAGCTCGGCCACGTTAATGCCCGAAAGATACGAGCTGTCCTTGATGACAGTCGTGCACTGGCTAAACAGCGCCGGAATGATCGTCTTAAACGTCTGCGGCAGAATGATGTAGCGCATGGTGGCAAAGAAGCCAAAGCCCTGGCTCTGCGCTGCCTCAAACTGGCCGCGCGGAATCGAGTTGAGGCCGCCGCGCACAATCTCGGCCATAACGGCGCTGGTAAACAGCGTAAAGGCGATGGTCGAAATCACAATGTCCAAACCCTGCACCGTAAAGTAGATAAACAGAATCCACAGCAGGTTCGGCGTGCAGCGGAACAGCTCGATATAGGCGCTCACCAAAATACGGAACGGGCGGGGCGCATAGCTCTTAACGAGCGCCAGCACCGTGCCAAAGATGAGCGAGAAAAAGATCGACAGCGCCGAGATCTCGATGGTCTTAACAAAGCCGCCCCAGATGTAGAGCAGGTTGGTCGCGTTGAAGATTTCCATGCGCTAGGCCTCCTCTACGTTGTCGAGCCCCAGCTCGGCCAGGCTCACGCCGCGCGGACGCTCCTTGGAGCGGCGCTCGAGCCACTGCACCAGCATGGCGAGCGGAAAGCAGATGATGAAGTACATAAGGCAGCAGACGATGTATCCCTGCAGGTAACCGTACAGACTCACAAAGTTGTCGGAACGGTACATAAGGTCGCCGCCGGCCACAAGCGCCAGCACCGACGTATTCTTGACCAGGTTGAGCGCCTGGTTACACAGCGGCGGCAGAATGATCTTGAATGTCTGGGGCAGCACGATGTACCAGTACGCCTGCGCACGGGTGAAGCCCTGGCTCTGGGCCGCCTCCATCTGACCGCGCGGAACCGCCTCGATACCGGTGCGGATGACCTCCGAGATGTAGGCCGCGTGATACAGGCCCACGCCCAAGAAGCCCAGCACGAACGGTGCGATGCGCACCGGCTGGTCGGCACCGGTTATGGCCTGCAAAAACTGCGGACCGGCCATGTACATAAAGAGCACCTGTACGGGCAACGGGGTGTTCTGGTAAAACTCCACGTACACGCGGCTTGTGGCGCGCAGCACGCGCGAGCGAGTGGTAGAGAACACGCCCAGCAGCGTGCCCAGCACCAGCGACAGCAACAGACCGGCAACGACCACCTGCAGCGTCACGCCAAAGCCCTCCCAGAAGGGCCCCATGTTTTGAAATGTCGTCGACCAACGGTCGGCGTCAAATAATCCTTCGAGCATTTGATTCCTTCCTTGGACGATGCGCCTATACAAGACCCCAGGTCTTGACCTCTTGGTCGAGCCAGCCGTCGGCCAGGCGATCGCAAATCACCTGATCGACCACGGCCGAAAGGTCGCAGCCCTTCTTGGTCGCCACGCCGTAGCCCTGCTCGCCAAACTTGACCTCGGGCTGCAGCAGCTCAACGGTCTCGTTCATGTAACCGGCCAGCGTGGAGCGGTCCATGGCAAAGACGTCGATATTGCCGGCGTCGAGCGAGCTCTTGATGATGGGATAGCCGCTAAAGGCCCTAAACTCTGGCTTGCAGCTAAAGCCGTTGTCCTTGATCATCTGCTCGATCAGGCCCTGCGTGGTAGCACCCTGGCTCACGCCGATGACCTTGCCGTCCAGATCCTCAATCGAGGTAAAGCCCGAACGCTTCTTGACCATGAGCCCCACGTAGTCGGTGCGGTACGGCGTCGAGAAATCCCAGCTCTTCTTGCGCTCGTCGGTGATGGTGTAGGTCGCCGCGACCACGTCGAGTTGGCCGTTATCGATCAGCGGGCCGCGTGTCTTGGGCGTTACGTCGGTAAACTCGACAAGCTCCTGGGCGCGGGCCTCCTTGTAGCTCACGCCAAAGACGGCAGCGGCGATCTGGTAGCACAAATCGACTTCCATGCCCTCAAAGCGGCCCTTGGCGGTGTCGTAATAGCCATAGCCGGGAACGTCCTTCTTAACGCCGGCATTCAGATGGCCACGCGACTTGATGGCCGCAAGCTTGGACCCCTTGTCGGAACCCTCGCCGCCGGCGGAGTTGCCGCAACCGGTAAGCGCGGTCCCCGTCAGCGCGAGCATGCCGGCGCCCGCCAGCTGCAAAAAGTGGCGGCGCGACACGGCCGCCCTCGTCATATCCGTCATGTCCATCACCGCGCCTAGTGCAGAATCTTGGACAGGAACTCGCGGCAGCGCGGGTTCTCGGGGTTATCGAAGAAGTGCTCGGGCGTGCCCTCCTCCAGAATGCGGCCGTCCTCCATAAAGATGACGCGGTCGGCCACCTGACGCGCAAAACCCATCTCGTGCGTCACGCAGATCATGGTGATGTCCTCCTGCGCGAGCTCAATCATAACGTCCAGAACCTCCTGGACCATCTCGGGGTCGAGCGCCGAGGTCGGCTCGTCAAACAGGATGATGGGCTGCTTGGTGCACAGGGCACGGGCGATGGCGATGCGCTGCTGCTGACCACCCGAGAGATTCTGCGGATACTCGCCGGCCTTATGTGCCATGCCGACGCGCTTGAGCGCAGCGATGGCGATCTCGGTCGCCTCCTCCTTGCTCTTCTTTTGCAGTTTGATGGGCGCGAGCGTCAGGTTGCCCAGCACCGTCATGTTGGGATACAGGTTGAACTGCTGAAACACCATGGAACTATACTTGCGAGCCATCTCCAGGTGATTCTTTTTGGTGAGCGGCGTACCGTCGATGACAACCTCGCCCGACGTAGGCTCCTCCAGATAATCGACGCAACGGATGAGCGTCGATTTACCCGAGCCGGAAGGCCCGATCATTACGAGCTTCTCGCCACGTTTGACGGTGAGGTTGATATCTTTGAGCACATGCAGGTCGCCAAAGTACTTGTTGAGATGCTTGATCTCGATCATGTCTGCCATGAATGTCCCTTCCCTGCGTTTACACGAGTTGAACTATTGTACGGAAAGAACCACGTTTCCGCAGCCCACACTACATTCCCGTAAAGAACCCGCAACCTTCCACCCACTCATTGGGGACAGACTTAAATGAGTACCTGCTCATTGGGCACTCATTTAAGCCTGTCCCCAATGAGTGCCCAGCCCAGCAAAAAGGGGCGCGACCATGACGGCCACGCCCCCTCAGCCTCAACTGTGTGCCACTCGGCCCCTACGCGAGGCGGGCTCCGACGATCTTTGCTGCGGCCGGCTTATCGAAGTTGCCGCCGGTGGCCTTGCCCAGGGCACCCATGACCTGGCCCATCTGCTTCTTGGACGTGGCGCCCAGCTCGGCGATAACCTGCTCGATCAGGGCCTCGAGCTCCTCGCCCGAAACCTGCGCGGGCAGCAGGCTCTCCAGGATCTTGACCTGCTCGGTCAGGTTGTCGGTACGCTCCTGGTCGGTGCCGGCCTTGATGGACATCTCCAGCGTCTCGCTCGTCTGCTTGATCAGGCGCTTGATCATGCTGTTGACGTCTTCCTCGGTCACATCGCGGCGCTCGTTAACCTCGATATTCTTCACCTCGGCCTTGACCTGGCGAATGATGGACAGGCGAACCTTGTCCTTGGCCTTCATGGCCGCGATCATTTCTTTCTGCAGCTCTTCGTTGGTCATCTGCAAATCCTCTCTAATAGCGTGGGCGGCACTCACGCGAGCACCGCCCCATGGTTACTCAGTCTTCGACGAATCGTCGGTCGAACTCTTGGTGACGCCCTTCAGACTCACGTTATAGGGTACGTCCTTGGGCATGGGGTTGACGGTGATGTCGGCATCCTTCTTGTACTGCTCCAGCCACTCGCTGTACGCGGTGCTGGCCGCTTGCGTCTTCACCACGTTGGAGACGTACTTTTTGATGTCCTTGGGCACCTGGTTGATGTCATCAACCTGATTATCGACATGGAAGTAGTCGGTGCACTTGATGATGTGGTAGCCATAGGTCGACTCGACGACTTCGCTCACGTCGCCCTTGTTGAGTCCCTCGAGCGCCGTCTGGTAGCTGTCGACGAAAGTGGTGAGCTTATCCCAGCCCACATCGCCCTTCTTCTCCTTGGAACCGGTGTCCTCGGAGTACTGCTCAACGGCGTCCTCAAAGCTCAGCTCACCGGAGTTGATCTTGTCCAGGCACTCCTGCGCCTTGGCCTTGGCGGCAGCCTTGTCCTCGTCGGAAGCGTCAGAATCAACCTTGATCAGGATGTTCGACGAGCGGCGGGCGTCGTTGTAGCTGGACAGGTTTTCGTTGATGTAATCGACAATCTCGCTGTCCTTGGGCTTGCTCGTGGGCGCGACGGCATCCTTGAGTTTCTGCTGCGCCAGACTCTCCTTGAGTGAGTCCTTGTAGGTGTCCTCGGTATAGCCGTAGGTCTTGAGGGTCTTCTTAAAGGCCTTGGCGCCGCCCGCGCTCTTGCACGCGTCCTTCCAAGCCTTCTCGACCTCCTCGTCCGACACCGTCACGCCGTTCTCCTTCTGTGCCTGTTGAAGCAGAATCTGCTGCGTGTAGGAGTCGATGAGTTGCTTGCGGTACTTCTTGGGCGTGAGGTCGTTGTCAACCAGATACTGCGCCCAATCCTTATCCTTGGTGTAGCCGTAGGACGTGCGCATGCTCATGATCTGCTTGGTCACGGTGTCCTCGGTGAGGTTGGTGCCGTTGATAGTTGCAGCAACACCGCCGGTCAGCTTGTAGCCCGAGGTGTCCTCGGCCTGCGACATAAGGCCGGAGCACGCCATCGCCGAGACGGAAAGCAGCATCGCCAGCACGCCGATGACCACCAGGACGATCTTGACGGTCTTAGACACGTACGTCTTGCGCTGCTTCTTGCGAGAGCTGGAGGCAGCGCGAGCCTGCTGCTCGGGCGTCGGCTCGGGCGCAGGGTTCTTTTTCTTATTTGCCATAGTTGGCCTTTCGCATAACGAATCGAACAAACGCCATTGTGTCACAACGCGGCCCCCGCGGCACGCTTGGTGCATTGGGGACAGGTTAATCTGCACCATTTTGGTGCAAAGGGGACAGATGTGGCACTTGGCAGTTGGACGTTCTTTATGTGCCGACACTTGGGAACTGTCCCTAACTGCCGGCAGAGACGATATGAGCAGGACATAAAAACATTGAGAGCCCCTGCTGCATGAAAGACCG
>OLSJ01001000.1_pt1 | contig 19474 bp, 15 predicted proteins | sample 1672151 | NCBI WGS metagenome assembly OLSJ01 (sample SAMEA3136653, study PRJEB25190) | human gut metagenome | biome: human gut; feature: human-associated habitat; material: faeces | place: Austria | collected 2013 | reverse complement strand
AGACGCCTTTCATGTTTCTCCCGCCAGGTAATTTCTATCCACGCCCTCCGCGAGGAGGGCGACACGACCTTTACGCCCCGTTTGGCCCCGGAGAGGTATTTCTATCCACGCCCTCCGCGAGGAGGGCGACCTCCTCGTCCCCCGGAACCTGACCGACTATCAGGTATTTCTATCCACGCCCTCCGCGAGGAGGGCGACTGGTTGACCCGGTTCCCTACGTTCAGAGCGTAGAATTTCTATCCACGCCCTCCGCGAGGAGGGCGACCTCTGCCGGGCCGGGCATACGGCCTGATTTACAACATTTCTATCCACGCCCTCCGCGAGGAGGGCGACCCTGTCAAAATATTGAGCTAAGAGGGAATAAAAATATTTCTATCCACGCCCTCCGCGAGGAGGGCGACGGCCTTTTCGCATGATGGCCTGATAAAGCAGCTTATTTCTATCCACGCCCTCCGCGAGGAGGGCGACAGCTGGAGTACGAGGGCTTTACGGCAAGTCAGGCAATTTCTATCCACGCCCTCCGCGAGGAGGGCGACGTCTTACCGGAGATATGCCGGTCAATGTATTCGTATTTCTATCCACGCCCTCCGCGAGGAGGGCGACCTCAACAACAACCTAAACCCACCCACCCAAGAAATTTCTATCCACGCCCTCCGCGAGGAGGGCGACCGATTTTGACAACTATTCAGAGTAGACTTTTTTTGATTTCTATCCACGCCCTCCGCGAGGAGGGCGACATCCTTCGCCCCTCCTAGAGGTCATTTTAGCTCAATTTCTATCCACGCCCTCCGCGAGGAGGGCGACAGACCGATAAAGCGTAAAAAAGCCAACTGAATAAATTTCTATCCACGCCCTCCGCGAGGAGGGCGACCTGCCGGGAAGTGTCGTCCCAGCTGCCCGTCTGCGAATTTCTATCCACGCCCTCCGCGAGGAGGGCGACCTTGTGCTCCCAGTGTACCGCATCAACAAAAAGCATTTCTATCCACGCCCTCCGCGAGGAGGGCGACACGCCCACGTTGGGGTTTGCCACCTGATAAGCGGATTTCTATCCACGCCCTCCGCGAGGAGGGCGACACGCGCTTATCTTCCAGGAAGCGGTAATGGTCAATTTCTATCCACGCCCTCCGCGAGGAGGGCGACCCGCTGAGGTTGACCCAAAAGTTGCATATCGGCCGATTTCTATCCACGCCCTCCGCGAGGAGGGCGACGCAGGCCCAGCGTTTCCTCGTTGCAGACCTGCGATTTCTATCCACGCCCTCCGCGAGGAGGGCGACGCGGCAAAGAGTATGTGGAATGCTCAACCAGCGGAATTTCTATCCACGCCCTCCGCGAGGAGGGCGACCCCGCCGGGGCAGGTGCAGCAGATCCGTCATGTTGATTTCTATCCACGCCCTCCGCGAGGAGGGCGACGTGCCCAGGGCAGCGGCAGGGCGGCAGAGCGGAATTTCTATCCACGCCCTCCGCGAGGAGGGCGACCTTCATCCGGCGCCTTGCCGGGGCCTGCGTTAAAAATTTCTATCCACGCCCTCCGCGAGGAGGGCGACACCAGTGTGCAATGAGCTATATTACTACCTTTAACATTTCTATCCACGCCCTCCGCGAGGAGGGCGACTGGATGATTTCTCTTTCAAGGGCAATCCCATCAATTTCTATCCACGCCCTCCGCGAGGAGGGCGACAGGGCTTCTACTGCACGGCGGTTGTCCTTTATGCAATTTCTATCCACGCCCTCCGCGAGGAGGGCGACTGAAACCTGTGAAGCTGAAGGGAAATACCATTGAATTTCTATCCACGCCCTCCGCGAGGAGGGCGACCATTTTCATAAGGTCAGGGATGGCCTTATTGTTATTTCTATCCACGCCCTCCGCGAGGAGGGCGACCGGCGCTTCCGTCGCCTTTGACCAGTACGAGGGTATTTCTATCCACGCCCTCCGCGAGGAGGGCGACCCGTTTTCCCGCCGCACTCCCGGCAATAACACGAGATTTCTATCCACGCCCTCCGCGAGGAGGGCGACCGATGAGCAGTTCGTTCTTCTCCTCAGTCATGGAATTTCTATCCACGCCCTCCGCGAGGAGGGCGACCCGGGGCTTGTCCGGCACCATCCGTATGACCATATTTCTATCCACGCCCTCCGCGAGGAGGGCGACATAGCCATCATTGTAGAGGTCATCTTTGAGCCAGATTTCTATCCACGCCCTCCGCGAGGAGGGCGACGCAGAGCAAGACCTACAAGATTGGAGGTGATCTATTTCTATCCACGCCCTCCGCGAGGAGGGCGACTGTCTCTGTTGTTGACCTCGACGAGACCGCAGAATTTCTATCCACGCCCTCCGCGAGGAGGGCGACCTGGTTATCCAGCCTTTCGGCCAGACGCTGGAGGATTTCTATCCACGCCCTCCGCGAGGAGGGCGACAAGAGAGTCAGCCCTGATGCCCCGCCAGACTGTATTTCTATCCACGCCCTCCGCGAGGAGGGCGACATTCTCATTTTGAGAGTCGGGCTGTTTTTCTTTTATTTCTATCCACGCCCTCCGCGAGGAGGGCGACTTACCGCAATCACAAGGAGGTGCAGCATGGCACGATTTCTATCCACGCCCTCCGCGAGGAGGGCGACGGTGAATTTATTACGGCAGCCGAGTTTCTCAATTTATTTCTATCCACGCCCTCCGCGAGGAGGGCGACTCTATCTCCTTACGGTGCCGCCCACGAGCATCAAGATTTCTATCCACGCCCTCCGCGAGGAGGGCGACACATCATCCAAGACTACGTTCTGGAAGGCAAAAAATTTCTATCCACGCCCTCCGCGAGGAGGGCGACCCGGGCCTGCAATTTCGTCTTGACCGACATCAAGCGATTTCTATCCACGCCCTCCGCGAGGAGGGCGACTGACATCCTTGACACCGGAAAACTGGAACGTCTTATTTCTATCCACGCCCTCCGCGAGGAGGGCGACCTTCGGATGATGGCTCTTATTTGACGCTTGACTCATTTCTATCCACGCCCTCCGCGAGGAGGGCGACTGTGAGGTTATGATTGATGAGCTACTTTACTGCGATTTCTATCCACGCCCTCCGCGAGGAGGGCGACCTCGGGCTTTTCGTAAAACTTTTTATCTCCATCGGATTTCTATCCACGCCCTCCGCGAGGAGGGCGACCCGTATTTCGGTAAATTCTAACAGGAAATGAAACATTTCTATCCACGCCCTCCGCGAGGAGGGCGACTGTTATCAACTTTGCTGTCTATGAGGATAGCATCATTTCTATCCACGCCCTCCGCGAGGAGGGCGACGTCGGTAGATGCCTTGTAGTGTGGACCGCCAAGATTTCTATCCACGCCCTCCGCGAGGAGGGCGACCAGGATATACCGCTGGTGCCGCTGATAGATGATAATTTCTATCCACGCCCTCCGCGAGGAGGGCGACGAGGACGTAAGGGTTAGCCGCCAGCGTCGCAGTATTTCTATCCACGCCCTCCGCGAGGAGGGCGACATGTGAACGGTCTTGTTGGAGGGGCTTTCATAGGATTTCTATCCACGCCCTCCGCGAGGAGGGCGACGATTGCACCACCTCTGCGCCGCCGAGGAGTGATGATTTCTATCCACGCCCTCCGCGAGGAGGGCGACAGAGTCGCTGCCGCTCAGTTCTTCTTCGATTTCCTATTTCTATCCACGCCCTCCGCGAGGAGGGCGACGTTCATAATCTATCTCCGTTCCGTTTTGAGATGGATTTCTATCCACGCCCTCCGCGAGGAGGGCGACTACCTCAGCAGCTCCCGCGCTTTATTGCCAACCAATTTCTATCCACGCCCTCCGCGAGGAGGGCGACCTTTCTTTATGATGGTTATTTTGGCCTTGCCGGGTATTTCTATCCACGCCCTCCGCGAGGAGGGCGACGTGAAGCGCAGCGGCAAAATTGACGGCGCAATCCTATTTCTATCCACGCCCTCCGCGAGGAGGGCGACCTGCTTTCAACCCATGCCGGGACTTCTTTTGTCCAATTTCTATCCACGCCCTCCGCGAGGAGGGCGACTGACTTCGGCGTTTCTGAGTCGGACTACATCCAATTTCTATCCACGCCCTCCGCGAGGAGGGCGACGGAGGCATGACATGGCAGACATCGCTGCAAGCGGATTTCTATCCACGCCCTCCGCGAGGAGGGCGACCACTCATCCAGAGCCGTCTGGATGAAACCAAAATCATTTCTATCCACGCCCTCCGCGAGGAGGGCGACCTCTGCCGGGTCGGGCATACGGCCTTATCTATAACATTTCTATCCACGCCCTCCGCGAGGAGGGCGACTCCAGGACTCATCGACCATCACTAAAAAAGGAGATTTCTATCCACGCCCTCCGCGAGGAGGGCGACCGTTGACGGCCTTGGTTTTCTTTGCCGTCTGTGTATTTCTATCCACGCCCTCCGCGAGGAGGGCGACACGTTGCAGACGCTGTCGAGTACGTCTACGACATATTTCTATCCACGCCCTCCGCGAGGAGGGCGACGCTTATTGCAGCCGCAGCAGACGACAAGCTGGTATTTCTATCCACGCCCTCCGCGAGGAGGGCGACAAGCCGCCGACGGGGTTTGTGACGACAGAGACGTATTTCTATCCACGCCCTCCGCGAGGAGGGCGACTTGCGTCCACCGCGACGTCTCCGACCAACAGCCCATTTCTATCCACGCCCTCCGCGAGGAGGGCGACCTTTTTCGCTTGTTTCTTTGCCGTATTGGTCACTATTTCTATCCACGCCCTCCGCGAGGAGGGCGACCTTCTAGCACTTCTACTAGCTCTGAGTCTATGAATTTCTATCCACGCCCTCCGCGAGGAGGGCGACTCATCCAGATAGACCGGGATGAGATCGCCCGTGTTATTTCTATCCACGCCCTCCGCGAGGAGGGCGACGAGTAAAGGGGGCGAACACGCCAGCAATAAACGAATTTCTATCCACGCCCTCCGCGAGGAGGGCGACCCGGCGAAAGCGGCGTAAATGTTGACCAAACAAAAATTTCTATCCACGCCCTCCGCGAGGAGGGCGACTGTAGACCGGCATGCATCGCGTTGTTTTGTTCATATTTCTATCCACGCCCTCCGCGAGGAGGGCGACAAGCAGCTCAAGCCCAGTAAGACTCAAAGGAGACATGATTTCTATCCACGCCCTCCGCGAGGAGGGCGACAAGACCAAAATGACTTACGAAAATTTAATGTACAATTTCTATCCACGCCCTCCGCGAGGAGGGCGACCCACGGGCCGTTAGAAATTAACGCCTACAAAATAATTTCTATCCACGCCCTCCGCGAGGAGGGCGACCACCGTACAATGGCAGTATGTTCACCAAGAGTTTCATTTCTATCCACGCCCTCCGCGAGGAGGGCGACAGCAAAAACAGAGACAAAATCTCTATTTTCAAACAAATTATACAACATTCTGCACGAATTTAGAAGAGCCTTGATTTACAACGGGTCAAAGAGCTATCCTAATCATGCAAAATGACACAAAAATCCGGTGCGAAGGTGCCGGAAAAATGCTGAGAACTCGCCCTTCGCACCGGGGCGGGAAACTCAGAACAACAGCAGGCCGTCCTGCTCGAAGGGCGGATGAACGCCGATATGCTCCACCTTGCTCTTATAGTTGTTGCCCAGCTGGTAGAAGCGCAGACTGTCCAGCGCAGGGTCGATGAGAGACGTCAGCTCCGCCTTGAGAACGGCATACTGCGCGGCATCCAGCAGACACTCGAACACGGAGTTCTGCACCCGCTGGCCGTGGTCCACACAGCGCTTGGCGACTTTGCGCAGACGTTTGCGCCCGGCAGGAGTTTCGGTATTGACGTCGTAGGTGATAAGGACCAGCATACACATCCCTCACTTCCAGAAAAATGGCGGGTAAAGCTCCATATCGCCCCGCAGGGTGCGGGCCAGAAGCAGAGCCTGCACATAAGGCACGAGGCCCCACGGAAGCTTTTCGTTCAGGAACGGGTGGGTGATAGTCTCCTGCTTGCGGGTCTGCCACCCGCCCAGAAAGGCGCGGCGGCCCTCATCGGTGAGAAGGACGGCCCCGTTCTCCTGCTTCTGGAAATGCTTCGGCGTCATGATTTTCTGGTTGATGCAGGAGAGCACGAAGCGGTCGGCATAAACTGCACGCAGCTCTTCCATGAGGTCGAGGGCGAGGCTCCTGCGCCCGGGCCGGGCGCGGTGGAGAAAGCCGACGTAGGGGTCGAGGCCCACACTCTGAAGAGCCGCCGTGCAGTCGGAGGCCAGAAGCGAATAAGCGAAAGAGAGCAGGGCATTGGTGTTGTCCAGTGGCGGGCGGCGGCTCCGGCCTGCGAAAGAAAAATCATCGTGCTGCTGCAGGATGAGTGAATCAAAGCAGTCGAAATACCGCTGTGCCGCCTCGCCCTCCAGACCGCGAAGCTGGTCGAGGTCGTCACACTGCTCGATAAGGGGCAGCGCCGCCGCCAGCTGGGCGCTGGTGCGCTTGAGCTGTTCCACCGGCACCCGCTGAGGGTGGTCGCGGGTGGCCCGTTCCAGCACCCAGCGGGCGTTATAGACTTTGCCCAGGATGAAATTGCGCGCATAGAGACAGCTCTCTGCCTCGCTGTCTGCGATGCGGTACTGGGTCTGCCGCAGCAGGACGTTGCCCCGCTCTTCGCCTACGGCCCGGGCCAGAAAGCGGCCCTGCGGGCTGAAAAAGCTCAAATCGACCCCGAGGCTGGCGCATTTACCCATCAAGGCAGGGCTTGCGCCGGGATAGCTGAAGCAGACGATGCCTTCCAGCGTGTGGAGCGGGACCCGGCCAATTTCAGCCTTGTTGCAGAGTAGGACGATGTTCTCCCCCTCGAGGGAAAGGTAGGCGTCCTTGTTGAGGACGTAGAGCGTGTTCAAAAACTTTCTCATGGCGCGGCCTCCTGCATCTCGTCCAGATGGGCGCGGAGATAGGCTTTCGGGTCGGCACGCTGATACAGCACGGGGAGGCAGAGCTCTTTGAGGGAGCAGGCGTTGCAGTGGGTGCCGGGCTTCGACTTGGGGGTATAGCCCCGGGCAAAATAGGCGTGCATCTCGTCGGCCATCTTCTGGGTGATCTGGCGCAGTTCTTCGGTCAGCGGCACGACCTCCCGCCGCCGCGTCTCTTCGTAGAAGAGCGCACCCTCCGGGATGCTGCACACCAGCATCTCTTCCAGCGCCATGGCCTGTGCGCAGAGCTGCAGCCGGTCAGCGTCGCTGGCCTTGGCGCGGCCATGCTTGTACTCGACAGGCATGGGCTTCCAAAGCCCTTCCGTGCTTTGCAGGGGGATGCCCTCCGGGTCGGCCCGGAACTCGACGACATCGCAGTTTCCGCTCAGGCCAAGCCGACGGCTGACCACCTGCATCCCTCGGGTGATGAGCAGGCCGCCGCGCCGTTCGGTCTGGTTTGCGTCATGGCAGCGGGCGTGGTCGAGCTGGCCTTCGACGGTGCGGCGGTTCTCCGCCCACTGCTGTTCCAGATGGATGAGCGCCCACTGGCGGCGGCAGAAGCAGAAGTGCTGGATGCCCGACAGGGGCAGCCAGTCGTCTGCGCCGCCCATCAGGACAGCCTCTCGCAGGTGACTCCTTCCGGCAGAGTGTCTGCCACCGTGACGGTGTAGTCGTGGTAGCTGCGGGCGGCGTCCACATCGGGCTTGCGCTGGACGGCGACGGAGTCGAAGAGCTTATAGGCCGGGGCATTGCCCAGCTCAGAATCGTGCTTGAACACGATGAGCTCCCGCACGGCCATCTTGCCCCGGGCAGCGCTGTGGTCGTTCTCGAACATATTCAGAATGGCAGTCCACAGAAGTTTTAAATCATCCTCGGAGAAGCCGGTGGTCTTCCGGGCGAGGTTGGCTGAGACATAGCCCTCGGCGCGGTAGAGGGCGTAAGGCACGATGTGCTTGCGGCCCATCTCAGTACCCTTCTTCTCGGCATCGGCCTCGGTAGTGATGGCCACGCGGGTGATGGTGACTTCCTGCGGGACGATGGGGTCTACCGACCGGGCAAAGCTCAGCTGGACGGGGCCGCGCACCTGACCGCAGTTCAGCGCACCCTTGACGAAGGTGGTCATGACAGCACCGAAGGTGCGGATGTCGAAGTAGTTCTCACACATATAGTCCCGCAGCTTGGCATCGATGTCGGGGTCGGCCTTTTTGGCAGCTTTCAGGTCGGGGTCGATGCCCAGCGTGCTGATGGCCTCGGCATCGCTGCGGTTGAGGGGAACGCCGTCCTTGATGTAGATACGATAGCCTTTTTCGTCCTCTTTCAGGGTCTCGACATAGTTGCGGATCTTCCGCTTGAGGCAGACATCGGTCACCAGACCGTAGCCCGTCTCGGGGTCGATACGGGGCATATTGCCTGCATCGGGGTCGCCGTTGGGGTTGCCGTTCTCGACGTCGAACAGGATGACGAAATCATAGCGGTTCTTGATGGGCTCAGACATGGTTTATTCCTCCTCATTCTTTTTGGCGTAGCGTTTCTGGGTCTGGTGGTAGTAGCCGATCTCAAAGGCACCCTGCTCCGGCAGGCTGAGCCGCGCCGGGAAGCCTGTCTCGGGCAGCTGGGCCATCAGCTCGGTGAGCTGTTTGCTGAAATGCACCTCGTTGGGGGTGCTCATCTTCTGCAGATGCTTCTGAGCCAGCTTGACCAGCGTAGGAAAGGCCGTTGCCGGGGTGGCACAGGCCGAGTTGAAGTACCGGTCTTTGATGGTGGCGTTGATGCCGGGATTGGCGACGCTCTGAATCGTCTCCAGCACAGAGAAGAGACGCCCCAGAACATAGGGGACATTGCTGCTTTCGTTCAGGCTCACGGTAAATACCTCCTTGTTGAGCTCGGTGGGGTAGTTGCGGAGATAATAGGCTTTCAGGATGGCGGCGCGGCCCCGGGTGACTTCCCGTTCGGCCCGGATGCGCAGAGTCACGCCATTGAGCAGGGTGGCGGGGTACGGCCCGCCGGTGAGGATGGCCCGGAGCAGATCGCCCACCAGCTGGGGCGATGGAGTTTTGTCCCGGGATTTCTGGTTGACCGTCTCCTGCGCCAGCGCCCAGACCGACAGGTTTTCCCACTTGTCGAAGGCGGGGCGGGTGATGCTGAGCCGGTCGGCGTGGTCCTGCAGATTTTTGGCAAACTGTCCGAAACTGCTGTGCAGGAAGAACCGGACGGAGAGCCGGGCCGCGTTGGGCGAGATGCCCAGCACATAGAAGTTCTGGTTCGGGTCCAGCTTGTCATCGAGGAAGGAAACGGGGCGTCCTTGAGAAAGGGCTTTCAGTGCGGCGGCAAGGTCGCTTTCCGAGACGCCGCGCGCCTCGGCACCGCCGCAGAAAAACATCAGCATGGCGTTTGAGTAGGCGGGAGCGGCGTTTTCGGCCCAGCAGACGATGGTGGTGTCGCCGATGCGCTGGCAGCAGTTCCGGTCAGCCAGCAGCAGATTGAGGGCCGTGGTGTAGGCGAAGGCCGCGTACTCGCTGACAGGGGCGTTGGCACCCTGCTCATGGCCATAGGAGCAGAAAGCGGGCGCGTTGAAGGAGACCAGCGCCGCACCGGCGGCCTGTGCGCCCATCACACCTTTGATGGCGGGGTGGATGCGGGCGATGCCGGCTTCTTTGCCGGTGATGAGGCAGCGGGCCGTCTCGGCGTCTGCATCGGAGGTGTCAAAGGCGGACTGCCATGCGGTCCGGATGGCGTCATCTGTGGTGGCCAGCCAGTGAGCGCCGTCGGGGGATTCGTAGCCGAACACAAGGTTCGCGTTGTTGTTCAGGTCGGCCCACTGCTCTGCCAGCAGTGGGTGGGTGGGGGCTGTATCCGGCTCCCAGCTGTCAAAAAAGGCGAGGATGGCTTTGGCGGCAGGGGAGTCCACACCGTCGAGCACCTTGTGGTGGAGGGCGGCACAGGCCTCGAAGCACTGGCGGGAGCGCTCGGGCTTGCCCTTTTCGTCTGCGCCCAGCAGATAGGACGTATTGTCGCACAAAAAGTTCGCGGCGACGCCGGAGGCGCGCTTGACCCGGTGGGGGACAGGAAGCTCACGGGGGGCGATGACGGTCTTTTTGCCCTTGGGGACTTCCTGCCGCAGGTCGTTGAGGGCGAGGAGCTGGCCGTCGGGGCCGAGGCGTAGCTCGTAGCTGACCTTGAAGCGGCTGTCCCAGCCGGGGGCCTCCACCTTGCCCTGCTTCAAGAGCTGTTCATAATAGGCGGTGAGTGCTTGGAGTATCATGTAAACACCTCCACGTCCCGGCATTCCATCACGCCGTCCACCAGCTTTGCGCGGAAGAACTGGCTGCGGATGTTGGCCGAATCAGAGTAATCGAGGCTGTGGAGCATGAAGCCGAGGTCCTGCGTGACCTTCAGCGCCGGAATGCTGCCGCCCGGCCATTCCCGGAAGTTAGCCGGGAACTCCCGGCACCCGAAACAGGGCTGGTGATAGCACTGACCTTTGCGCAGGCGTCGGCGCAGGATGTCCTGGAACTTGCCGGGATTGTCGCTGGGGGCGGCCTTGTCCGTCAAATCAAAGTGACACTCGATGACGTAGTGGACGTCCTGCAGGACCATCGCGGCCCGCTGCTGGATGTCCTCCGAGGTGTAGAGCACCGGCGGCGTGCCGCCTTTGGCCGCACTGAGGGCGGCGGAGGACAGCAGGGTGGACTTGACCTCGTTGCGCCGGATGTTGGTGAACCGGATGGGCCGCTGGGTGTATTCCTCGGTGGACGCTTCATCCTCGGGGTCAAGGCCGAAGGGCTTGAGCAGATAGATGCGGTCAACCGTATAACGCAGCCCGGGGTGCCAGTAGATGGCTTCCACAAGGCCCCGCGCAGCGGATGGAGTGATCATGTCGTAGCTCACACGCTCGGTCTTCATTTCCGGACGAGTGAAACAGGCATAGTCGCCCCACACCTCAATGAGCATGGACATCAGCATCGCCTCCTTTCCGGGTGAAGTTGAATTTTCAGACTAAGATGAATATCGGTCATTGAAACCACCTCTTTCTTTTAGAAGTAAAGGCCGATGCCGGTCTCCACGTCCATGGCAAGGCCGGTCTTTTCACTGTAGCAGCTGGTATCGGTGAGGATGGCGGAACCATCGGGCCGCAGTTCCAGCGCCCCGGCGGCGTCGAGCTTGTCGAACTGGTCCTTATAACAGGAGACACTGTAAACGCCCAGCTTCCGCAGCAGCGTCCGGGTAACATGACCGCTGCGCAGCTGTTCACAGAGGGCTGCGCCCTCGCCGACGGGCAGATAGACCGTGTGGGCAGCGTTCTCGATGAGGCGGAATTCCTCCGCCACCTGTGCAAAGGGGAACTGGCAGCCCCGGATGCCCCGGAGAAAGGCATCCAGAATGCAGTGCTTGTCCACGGCGTCGGGGCCGCGCAGGTCGGAAAGCTCGTTGAAGTAGAGCTGAATGGCCCGGGGCGTGTCCAGTGTGTCCTGATGCCGGGCGGTGTAGTCCAGCGCGCTGACGTTCTGCCTGAGCATCTGGGGCGTGGAACACTCGTCCAGCCGGAACCGGTAGACGATGCTTTCCTCTGCGCCCCGCCGCCCCTCGCGGTTGCAGCGCCCGGCAGTCTGTAAGAGCGAGTCAAGACCGCACAGCTCGCGGTAAGCGACGGGAAAATCCACGTCCACGCCCGCCTCGATGAGAGAGGTGGACACCACCCGGCAGGGCAGACCCTCTTTCAGCCGCTGGCGGATGTCGTCCAGCTGACGGCGGCGGTCGGCGGCGCAGAGCAGGGTGGTCAGGCAGTAGCTGCCCTCGGCGGGCAGAGCAGCGTAGAGCTGCTGGGCCGTCTTGCGGCGGTTGACCACGCAGAGCACCTGCGGGTGATTTGCCAGCCGGGCGGCGAACTCCTCCTGCGGCAGGGTGCCGAGGTCTTGCAGTGTGGTGCGCCGGAGCACTTCGTAGAGACGGGCCGCGTCGGGCGTGATCTCCTGCGGGTGGAGCTCCGGCGCAAAGCGCCGGAACAGCGGCTCAAGGGCAGGCTGGGTGGCCGTGCAGAGGACGGCCGTGGAGTGGTAATGCTGGATGAGCTGGGCGATGGCACTGACGCAGGGGGCAAGGTAGTCGCCCGGGAGGGTCTGCGCCTCGTCGAAGATGATGACGCTGTCGGCGATGTTGTGGAGCTTGCGGCAGCGGCTGCTGCGGTTGGCGTAGAGCGACTCGAAGAACTGCACCGCCGTCGTCACCACGACGGGGGCGTCCCAGTTTTCGCTGGCCAGCATCTGGCGGTACTGGGCGGGGGTCAGGTCGTCCTGCTCAACAGTCTTGTACTCGGCGTTGGAGAAGTCGGCCAGAACATTTTCTGCGCCCAGCAAGCCCGAGAAAACGGCGGCGGTCTGGTCGATGATGGACATATAAGGGATGACGTAGATGACCCGCTTCATCTTCTGGGCGGCGGCGTGCTCCAGCGCAAAGGCGAGGGAGGCGAAGGTCTTGCCGCCGCCGGTGGGTACGGTGAGGGTGTAGAGCCCCTGCGGGCCGTGCGCGCCTTTCTCGAGGCAGGCGCGGAGGACGGTGTTGCGCTGGACGCTGACGGGCGAGGGCGATTCGGCACTGAGATAGCGCTGCGCCTGTGCCGAGACGATGTCCCGCAGCGCGGCGATGTCCGTGCCGCTGCCCCGGGGTGCGGCCTTGCCGTCCATGAAGGTCTCGGTGTCGATGAAGTCGGCGTCCACGAGGCAGGAGTAGAGCATCCGGGTAAAGAACGCGAGGCTCAGCGGGTCGGCGCAGGCCCATGTGGGCGGCGTCGAGGCGGGGAGCGTTACTTCCTGCCAGCCGTCGTAGGGGGCTATCGGCTTCTTGCTCCGGCCAAATAGGGTGGCGTCGCCCGGGTCATCGGCGGGGCTCCCGCCGTCGGGCAGGCCGCTGTGGTGTCCGGCCACGGCAAAGGCAGTGTGGAGATGTTGGCGAACCCAGGCCTCCTGCGCCCCGGCGGTGGAGTGGTCCACCTTGGGGCCGCCTTTGAGCCGCAGCTGGAAGGCGTCGCTGTATTTGCCGACGTCGTGGAGCCACGCGGCAAATTCGGCCTCACTCTGCGCCCCGAAGGGGGCTGCGAAGGAACCGGCCAGCCTGGCAGTGCCGGCGAGATGGTCGTAGACGGTCTGGGTGCGGGTGCCGTCCTCGCTGATGTGGGCAAGATGTGTGGAGTGCTCCATAAAATGACCTCCTGACTCTGGTTTGCAATAAGGATACGCTTTTCAAAAAGCGGCTGTCAACAAAACGCGCTTTTCGACGAAAAATTCTGGGACTTTGCACAAAAAGCAGACGGAAAAATCTGCAATGTGCCAAGAAGAAAGAAACGAGTATTTTCATGTTTTTATAATAATACAAATAATATCCAATAAACTGGACTTTTACTGATTTTTCAGGCAAAAATGAAAAGAGAACTGCGTTTTCAGTACTGCGGGAGGAAGACCGCCCATCAGCAGAGAAAAAATGAAGATGTTGTGTACAACAACACCGCATTAAGATGGAATTAAGGCAGGGTTAAGAAAACCGCAAGAAAAGTGCTGAGTTATTCCATCTGGGAATGGACTTTCGGAAAAATCAAGGCGAATATCCCCCTTTTCATTTGCTGAAATCTGTTGTATTATGAATAACGGATATGGAATCAGAGAAAAAAGCGCCGCGATGAAGCGCAAACAGGAATGATAAGAAAAATAAAGGGCAATAGGGGGAGAGCTACGATGGACGAAAAAGATTACGAGCTGCTGCACGCGCTGGACGAGACGCGCAACATCACCCACGCAGCGGACAAACTGTACATGACCCAGTCGGCACTTTCCAAGCGCATCAAGGCACTGGAACAGGAGCTGGGGGTGGAGATCGTCCTGCGCTCGCGGCAGGGCATCCGCTTCACGCCGGCAGGTGAACAGGTGCTGCTCCACAGCGCCGCAGCCGCCCGCGAGATGGAAAAGATGCGCCGCCAGCTGGCTTCCATTCAGGGTGAAGCCTGCGGCACCCTGCGGGCAGGCATCTCGGTGAACTTCTCCTACTACCGCCTGCCCGAGGTGCTGACCGAGTACCACAAAGCCTACCCGAAGGTACGCCTCGACATCGCTACCGGCCACAGCCGGAACATCTACCAGCAGATGCTGGATTCCTCGCTGGACGTGGCAGTGCTGCGGGGCGAGTATCCGTGGGACGGTACCCAGTTCCTGCTCTCGCAGGAGAATATCTGCCTGATCTGCAGCGAGGAGAACAAGGACAGACCCATCTCCGATTACCTTTATATCGACCACAGCAGCGACGCCACCATCAGCGCCCAGATGGCCCGCTGGCGCTACGAGAACGGCGTGACCAACGATGCGGGTAATTTTGTGGTGGATAACATCATGGTCTGCCGCGAGATGGTGGAGCGGGGCCTTGGCTGGGCGCTGATGCCGGAAGTGGCGCTGGATAACTTCAAAGGATATGTCAAGCCCTGCACCTTCGAGAACGGCGAGCCCTTCGTCCGGCGCACCTATATTTTCTGCCAGAGAGACGCAGCCGCCCTGCCGCAGGTGCAGCTCTTTATGGACATGCTCAAAAAGCACCGCTGAGAGGAGAAAAACATGGAAACGACTGTTTCGCTGGTCCAGATGCTGGATGCACGGGAGCGCCGGGTGCAGCATCAGCAGGAGCTGCTGGCCCAGTACCACAAGCCGCTCATCTGCTTTACCATGAATATCTGCGGCCCGATAAAGGATTCACCCCTCATCCGGCGGGGCTTTGCGCGGGGGCGTCAGCTGCTGCGCCAGCAGTTTCTGCGGGCAAAGCTGACGCCGCTGCATCAGGACGCTGTCCGGGAAGTGACCGGTTGCGAGGCGTTCTATGTGCTGGACGCCGACCCGCTGACCATCAAGAAATTTACCACCGACATCGAGGACGCCACCCCGCTGGGGCGGCTGTTCGACATGGACGTCATCCGTCCGGACGGCCTCAAAGTGGACAGAGAAGAGCTAAACCTCGAAGGCCGCCGCTGTCTCATCTGCGGCGGGCCTGCTAAGGTGTGCAGCAGCCGCCGCGTCCATACCGTGGCCGAACTGCAGGAAAAGACGACGGAGATCTTGACCGAGGCCCGGGACGCGCAGGACATTGCCGACGCGGCCCGTCTGGCCGTCCGCGCCCTGCTCTACGAAGTGACCACCACCCCGAAGCCCGGCCTTGTGGACCGGCGTAACAGCGGAAGCCATAAGGACATGGACGTCTTCACCTTCATGGACAGCGCCGCGGCGCTCTACCCCTATTTTGAAGACTGCGCCCGGACGGGCCGCGAGACGGCGGAACAGCCCGCGCCCGAGACGTTCGCGGCCCTGCGGCCTCTGGGTTGTGAGGCCGAGGGCGAGATGCTGGACGCCACCGGCGGCGTCAACACCCACAAGGGCGCGGTCTTTTCGGTGGGCATCGTCTGCGCGGCGCTGGGACGCCTCGACCGCTCCCTCTGGGCCGAAGCAGCCCGCGTTCTGGCGGAAGTATCCGCAATGACGGCGGGCCTGACCGAGAAGGATTTTGCAGGCGTCACTGCCGAGAACGCCGCCACCGTGGGCCAGAAGCTTTATATTCAGTACGGCATCACCGGTGTGCGGGGGCAGGTGGAAGCTGGACTTCCCACGGTGCTGAATGTCGGTCTGCCGGTGCTGGAAGAGGGCCTTGCCAAGGGTTACGACTTCGACCGCGTCGGCGGCGGCGCACTGCTGGCAATCCTGGCCAACAGCACCGATACCAACATCATTGCCCGCTCGAGCCGGGAGCGTCAGCTGGCCCTCACCGAAGAGCTGAAAGCCCTTCTCGCCCAGACACCTTACCCGGATAAAGATGCGCTCGCGGCGCTGGATGACCGGTTCATTGCGGAAAATCTCTCGCCCGGTGGCAGTGCCGACCTGCTGGCGCTGACCTGGCTGCTCCATTTTGTTACTACTAAGGGGAATATCGATGAGTGAATATACCATTTCGCAGGTCTATCCGACCGATAAAACCGTTCTGGCCCAAATCGACACACTGCTGGGTCAGGAGGGCATCCGCCGCGACGGCAATCTGGACTACATCTGCGCCATGTTCGACGAGGAATACAACGTCATCGGCACCGGCAGCTGCTTCGGCAACACCCTGCGGTGCTTCGCCGTCAGCAGCGCCCATCAGGGCGAGGGTCTGCTGAACCAGATCATCACCCATCTCATCGAGGTGCAGTGCGCGCGGGGGAATATGCACCTGTTTCTCTACACCAAGGTAAAAAGCTCCAAGTTTTTCGGCGACCTCGGCTTCTACGAGATCGCCCGGGTGGAGGATACCCTTGTCTTCATGGAGAACCGCCGCGACGGCTTCGGGGCTTATCTGCGCGATCTGGAAAAGACCAGGACCGAGGGCAAAAGTGCGGCCCTCGTCATGAACGCGAACCCTTTTACCCTCGGTCATCAGTATCTTGTGGAAAAAGCTGCTGCCGCCTGCGACACGCTCCACCTGTTCGTGGTCAGTGAGGACGCCAGCCTCGTGCCTTTTGCCGTGCGCAGGAAGCTGGTGGAGGCGGGCGTGGCCCATCTGCCGAATGTGGTGCTCCACGACAGCGGCCCCTACATCATCTCGAATGCCACCTTCCCCAGCTACTTCCTGAAGGATGAGGCAGCTGTCATCGACGGCCACGCCCGGCTGGACCTCGCCGTCTTTACGAAAATCGCGGCGGCGCTGAACATCACTGCCCGCTATGTGGGCGAGGAGCCTACCAGTCAGGTGACGGGGCTTTACAACCAGATCATGTGCGAGCAGCTGCCCAAAGCGGGTATCGAGTGTGTCGTTGTACCCCGCAAAGAAGCAAACGGCAAGGCCATCAGTGCTTCCACCGTCCGCCAGTGCCTGCAGAGCGGCGACTGGGATACCCTCGAGACGCTGCTGCCCAAGACCAGCCTCGACTATTTCCGCAGTCCGGAGGCAGAGCCGGTGCTGGCACGCATCCGCAATGCGGGCAATGTCGTGCATTACTGAGAAAAACTTCCTCTCTCTTTGTGGTCATGACAACAGAAATAGGACGAAGCATCTGTTATAATAGGCCCATCAAGAAAAGGAGAGTGTGGATATGATACGTAAAATCATTCATATAGACGAAGAAAAATGCAATGGCTGTGGTGCCTGTGTCACTGCCTGCCATGAGGGTGCCATCGGCCTCGTGAACGGAAAGGCCAAGCTTATGCGCGACGACTACTGCGACGGCTTCGGCGACTGCCTGCCCGGCTGCCCCACCGGTGCCATCACCTTCGAGGAGCGGGAGGCCGCTGCCTACGATGAGCAGGCTGTGCTGGAAAACAAACAGAAAAAGGCTGCTGCCGCTGCCGAAAAGCCCGTCTTCCACGGCTGCCCGGGCAGCGCCATGCGCCAGTTTGACCGCCAGCAGGCCGCACCGGCTGCAGCTCCTGCCGCCGCCCAGCCCTCGCAGCTGGCCCAGTGGCCCTGCCAGATCAAGCTTGTGCCGGTGAATGCACCCTATTTTGACGGTGCCAAGCTGCTTATCGCCGCCGACTGCACCGCCTACGCCTACGCGAACATCCATCAGGAGTTCATGCGCGGCCATGTTACCCTCATCGGCTGCCCCAAGCTGGATGCCGTGGACTACAGCGAGAAGCTGACCGAGATCATCCGCAATAACGACATCAAGAGCGTTACCGTCCTGCGGATGGAGGTGCCTTGCTGCGGAGGTCTCGAACACGCCGCCGTCACTGCCCTCAAGAACAGCGGCAAGTTCATGCCCTGGAATGTCGTCACCTTCTCGGTGGATGGCCGTATCCTCGACCGGTAAATAAGCGCAAACAAAAAAGCAGACGCTGCACAAAGCGTCTGCTTTTTTTGTATCATTCAGTTTGTGGTCTGGGTGGCGGACTGTATCATCTTCCAGACAGACTCGATGCTCTGGCGTATCTGAGCCAGCGTGGCGATGTCCTCGTCACTCATCCGGGAAGCCGGGGGAGAGAGCACCGTCTTGGCAGAAGTCACCGTGCCGGTGAGCTGGATGTGGACGTTGTGGTCCGGGATGGTCAGCAACACATGGATGGGCGTGGTCTTCGAGAAGAGAGCGTCCGTCGAAAAGCCGAGCACGAGGGTCGTGCCGTCGGCTGCGGCGGGGAACTGATAGTAGCGGTAGCCGTCTCGCGCGGCGGAAGGAGAGACTTTTTTCAGCCCCTTGAGCGAGAGGGTGAAGCCGGAAAGTTCCTGAAGCTCGACCTTGTTCGTCTCGACGCCCAGCACGGCGGAAGCCTGCGTCTGGGAGATGTAGTCTCCGAGGCTCCACTCGGGCAGAAGAACGCTTGCGATGGAGAGTTTATCGGTGACAGCCTGACGCAGAACGGTGTAGAGCTGCCCGATGTCGAAGAGCGTCTCTTCCGAGTCGATATAGACCCGGGTGAAGGGAGACGTCTTGACGGAGTCGTCTTCGTTGAGCTGGTAGAAAGAGAGCTGCAGCTTTCCGGGCGCATACTGGCCGCTGATACTGCCGCTGGAAGCGTTCACCCGCTCGAGGATGTTCAGCAGCGGCGGCTTATCCGGGCTGTTGGGCGTTATCTCATACCGGAAGGTGAAGGATGCACCGGTTTGCAGAGCCGAGATTTTGCTGTGCAGCTGGAAAAAGACCACGCCCACAGCGACCACTACAGCCACCAGCACGACCGCTAAAGCAACAAAAAGCGGATTGACACGTTTTTTTGGAGATGCCATCTGCAAGACCTCCTGTCATAGACTCTATGATTATAGCATACGAGCAGGTGGACGAAATGTCAAGCCGGAACTTGACGTTATCAGACGGTCAGCGTATACTGTCTGATACATCTTATATAAGGTAAAAGGAGGCAGAGATGAAAATAGCGATACTTGGTACCAGCGGCAGCGGGAAATCCACGCTGGCAAAGCGCCTGGGGGAGAGATACGGCCTGCCGGTGCTCCATATGGATACCGTGCATTTCCTGCCCGGCTGGGTGGAGCGGCCCTTCGCCGAGGAAGAAGCCATTGTCCGGCAGTTTCTCGACGAGAACGCAGGCGGCTGGGTCATCGACGGCAATTATAGCAAGACCTGCTATGCCCGTCGGCTGAAAGAAGCGGATAAAATCATCGTGCTCTGGTTTTCACCGCTGGTCTGCCTTTGGCGGGCGATACGGCGCTGGCAGCAGAACAAAGGCCGTGTGAGGGAGTCGTCTGCGCCCGGGTGCGAAGAGAAGATAGATGCCGAATTTGTCCGCTGGATCCTCCACGATGGGCGCACGAAGCAAAAGTGGGCGAAGATGGAGAGGATCGGGGAAAAGTACCCGGAGAAATATGTATTGATTCGGAACCAGCGGGAGCTGGATGGGTTCTTAAAGGAACTTTGAACTGGTTCTCGCGCCGGTGGCGCGGGGGTAGAGCGCGGTTACGCGAGGTTAAGTTCTCTTTTGCGTGCCAAAAGAGAACCAGAAAAGCACCCGCTACTTTCGAGGCGCGGGAGGCACGAGAAAGGGGCTGCTCGCCCCTTTCAGACCCCAAAGGAGAAGTCGAAACGGA
>OLSJ01000998.1_pt1 | contig 19488 bp, 14 predicted proteins | sample 1672151 | NCBI WGS metagenome assembly OLSJ01 (sample SAMEA3136653, study PRJEB25190) | human gut metagenome | biome: human gut; feature: human-associated habitat; material: faeces | place: Austria | collected 2013 | reverse complement strand
GTGGTCGCTGTCGAGGTGCGTATAGATCTCGGTGGTGAGGATGCTTTCATGCCCGAGCATCTCCTGTACCTGCCGGATGCTGGCGCCCCCTTCGAGCAGGTGCGTGGCAAACGAGTGCCGGAACGTATGCGGGCTGATGTGTTTGTCGATGCCGGCGCGTTGGGCGGCCTGCTTCAGGATCGTGAAGACCATCACGCGCGTAAGTTGCCCGCCCCGGTTGTTGAGGAATACGACCTCTTCGCCCGAACGTGCGCTGCGGCGCTCTTCGAGATAGCGCTGTATCTTGTCGCGTGCGACGGTGCTGATCGGCACCAGCCGCTGCTTGTCGCCCTTGCCGATGACACGGATGTAGCCCTCCCCGAAAAAGAGGTCGGAGAGCCGCAGCGAGGTGAGCTCCGAGACGCGTAGCCCGCACGAATAGAGCACTTCGAGCATGGCGCTGTCGCGTATACCCTTGGTCGTACGCATGTCCACGGTGGCGATGATGCGGTCGATCTCTGCGGTGGTGAGGATGTCGGGCAGGTGCCTCCCGAATTTCGGCGTGTCGACGAATTCGGCGGGCGACGCTTCGATCTGGTCGCTTATGAGCAGGAAATTGAAGAAGCTGCGGATGCCGCACAGGCAGCGGGCCTGCGAGGTCTTTTCGCGGCCGCGCTCGAAAAGCCAGCCCATGTAGCGTTCGATCATCGTCCGCTCGACCTTGCGGGGCGCCACGTCGTATTGGCGCAGGATGAAATGGGCGAATTGGCGCAGGTCGCGCATATACGATTCGACGGTATTCTCCGAGAGGCGTTTTTCGAGTTTGATATAAGTACGGTAACGACGTCCCGTCTCTTCCCACTTTTTCGTGTTTTCTACCATCCTTTTCCTGCCTTATTTCCGAGATTATCGTTAACTTTGTACGGGCGAAGATACGTAAATTTTACATAATATGAACTATATATCCTTGAATATTGCCTTTTCGGACGCCATGCAGGCCGAGATCCTGACCGCCGAGCTGGCCGACTATCCCTTCGAGAGCTTCGAGGCTGATGCGGGGACGCTCAAGGCCTATATCCCGCAGGAGCAGCTGGCCGACTGCAAGGGCGAGGTCGATGCCTTGCTGACGCGTTACGGCGTGCAGGGACGTTATATCGCCATCGAAACGCAGAACTGGAACGCCGTCTGGGAGAGCAATTTCCCGCCCGTCGACGTCGAGGGGCGCCTGTTGATCCGTGCGCCTTTCCATGAGCCTGCCCCCGCAGGGGTGATGGAGGTGGTCGTCATGCCCAAGATGTCGTTCGGCACGGGGCACCACGCGACCACCTGGCTCGTGTCGCGTGCCGTACTCGACCTGGGCGTCGCAGGCCGTCGCGGGCTCGATATGGGCAGCGGTACGGGTGTGCTGTCGATCGTCGCCGCCAAATGCGGTGCCGCCCATGTCGATGCGGTCGACATCGACGACTGGGCCGACGCCAACTGCCGCGAGAACATCGCTTCGAACGGCGTCGCCGACCGCATCGAACCGATGCTGGGCGACGTGCGCCGCATCGCCGGACGGCATTACGGCTTTATCCTGGCCAATATCAACCGCAATATCCTCACGGCCGATATGCCGGCCTATGCCGCAGCGCTGGAGCCGGGCGGCGACCTGGTGATGAGCGGCTTCCTGGAACAGGACGTCCCGGCGATTGTCGCCTGTGCCGGGGAACTGGGCCTGCGCCCGGTGGCGACCGCTGCCAGGGACGGGTGGATGATGGTTCACGTGCGCAAAGGGTAGGTGAAGACGTACAAAGGGCGCGGAGTCGTTCTCCATACGCTCAAATACGGCGACTCGTCGATGGTCGTCTATCTGCTGACCGACACCGGGGGGCGCCGCAGCTACATGGTACAGGGCGTCCGCAGCCGCAACGGGCGGGGCTCGAAGCTGGCACTTTTCCAGCCGATGTTCCCGGTCGAGTTCGAAGGGCTCGAATCGTCGCGTCAGCAGATGCACCGTTTCAAGGAGGTGCAGGGCGGCTTCGTACTGCAAAGCCTGCCGTTCGACGTGCGCAAATCGACCATGGCGCTCTTCATGGCAGAGGTTTTGTACCGCCTCGTCAGGGAATACGACGAACCCAACCAGGCGCTTTTCGATTTTGTATGGAACAGCGTCGGGGCGCTCGATTCGATGGACGAGGGGGTGGCCAATTTCCACCTCTGGTTCCTGGCCAACCTGAGCCGTTTCCTGGGTTTTTGCCCGGGCAACGACTACTCGGCCGACGATTGGTTCGATATCCGTGAGGGACTTTATACCAAAACGCGGCCGCAGCACGTTAGTTTTATGACACAGGAATGCACACGTATCCTGCGCGATATGATGGAGTGCGACGTACGTTGCCTGGCCGAAATCGGTCTCAACCGTACGCAGCGCGTCGAGTTCCTCAATGCCGTGCTGGTCTATTTCGGCTACCATCTCGACGCCATCAGCGCGGTGCAGTCGGTGCGGATTCTGCGGGAAGTGTTCTGAGGGAATTGTAATTTTGGAGAGACCAAATAAAAGATAGGAGGGATAGTTATGAAAAGGATGTTTATTCTGGCGGCCGCCCTGCTTGCGGCCCTTGCGATTTCGGCGCAGGAACCCAATAAGTTCGGGCTGAAAAAGCCCGTTCGGGGAAGTATGAGCTTCCCGATTCGCTTCGTAATAAGTTCGAGCTTCCCGACTCGCTGGCGCATTTGTCGCCCTGGAAACCCGATTACCGTGCCGAGGGCCGGATGAAGGTCAAACCCTCGGTTACGATGACTTCGGTGGTGGTGATCCATAAGGAGAACCTGCCCTCACGTGTCACTGTGATCGACAACAATACATTGCGGCTGGGACGGCATTTCACCATCTCGAACGGCCAGGCCTGGAACAACGGTTCCTTCCCCGATGCGTTCCTCGATGCGCGGACGATCTCGGTGCCACTGCCGCGGTAGGGTATTGCTGTCCCGTTCCTGTGGGGTGCCGTTCCCGGCCAGGCATTGTTTTGGCGGGGCTGTCCCCGCTGGATTCCGTGACCCGGAAGTTCGCCGGGACGGAATACGGCGCATTACGGGCGTCTATCCGAACAGGAGCGTGAAGGTCACCCGGTTGTCCGTGTTGGCCGTCAGGCGCAGCGAGCCGTTGTGTAGCTGCATGATGCGGCGCGAGACGCTCAGGCCGATGCCCGATCCGTCGGGTTTGGTCGTGAAGAAAGGCGTAAAGATATTTTCGGTTACTTCGGCGGGGATCGCCCCGCCGTTGTTGCTTATTTCGATGACCACGTTTTCCTGCGGGTCTATGCGCGACGTGATTTCGATGCAGGCGTCCCGCCGTGTCCCTACCGCTTCGCGGGCGTTCTTGAGCAGGTTCACCACCACTTGTCCGACCAGCATCTGGTCGGCATAGATCATCGTGTCCGCCGGCTCGACGTCGAGCCGGATGCGGATGCCCTCCGTAGCGATCAGTGTCATGGCGTGCTCCAGCAGTTCCCGCACCTCGAAGGGTGCTTTCTGGGGCGCCGGGATCTTCGTGAACCTGCGGAAATTCTCAACGAAGGCCATCAGCCGCCGGCTCGTGGCCGAGATCGTATCCAGCCCGTGCGCCACATCGGCATTCATCGTCCGGTCGATATGCAGCAGCGTATCGCTCAGGGAGGTGATCGGCGCGAGCGAGTTCATGATTTCATGCGTCAGGATGCGCGTCAGCTTGCTCCACGATTCGATCTGCATCTCGCTCAGCTCGCTGTTGATGTCGCTCACGACCACCACGCGCAGCCGGCGTTTTTCGAGTACGATCTGCGAACATCCCAGCGACAGGCCCATTTCGCCCGTTTCGGTCACGCACGACACATGGTGCTTTTCGCCCGGGCGGATCGTCGTCAGTACCCGGTATGCCTCGGGAGCGGGCAGTTCCAGTTGCTGGATGTGGGTCAAGCGCGGCAGCCCGAAGATGCGCAGCGCCTCGCCGTTTGCCTGGTAGACGCTCCCCGCGTCGTTGATGGTGATAAGCCCTGTGCGTGCGTACTCCATGATCAGCTGGTAGTAGCGTTCCCGCTCTTCGGCGCGTACCTTGGCGCGCACCAGGATCTCCTTGATACGGTTCAGGGCGGCGTTGAGCATGCCATTGTCCACTTTCGACGGGTCTTCATGGAAGCGGAACGTGAAGTCGTCGTTGTCGATGGCGTTGAACATGAAGGTTACACGGCGTATCGAATCGCTGTAAAGCCCTATGAGACGGTATGCCGCGATCCCGATCACCGGGACGAGCAGGATCGCCAGCGGGTACCATGACCCCGTTACCACCCATCCGAGTGCTCCCGAAGCGGCGATGAGCAACGCCGTGTAACCGATTACGGGGCCGTAGGCTATTCCTTCGCGTTTCATAACCCGTAGCGTTTGATTTTGTTGTAGAGTGTCTGGCGTGTGATGCCCAGCTGCCGCGCCACCTCGGTCAGGTTGCCTGCGTAACGCGCCATCGCCTGCCCGATCATGCCGCGCTCCATCTCTTCGAGCGTCGAGAATGCCGGGGCCTGCACTGCGGCCGGAGCCGGCCGCAGCAGCAGTGTGGCGGGGGGGATCCGCCTTCCGTCGCTCATGATGACGGCTTTTTCGACGGTATGCTGCAACTCGCGGATGTTACCCGCCCAGGGGTATTCGTCCATTTCGCGCACCGCCGCCTGGTCGAAACCCTCGATCGGTTTGTTGTACTTCGTGGCGTAGCGTTTCAGGAACATTTCCGCCAGCGGCAGGATGTCTTCGCGGCGCTGCCGCAGGGGCGGCAGGTCTATGTGGATCGTGTTGATGCGGTAGAGCAGGTCTTCGCGAAACTCCCCCCCCCGCGCTACCATCCCGAACAGGTCGCGGTTCGTGGCGCAGATGAGACGGATGTCCACCGCTACGGGCGTGTTGCTGCCCACGCGGAAGATACGCCCGCCCTGAATGGCCGTCAGCAGTTTCGATTGCAGGTGGGGCGGCAGGTTGCCGATCTCGTCGAGGAAAAGCGTGCCGTGGTCGGCGACCTCGAATTTCCCGGCGCGGTCGGCCCGGGCGTCGGTGAAGGCTCCCTTGACATGGCCGAACAGTTCGCTCTCGAAGAGCGTTTCGGGTACGGCTCCCATATCCACCGAAACCATCAGTTCGCCGCTGCGCGCCGAGCGGTTGTGTATCTCGCGTGCCAGCATCTCCTTGCCGGTGCCGTTCTCCCCCGTGATCAGGATGTTGGCGTCCGTGGCCGCAACCTTCTCCACGATCTCGCGGATGCGCGCCATGGCGGGGCTTTCGCCCCAGAACATCGGCTGCTCCGAGGCCAGCTCGCGCTTGATCTCCTTGAGCTGCTTCACCTCGCGAGCCGACCGCGCCAGATTGTAGGCGTTGCGCAGCGAAGCCACCAGCCGGTCGTTGTCCCACGGTTTGACGACGAAGTCCACCGCACCGTCGCGCATTGCCCTCACGGCCAGGTCGATATCGGCGTACGCCGTGAAGAGCACGACTTTGATATCCGGCCTGCGGGCGTGGATCTCGCTCAGCCAGTAGATGCCTTCGTTACCGGTGTTGATGCCCGCCGTGAAATTCATGTCGAGCAGTATCACGTCGATCTGTTCCTCGCGCAGGGTCGTCGCCAGCCGGTTGGGGGTGGGGAGGGTCAGCACCCGTGCGAAATATTTTTCCAGCAGCAGGCGCAACGCCGCCAGGATGCTGCGGTTGTCGTCCACGATCAGTAACGTTCCCTCTTTTGCCATGGTCATTCCGGATTGTTTTGCGGTAAAATTAGCGTTAAAATCGTGAAATCGTCCCTTCGTGTCCACAAAATTTACAAGGGTGTAAAATTTTTTTACACTTTGTCTGTTGTGCGTATGATGTATTAATTTGTAATACAGTTATTTAGTTTCTTTGGCACGGGGTTGGCTCCGAAATGTCCCGAACGAACAATACCCGCTAATCAAGGATGAAACGACTGTTATTACTCCTCATTCTGTCAATTTTTTGGACACTCGCCGCGGCGCAGATATCCCTGCCCGCCGCCTCTGTGCAGCCGGATGCTGCGCCCGTTGCTCCCGTGGGGGCTTCGGCCGCAGATACCGCGGCAACGGAAACCGTCATCGTCGCGGATCCTGCCGTGGATTCTCTGTCCGACCCCGCCCCGAATGCGGCCGAGCCCGTCGTGCGTATGACCCTCGACGAGTGCATGGCCTATGCCGTCGAACACAGTCCCGTCGTGCGGCAGCAGGATTACACCAACCGCAACTACCGCCAGGACTATATCGAATCCGTAGCGGCGCTCGTGCCCTCGGTCAGCGGCTCGGTCAGCGCCACGACCAGTTTCGGCCGTTCGGTCGACCCCGAGACCAATACCTATACCGACGTTTCGAACCTTTCCAACAACTACGGCGTTTCGGGGCAAATGCCCGTTTTCGCCGGCTTTACGGGGATCAATACCATCCGTGCCGCGAAGGTGATGCGCCTGATGGGTGTCGAGGAGTTGCAGCGGGTCAAGGACGAGGTGGCGCTCAATACCATGCAGGCCTATTTCGACGTCGTCTATTACACCGAAAGCGTGCGCCTCGCCCGTGAACAGCTGGAAACCAGCACCGGCAACCTCGCCAAGAGCCGCAAACTGCTCGAACTGGGGCTCAAGAGCGCTGCCGACGTGGCCGAGCAGGAGGCACAGTGCGCTTCGGACGACTACCTGCTGACGCAGCAGGAAAACAACCTCGAACTGGCCAGGATCACGCTTGCCGAAACGATGAATTATCCGCCCGACCGCCCCCTGGGGATCGAGACGGATCTCGCCATCGAAACCCCGGCCGGCACGGCGCCCTTCTCCGATGTGGTCGCCTATGCCCTCGACAACAATCCCAAGGCCCGCAGCGCCGGTTATAACGTGCGGCAGTCGAAACTCCAGTATTCGGTCGCCCGGGGCGGCTTTTTCCCGTCGGTCTATGTCGGCGGCGGATACTCGACCAATTTCTTCATGAGCCTCGACGACCATTCGTTGTACGAGCCGTTTAAGAACCAGTTCCGTGATAACCGCGGTTACTACTTTTCCGCCCAGCTCAACATCCCCATTTTCGGGGGGCTTTCGCGCCGCACGAGGACGAACCGCGCCCGCAACAACTGGCGGATCGCCGAGCAGCAGCGCGATCAGACGTTGCGTGCCCTGCAAAGCGAAATCGCCCAAAACTACCAGCAGATGCTCGGCTACGGTAAGGAGTTCGTGCAGGCCAGCAAAAAAAGCGCGGCCTCCGAGCTGGCCTACAACGCCGTCGCCGGCAAGTACGACCGGGGTATGGTTTCGGCACTCGACCTTCAGACCGCCGCCAACAACCTGTTGCAGGCCCGCTCCGAACGGTTGCGTGCCCGGTTGCAATACATTATCAAAACGCGCCTGGTCGAGTATTACAACGGTGCGCCCCTGATCCGCTAACGAAAAACAGAAAATAACATGGACATCCGTATCGAAAAGAAAAAGGGCATCCGCGCCCTGTTTACCAAAAAAGGCATCCCCTATCTGGCCGGGGCGCTGTTCCTGGTCTTCGTGTTGTGGCTCCTGTTGCGCGACAACTCCTCGACGCTGCGCGTCGATGCCCGTACGATTTCCGTCGGGCAGGTCGTGAGCGGTGAATTCAACGACTACATCCGCGTCACCGGGCAGGTGCAGCCCATCACCACCGTGCAGCTCAGTCCCCTCGAAGCGGGCATCGTCGAGCGGCTTGTGGTCGAGGAGGGTACCTCCGTCAAAAAGGGCGATGTGCTGGTCGTGCTGAGCAACACGTCGCTCACGCTCGAAATCCTGAACAGCGAGGCCGAGCTGGCCGAAAAGCAGAACATCCTGCGCAATACGCTGATCTCGATGGAGCAGGAGAAACTCTCGCTGCGGCAGGACAAGGCGCAGCTGGATCTCGACGTGTCGCGCAAGAAGCGGGCCTGGCAGCAGAACGAGGAGCTTTACAGGAACGCCCTGATCGCCCGCGAGGAGTGGTTGCAGTCGAAGGAGGACTACGAACTGGCCGAAAAGAAACGCGAGCTGAACATCGAGCGGCAGGTGCAGGATTCGCTCTACCGTTCGGTGCAGATCGAGCAGATGGAGGAGAACCTCGACAACATGAAGCGCAACATGCAGCTCATCCGCGAGCGCATCGGCAACCTCAACGTCAAGTCGCCGATCGACGGCGAAGTCGGCCTGCTGGACATCGTGCTCGGGCAGTCGGTCTCCACGGGGCAGAAGATCGGGCAGATCAACGACTTGTCGGACTACAAGGTCGAGGCACAGATCGACGAGAGCTACATCGACCGTGTGCGTGCCGGTCTCGAAGCCACCTTCGACCGTCAGGGCACCGACTACAAGGTGCGCCTGCGCAAAGTCTATCCCGAGGTGCGCAGCGGCCAGTTCCGAGCCGACTTCACCTTCCTGGGCGACCATCCCGAGAACATACGCAGCGGCCAGACCTACTACCTGCATCTCGAACTGGGGCAGCCTACCGAGGCGGTCATCATCCCCCGCGGGTCGTTCTACCAGACTACGGGCGGCGCATGGATCTATGTCCTTGCACCCGAGGGCGACAAGGCTTACAAACGCCCCATCCGCATCGGCCGCCAGAACCCGCAGTATTACGAGGTGCTCGACGGGCTGGAGCCGGGCGAGCGGGTCATCGTTTCGGGCTATGAGAATTACGGCTCGAACGACGTGCTGATCCTCAATAAATAATTTTCCGCTGAAATTTCTCCGCACCCGTCAAAACCGAATAATATGTTCCGTCAACTCAATTTCCGCTCGTTTTTCAACTTCCTGGGGCGCAACAAGCTCTATGCGGCCATCAATATCTTCGGGTTGTCCGTCTCGCTGATGTTCGTGATCCTGATCGCCGACTACACCCTTCGGCAACTTACGTGCGACGACTACCACGCCAAGGCCGACCGCATTTATGTCATCGGCAACGAGGAGCGCATTACGAGCGGTTATTACCTGCAGAAATACCTGCGCGACCGTTATCCCGAGATCGAATCGACCTGCGCCGTCGCAGTGTCGGGACAGTCCACCGATGCCATGCAGCCCGTCGAGGCCGGACAGGGGAAATATTCGGCGACGATCCTCTTCGCCGATACGACTTTTTTCCGGATATTCGATTTCGAACTGCTGGAGGGCGACCGGGAGCAAGCCCTCGCCTCGCGCGACAACGTGGTGCTTTCCGAGTCGTTCGCCCGCAAGGTTTTCGGCACGTTCAACCCGATGGGGCAGGTGATCCGCTTCCCCGACGAGGAAAAGTCGTACGTTGTGAGCGGCGTGGTGCGGGATATCGACCGCTCGGTGATTCCCAATATGGACATCGTCATGCGGGCCGAGCGCCTCTGCGATATCAATTCGGCCAATGACGAGCATATGAGTAATTCCGGTGCCGTGACGACTTTCATCCTGGCGCGTCCCGGTGCCGACCTGACGGCCAAGATACCCGATATGCTTGATTATTTCAAAGAGATATACTGGATCTACAAGGGCAATGTCTATCAGCATGTGACCCTTACGCCTTTGCGCGATGTCTATTTTTTATCCCAGAATAATGATGGGGGGTTCAACTACGGCAGTTGGCCCTTCGTGATGATCCTTTTCGGTGTGGGCGCCGTCATCCTGCTCTTCGCCGTGATGAATTATATCAACCTGACGGTTGCCCAGACCGGGTTCCGCGCCAAGGAGATGGCCGCCCGCCGGCTGCTGGGCGCCTCGCGCGGCGAAATCATCCTCAAACTGATCCTCGAATCGACATTCCTGTGTGTCGTGGCGTTCGTCATCGCGCTTTTCCTGGCAGCCGCGGTGGAGCCCGGCGCTTCGCGGCTGCTGGGGTCGAAAATCGGCGTCTGGCAGGATATGACGCCTGCCGTCGTGGCTTGCTATGCCGCGTTTATCGTGGTGCTGGGCGTCGTTGCGGGCTTTATCCCGGCGATGATGGTGTCGCGCTACAAACCCGTGGACATCGTCCGGGGATCGTTCCGCCACCGCACCAAGATGTTTTACAGCAAGGTGCTTATCACGATCCAGAACGTCATCACCATTGTCCTGATCGCCACCTCGCTGACCATCGGCCTGCAGATCCGCCACCTGATTTCGGCGCCGATGGGGTACAATACGGCCGACATACTCGATATCTCGACCGAAATTTTCCTCGGGAAAAAACAGATTGCGCAGTTCCGCGAGGAGCTGTTGCGCGAGCCGTGTGTCGAGGCCGTCGCCCTGGGCTGCGGTACGCCCCACGACCGGGGCAACAACAATACGATGCAGTATGGCCCCGACCGGATGATCGGATTCCAGATATTCATCGGCGATTCGACCTATTTCCGGATACTGGGGCTGGAGCGGCTGCGCGACAACCACCTCGCCCGTATGAACGACGACAATATGGTCTTCATCAACCAGCACGCCCTGCGGGAACTGGGTATTGCGGAGGACGCCGAAGAATTCAAGGTGGGCATGGATTACTCTTATCCCTACCAAATCGCAGGTATCTACCGCGATTTCCAGATCGGGTCGGCGCTCGACAAGCCCCAATCGGCGATGCTGTGGCAGACGGACGACATTGCGGATATGTACCCGTGGAATATCCTGGTCAAAATCCGCGGGGACAAAACCGCGGCCTACAATACGGTCAAATCGGTCTTCGAACGTATTTCCGACGGTGCGGTCTTTACCGGGGCGGAGTATATCGAGCAGGAAATCGAAGCCGACTATGCCGATCAGCGGCGCATCCTGCACATCGTCGGTATCTTCACGCTCGTGGCGATCCTGATCTCGGCGCTCGGTCTGGTGGCCATGTCGACTTACTACATCCAGCAGAAGGAGCAGGAGGTCGCCGTCCGCAAGGTCTTCGGCTCGACGCGCGGTGAGGTGCTCACGCGCCTGGTGGGCAACTTCATGCGGCTGGTCGGCGCGGCGTTCGTCATCGCCGTGCCCGTGGCGTGGTACCTGCTCGAACGCTGGCTGCAGGATTACAGCGTCCGGATTTCGCTCTCTCCCCTCATTTTCCTGGCCTCGGGGGCTTTTGCCGCCGTGGTGGCATTCGTTGCCGTCTTCTGGCAGAGCAGCCGTGCGGCCGATTCCAACCCGATCGACTCGATTAAAAACTAAAGACAGACCCGAATGAAGAATTTCCTATTCGCATTACGTTACCTGCGTAAACTGCGCGGCGGCACCCTTGCCCGCGTGGTGTCGCTTTCGCTGGGGCTGGCCGTCGGTCTGCTGGTCTTTTCGTATGCCAATTACAACCTCCCCTCCGACCGTTGTTTCCCCGACCGGGAGCGGATATTCCAACTGTGGGCTCATTATGCCGATCCGCAGCACAGCGGGTACAGTCCGCAGCTCAATGCCCCCATCGCCCCGGCGCTGGCCGAAGAGGTTCCGCAGGTCGAAGCCGCCACACGCCTGTTCGGGCCGCGCACATCCGACATCGTGCGCGGTGATAATGCTTTCCAGGCAAAGTATATATACGCCGATACGATGTTTTTCGACGTGCTGGGATTCGAACCGATGAACGGCAACCCCAAAGAGATCCTGCTCCATGCCGACCAGGTGATGCTTGCGGAGTCTTTTTCCCGCACGATCTTCGGTCGTAAGGATCCCGTGGGGCAGTTGGTATTGCTGAACGGCACCGATTCGCTGACGGTCATGGGGCTTTTCCGCGACCCGAATCCCAACCAGCACCTCGGCGGTTTCAATATGCTCTGTTCGTTCGAAATGGTGAAGCGCGACCTCAATACGTCGTGGCGGGGCGGCGATTCGTTCCCGAGTTATGTCAAACTCCACAAAGGGGCGTCCGTCGCCGAGGTCGAAGCGCAGCTTCCCGCATTTTTCGACCGCCACGGATTCACCGAGGATATGAAAGCCTGGAACCGCAGCTATCGGTTTTTCCCGATCACGGAGTCTTCGCGCATAAATACTTCCGCCGGGCTGATCGCATGGGTGTTGATGGCACTTGCGGCCCTTACGCTTTTCGTTGCGTCGATGAACTATGTGCTGATTTCGATTTCGACGTTGGTAAGCCGCTCGAAGACCATCGCCATGCTCAAGGTCGGGGGTGCCCGGTCTTCGGACATCTTCCGCATTTTCTGTTCCGAGACCGCCATACTGACCTTCGCTTCGGTCATCGTGGCCGGATTCCTGTTGTGGGCCCTGCAGGATCAGGTGCTGGAGATTACCGGGACGCCGATGTCCGAACTTTTCGCCCTGAAGCGCATTTGGGTGCCGTTGCTCGTCATCCTTGCCGCCTTTGCCCTTGCCGCGCTTATCCCGTCGCGTATTTTCACTTCGGTTCCCGTGACATTGGCATTCCGCGGGGTCAGCGACAACCGCCGCCGGTGGAAACAGACGCTGCTGGTGGCCGAGATCGTCAGTTGTACGTTTACGCTTACGCTCCTGTTATTGGCCGTGTTGCAGTTCGATAAACTCCGCAACGGCGATTTCGGGTTCGAACATGACCGTATCGTATATACATATGTCAAAACGCCTTTGGGCAACATTTCTTCGGTCTGCGACGCCGTTGCTTCGCTACCCGAAGTCGACGCTGCCGGAGCTTCGCTCGAGGTGCCGCTTTGGGGATATTCGGGAATGCCCTGCATCGACGAAAACTCCAAGGAATTGCTTTTCTCCTGCCGCTGGCTGCTTTGCAACGAGGGCTTTATACCTGCGATGCGGATGCACCTTGTCGGCGGCCGGAACTTTACGCCTTCGAGCAACCCCCTGGAGGCGATCGTAAACGAAACCTACGTCCGTATGCGCGGATGGACGCCCGAACAGGCATTGGGGCATCAGATTACCGACGACTCCTCGCCCGGGGCTCCTCTTTATACGATCGTGGGCGTCGTAAAGGATTTCAGGACGGTCGTGGCTACGGGAGAGGTCGAACCGATCGTGTTCCATCCGTTCAGCTATTTCCAGAAGTTCGGTGCCACGGACGATTATATGCTGGACTATTCCATGATGATCCGCCTGCGCGGGATGTCGCCCGAGTCGCTGGAGGCCGTGCAGCGCAAGATCGGAGAATACCCTTCGGGCAACAATCATACGCTCGAAGTTTACGACAACAAACTGGGCCCCATCCTTTTCGAGATACGCAGTTTCCGCAATATCGTCTTTACCGTGAGCGGCATCACCCTGCTTATCGCCCTGATGGGGCTCGTGGGTTATCTGGGCGACGAGATGCGCCGTCGCAGCAAGGAGATCGCCCTGCGCAAGGTCAACGGGGCTTCGACGGCCGACGTGCTGCGCCTGTTGGCGCGCGACGTGCTGTGGATCGCCGTTCCGTCCGTGGTCGTCGGGGCCGCCGTAAGCCGCTGGGGTGCAGACCTGCTGGTCAGCAACTTCGTCGAGCGTGTGGCGCTCCGCTGGTGGCTCTTCGCCCTGTGCGGGGCAGTGGTGCTGCTGATCGTATGTGCCGTGCAGCTCGTCCGCACGTGGCGCATCGCCAATGCCAACCCGATTAACATGATTAAAACCGAATAGTGTGTTATGAAGATCGCATTTCGTAATTTTCTGACTACGCTGCGGCGCTACAAAATCTCGTCGCTGCTGAACGTCATAGGCCTGACGCTGGCATTTACCGCGTTCTACGTCATCATGACGCAGGTCTGGTGGGAGCTGGGTTACAACCGCTCGCTGCACGAAGCCGACCGTATTTATCTCGTGGAGAACGAGGACTGGTACGAGCCCGGGAAATGGTCGTCGTGGCTTAACCGGCCGGTGCCCGAGCGTGTCATCGCTTCGACGGCGGGGGTCGAAGTCGGGGGCTGCATGTGGGGCGGTTTCGGCTCCGGAACCTGTTGGACGAGCAACGAGCCTTCGTTCGGGTATAATAAGTTTTCTGCTTCCTGCGGTTCGGTATCGCTGCCTTTCCTCGATGTTTTCGCTTTCCGTTCGGTCGAGGGCGATGTGCATGACCTCGGAAAACCGAAGAGCGTCATCGTTTCCCGCGAGGCGGCCGAACGGATGCGGGTCGGCGTGGGCAGCCTCATATGGGTCGATACCGACGAACCCCAGCCCGACGGGGCGATGGAAGTCGTGGCGGTTTTCGAAGACTTTCCGGACAATTCGTTGCTGGGAGAGTGCGAGGTGGTGAAAAATCTGGGCGAAACGAACCTTTATACCACTTCGGAGTGGAGTTTCAATTATTTCGTCAAATTCAGGCCCGGTGCCGATCCCGACGAGTTTGCGCGCCAGTGGACGAATGTGAACCAGGAGATGCAGCGCGAGGCGGCCGAGAAACGTGCGGCGGCCGGGGACGCCGCAGATGACGACGACGAATCGGGTATCTACGGCGTGCGCCTTTCTCCGGTATCGGAACTCTATTTCGAGTCGGATTCACAGGCGCCCTGCCGGCAGGGGTCTGTCGTCACGACCTATACCCTGCTGGGTATTGCCGTGTTGGTTATCGTGCTGGCTTTCATCAACTTCGTCAACTTCTTCTTCGCACTGGTGCCGGTGCGCATCCGTACCGTCAATACGTTCAAGGTCTTCGGCGCTCCCGCCTCGTCGCTGCGCTTCAATTTCGTTTTCGAGGCGTTCGGGCTCGTCCTGATCGCTTTGCTGGCGGCCTGGTACGTTTCCTTTGCCTTGCAGGGCACCGAATTCGCCAGCTACATTTCCGCATCGCTGGCGCTGTCGCAGAATTTGGAAGTCGTGGGGCTGGTAGCCGTTGTAGCTTTCGTCATGGCGCTCGCCGCCAGCCTCTACCCGGCGTGGTATATCACGTCGTTCGCCCCGGCGCTGGTCGTCAAGGGATCCTTCGGCGGAACCCGCAGCGGCCGCCGGCTGCGTACGCTGCTGCTGGGCGTGCAGTTCTTCATCTCCATCGGGCTGATCATCGCGACCAGTTTCATTCGCCTGCAACACGACTACATGATGCACTATGACATGGGTTTCGACAAGGAAAACCTCCTCGCCGTGCGGCTTTCCGAACGTGGGGCGGTAAGTTATGACGCCCTTCGGCAGAAACTTCTATCCGACCCTCAGGTAAAGGATGTTACGGGAGCTACGAGTCGTTTGGTGTCGGTCGGGCGTATGGGCTGGGGCCGGGAGTTCAAGGGCCGTCAGGTCGCTTTCCAGAGTTATGTCGTACAACCTGATTTCTTGCGCGTGATGGGTATCCCGATTACCGACGGACGCGATTTCCTGGAGAGCGACTTCGACAAGGAACTCGGAACGATGATTTTCAACGAAGCGGCGCGGCGGGAATTTGAAATGCAGGTCGGCGACCGTATCAACGGTTTCGTGTCGCCCGACGAGCAAATTGTAGGTTTCTGTGCCGATTTCAACTTCAAGCCCCTGCAATACGGTGTATCGCCCTTCTGTTTCTATCTTCTTCCGAAGAAAATCCAGCAGGAAAATTACTGGCACCTGCCTCATGTGGTCTATGTGCGGATGACGCCCGGAGCCGATATTGCGGCTGTTACCGCCCATATCCGCCGCTGTATCGCGGAGGTCGATCCCCGCACGGAGCCGGGCGATATCGTCGTCCGTGTTTTCGACGAGGAGCTGGGCCTCGAGTACGACAACGAACGCAAACTGACGGCCATCGTCGGGCTGTTCGCGCTGTTGGCCGTCGTGATCGCCCTGATGGGCGTCTTCGGGCTGGTGCTGTTCGAGACGCAGCACCGCCGCCGCGAAATCGCCGTGCGCCGGGTAATGGGGGCTTCGCGGGGCGAAATCCTCGCCATGTTCAACCGCCGCTACGTCATGCTGGTCGCCGTGTGTTTCGTGCTGGCCGTCCCGGTAAGCATCTGGGCCGTCAGGCACTGGCTCGCAGGCTTCGCCTATGCCGTGCCGCTGTATTGGTGGGTCTTTGCCCTGGCACTGGCGGGGGTGCTGGCCGTCACGGCACTCACCGTCACCGTCCGCTCGTGGCGTGCCGTTAACGAAAACCCGGCCGAATCCGTGAAATCCGAATAAATCAAATCAATATCAACAATAAAAACCTGTTTGTTATGTCAATGCTGAAAGTTGAGAACCTCAAGAAGGTTTTCCGTACCGAAGAGATCGAGACCATCGCACTGAACGGCGTGACGTTCGAAGTGAAGGAGGGTGAATTCGTCGCCATCATGGGTCCCTCGGGCTGCGGCAAGTCCACGCTGCTCAATATCCTGGGGCTTCTGGACAATCCCACCTCGGGCAGCTATACGCTGCTCGACCACGAGGTCGCCGGGTTCAAGGAGAAAGACCGCACGAAATTCCGCAAGGGGAATATCGGGTTTGTCTTCCAGTCGTTCAACCTGATCGACGAACTGAATGTCTTCGAGAACGTCGAGTTGCCGTTGATCTACATGCGCGTCAAGGCGTCCGAGCGCAAGCGTCGTGTCAACGAGATCCTGAGCCGCATGAATATTTCGCACCGCGCCGAACACTTCCCCCAGCAACTCTCGGGCGGACAGCAGCAACGTGTGGCCATCGCCCGTGCCGTGGTGTCGAACCCCAAGCTGATCCTGGCCGACGAGCCCACGGGTAACCTCGACTCGAAGAACGGCCGCGAGGTGATGGAACTGCTTTCGGAGTTGAACCGCGAGGGTACGACCGTCATCATGGTGACCCACTCGCAGCACGATTCGACTTACGCGCACCGGGTGCTGCACCTGTTCGACGGCGAGCTGGTCAAGGATCTCGCCAACAAACTGTAATTCCTGTCCCTGACCGATAAAAAGTTCATTCCATAAGCGGGGAGGCCGGAGTATTCCGGCCTCTTTTGTGCCGTCCCTGTTCGTGTCCCGTGCGGAGCCTGTTGTGTTTCCGGGGTACGGACGGCACGCGGCGGTGCCGGACTGTGCGGCCCGAATACCTTTCCGGGGAGGGGCTCCGGGGAAGGGCGGGCATGTCGATGCAGTCACGGGCTGCGGGTAACAGCGGCAGGGTGCAAAGATTCGGGGCATAGGCTTCCGGAACGTCGAAGTACATAATTGCCGGTAATTATACGCCCCCGGATGCCGCCCGGAGCCGTTCCGGGTCATTTTAGGTATTTTCGCGTATTGACCTTTTGCGCCGGAATCACGACTTTTGTGAACCCAAACGACCTTGTTTATGAGAATGATTTTGCCCGTATTGCTGCTGCTCGGCGTAATTGGAGCCGCTCGTGCACAGCAACCCGACACACAATCCGCGACAGCTTCGGTTGAAGAACTTTCGGCGGAAGTCGCGGCGCTCAAAGCCAAAACGTCCACCTGGGACAAAGTGCTGGCCGCCCTGCCGAAAATTTCGGGATATGTCCAGACCGGTTACGAATGGAGCGACAATTCGTCGACCTTTTTTATCAAACGCGTACGTCTGAACCTGGCGGGCGCCATCGCTCCGAAACTGGATTACCGTGTCCAGATCGAATTCGCTTCGCCGAAAATCGTCGACGCCTACCTGTGTTACAAACCGTTCGATGAGCTCAACGTCCAGCTGGGCGAATACAAGCTGCCTTTTTCGATCGAGAATACCGACTATGTGCCGCTCAGATATGAGTTTATCGAATACCCCCTTTCGTTGCGCAAACTGATGGGTTTCAACGACCTATGCGGGCTTTCGGCCACTGGCCGCGACATGGGCGCGCAGCTGTTCGGAGGATTTTTCAAGCGCGACGGGTACAGTATCCTGAACTATAACTTCGGCGTTTTCAACGGCGAGGGGCTGAACGTCAAGGATAAGAACAAAAGCAAGGACATCGTGGCGCGCCTTACGGTCAAGCCCGTCGCCGGATTGCAGTTCGCGGGATCGTACTACTGGGGCGAGTACGGCGAGGATTACCTGAAGCGCATCCGTTACGGTGCCGGTGCCTGCTACGATTACGGGCGCCTCGTCCTGCGCGGCGAATACATCTGCGGCACGACGGGCGGCCTCGACAGCGAGGGGTGGTATGCCGTGGCCGGCTGGCGCGTGGCCCGGACATTGTTGCCGACGGTGCGGTACGATACCTTTCTCGAAGACTGCTCCCGCGGTTCGAGCCGCCAGACCAATTATACGGCCGGGCTTACGTGGCAACCTGTGAAATACCTGCGCTGCCAGCTGGATTATACCTACGAAGATTTCGCCGCGCGGGATGTCGCCGGTCGCAATGTGGTGGCACTAATGCTCTCCGGCATATTTTAACCTGAAAAAATGATAAAGATGAAAAAGTGGATGGAACAATTCCGGGTCGAGGACTGGGTGGTGGTCTGGGTGAGCATTCCCCTGCTGGTGCTGGCCGCGGTCGCACCTTCCGCGCTGCCCAAAGTCCCCGCGACGCTGCTGGGCGGCGCTGCGTGGAGCAATATCGCCTGTCTCTTCGCCATCGTGCTGGTGGTGCTCTATGCCGGGTGCCTGATGCTGCGGCGACCGCTCAGGGGGCTGCTTGTGTCGCTCGTGGTCGTCTTCGCCGTCTCGTTGCTGGCGCAGATCGTCGCCAAGATCCCCTCCGTGTCGTATTACGGCTTCGAATCGGTATTCTTCTCGGTGCTCTTCGGGTTACTGATCCGCAACGTGTGGCATGTTCCCGCGTGGCTGAAACCCGCGATCCAGGGTGAATTCTACATCAAGATCGGCGTCGTGTGCCTCGGTGCCACGATCCTCTTCAGCGATGTGATGAAATCGGGTGTCTTCGGCCTCGTGCAGGCCTGCCTGGTGGTCGCCGTCGTGTGGTTCTTCGCCTTCCGGCTTTCGCGCCGCATGAAGGTTGACGAACGCTCGGCGATGATCCTTTCGAGCGGCGTGTCGATCTGCGGCGTGTCGGCCTGTATCACGGCGGCCCGCGTGGCGGGCGGCGACGACCGGAAACTTTCGTACATCGTTTCGTTGGTACTGATCGTCGTCGTGCCGATGATCTATCTGATGCCGTGGCTGGCGCATGTGATCCTGCCGCATATTTTCGACGATCCGCATGTCGTGCAGGAGGTTGCCGGGGCGTGGATCGGCGGTACGATCGACACTACGTCGGGTGTCGCCGCATCGAGCATGATCGTGGGCGAGGTGGCCAACCAGCATGCCGTCATCATCAAGGCTGCGCAGAACGTACTGATCGGTGTGGTGGCGTTCTTCATCGCGCTTTACCTCTCGACACGCCGCGGCGATAAGACCGGGCAGGCCCCGTCGCTGGGGATCGTGTGGGAGAAATTCCCCAAATTCATCATCGGATTCGTTGCCGCATCGCTGGTGTTCAGCCTATTGCAGGGAAACGGCCTCTTCACGGCCGATGCCAAGGGTAAACTTGCCGAGCCGGGTGTCGCCAAAATGTTCTCGACGGTATTCTTCTCGCTGGCCTTCGTCTGCGTGGGGCTCGATACGCGCCTCAAGGATATCGTTTCCCGGGAGAACCGCAATCTCCTGTGGGCGTTCCTCGCCGCCCAGGCTTTCAATATCGTCGTTACGCTCCTCATCGCGCTCGTGCTGTTCGGCGTACTGAAACCGATGCTGGGATAATCCCCGGCAGATGCCTTTCCATAGCCCCCGGAACCGAAGTTCCGGGGGCTTTTCATGCTTCCGGCCGGGCTGTAATGCTCGTCTGTCATCTGTCGTCTGTCGTCTGC
>OLSJ01000983.1_pt1 | contig 19667 bp, 23 predicted proteins | sample 1672151 | NCBI WGS metagenome assembly OLSJ01 (sample SAMEA3136653, study PRJEB25190) | human gut metagenome | biome: human gut; feature: human-associated habitat; material: faeces | place: Austria | collected 2013 | reverse complement strand
TAAATATTGATTTTAGCTAACAATGGTTCCTTTATAAAAAGGAAAAAAATAAAACAAATAAGATTAATAAATGGACCACAAAGAAGCATCCCTATTTCTTCATAAACATAATGCTTTCCTAAATCTTTTAACAATAAAAATGCCCCAAAAGGAAGTATCATGATCTTTTCAATTTCAAAAGAGAAATAAAGAGCAACGAGATAATGTCCTATTTCATGTAAAATAGAAAAAAGTAAAAAAGCTACATAATAAGAAGATCTTGATATAAAAGCTAAAAACAAATAAAGATAAGTAAGGGGATGTATTTTCATTTTACATCCCCAAATATTCTTGATAAGTGATTTGTTTTCCTAAATATTCAAATATCATTTTAAACTTTTGTTGATACAAAGCAATTGTATCCCCTTGTTTTATTTTTTGAAATTTTTTTACTTGAATATCTTTTAACTTAGAAAAAGTAATTTCCGTACCATTTTCATCTAAAATAGTCACTTGTTGTTTTTTTACATCAATCACTTTACCGTTATTCATTGCAAGAACCTGATTTCCTGTTCCTTTATAATAATCATCCTTGATCAAGGTATATTGTAATTCTTGACTTACTTTAACATCTTCTGGTAAAAAATCTAAAACACTTTGTGAAACAAAGGTAATCAATTGTTGTAAATATTTTTGATTAAATATTTTTTGTTCAAGTTCTGGATTTTTCAAAACAATCAACGAACCTAAAACAACAATCATCATGACCATCAAACGTACCATACCATTATAAAGCTTTTTGAAATTATGATCATTAAGTGGTCTTTTCCTTTTTTCAATACGTTTTCTTACATCATCCAAATCTGACATATAATCACCTATTACATCATATGAAATCATCCCAAAAAGATACGACTTAATAAACCTCTCCTTTTACATTTAGCAAAAGCTCTTTTATGTCCTAACAAACGATGTGCGATATTATCAAAACAATCATGTAAAAGATGACCCTTCAACAAATAAACAGGGCGTCCTTTATTATTAGCTTCAATCATTTCATGATCTTCATAAACAATTCCTAAAAGTGGTAAGGACAAAATATCTAAAGCATCATCAATCGTTAATGATTTGCCATCTTCAATATCATCTAAATTCACTTTATTAATAATCAACTTTAAATCCTGTATTCCCTTTTTAAGCAATAGGCCAATCACTCGGTCATTATCTCTTAATGTTGCAAGATCAAGATTAACAACAATAATTGCTTCATCAGCAATTGATGAGGCATAAGTAAACCCTTGTTCAATTCCTGCTGGTGAATCTACAATAATAAAATCAAAATCATTTTTTAAATAATCAATCAGTGCCGCCATGATCGATGCATCTAAATTTTGAAAAGACAACGTTTTACACGCTGGTAATAAATAAAGCGTTTGTTCTCTTTTATCTTTGACCAAAACCTGATGAATTTCACATTTACCAGAAATCACATCATTTAAATCATAAACAACTCTATTTTCCAATCCCATCATAACATCTAAATTCTTTAAACCAAAATCTCCATCAATCAAACATACTTTTAAGTTTTGATGCGCCAAAGCAATTGCTAAATTAACACTGATACTACTTTTACCCACACCACCTTTTCCAGATGTCACAGTAATGATTCTAGACATGTATGTAATCCCCCTTTTCTACAACGATATCATTATCTTTATAATAAACAAGTGACATTTCGAAAGTTGTAAAATGGTGTATAGATTTTCCAAAAAAGCGAATTGTTGCATTCTTAAATCTTTGACTAGAAATACAAGCTTCTTCACTTTGGCCTTCTATAATCCCAAAAACACCTTGCATGACATATAATTTAGCATACACTTGAACAATGGCCCCTGGATTGATTTTACCTGTAATTAAAGTATCTTCATAAATTTCTATTTTTTCTCCTGCATGTATAGAAGCACCGATCATTCTTAATTCTTTTTTCTCCTCCGTTTTTTCTTCTATAAAACCACCAAACAAGAGGCTTTTACATTCTACAAGAACGCCAAAAAATTGTAATATCTCATCATTTTCCAAAATTCGACCCTTCAAATCAAAAAAGGCCTTTGGGTAATAATCCTTCTTTTTAAAGAAAGATTGCACCAAAAGACCTTTTAATTCATTTAATAAAACTTCAAAATCGACTTCATTATCCATTATAAAAATCAAACGTCCATTAAGATTCTTAACTAAAATATACATCAATATCACCTTCAAATTTTAATTTATCGTGGATAAAATACACCCCATTAAAAATAACAATATTGAATAGTAATGTTGGTAGTAGTCTCTTAATTAGAAATGTTGTTATCACTAATTGAGTTGTATTTGTTATCCACATTAAAGAATATAACACACTTTCCTGTACAAAAATTGTCAAAACAACGATGACAATTGCCTCAAAATAAGTCATAACAGCTTTTTTCATATAACGCTTTTCAAAAAAAGAATACATAAAGAACAATAAGACATATACAAAAATAGAATTTCCATAAATTACACTAAAATAAATTCCACAAATTCCTGCAAAAATATAACGATGATCTTCATCAATTGTATTCGTCAATAAATCAAACATCATCACACCAACATAAGGAACAATTGTCAAATTTAATTTCAAAATTGAAGATGGTAAATAAAAACGTAAAATACTGTCGATAACAAAGGAAATAAACATGATAATTAAATATCTAACAAGCTTATTCTTCATTACCATTGACCTTCTTTACTACACTTACATAAGATAAATCTTTAAACTGCGCAGCCATTTTAACAGTTAAAGTCATTGTTGTTCCATCACTTTGAGTTACCAGTTTTTTTGCTTTACCAATATAAATTCCTTTAGGACATTTTCCATCTCCACCTAAACCAGAAGTATAAACTTTCGCATTTTTTTCTAATTTATCAATTCCTGAAAGTAAAGTAATATTTAAAACTTTCTTATTAACATCATAATTTTTTAATAATCCATAAATCGTTTGATCACCATTAATAATCATTACTGGAATTTGATTTGATGGATTTTCACTTGTAAGTAACGAAACAGTAGAACTAATTTCCGTTACATGACTAACAACACCGATCATTCCTTTAGAATCACAAACTGCCATTCCTTCTTGCACATTATTTAAACTTCCAGCATCAATTGTAATTTCATCATTCCAATTTGTTTGGTCACGTATTTGTACACTAGCTGCCTTCGTTTTATAATCATTTGGAAGGTAATCCATTTCTGTTAATTTCTTTAATTTTTTAATTTCTGATTGTAAAACTTCATTTTCAGATTCAACATTGACATAAGAATCTAACTTTTCTTTTAAAATCCTATTTTCATCATAAACATCCTTTAAATCATTATATTCATTAAAGATATCATTTACAAAAGAAATAGGTTTTTTAATAATATAGTATTCAATCATAGAAATAGAATTACTTAATGTCTTTTCTAAACGGGATTGTTTTCTCCCTACAAAAAAACCAATAACTGATACTAAAATAACAACGACAAAAACACCAATAATAATTCTTTTATTTCTTTTTTTTCTACGATTGTTCATATAATCACCTCTAGTATCATTCATTATATAGAGTTCCCTAAAAAAAATCAATCTTCTTTATTTTGATAGATTTTTTTTGAAGCAAAACTATAAAAACAATGCTTACCAACAATTAGATGATCTATGAACTCTATTTCTAAACAATCCGCCATTTCTTTAATCTTTTGCGTTATTAGTTCATCTTCTACAGATGGTGCAGGATTTCCACTTGGATGATTATGTATCAAAATAATTCGATTAGCACCACATCTAAGTGTATGTTGAAATACCTCTTTTGTTTCTAACATAGAAGCGTCTCCACTTCCTATAAATAATAATTTCTCTTGAATGATTTCTAAACGGCTATTTAAACAAAGTAAAATGACTTTTTCCTGTTTTTCAAACATCAATTTATGTTTAATATATTCATAACCATCTTGAGGTTCTTTAATAACAAATCTTTTTGTATTTTCTTTTTGCATTCTTTTCGCAAGTTCTATACTTGCCATTAATTCAATTGCTTTTGCTTGTTTAATACCTTTGATCTTCGTTAATTGATAATAGTCTACATCTTTTAAAGCTTGGAACCCTCCTATTTCTTCTAATAATAAAGAAGCCAAATTTAAAACAGACATTTCTTTATTTCCTGTTCTTAAAATTACCGCAATTAATTCTTGATTCGATAAAGTTTCAATTCCATTACAAATTGCTTTTTCTCTTGGTCTTTCAAAGCGAGGACAATTCAACATCATTTAAAGCTTTACTTTTATTTTTTTACTTAAACAATAGGCTAATACTATTTTTATAAGATCTCCAGGTATAAAAGGAACAACACACATCATTAAAGAAGCACTTAAATTCATCTTCGTCACAAACATAAACCACAGTGTTCCAATAAAATAGCAGATCACACTTCCAATAATACATGCTAAACCAATAGGAACTCTTGTTTTTAATTTTGAAATAACATAGACCATTATTGGAAACGAAAAGATATATCCCCCACTATAACCTAAAAGTGATCCCATACCACCTTGAAATCCAGCAAAAACAGGTAAACCAACCGCACCCATCAACAAATAAACAACACATGCACTAACTGCTACTTTACAAGGAGCAATCAATGCAATTAAACAAACCATAAAGGTTTGTAATGTAATTGGTACATATCCCGGTAAATCAATTTTAATTTGCGAAAATATAGCCATCATACATGCCATAAGTGCACAATAACACATTTCTTTTACTTTGAAGTTCAAAGCTTCCACCCCCTGAAAGCATATTATCAAAGAGTGACTTCCTTGTCAATTTGTTTTTAAAAATTGATAAATTGCATTATATTCTTTTTTTTCAATCTTCTTTTGATAACGATCATCTATAAAATATTCTTTAACCACACATGTATTTCCTTTTTCAGCAATCTCTTTTGCTTGTTGATGTGCCTCTTTTTGTTTTATAAAAATATCAGTAATAACAACATACTCTTGATCTTGATACATAAAACCCTTATACCCTAATTCTTCTATTTGTTTCATTGTATTTTCAGCATTTGCTTTTTCTTTATAGCGCCCTACTTGTACAACATAGATATTGATTTCTTGCTTAAGCGCTTGACTTACATAATACATAGTTAGTGTATTACATAAAAGCATCAAAAAAGTAAAAATAAGCATTCCTTTCTTTTTCATAGACTCACCTCTTTCTAGTCTATGAAAATTAGTAAAGAATATGAAGGTACCAAAGTACCTTCATCTATTATCTCCATTCAATAGAAACAAGTCTTGGAATTGAAATACGACCACTAGAAGAATATAACATTTTATAAACGGCTGCTCCCACAACAACACAGACGATCCATGTTCCTACTCCTCCACCAATAATTTCCATTTGATTTGTTAATTGTAATTCTTGCATTTTCATTTCCTCCTTTTTTTATTTAAGGAACAGACACCCACTAACTTCCTCACTATTTATATAGACATTTTTTGAGTATTTTTCTTTTAAAAATTAAAAAAAATCAAGTTTTTTCAAACTTGATTTTACATAGCTGCTAATTTTTCTTTAACAGCATTATATTTAGATGTATAATCTTCTAATTTTTGACGCTCACTATCAACTTTTGCTTGAGGTGCTTTTGATACAAATTTTTCATTACTTAACATATTTGTACAACGTTTAATTTCCCCTTCAAGTTTTTGAAGTTCAGCTTGTAATTTTTGTTTTTCCGCTTCTTTATCAACATACGCACCAAGTTCAACGATCAATGTATTACCACCTTGAATCATAGCTGTCGCAATATCTTTAGAAGCTTTTTGATTATAGCCAACACAAGTTGCATTACATAATTTCTTTAAGTAAGGAACACATTGGTCTAATAAAGCTTGTAAGTTTTCATCTTTTGTTTCAATTGAGTATTCCACTTCGATTGCATTTTTAATTGTATAGTTTGCACGAATTTCACGAACACCTTTAACAATATCCATTAAATAGGTAAATTGTTTGTTGATGTTTTCATCATTGAAATCAGGATTTACTGTTGGATATTTAGAAATACAAATTGATTCTTCTAAATGTGGAATTGCTTGATAAATTTCTTCAGTTACAAATGGCATGAATGGATGTAACATTCTAACGATTGCATTTAATACATAAACAAGAGTATGGGCACTTGCTTGTTTTTCAACTTCATTATCACTATTTAAATGAACTTTTGTAAGTTCGATATACCATGAACAGAAATCATCCCAAATGAATTTATATAATTCGCTACCAACATTAACAAATTCAAATTTATCCATGTTCGCATCTACTTCTTCAATTACGTTATTTAAACGATTTAAGATCCATTTATCACATAAATTTAAATGATTAAATTTTAAATCTTTATATTCTAAATCTTCATCAATATTCATTAAAACAAATCTAGCTGAGTTCCAAATTTTATTAATAAAATTCCATGATGCTTCTAGTTTTTCAGGAATATATCTTAAATCCATACCTGGTGCTGAATTTGTAGTTAAGAAGAATCTTAATGTATCGGCACCATATTGATCGATAACATCCATTGGGTCAACCCCATTACCTAATGATTTAGACATTTTTCTTCCTTGTTCATCACGAATTAAACCATGAATCAAAACATGTTCAAATGGTCTTTGACCTGTAAATTCTAATGATTGGAAAATCATACGACTTACCCAGAAGAAAATAATATCATATCCTGTAACTAAAGTATTTGTTGGGAAGTATCTTTTAAATAAAGGATCTTCTGTATTAGGCCAACCTAATGTTGAAAATGGCCATAATGCACTAGAGAACCAAGTATCTAAGACATCTTCATCTTGTGTCCAGTTTTCGATATCTTCTGGTGCAGTTTTTCCAACATAAACTTCACCTGTTTCTTTATGATACCATGCTGGTACTTGATGTCCCCACCATAATTGACGTGAAATACACCAATCTTCGATATTTTCCATCCATTGTGTAAATGTTTTTTCAAATCTTTCTGGTACAAAGTTTACTTTAGAATCTTTCTTTTGATTAGCTAAAGCAGCTTCAGCCAATGGTTTCATCTTAACGAACCATTGTTTTGATAAATAAGGTTCAACAATAGCTCCTGATCTTTCTGAGTGACCTACTTGATGTAAATGTTTTTCAATATGATCAACAATACCCGCTGCTTCAAAATCAGCAACTAATTGTTTACGACATTCAAAACGATCCATACCTTGATATTTATGACAAAGTTCATTCATTGTTCCATCATCATTCATACAAATAGGCATGTCTAAGTTGTATTTTTTAGCTAAGGCAAAGTCATTTGGATCATGCGCAGGTGTACATTTCATAACAGCTGTCCCAAAATCCATATCGATATAACTATCAGCCATAATTGGTAATTTTTCACCATTAGCTGGGTTGATTGCATATTTACCAACTAAATCTTTATATCTTTCATCATCAGGGTGAACAAAGATAGCTTGATCGGCAAACATTGTTTCAGGACGTGTTGTCGCAATGACTAATTCTTGATCACTATCTACAATTTTATATTTGAAATAATACATTGCCCCTTCAATTTCTTTATGAATAACTTCGATATTACTTAAAGCTGTTCTTTGTACAGGATCCCAGTTAATAATTCTTTTACCTTGATAAATATATCCTTTTTCATATAAACGAACGAAAACTTCTTTAACCGCTTGAGATAATCCTTCATCTAAAGTAAATCTTTCTTTCGAATAATCTAAAGATAAACCTAATTTTTCCCATTGAGCACGAATAATAGAAGCATATTCTTCTTTCCAAGACCAAGCTTTTTCTAAGAAACCTTCTCTTCCTAAATCATAACGAGAAATTCCTTCTTCTCTCATTCTTGCTTCTACTTTAGCTTGTGTAGCAATTCCGGCATGGTCCATACCAGGAAGCCATAAAGCATCATAACCTTGCATTCTTTTATAACGAATAATCATATCTTGTAAAGTTGTATCCCAAGCATGTCCTAAATGAAGTTTACCTGTAACGTTTGGTGGTGGAATAACGATGGCATAAGGCTTTTTAGAAACATCTCCTGCTTTAAAATATTCTTTTTCTAACCAATGTTGATATTTACCTTTTTCAACACTTTTATGATCATATTTACTCGCTAATTCTTTTTTCATTTTCATCATCCTTTTCAATAAAGCTTTCTTTATGTTCTTTAATATATTCTCCTAATTTATCACCAATTCCTGAAGAACGTAATAAAGAAACAAATTCATTTGTAAAATCAGAGAAATTGTATGTAGCGTATTCACTTGTTTCATCAATTTCATCTTCTTGATCATTTTCAATTAAAATAGCTAATTTTTCAGCTTCTTCTAATAAATGAGCAATATCATAACATTTCATTGTTTCAAATGCTTCTTTATAATAAGGTCGATAATTACAATAAGGTTCTGTTATAAAAAACGAATGGATTGAACCTCTTCCCCCTTCTAAAGAACATTCTAATTGGTACATTGTATAAATCAATAATTCCTCATGTGTTAAATAAGGAATAATATTTCCATCATAGTTATCATCTTCATATAGACGATCTTCTTTCGCATTAATATGAAAAATAACAGCTCTTGTTAGATCAATTGGTTCAATCTTATCAAAAACATCACTTGTAAGATGAGAAAACATATCTTTTTCTTGAGCTAATTTTTCTTCATATTGCTTTCTTTTTTCTTTTACTTGTTTAAATTTTTTACCATAAAAACTAAACAAGAACACACACATGATAGCAAAAATAATCCATACATACCAATACTCTGTAAAATAATTCATCTTTTTCCTCCTTAAAATAAAAAAGCCATCCCTCTAAGGACGACTTATATCGCGATACCACCTTAGTTCTAAGTATAAAACTTAGCACCTTAAAACTTTAACGCAGTTCTACGTGTTAAACTACTTTATTTCATCTAACATGCTCCTTGGCTACCTTCACTCTTTTCATTTATCCCTTTCCAGCAAACGGGACTCTCTATCAAACAAAGAAGAACTACTCCTCCAAATCATTGCAGTTCTATTCTATCAAATAGACTATTTCTCGTCAATCATTAACTTTTTGAATATTTCTTGTAAGCCATCTAAATAACAAATTAATTTTGACATTTGATAAATATTGGCTTCTTCTTGTAAATTTAATTGAACTTGCGGAACAATTGATAAAATACATTGTATTAAGATTTTTTCTTCTTTTAAAAGCTTTACTTCTTTTAAATAATATTCTAATAACGGTAAACTCTCATAGAGTTCATCATGATTTTGAAAAATATCTATCAAATCATAAATACAATAATTAATTTTCATTCGATCAATTGAAATAAGTGTTTCATCACTAACAAAAATATGTTCCTTATTAAAATGATTATACGTTAAAGAAAGTCTAATTTCATTTTTACCTTTCATTATTTCTTGATATTGACTTAAATAATAATGTGCTTGATTTAAATAATGAACGATACGATAATAATTTAAAACAAGCATCCAACCTGCTGGAGATTTAAATTTTCTAAATTCAAATTCTCTCATTAATTCTTCATAATCATTTTTTCTTTGTTGAATCAAAGAAAAAAGATCATCATACTGCTTTTTAAAAAAAGCATCTTCTTCATGTTGCATAAAAAAAGAATGATTGTGTAAATACGCTAGGATTTGATAATATGTTTTTATTTTCATTTCTTTTTTTATATGATTATCTTCTTGTAAATAAGGCATAAGATAGATATATTGATCTTGAAAAGGTGTAAAATAGTGTTGTTCATTATTTAATATCAAATGAATAAAATGATGGAGATGTAAGGTATTAAGATGTTGATAAGCAACTTCTAGTTTCTTTTCATCAACAATCTTAACACAATAAAAATGATTAGCTGTTTTCACTTTATAGACACGCGGACTGATTTGAATCAGTCCAATTACGTCTAAATCATACTTTGTTTGAATGATCTTTTGGAGCATAAGGAATAATAAGAATTTGTCCTGCATCTAAATTTAGATCTTGATTATAGTCTCTAATCATTTTTTCATCTACCTGATATTGTCTAGCTATTGAAGCATACGTATCATTTGGTAAAACGACATATAAATAATAAACACCTAGATCCTCGTCATCATCAACCTTTTCTTCTTTTTCTTTCGTTTCATAAATTTTTTCTTGTAACTTTTCAACATCATGAATTTCTTCGGGTGCCTCAGCAACGACTTGTTCATTTATCGTTTGAGTCTCAACATCCCTTGATAATTTTTCAATTTCATCAATAGGATCTTCATCAAGTTGAATATAACGATTTTCACCTTCTTCAACCCCATACACTCCAACTTCAATTTTAATTTTCAAATTACCATCAATAATATCATAATGAAAATCTTCAACCTTTAAATGAAAATCTTGACGATCTATAATCTTTTGATCATCCGCATAAACATCTAATTCCACATTTTCTAAAAAATGTCTTTTTTCTTGACTAATATATTCTCCTTTAATAGCAAGACTCCCCACCGCTCTAACACCATGATCTTCAATCTTATAGTCGATAGATTCATCAACCGTTAAAGAAACTAATTCCTTTAATTGATGTAGTAAATCAATTTCCTTTTCGTAAAATATTTTTTGCATAGTCATCCTCCTAACAAAGTCTATGCAACAAATCATCAAATATGAAAAAAAGTAGGTTTCCCTACTCAAAATCTAAATCACACAATTCATAAATTGCATTCCAAGCTTCTTGAATTCCTTTTTTCTTTAAACTTGAAAAACGAATAAATGTATCACTTGGATCAAAATGTAATGTATCTTTAATTAATTTTTCATTTTTCTTTAAATCATTACGTTTAAGTTTATCTTCTTTAGTCGCAACGACAATGACAGGTACACCATGATGTTTAACAAACTCATACATCATCACATCATCTTTTGTTGGTTTATGACGATAATCTACAAGTAAAATAAAACCTCTTAAAGTTTGTCTTTCACTAATATATTCATCCATCGTTTTACCAAATTGTTTTGTGACATTATTAGCAACTTTAGCATATCCATATCCAGGAACATCTACAAAATAAAGTGCATCATTGACATTAAAGAAATTCAAAGTTCTTGTTTTACCTGGCGTACTTGATACTTTTGCAAGACCATTTCTTGATAACATTGTATTAATAAAACTACTTTTTCCAACATTTGATCGTCCAGCTAAACACATTTCTGGAAAGCTTTCTTTTGGCCATTGACTTTTCCATGCGGCTGATAATATATATTCTGCTTTTTTAATTTTTACCATTTTTCTCACCTTTTTTATTGTACAAAAAAAATAACGGAAATTCAAGTTTCCGTTATTTAACAATTGCATGTTCTAAAACTACATCAATATGATCAGCTAAAACAATTTCTAAATCATTTCTTACTGATTCTGGGATATCTTCGATATCCTTTTCATTTTCTTTAGGAATGATGATTTTTCTAATTCCAGAACGATGTGCTGAAATAGATTTTTCTTTCAATCCACCAATTGGTAAGACATTACCACGTAAAGTGATTTCTCCTGTCATGGCAACATCATCTCTTACAGGTTTATTTGTAAAAGCTGAATAGATTGCAGTTGTAAGAGTGACACCTGCTGATGGACCATCTTTTTTGATAGCTCCTTCAGGAACGTGAATATGAATATCTTGTTTATCAAAGGCTTTATCATCTAAACCATATTTTTCTTTATTAGCTTTTAAATAATCTAATGCAATTGAAGCAGATTCTTTCATTACATCACCTAATTGACCAGTAATAATAAATTTACCAGTACCATCAAAATGATTAACTTCGATTGGTAAAATATCTCCACCAAATTGAGTATATGCCATACCAGTAACAACACCTACTTGAGGACGAGGAAGTTTCTTAGTATGATCAAATGGTGCTTTTCCTAAGAATTCAACAAGTTTATCTTGATCAATTGTAACTGATTCAACTTTTTCTTTTAGGATAGCTAAAACAGTTTTACGACATAATTTAGCAATATATCTTTCAAGTTCACGAACACCAGCTTCACGTGTATAGTGTTGAATGATTTCCATGATGATATCATCAGAAATAATCATTTGTTCAGGTTTTAATGAATGCGCATCTAATTGTTTTTTAATTAAATGTTCTTTAACAATCATTAATTTTTCTTGTTCTGTATAACTTGAAACTTCAATAATTTCAAGACGATCTCTAAGTGGTCCAGGAATTCCTCCTAAATCATTAGCAGTCGCAATGAATAAAACTTTAGATAAATCATATGGTTCTTCGATATAGTTATCAGAAAATTGAGAATTTTGTTCAGGGTCTAAAACTTCAAGCATTGCACTTGTAGGATCACCTTTATAATCACTTGCCATCTTATCAATTTCATCTAATAAGAAGACAGGATTTACAACACCAGCTTTTTTCATTCCTTGAATGATACGTCCAGGCATTGATCCTAAATAAGTACGACGATGTCCACGAACTTCTGCTTCGTCTCTTACTCCACCTAAAGAAGCTTTAACAAATTTACGATCTAAAGCACGTGCAATACTTTTAGCAATACTTGTTTTCCCCACACCTGGTGGACCTGCTAAACAGATAATTGGTGCTTTTAAAGATTGTGTCATTTGTTTAACTGCTAAGTGTTCAACAATTCTTTCTTTTACTTTTTCTAATCCAAAATGATCTTCTTCTAAAATTGCTTCAATTTTAGAAATATCTTCTTCATCTTTAGTTTCTTGATACCAAGGTGTTTTCATCACCCAATCAATATAAGTTCTAACAACGTTCGCTTCTGAAGATGCTGGTGGCATAGCTTCAAAACGACGTAATTCTTCTTCAATTTTATCCTTGATATATTGAGGATATGGATTTTCAGCTAATTCTTTACGAATTTGATCAGCATCGTCTCCTTTATCAACAGTATCACCAAGTTCATCTTTAATAGCTCTTAATTTTTCTCTTAGATAGTATTCTTTTTGATTTTCATCAATACTTTCTTTGACTTTTCTATTGATTGTATCTTCTAATTGACTAATCATTTTTTCAGACTCAATAGAACTTGCTACTAAGAATAATCTTTCATTAATTCTTTGTTCTTCAAGAATTTTTTGTTTTCTATCTAAATCAATTGGTAAATATTGACCAATTGTATCAGCAAGTAAACTAGCTGATGTTCCATTTGAAAGCAATGTTAAGCTTTCAGCTGGAATATGAGGCATATGACGTCTTGCTTGTTCAAAATAAGCTGTTGTTTTTCTTACTAAAGCAACTTCTTCATTTGTGTCTCCATAAATATCTTCTAAAACTTCAGCTGTTGAAAAAATTGAACCATCTTCAATTTTAAAATCTCGAAGAGCAACTCTTTTTTCTCCAGTAACAGTTAATTTGATTGTCCCTGCACTATCGCGACGGATTTTCTTTTCAATTTTACATAAAGTTCCAACATGATAAACATCATCATATTTCGGATCATCAACAATAGGATTGATTTGTGATACAAATAGGATATTGTTATCAAAGTCACGACTTGAAAGTTCAAGTGCTTTTAAACTAAGGGGGCGACCAACATCTAATGATAAACGGTTACCCGGAAAGACAATCATTCCTCTTGTGCACACAACAGGAAGGGTTAATAATGTACTTTCACTCATAATAATCCTCCTTTTTTAAAAAGACGCTTACGCGTCTTTTAAACTATTTCTTTAAGTTTTCTTTAACAACGTCTAACGCTTTTCTATTTAAAATATCAGCATCGATTTGGTACATATTTTGAGCGAAGATTTGTTTAATTTCTTCTAAGTCTCTATTATATGTATTTGCGATTGTTTCTAATTCGCTATTACGTTCTTCATCAGTTACTTCAATATTTTCAGCTTCAACGATAGCAGCTAAGATTAAGTTTAATTTAACTCTGTCTTTTGCTTGATCAGTTAAATCAGCTTTGATAGCATCTTTGTTTTTACCAGTGAATTGTTCATATAATTCAAATGATAAACCTTGTTGTTGTAAGTTCATTTCAACTTCTCTTAACATTGTATCTAATTCAGAATTTAATAAAGCTTCACTATCTTCTACTTTACAACATTCAATTAAAGCTTGAGTTAAATCAGAGAAGAATTTGTTTTCTACTTCATTTTCTTTTTGTGATTTTAATTGAGCTTTAATATGATCTTTTAATTGATCTAAAGTTTCAACACCTTCGATGTTAACATCTTTAGCTAATTCATCATCAGCTTCAGGTAAAACTTTTTCTTTAATTTCATGAACAGTTACTTTGAATGTAGCTTCTTTACCAGCTAATTCAGTAGCTTGATAATCTTCTGGGAATGTTACAACAACATCTTTTTCATTTTCACAAGTCATACCGATCATTTGATCTTCAAAACCTGGAATGAATTGTCCAGAACCGATTTCTAATGAATGGTTTTCAGCTTTTCCACCTTCGAATGCTTCACCATCGATGAATCCTTCAAAGTCCATAACTACTGTATCACCTTTAGCAACTTCACCGTTTTCTTTAGTTGTTAATTCAGCGAATTGATGACGATAGTTTTCAACTTGTGCTTCGATATCTTTTTTAGCAACAGTTACTCTACCTTTTTTAACTTCTAATCCTTTGTATTCACCTAATTCAACTTCAGGTTTAACAGGACATAAGATTGTAATTTTTAAGTTATCATTATCAACACTATCAATATTTAATGTTGGTTGAGCAATTGGAGCAACTTCAGCTTTTTTCATGATGTCAGCATATCTTTTTTGTAAGATTTGATCAGTAGCTTCATCATAGATAGCTTGTTTTCCAAGTCTAGCTTTAATCATAGCAACTGGAGCTTTACCAGGTCTGAAACCATCTAATTTAACTCTTGTAGCTAATCTTTTTAAAGCAGCGTCTTGAGCTTCTGCCCATTCTTTTTTATCAAATGTTACTTTAATTTGAGTAACAGCATTTTCTAATTTTTTTGTAGTTGTTCTCATTATATATTTCTCCTTATTCCGTATCAAAAGACATTATATACTAACCTTTTTTTAAATTCAACTATATTAATAAATTTTAATATTCGATTGATTGTATTGTTTCCAATACATCTTTTACATCCTCTTGATTGCAATTATATAAATACTCAATATCTTCTAATTCAATATCTATATATTGTAAAGATGCTAAATGATAATGAATAGCTCCTGCAATACTACGATAATCTTGTTCATCAATATATTTTGGATAGATTGAATAAAGATAAAAATTTAAAAATTGTTCACACATCGTAAGTAAAGATGGATTATCATCTTCTAAAGCATCCATCAACAATTTATAAATTTCAACACCAGATTCTTGATTCAAGACCATTGGGGCATAACTTGGGTTAATGTCGTAGTGCACACCTTTTTTGACAACTTCCAAATCTTCATCAATTTCTTGATCAATCATTAATTCTATTAATAAACTTTTGGCAAAATCAGGTTGATCATTATCTCTAATAAATTGACGAATAGGAACAATCATACGACGAATATTCATGCCTTCCATTTGTTCAATAGCCATATAAAGTAAATCTTCATTTGTATCTTTTTTAGTTAAAATATTTTCGATATCTTCTTCATTAAAGACTTTTTGAGTCACCCCATCAAAAGATGCTTCTTGTTTCGCTAATAACAGTTCATCATAAGCTGCATTAAAAACTGTTTCATATTGATAAGGAATATAAGGCATTGATAATTCCTCTACAATAATATTAATAGCTTCTTCAAATTCTTCTAAATCTTTTAAAATCGATACATAAATAGCAACAACATCATAATAAGTTTCTCCAGCAAGAACTTTTGCTTTCATACCTTCTCTTTTAGCTTGTTGTAACTCTTTCAATCCATATAAACAAACAAGTCTTTGATAACGTACTTGTTCATTATCCATATCATTTAAATATTGCAACGCTTCTTTATATTGACCTGTTTCAATTAAATCTTCTATCATTTTTCTTCTTCATCCTCATCATCATCTAATTGTAAATCATAAGTGATTTCGGGTTGTGTTTGTTCTTCTTCATGTAATTTTTGAATCATTTCACTATAACCCTCTAGTTTCCCAGTCTTCACAAAATCATCATCAGTAAGTGGCACAACTATCCCTCCTTCATTTTCGCTATTATAATATAAAATAAATCTTTAAAAAAGGCAAATTTTAAGACTATTTTATCACTCTTTTCATATTTTAAATAGTGAGGTGATTTCATGTATAAAAAATATTTAAGAAATATTTCAATGATTTTTTTATGTGCTTTTGCAACCTTTGTTTATTTTAAAAATGATGATGTTAAAACAGTGAAAAAGAAAGCCAATATGCAAACAGTTATTTTTAAAGATCAAGATGAAACGCTTATTCCTGTTTCTGTGGATATTGGTGTTAAGGATAATAAGGAAAATAGTATTCGAGGGATTATTGAAACAATGAAATCAAAAGATTTTACTCAATTAGGTCTTTATCCTATTTTTAATAAGAAATTAGAACTTAATGCTTTAATTATGGAAAGTAATCAACTTACATTTGATTTTACAAATAACTTTAAAGTATCAAACAATCAACAAGCTTTAGATATTTGTGAAGCCCTTAGTTATTTATTTTGTAAAGATGGTATTTCTAAAATCAATATGAAAATAGATGGTAAAGCTGTTTCTTCATTTGAAAATACAACAATACCATTAAGTTGTATCACTCCTAATTTAGGTATTAATAACTTTGAAACATCCACTTTTGATCTTTATCAAACCTCTTCCGTCCTTGTTTATAACGAAAAAGAAATTGCTGGAAAAACATATTATATTCCTACAACAACACGTATTCAAAACACAAATCAAACAATTGATCAAAAAGTATCTTTATTATTAGATCATTTTGAAAATAATACTAAAGTAGAAACAACTAAAAAATCACAATTAAACGATGGCTTACTTTCTATCTATTTATCATCACGTATTCTAGATAATAGCGAAAATATTTCCCCTACTCTTTATAGTCGTCTTGAAAAATCATTTTTATCACTTCCTGATGTTAGTTCAGTCCATATCTATATTAATAATGAACTTATTCAAGAAGATCAAAATGTAAGTACATCAATCGATAATATTGTACAAATCTAGTAAAGTTTTGTTATAATGTTTTTGGTGATGAAAATGAAAAAAATAGTAGTAATGTCAGATAGTCATGGTTATCATCAAATGATTAATCGTGTAAAAGAACTAGAACCCGATGGAGATTATTATGTTCACTGTGGTGATAGTGAAGCTGAAACATATATGATGCAAGATTGGTTATGTGTTAAAGGAAATAATGATTGGTATAGTGATTTTCCAAATCAAATCAAATTTAAAGTTGAAGATTTAAACTTTTTAGTTGCTCATGGGCATCGTTTTGGGTATATGGATCGTGAAACAAGTATGATCTATACTTTGCAAGAAGCAAACTGTGATGTACTACTTTCAGGACATACGCATGTTCCTATGTATAAAGAAGTTGATGGTTGTACACTTATTAATCCTGGATCTACAACTTTACCTCGTGGAGGAAGTAATCGAAGTTATTGTGTTATTTATGTAGAAGGTAAAGATTTGAAGGTTGAATTCAAAAATTTAGATGATTTTTAAAAAAGTATTGCTTTTTAAAAAAATATATGCTATTCTAGTTGAGCAGTTGAAAGTAAGCAATGTCTACGTAGCTCAGCTGGATAGAGCACACGCCTTCTAAGCGTGCGGTCAGGGGTTCGAATCCCTTCGTGGACGCCATTTAATAAGCAACAACCTTCGGGTTGTTTTTTTATTTTATGTAAATATTTTTATAAGCAAAAAGAGATTTCAAAATAGCATCCTTGAGAAATCTCTTTTTTTACATTTAAATTAAATCTATCAAAAAAACACATATGGTAACAAAACAGATGGAACAAGTTTCATCTTTAATATTTAGTCTTATTCTAGCAAAAAATCATATGGTAACAAAACTCATTTATTCTCCCTCCTTATGTTCATCTAGTCTTATTCTAGCAAAAAATCATATGGTAACAAAACGACATAACGATTCTTCTTGGGCACTACTTCGTCTTATTCTAGCAAAAAATCATATGGTAACAAAACTTACTGCCTGTTGAGAAGCATTCTTTTCTTGTCTTATTCTAGCAAAAAATCATATGGTAACAAAACGATATCCAGCATGCAAATACATTAAAAAATGTCTTATTCTAGCAAAAAATCATATGGTAACAAAACTATCATATGCAACTATCATTGATACAACAAGTCTTATTCTAGCAAAAAATCATATGGTAACAAAACAGTTTCCATTTTCTAGATCCTTTTTGCATTGTCTTATTCTAGCAAAAAATCATATGGTAACAAAACCTCCTCAAATTTATTGCTAAATTCTTTTAAGTCTTATTCTAGCAAAAAATCATATGGTAACAAAACAACGTATTATTCTGGAAATTGAAGATATAAGTCTTATTCTAGCAAAAAATCATATGGTAACAAAACCTTGTAGCGGTAAATCTACATGGGTTGAGAGTCTTATTCTAGCAAAAAATCATATGGTAACAAAACTATGTGTTTTAGTACCGTCTTTGTTCCAAAGTCTTATTCTAGCAAAAAATCATATGGTAACAAAACTTAAGTTCCAAACAGTAATAATCGATATTTGTCTTATTCTAGCAAAAAATCATATGGTAACAAAACCATAATCATAACGAGCAATAGTGATGTTCGGTCTTATTCTAGCAAAAAATCATATGGTAACAAAACTCAATACTTTCTTTGTTTGAGGCACAGGCTGTCTTATTCTAGCAAAAAATCATATGGTAACAAAACGCAAGTTAACTCAATATAATTAGCACTGTCGTCTTATTCTAGCAAAAAATCATATGGTAACAAAACTCACTATTTACGCGGACTTGCGACCGCCTAGTCTTATTCTAGCAAAAAATCATATGGTAACAAAACTATCAAGCTTTTAGAGATGGCTATGTAAAAGTCTTATTCTAGCAAAAAATCATATGGTAACAAAACTAGTGAATGCTTCTTCTAACTGTTCTCTTTGTCTTATTCTAGCAAAAAATCATATGGTAACAAAACGCCGTGATGCGATCAAAAATTGGGAACGATGTCTTATTCTAGCAAAAAATCATATGGTAACAAAACTTGTTTCTTTTCTAATGTGTTCCAATTTATGTCTTATTCTAGCAAAAAATCATATGGTAACAAAACACGTAAATAAATAAACTTTCTATCATTATCGTCTTATTCTAGCAAAAAATCATATGGTAACAAAACAGAGAGCGTTTAATTTATTTTTGCTCTTCAGTCTTATTCTAGCAAAAAATCATATGGTAACAAAACGACCCTCGCTATCTTTAAACAAATAAGTTCGTCTTATTCTAGCAAAAAATCATATGGTAACAAAACTAATTCAGGAATAGCAGTAGCAAATCCTTGGTCTTATTCTAGCAAAAAATCATATGGTAACAAAACAAGGAAATACATAATAAATTATAAATAAAAGTCTTATTCTAGCAAAAAATCATATGGTAACAAAACGA
>OLSJ01000976.1_pt1 | contig 19794 bp, 19 predicted proteins | sample 1672151 | NCBI WGS metagenome assembly OLSJ01 (sample SAMEA3136653, study PRJEB25190) | human gut metagenome | biome: human gut; feature: human-associated habitat; material: faeces | place: Austria | collected 2013 | reverse complement strand
GCGTACAAGCAGAAAACATAGAAGCTGATTTTTGTAATACCGGAAAAGAGGGCTTGCAAAAATTAAGAGAGCAGGAATACCAGCTTGTGGTACTGGATGTGATGATGCCCGGTATGGATGGCTTTGAAACGCTGGAAGAAATTCGCAAGGAGTACAGCTTGCCGATTTTGATGTTCACATCTAAAAATGACAGCATTTCTAAAGTGCGGGGTTTACGAGCCGGAGCGGACGATTATCTTACAAAACCGTTTGATATGGATGAACTGATTGCTCGTATTGCGTCTCTTATTCGCCGCTACACTCGCTTTAATCAGCAAGCCGACACCATGCAAAAGCTGAACTTCGATGGGTTGCAGATTGACCTTGAAAACCGTTCTGTTACTACAGGAAACGGCACTTTTGAACTTCCTCCAAAGGAATTTGATTTGCTCCTGTACTGCGCAAAACATCAAGGAAAGATTTTAACAAAGCAACAGATTTATGAAGAAGTATGGGGCGAAGAATATTTCTATGATGACAGTAACATTATGGCGATTATCAGTCGGCTTCGTAAAAAATTAGAAGCTAATCCTTCCAGTCCAAAGTATATCCAAACTGTTAAAGGGATCGGTTATCGCTTTAACAAGGAGGTGTAGCTGATATGGAAATCATTGTTTTCCTGTCCGTTATGATTGCCGTTTTAGCAGTGCTGACTTCCCTTGTTCTCATTCGGCGTGTAAAAAAACAGATAGCAGAAATGACCGATGCACTGTGCGATGTAAAAAATGGAAATGGCAATCGGCGTATTTTGTCTGCAACAAATGAACTGACAGCCCCTCTCGCCTATGAAATCAATGAGATCGTTGTGTCTTATGAAAGCAGGCTTTCTGCCGTTCGACAGACAGAAGAAACTAACCGCCAGCTTATGACCAGCCTTTCTCACGATGTTCGCACTCCCCTTACTACACTTCTTGGCTATCTTGATGCCGCACACAAAGGACTTGTCACAGGAAAAGATCGTGATGATTATATCGAAACTGCCCGCCGGAAAGCCCACGATCTGAAAGAATATATTGATGTACTCTTTGACTGGTTCAAGTTAAATTCTGACGAGTTTGCTTTGGAGATTCAAAGCGTTGAGGCCGTAGAACTGACAAGAAATATTCTGATTGACTGGATACCGATTTTTGAGGATAAACAGATCGATTATGACATTGATATTCCTGAACAGCCTGTCCGGGTAAAATTGGATACGGACAGCTATATGAGGATTATCAATAATCTTATTCAAAATGTAATTGCTCACAGTCATGCGAACAAAATTAAAATTGCCCTGTCAAAGACGGAAAATAGTATGGAGCTATTGCTGGCGGATAATGGAGTAGGAATTGAAAAAGAAGATTTGAAACACATTTTTGAACGGCTCTATAAGTGTGACAAAGGACGCTCTGAAAAAGGTAGCGGTCTTGGTCTTTCTATTGTCCATCAGCTTGTAGAAAAGATGGATGGGAGCATAACGGTTGAAAGTGTTCCGGGAAAAGGAACTAAATTTGATTTACTTCTTCCCTTAGATAATTAAACGGGTTCCCGTCCTTATGGCGGGAACCTTTGCTATTTTGCCAGATTTCAAATTGCAAGGTTAATGCAAGGTTGCGGCAAGGTTAATGCAAGATTAGCGTGATAGAATACCTTACAGAACAGGAGGTTTTGAATATGGATACAAATTACATCATTGAAACAAAAAATCTGACAAAACAGTATGGCTCACAAAAGAGTGTTGCTGACTTAAATATCCATGTCAAGCGTGGAAGAATTTATGGCCTGTTGGGTAGAAACGGAGCCGGAAAAACCACAACTATGAAAATGCTGTTGGGTTTAACGAAACCGACTTCCGGGGAGGTCAAAATCTGGGGAAAGCCTTTGCAGGGGAATGAAAAGAAGTTGCTCCCCCGCATTGGCAGTCTGATTGAGTCCCCCGGCTTTTATCCGAATTTGACCGCAACGGAAAATCTGCGTATTTTTGCTGCTCTGCGGGGAGTACCAAACAGCCATGCAATCAAGGACGCTCTGGATTTAGTCGGACTTCCTTACAAGGATAAAAAGCTGTTTTCGCAATACTCTCTTGGTATGAAGCAGCGGTTGGCGATTGCCCTTGCAGTTATGCACGACCCTGAACTTTTAATTTTAGACGAACCTATCAATGGGCTTGACCCTATCGGTATTGCAGAAGTGCGTTCTTTTATTCGGGAGCTTTGTGATGCAAGAGGTAAAACGATTTTAATTTCCAGTCACATTCTTTCGGAAATTTCTCTATTGGCTGATGATATTGGAATTATCGACCACGGCGCATTACTGGAAGAAGAAAGCCTTGCCGAATTGGAACAAAAAAGCAGTAAGCATATTCGTTTTACACTTTCAGATACGGCACAGGCGGCAAGAATTTTGGAACGCAATTTCCATGAAAGTCATTTCTCCATACAGGACGATCATAATTTACGCCTGCACAATCTTAATTTGCCTGTAGGAAAAATTGTAACTGCCTTTGTAGAAAATGGATTGGAGGTATCGGAGGCACATACCTGTGAAGAAAGCCTTGAAGATTACTTCAAGCGTGTGACAGGGGGCGAAGGAATTGCTTAAACTAATCAAATGTGAATTTTTGAAATTGAAACGGAAGAAATTTATTCCACTGATTATTTTAGCCGCTTTCCTGTTTCCGATCCCGCTGACCTATCTGATGACAACGCCCTCTATGATGGAGCGATATACAGATCGGGCAGATGCTTTTGACGGACTATTTAACATGGTGTTGGGATATGGTATCCAGTTTTTACTGCCCTGCATTATTGGAGTGATTGCCGCTATCCTGTTCTTTATGGAACGCGACAACGATACATTCAAAAATCTGCGTACAATTCCCGTAACCAGCACGCAAATGGTGCTTGCAAAGATTATTGTCCTCTTTCTTTTTGGAATTGTTTTTTGTGTGGCTTCTACCATTGCAACAATTCTTTGCGGATTTGGAACATTAGAAGTTTATGGAATAGGCTATAAATTGTTTTTAGCGGTTGAAACAGGAATTTTCATTACGGCAGGAACACTCCCGTTGATTGTTCTTGTTGTCTTTTTCAGTAAGACCTATGTTTTTTCCATTTTGCTGTGCGTCTTTTACAGCGTTCTGAACATGAGTGCTACGGCATTGTTTGACACGCTGCCTAAAACCATGTTATGGCTTCTGCCCACGCCACTGACTACATTTTGGAGTGCGGGAGATATGGCGGCTCATGGAATAAAAATGGATTTGGAGCAAATGACAGGGCTAATTCCTTCAACATTTCAAGTTGTATTCATTCTTGGGATCATGGCATTGGTTTCGTTCTTACTAATTGACAGATTATATAAGCAGAGGGGGGAATAAACATGGTTCGCATTGTAAAAACAGAATTTTATAAATTGAAAAGGTATCATATCCTTTGGGCGGGCGTTGCACTCATGCTCCTATCCGTCCTGCTGACCTTGTTTACCTCTATGGCGAATGATGGTTCCGTTTGGGATTTTGCCTATCTTACAGAACAGGTCATCAAAAATAATATGTCAATGATTTTTCCGATGTGCATCAGCTTAATTTCCGGGTATATGATTTCCCGTGAGCAGACGGATGATACATTGAAAAATATTTTGACTGTGCCAATCTCTTTTAAGAAGCTCCTAACTGGAAAATTGATTGTGTGCGGTGTGCTGTCTATTATCTTCGGCTTAATATGCAGCCTGTTTACAATCATAGCAGAACGGATTGTAGGATTTCCCGGCTTTGAGATTTCTTTAGCCCTAAAAGCAACTTTGCAGATTACCGCTGTTAATTTCTTTTTATATCTTGCAGTTTTGCCGATTATTGTACTTACTTGTCGGAGAGCAGGCAGTTTTTTAGTCGGCGTAATTATTGCCTTTGTTTATGGATATGGCGGAATGTTTGCTGCAGGCAATATGACATTGGCAAATCTTTATCCCATTACCGCAGGTCTTGGAATGGTAGGCTACCGCAGCTATGATGCCGCAGTCAACTGGAACATCGGAACCTGTTCTTGCAGTCTTGGACTTGTCGTTGTTGTTTCTGCCATATTGATTTCGTGTATGAAAGGGCAAGAAGTAGTTCAAACGAAGAAAAAGGTCAAGAAGATTGCGCCGAAGAAAGGCTGGTGATGATTGTATGAAGAAAAGTGCTTTAGTATTAACATTCGTTCTTTTAGGATGTTTTATGCTTTCTGGTTGTTCAAAAGATAAAATTCTCGATCACTATAATAATATCGTTCAATCAGCCGGAGCCATAGAACTTACAGGAAAGTTATCTTTGGAAGGAACAAAAGAAAAAGGCATTGATGATTATACAGGAACTTATACGGCCGATTATGAAAATTATTCGGGTACAGAATATTTGTTTGGCGGAACTTCCATAAAGCGAGAAGCTGGTAAGGAGTTGGCTATAGACTGTACTCTGGAAATTTCGGAGGGTACTGCAAAATTATTTTGGATTTCTGGTTCTGATGAAGCGGTTACTTTGATTGAAACAACCGGAACTTATAGCGATACAATTACGCTTCCCGATGGTGGAAATTATATCGGCATTGAATGTGAGAATTTTACCGGAAACATTGAATTGAATATTGAATAATACTCTGCCGCACGACGGCAAAAGAAAAAAAGCCGTCGTACAGCAGACACATTTTCACGCGCCTATGAAGCGGCGGCTTTGATTTTCAGAGCCGCCGTTTCTTTGCGTCTACACAAACCAATGACGACTTGCAGGGACACGGTAGCCGATTGGAGGTTATTTTGCCGTGTCCTTTTCTCTTTTTCGCAGTATCCATGATCTGCACCAGCTAAAAAAAGCGTAGCCCCTCCATCGGAGCAGTCCGGCTTTGAATGTGAAATTAAACAGTACATAACCGATAATATATTTTCGTGCGCTTGTGCGGCCTTGTGTCGCGCAGGCGCATTTTGCTTTCCAGACTTCGAGACAAAGTGTCCCGAGGTGCGGTGCCGTTCTCCGCCGTTACTCCATTTCGTTTCCGACCAACCCCGAACAAACTGAAATGGAGGATTTTACGATGACTACTATCAATCTGAAAGATTTTTATTATTGGTACACGCAGGATCAGCTTATCGAAGTTTCTGATGAGGTGGCCGAGGTATTCAAGGCCGATGCCCGCTATGAGATGGCCTATCAGCGGCGGCTCTCCCGGCACAAGGCGCAGTATTCTCTGGACTGCGATGACGGAATTGAGTATTCCGCCTGCCTGCATGAGCCGACCCCGCAGGAGCTCCTTGAACGGATGGAAACCTTTCTTCGTCTGTGGAACGCTCTCAATTCTCTGCCGGAGATCCAGGGCCGTAGAATTGACGCACATATCATTCTTGGCAAGTCGATTAAGGAAATTGCCGAGGCCGAGGGCGTACATGAGGAGTCTATTCGCCAGTCGATCAAGCGTGGCCTTGAACGCATGAAAAAAACTTTTTGATTTTTTCTTCTTAACCCACTTGGAATTGATGAAAAAATGTCTCGGTTTATGAGAGGAGGTTTTCTTCCTAACGCAAGGGAATAACGGCAACCCTGAGTAAGTACGGGGAGCCAGACGGTGGGTGCGCGGTGACATCTCCCAAAAGAGATTGAGCGAACAACACCAACACTGTAAATGGGCCAGGCCATCCCAAGGCCATGATCCGGCGCTGAACAGGTTGGCTGCCTGTTCCTCCGGGCTTGTCGCTTTACTTGCGTTGAGAGCGCTGCACAGAAAATAACGATTGTCTTTGGACAGGCCAAGTAAATATGTGCGGCGCTCTCTAATATTCAAAAACTATAATAAACCTCGAGACAAAGTGTCCCAAGGTGGAGTAAGGCAACAGGCCAGCATCCCGGTGGTGCTGGCCTGTTGCGTTTCCCTACCAAACAGCGGGAGGCGTTCTATCAATCTGCGAAGGAGGTTTACCGTGAAATTAACTACACAGGAACTTGAACAAATGAGAAGCGTTGACATTGGCGCGGTGGCTGCCGAGTCCCTGCCTGATGTGAGCGGTATGACCTTTGACAATGCGCTTTCCCGAAAGGAGCGCATCACTCGATTTTTGCAGACTGTCAAAAATCCATACTGCTTTTGCATCGGTGGCGTTGGCGTGAAAATTGAATTTGCTGAAAGCGGGCCATCTCTCCAAGATAAGCTGACGGATTTCCTGCTGCGGCAAAGAAGCGGGCTGTAACTTTGGTTACAGCTCGTTTTGCTACTTCGAGACAAAGTGTCCCGAGGCGGAGGCATCCTTGTTGTCCTCCCCGGACAGAGTTATAATATAAGTGTAATGTGATAGGGAAGGAGGAACAATGGCACGAGCAAAAAACAGAGGGTATCAGCAGAGTTTCTCTCCCTCTTACACAATCCACCGCTGGCGGCTGGGCATCTATATCCGGCTTTCAAAGGAAGATTTGAAAAAAGGAAAAGACGATAGCAACAGCGTAAAGAACCAGCGTGACCTACTGAACGATTTTTACCGGCGCAACATTGACGAGTTTGAAAGCATCACGGAATATGTGGATGATGGTCATACTGGAACGGACGCCAACCGTGAAGATTTTCAACGGCTCTTGGCGGATGTCATGAGTGGTAAAATCAACTGCGTTATAGTAAAAGACCTGTCGCGCTTCGCACGAAATTATAGCGATGCCGGAAGTTTGATCGATAATCTGTTTGTTCAAATGGGTGTTCGCTTTATCAGCCTTGCTGAGAATGTGGACAGCTACAAGAACCCCGACAGCGTTTCAAATATCATCGTTCCCATTACAAACGTGATGAACGATAATTACTGCTATCAGACTTCCAAAAAGATCCGGCAGGTATTTGATTACAAGCGGCGCAACGGCCAGTATATCGGAGCATTTGCTCCTTACGGCTATGTAAAGCACCCAAAGGACAAGCACAGACTGATTGTTGATCCCGATGCTGCTGAAAATGTCAAACTCATTTTCACAATGCTTATTCAAGGGTCATCAAAACGTGCTATCGCGTTGTACCTGAACGAACACGGCGTACCGAGCCCCTCGGCTTACAAGGTACAAAAGGGCTTGCCTGTTTCGACAAGAGGGTATGACGATCCTATGTGGGGAGCCCGCATGATCCACTCCATTCTTACCAATCCGACCTACACCGGGGACTTAGCCCAAGGCCGGAGCCGGGTAAAAAGCTACAAGGTACACCAGATTGAAGCTGTTCCCCGCGAGGAATGGGTGGAAGTGGCTGGAACGCATGAGGCCATTATCGACTATGAAACTTTCGATAAGGTACAGGCTCTCTTACAGCGTGATACCCGTACTTCCCCGAAAGGCCGTGAGGTACATTTATTCAGCGGCTTTCTGAAATGTGCCGATTGCGGGCGAGCTATTACTCGATGCGTTGGCAAGAACAACAATGTATATTATTCTTGCTCAACCTACAAGAACCGTTCCCGGACGGCCTGCACCATGCACTCAATCAAGCATGAACGGCTGGAGGCTGCTGTTTTGTTCGCCGTACAGCATCAGGTACATTTAGCTGTTTCCTACTCGGAAATCGTCACGCAGATCAATTCCGCTCCAATCAAAAAAAGCCAGTCTTACCGACTGGACGATCTGATAGCTGCAAAAGAGCGGGAACTGACAAAGATGACACGCTACAAGCAATCTCTTTATCAGGACTGGAAAGACGGTGAAATCACCCAGCAGGAATACCGGGATATGAAGGCAGACTATGAACGGCAGACTTCTGATATTTCCGCAGTGCTTACCCGGCTGAACGCTGAACGCGCAGAACTGGCAAACGGTGTAGACAACGAGCATCCCGCACTGGTAGCCTTTATGAAGTATCAGAACATTGAAGCCCTCAACCGTGAAATCTTGGTTGAACTTGTGGACTATATCAAGGTCTATGAAAACGGCAATATCAGCGTGAAATTCAAATTTGCTGACGAACTCCGCAAGATTGCCGAGTACATTGAAATCAACACTACGGAAGATACCGCAGTAGCGGGCTAACCCCCGCTACAAACCCCTTTGACAGTGTGTTTTCCTAATAGGCGCTAATCATATTCTGATACAATCTTTCCCCATTGATATTTTTCACCTTGAAGTAATCCCATTTCTGTTAAAATTTTATCATGTATCTTTTTTCTGTCTCTCTCGTTTGATTCAGAAAATTTTTCATCACAACAAATTAAAGACACCATATAAATTATTCCATCTCGAAAGAATAAACTCATAATAAATTGCCTGCCATAAATCGTTTGATGCTCGTCTAAATAAATTATTCTAACTCCATCTTGTCCATTATAAAATTTTGTTGTTTTAAATTTATCAAATGAATAATTGGGCCCGATAACTAATCCTTCTCGCGTACTTACTTCACCATTCGTAACATCTATCATATCTAAAATTCCTACTTTCTTAATGTAATATTATCAACCTTAACTAAAATGCCTTTTTGTATATAATCATTTGCATTTGGTACAAAATATTGTGGCAACCCTCCTTTTCCAAATTGCGGATTTGCATTAGTTATTCCATATGCACTCGCTATTTCCTCATTAAAGACATATCCTTGCATCTCCCCCCCTATACCCATGTATAGGATGCTTTTCAACCTGCAATCCTTCAAAAACATTAGTTGCATCTCCTCCAGATTGCTCAATGGCATCCAATGTTGTAAAATACTCTGTTCCATTTGGTTCTCCTCTGTACAGTATTGTCCCTTTTTTAACAACAGTATCTACATAATCATCAACTCCTATGTATTTTCCAGTTCCTTGCCAACTTCGTGCCAACTGAGATGGCGTTGCATTTTCCCATACTACTTTGTCTGAGCCATAAGTTTCCCTAAAATATCTACACCATTCTTCTCCTGAATAAGAAGATGTACTTCCACCCTCTACAGCCGAACCCACATCCGCATCATTTAATACTGCGCCACCGTCAGTTCCCACATCTCCAAGCTTCGGTTTCGCCAGTTTCTTCGCTCCTGCTTCAATTCCATTCAGTCCTTTCGCAGTTGCCATACTTGCTGCCATACCTGCTATCATTCCTGCGGTCTGGTTTCCGGTTAAATCCGTCGTATACTTCTGGGCTCCTGCACCTGCTGCTGTTGCAATTCCTTCTTTTGCAACGATTGTTGCTCCACTTCGAAATGTCAGGTTTCCTGCTGAGGCCGCCTGACCGATCGGAATCATTGCGGATGCTGCAAATGCAAAGACACTTTCTGTCAGATAATATGCTTCCTCATTTCCTTGGAATACCACATATTTTAAGTCATTTACTGCGGTACTGTCAATATCTCCGATGCTTCCATAATAAATATCCTGGGCACCTTCCGCAGAATCTGCGACTCCATAAATAGTCATTCCGGTTCCCATAGCTACTCCAACCGCTGCAACAATGGGCGACGCTGCACCTGCAGTTGCAATAATACATGCCACCCCAACACCAACCAATACGACTCCGGCAACGGTCTTCCACACTCCCTGCGTCTCACGTTCTTCCGCTGCATCCTTTTGGTTCTGTTCCGCTTCACAGATTGCATCATATACATCTTTATTGTCTTCATGCTGCTGATAAAACAATTCACTGATATTGGCAAGTGCATACACGTCCTTATCTGTATAAAAGCTGTTGCTTTCATAATTTGCAATTGTTCCCTGGTTCAACCCTACTTTTGCAATACAGCTGTTCAGGCTCGAAATTAATAAGTCTACAGAATTCTCCAGCGCTGTTACGGTACTACTTTCCTGATTTTGGATTGTTGTAATAAAATTCAATAGCTCCTGATCCAACTGCTCATGTAAACCAATTATTTTATAACTTGTTTTTCCTCATCAAGCTTTACTATATTTGAATTTAACCATCCCTCATATGCATATTTGTCAACTCGATCCAACTTCAGCTTTTCCCCTATCTTACAGTCATTTGTACTAACCAAATATTCTCCGTTTTTTTCCTTTATAATTGAAACCCTCTCTTCATTCACCTTTCCATAAGTTGCAATTTTGTAAATTTCATCTACATCTGATATATTCACTAATTTACTGTATACTCCTGTATTATATTTATCTTTAAATGTACAATCAGTTTTCTTTAGATCTGATGTTATAATAATATAATTACCATCAGCATCTCTTGAAAATTTATATTCATTTCCTTTATAATAAGCATATTTTCCATTTTTTATCATTTTTTCACCTCTCTGAAATGTTCGCCATCAAAAATAGCTACGATAGAATCTTCTGAATCAATTACCCTATGCAATTCAGCACCTTCTATTGGTTCCAGGTTACCATCAACTGTCCATTCTGGAATAACTTTGGAATAACTTCTCCATTCCTTGCACCTGTAAATCCATTACGTGTACATGGGGCAGGGTCTGTATTTCCCCCACCAAATTCTGTTCCATACGGTATTCCAATCCTATCCACATCATCCGTCATAAATTTAATATAACCATATGCATTTCCACCTTCTGGATATGGTCTAATATCACTATTTATTGTATAGTCTAATCTTGATGATTCTACAACATTATCATAACCATGAATATGTGAAACATCATCATATCTTGCTATATAGCCTCTGATAGTACTATATCCGTCATCTCCTATGTATTTTCCTATATCCTCAAAGGGAATAGTTTTTTGAATCACTGTATTACTATCAATCTTAGGCACTGCTTCTCTTATATTTTTTAATTTTCCAATTTGTTCTGCTGACAATTCATTTACATCTGCTAAACGAAGTGTATTAAACTCATCTAATGTCAAACTTTCATTAGCTAACACAGATTTTAAATTATTTCTTGCAAACGCTGAACCTCCGCCGTCTCCAACATCTCCAAGCTTCGGTTTCGCCAGTTTCTTCGCTCCTGCTTCAATTCCATTCAGTCCTTTCGCAGTTGCCATACTTGCTGCCATACCTGCTATCATTCCTGCGGTCTGGTTTCCGGTTAAATCCGTCGTATACTTCTGGGCTCCTGCACCTGCTGCTGTTGCAATTCCTTCTTTTGCAACGATTGTTGCTCCACTTCGAAATGTCAGGTTTCCTGCTGAGGCCGCCTGACCGATCGGAATCATTGCGGATGCTGCAAATGCAAAGACACTTTCTGTCAGATAATATGCTTCCTCATTTCCTTGGAATACCACATATTTTAAGTCATTTACTGCGGTACTGTCAATATCTCCGATGCTTCCATAATAAATATCCTGGGCACCTTCCGCAGAATCTGCGACTCCATAAATAGTCATTCCGGTTCCCATAGCTACTCCAACCGCTGCAACAATGGGCGACGCTGCACCTGCAGTTGCAATAATACATGCCACCCCAACACCAACCAATACGACTCCGGCAACGGTCTTCCACACTCCCTGCGTCTCACGTTCTTCCGCTGCATCCTTTTGGTTCTGTTCCGCTTCACAGATTGCATCATATACATCTTTATTGTCTTCATGCTGCTGATAAAACAATTCACTGATATTGGCAAGTGCATACACGTCCTTATCTGTATAAAAGCTGTTGCTTTCATAACTTGCAATTGCAGCTGTGTTCAATCCGATTTTTGCAATACAGGTATTCAGACTCGATAGTAACAATTCCACGGAATTCTCCAGTGCTGTCACGGTACTGCTCTCATGGCTCTGAACTTCTGTGATAAGATTTAATAATTCCTGATCCAACTGCTCATGTAGTTCTAATACACCATTCGTACTTGGTGTACCGACACCCGATATATCCGAAATGCCAGAAACTGCTCCCTGTATTTTTCCGGTATAAGACTCCGTATCCGAATAATTGGTGCTTAGTTTTGTCCAGAATGCACGGATTGCCTCCTCGCTAAGTTTAAAATTTGTAGAATTGTCAATATCATAATACCCGGCTTTGTATAATGTCATGTTGTCAAGCAGGTTCTGCGCTGTGATTCTTATACTTGAAAGCATTGTGATATGTACATCTGTCAGATAACTTTTTACTGCATCTCCTGTTTCTCCGGTAAACACTGCATTTTTTATAAAAAAATTAATGCAGTTCTCACAAGTATCAATTTTATTCATCAGATTTTCTAAATTTGTCTTGTACTCCCAGAACAAATCATAGATATCTGTATAATTAATTTGAAACCCTTCCATTTTCCTCTCCTGTCATTCTTATGGTGTCAAACATGTGTCAAATATTCCGGTGCCCTGCTTAAAAAGCTCACTTTGATTCTTATCTTTTTGCACTTGTGAATCAACTAATAAATCAATTGCCATTAAGTCCATCTGCAAAGTAGTACTATATTGGCTTACCGCACTCTTTAACGTTTCATAATCTTCCTGGAGCTTTTTCATTGCATCCGACTGCCCTTTGATTTCCGTTGCGGAAGCCGGTAAGCTTACAGACCGCGAAGCTGTTCTTATCGCATTGGTATTCGAATATACACTTACGTAATCTAAAATCGTTCCCACTTGTCTATCTCCTTTCCTTTTTCATTCCCATCAACTAATTAAAGAAATTACGGATTCTTGTACATAAATCATCCCATGCATTGACCAGGCCAGATAAGATACCATATTTTTCATTCTTTCTCTCGTTTAATGCGTTTATTTCCCAGTTGATTGCATCCTCTGCATCATCGATATTCGAAACATATCCATCATAACTTGTGTAAAGATCCCCACTCTCACATAAATCATAGAAATACTGTGCCCTGCTGCCAGTCCATAAACTTTGATAAAGATCTGAACTTATCATATTCTTCTGATTTTTGTTGATATCATCAATGGCTTCTTTCGCATCATCTAACGTATTATATGCATCCCGCAATCTGTCAATTTTCGCATCAATCTCATTCATTTCCAATTGACATACTTCCTGCTGATGTTCATTACTTGCCTTCTGATTCTTTAAATTTTGATATTTGTTTCTGTCATACTTTTTAGCCATCTTAGTTCCCCATATTCTGCTTCAACTGTCTGACATCCGCACGCTCAATCTCCAACATCTCCATTGCCTTCTGGATATTGGCACACATCATTTTCTCATCATCATCTGAAAATCCCTCAAAAACTACCTTACTAACATCGGAATGCTGGAAATACATTAGTCTATCCCCCACCATTCCCTCTGGGTATGCACATGCTGCATAGTCAAAAAATTGCTCTTTTCCATTTATCTTGACTTTCAGAGCTCTTGCAACAATTACATACTTTTTAATACCTCCACTTACAACTACGATACTTCCCAATGGTAAAAAATTAACTTTCTCTGTCATCCCTCTTCACCTCATACTTTTTTATTAAATTTTATTGTATTATTTTTCCTATTTCCATTTCCAATGTTGTTTAGCTATCAGCACTTCAAACATCTCAACATTCTTGTATGATTTTGGAATTTTAATCATCCCTCCGGCATTAGAATGAATACAAATTATTTCCGCTTCATTATCTTTTTTCAGACTTAAATATTCCACTTGAACAAACTCGATTGACTTATTTCTTAATAATTTCTTTTCGATTATTTTGTTTTTTTCAACAACTATTTTATGTCTTGTTGAAGTTATAAATAATATAAACAAAATAACACTGTTAATCAAGAATATTAAAAATCCAGCAAATACACCATACCCTGTACATAGTAACCACAATATAGCAGAACACAAGAAGCCCACACCATATAAAATGATATACCCTTTTTTAGGTTCAAGAATCAATGGTGTATTACCATTATCTTTCATTGGAACTTTATGATTTTTCAAAACTTCTGTAACAAACACTTTATGTGTTCCTGTAGCAAATGCTAAGATACATTTATTATTCTGATATAGCTTCACATTCCCACTTTCATCAACAACGTGAGATGTGATGTCCTCATATCTTATGTTATACTCTTTACCATTCATTTTTCTCCAATAAATTCTATCTTTACCTACTTTCACATAGACACGTCCATATAAGAAACTCATTAAAAAAAACAGAACTATAAGCAGGATAAATAAAGCTATAACTAACACATTATAGTTTGATGTCATATTTAATGCAAAAATAAGAATACAAGTAAAACCAATCCCTACAATCATATAAATGTTTGAAAAAATTTTCCAATCAATAAATCGTTCACCCAATTCTGTTTGTTTAATACCAGCTGAAGGTTCTTGTATCTTACCGATAATACTTTTTACAACTATAACAATTATACTATACAATAATACTTTCAAGAAAATCTTTAATACAAATGACATAATACCTCCTGTTAGAGTAGAGGGTGTTTTACGCCCCTACATATTTTAAGAATATAACGGACATTTTCCTGTTACTTTTCCGTATAAAGTACCAAAATAATCTTCCATATATTCAACTAGCGTCTGTTCATCCTCGCTTGTATATATTGGACACATTCCTTTCAACAAATCCTTAACGATGCTTTTTGTTGTTTTAATCCCAAATATCATAAATGCATATTTTTTTACAGAATCCACAACTCCTGAGAATCCTGATTTGCTAGAGAAAAATCCTGATTTTAATTTTTCCAAACCATATTTTTTTAACAATGAATTCCTTTCCGATAGTAGTCTCTGTTGAGTTTTTCTCGTTAATGAAGATGCTTTCTTACCGGCTGCTTCAATTGCATCCATTTTAGTTTCATTCTTTTTCAATCCCTTAATGGTATCTTCATATAGATCTTTTGTCGATTTAGTAGTAGGCATTTTTGTCTTGCTAAATTTACCCTTGAGTGCCTTTACTCCTTTTCCAATACCATAAAATGCACCTGAAACAACTGCACCTATTACAGCATCTTCCGCTACTTTCTTACCATCTACCTTGCCCTCATCTATGCCTTGTGAAATTGCACTATTAGCCGCTGCTCCAACTCCACCAGCCGTAACGGTTAGTGCTGCTGCTACCGTTCCAAGTCCTGGAATAGCAGCTACTCCACCGACGACAGCTCCTTCCACCGCTGAGCCTGCTAGTGAACCCCATTGGAACTCTTCTTGTTCTCCTTTTGCGATTTTAATTCCTTGTGAAACAGCATTCACACCTGCACTGGTAGCATCATATGTTACTGCACTTCGACTACCATCAGGATATTGTCTCTCAATCGGTCTACCATGTTTATCATTAATAACAGTAACACCATTACCGGTTGAGTCTTCCGTGCGCACTAAGTTGCCTTTTGCATCATAATCATTCTTAACTTTTTGTATACCATTAATGCTCATTGATAGCAATCGCCCTGAAGCATCATACGTCATATTCAGTCTTCTCTTTAATGCATCTATTTTTTGTATAAGATTTCCTCTATTGTCATATGACATACGTTGGATTCTACCCAAGCGATCTGTATACTTAATACATTGATTCTTATCATTATATACGAACTTTTCTACTGTTCCATCAGCATATTTAATCTCCGTATTACGATATTGTCCATCATGAACAAATATCGTCTGAACACCATTTCGTTCTGTCTGAGTAACTGTATGATTTTCATCATCATACTCAAAAGACATACTCCCACCATCAGAAAACAACTGCCTAATAACTCGGAATTTCTTATCATATATGTTTTCGACAGTATGTATCTTTTGCGAGTTTACTATATCCTTAATACGTCCATTAGATGCATATTCATAAGATATATTTTTACCTAATGCGGAACATACTGTTTTAATACGCTTTTCATCACTATATGTAATTACGACATCTCTTCCGGTATGGTCAAAGACTCTTGCAAGCAAATTAGTCTTTTCATCATATTCATAATTCAAACAATCTCCATAATTGTTAACAACTTTTATTAAAAGTTTGTCTTCGTCATATGTAAGAGAAATGCCCAAATTATTTCTGTTTTCTATTCGTATTAATTTCTTATCCTTATCAAATATATATGTATTATCGTCAACATCCTTTAAATAAAAATGTTGTTTATCGCTAGTCAAGAAATCAGTCGCTGTATTCTTTCCATAATAAACTCCATTTTCAACAGCAAACACTTTATGCTGACCATCTTCCATTATAATATCTACTTCGCCATCATCATTTACATTCAAATATATTTCATAATTATGGCGAAAGCTTTTTCCAAGCACAGATATTCTCGAATCCTTAGAATTATAATAGCGATGAAATGACAATGGAATTTCTCCATCAATTGCTAAATCTTCAAAATCATAGATGAAGTTTCCTGTTGATAAATTTACAGGATCAATGCTAGTTTCTACCGCATCAGGATCTGTTCCCAACAAACTATCTTCTATTGCCTTTTCTCTCGATAACTTTGCTTCCTGAATTTTTTCTAAAGATGCCGCCAACGCAGCATTCATTTTTTGCATATCCATATTCCCTCCGTTTGGGTCTATGGTATTTGCCAAATCATTGATAAAATTGATTACACTCTCTGAAAAATTTACGTTCTGTTGCAATCCACCTTGATAACGAGTATCAATATTCTTTACATTTGTAAAAATCTCTTCTATTCTCTGAGAAGTCGTATTATTTTTATCAATAATTTTTTTATGATATGCATCCAAATTGTCAATGTACTTTGAGATACTCAATGCACCAAACCAGTATTGGATTTGCAGCCCAGCATCCCCAATTCTGTCACCGATTTTTCTCCATAATGTTGTTTCTGTTGCATCTTTAACATATTCTAATAATTTTTTCTTAGCACTATTTGAAAAATCTCTTATCATTAATTTCACCGCCTTTTCACAAAACTTTCAACCTCGCCATTTTTGGCATTTAAATTCTTGGAATTTTGTATGCATCCGCCCAAGACATAAAAGAAGATAAATTTTTCATATTACTATCAATCACAATAACTTTGCGATTACCTTCGTAAACTTTTATTGTCAAATTTGAACACACCTTTATTTTTATATTCTCAAAGTTATAGTGCGTAGCCTTTCCACGCCAATTAATATGTGTAATATTCTTTCCTTCTATAATCAAACGCCAATTTGCCATATTCATAGAAAAATAAATTGCAATTATAAAAACTAAAGTAAATATCAAAGTAGGTATTAAATTTCCTGTTTCCGCACCTTTTTTTGAACAAATTAGTACAAAAAGCAACCATATTGCACCAATGATACATGTACACACAGCAATTACAATTTTTATCACCTTTACATTTTCTACGATAAAGTTATCATTTTTTGTAAAATTGTTCTTATATGTTGCACTGTTAAATTTCATAAAAATACGAACCATAAAGAACAAAAAACTCACACTTATTATTCCTATTATTACATCAATCACGCTAATCCCTCCTAATAAACAGAACAAGAAATTTTCTTATCTATTTCTTCAACTATATCTTCATTTACTTCATCTCTATAAATTTCATTTTTTATTTCATCTATGATAGTCTTTCCTGTCTCTATTATGCCATACTTGATTGTTCCTAATGTTTTTTGTAATTTTATTTTCTCCAACCTATTCCAGTATTTTGCACGGGAACTGGACGATCTTGCATTATTATATTGAGCTTTAACAACGGCTTTTGCCTTATCTCTTCCAAACAGATAGTCCATTGTACCGGTCTTCGCTTCCGGATGAATAACATTTGATATTTCATTTGTTATCCCGCCAACAACCAAGGTTGTTGTTGCAGACCACAGCCCATTACTTATAGCATGTGTATAATCCAAATCTTCTTTTTTTTGAAGGACTTTCTGATCTAATAAGTCTCCTCCAAATTCCACTACACCAGAAGTACCTGCAACCACTAATAACCCCGCACCCGTGCCAGCAACGGCACCAGTAACTGCACCTTTTCCTGCCTCTAATACTACTTTCCCAGGATTAACATCCAAAAGACTGTCTAAAACACTTTTACCTGATTGGACACCATCAATTGTCTGCGAAACCACTTCCCCCAAAGCACCTGCGGCTAAACCAATTACAGCACCGATTACAACTGTAGGTAAATTTCCATCCCTATCTACGAAATCCACCGGATTATTCCAACAATATCCATAGTGATTTAAAGTATATGGTAAGATCACAAAACCTCTTACTTTATCCTCACTGACAAATCGTCCTACACTTGCATCATAACGTCTTGCCTGCGCATAGTAGAGGTCACCTACTTCATCAGTCTGGTAGCCAGTAAAGCCAAAGGTCTGGCTTGTGTTGTTGTAGCTGGTTGAGAGGTTTTCACCAAATTCATCAAATGCAAAACACTCCTGACTTGTTCCGTATATATCTACTAAGTGCATTGGACTACCAAAATCATCCTGTAAGTAGAATTTTTCTACTCCATTTGATTCCATTCCTACTACATTTCCATCCCAATAGTATGTCTGGGATGCACCACCTTCTGACTTTTGAAGAAGGTTATAGTACTGACGTGTCATGTCGATGGTGTAACGGATTTTCTTTTCCGGGTATTCTGGAATGAGACTAGATATCTTTTGTCCCACTCTGTGGCCTAGTCCGTTGTATGTGTAAGTTGCTTTCTTTCTCTGACCATCTACGAGATCAAATGATGCTGTCATCTGGTTCGTTGCATCAAAGGTAAACTCTTTTAATATGTCTGCGCCTGTACTTACTTTCAAAAGATTCCCTCGATTATCATAGGTATAATCTTTTGTCATAGTTCCATCCACTTCAGATAGAAGCTGATTGTTTACATTATATGTATAACTTGTCACAGACTCCATTCTACTTGCATAATTCGCTTTACTTACTCTGTTTCCAAACGCATCATAACTGTATTTACGAAGCAAAGTGTCATTTTGATGCACTTCGGTAAGTCTGTTCAATTCATCATATACATAAGCAAAGTGCCCATTATCCACTTCTGCTCCAACACGATTCTTTATAGCACTTACCTTATTTCCATAGATATCAAAACTATATTTGTAGCTTTCTGCAAATTCGTTTCCTATATGGGAAATTTCATCAACTCTTCCCATTGCATTATAATGATAGTTCGTTTCAATACCATTTGGTAAAATCTTCTTTGTCAAACGTCCTATTTCATCATAAGCATACTGAATTGTTTCTCTTTCTGTATGGAGAGATACTAATTGCATTTCTGTGTTGTAAGAATACTCTGCGCGTTTTCCATTTGGATAGATGACTGCTTTCTTTTCACCCATCAGCCCCCATTCATAGCCTACGGTATCTCCATTCGGTTCTGTAACAGACAAAGCTCTACCTATTGCATCAAGAGTGATTTTTGTAATCCCATTCCAGTCTTTTACTTCATTCAGCCTGCGGAGCGCATCATAAGACATTTCAACAGTCTTCCCATCTGCGTATACGATTTCTTCTATCTTTCCGTGGCTTCCATAAGTAAAGTTTATCGTATAACCATCACGATCAGTCTTAGATGTCATATTTCCATTTTTGTCATACTCGTAACTTTCTACATAACCCAATGGATCAGTTACACTCTTGATTTGACCCATTACATCCCATACAAAGTCTGTATTCTGACTCTCTTCCCCGTTTGCACCGGTACAAAGAGTCTTTACAAGACGATTCATCGCGTCATACTCATAAAAAGTCTCGTTGCCCAAGGCATCCGTTACCTTCATCAGGTTTCCATTTGGCGAATAATCATACGTGGTTTTGTTGCCTTTTTCATCTATAATAGAAGTAAGATTTCCTACTGCATCATAAGTAAATTTCCTTACTCCTTCTACCTGATTTACTATTTCTACAAGTCTATCCAAAGCATCATATTTAAATGATATTTTATCCTCCATGCCATTTGCGGTAGTGTCAAAAACTACCCATTTTATTGTTCTAAAATTCTTTTAAAACCTTGAT
>OLSJ01000971.1_pt1 | contig 19850 bp, 16 predicted proteins | sample 1672151 | NCBI WGS metagenome assembly OLSJ01 (sample SAMEA3136653, study PRJEB25190) | human gut metagenome | biome: human gut; feature: human-associated habitat; material: faeces | place: Austria | collected 2013 | reverse complement strand
AAAGGGGTCTGGGGAGAAACTTTCCTCAGAAAGTTTCTCCCCAGTAAGATTGCACCTATGACTGCGGTGATTTGGTTATATCAGTTCTGCTAAAATGGTGTTGGACACGAGGAAACCCTTGGGCGTGAATGCGATGCGTTCGCCGACTTTTTGCAGAAAGCCCAGCTTGCAGTAACATTCTGCCGCCGCTTGCTTTTCTGCCAGCCACGAAGCCGGAACACCCTCTGTCAACCGCATGCCCAGCAGCAGCTTTTCCTCTGGTGTGCAGGGCGTTTCGTCTTCGGTTTCGACTGGCTGCACCGGCTGCTCCAGAAAATCCGACACGGCAGACGGCACAAAAAACCGCTTGCCGTTCCAGCAGGAATGTGCAGACGGTCCGATGCCCAGATAGGGTTCGCAGTGCCAGTACTTGCAGTTGTGCCGGCTCTCGAAACCGGCTTTGGCAAAGTTGGAGATCTCGTATTGCAAAAAGCCAGCTGTCCCCAGCTGCTCCACCGCCTGCAAGTAGAGGTCTGCCGCGGTGTCATCGTCGGGACAGCATTCCGCCACGTGCTGCACGGCAAAAGGCGTTCCCTGCTCTACCTTTAATAAGTAGGCAGACACGTGTGTAATGGGCAGCTGCACCAGCCGGGAAATGGTCTGCTCCAGTTCGTCCGCCGTCTGCTCCGGCAGTGCCAGCATCAGGTCACAGGACAGGTTCCGGAAGCCCGCTTCTGCGGCAGCGTATACCGTTTCCACAGCCTCCTGTGCCGTGTGCAGCCGTCCCAGCCGTTTCAGCTGGGCATCGGACAGGGACTGCACCCCCAGAGAAAGCCGGTTGATGCCTGCGTGGCGAAGTTCCCGCAGCTGCTCCGGTGTCACAGTGGCAGGATTTGCCTCCAGTGTGATCTCCGCATCTGCGGACAGAGCAAACTGTTCCGCCGCCGTTTCCAGAATTTGTGCGATCTGTGCAGGCAGCAGCAGCGAGGGCGTTCCGCCGCCGAAATAGACCGTGTCCACGCATTCCGGCTGAGCAGCGTTTCCGTAATGCCGCAAGTTCCGGCAGACTGCCGCAGTGTAGGCGGTCAGCAGTTCCGGCTGTGCCGGCACGGAATAGAAGTTGCAGTAGGGACACTTCCGGCGGCAGAACGGCACGTGCAGATAAAGTCCGGCACCCATTAGCTTAACACATCGTTCCGGATCGGCTTCACCAGCGGACCAAAAAATGCATCAAAGAGCCGGCACAGCACGAACGCTGCCGCAACAGCCCCCACCATGTAGACGTAGTCCCAGTTGGAATTGCCCTTGAAGTAGACCAGCAGGACGACCACGAGAGCAGCGATATAGACCACTGCACTGAAGATCATCGATGCAACGCCGTTGACGCAGTGCTGTCCGCATTCCATGCAGACTTTTCCTTTGGTACGCAGTCCGCCGGCGAACGCCTTTTTCCACGGGTTAAACGATTTTGCTCCGCAATAGGGGCAGGTATAGATCGATTTCATAAATCAGATTCCTTTCAAAAAGTTTCCGGCGAGGCTGAAGCTGCCGGATAAATTTATTGGATAAATTTATTATAGTGTGTTCCGGACAAAATGTCAAGGCGACAAAAAACCGACTTTCACAAAGAAAGTCGGTTTTTCGTTCAGCAAGGAAAACAGCATTTACTTCGCGAGGACTTCTTCCCAAGAAGTGTCATATCCTGCTCCGTGGAGAGCCACGTAGTAGAGCATGTAGTAGATGTCCGTGGAATCAACGAACCCGCTGCCGTCTACATCTGCCGCGGCAATTTGTTCACGCGTCAGACCGCCGGAGTTGCCCACGGCGATGTTCGCCACGTAGTAGAGGGCGTAGTAAATGTCGGTGGAGTCGATATTGTCGCTGCCGTCGAGGTCGCCGCAAGTATAAGTTGCATTTACATCTGCAAATCGAATATTATGTTCCCTTGCGTAAGTTTCGGCGAAAGAGCCGGTACAGCCACGAATGATCAGATTATTGCAGTTATCAAAAGTACCATTTCCAATGCTTGTCACACTTTCCGGAATGGTGATTGTCTTTAAGCCGGTACAGCCGTCAAAAGCATGATCTCCAATACTCGTTACGCTGTCTGGAATGGTGATTTCCGTCAGACCAGTACAGCCGGAAAAAGCATTTTCTCCAACAGTTGTCACACTTTCCGGAATAGTAATTGTCTTTAAGCCAGTGCAGCCGCGAAAGGCATAATCGCTAATACTCGTTATGCTGTCCGGAATGGTAATTTTCGTCAAGTTGGTGCAACTATCAAAAGCATAATTGCCGATGCTTGTTACACTTTCTGGAATGGCGATTTCCGTCAAGCCGGTACATCTGTAAAAAGCACTATCTCCAATGCTTGTTACACTTTCCGGAATGGTAATTGCCGTCAGACCAATACAGCTATCAAAAGCTCCTCCTGCAATACTTGTCACGCTGTCTGGTATGGTAACACTCCCAGTACAAGTTGTTCCATCAATCAAAGTTCCATTGACGATCACAAGTGGATTTTCCTCTTGCTTGGCTATAAGCCATGGTGTATTCGTAAAAACAAATCCTTCAATATTCGTCACACCGTCTGGAATGGTAACTTCCGTCAAGCTGGTACAGCCGTAAAAGGCACTGTCACCAATACTCGTCACACTGTCCGGAATCGTGATTTCCGTCAAGCTGGAACAGCCTCGAAAAGTACTGCTCCAAATATTCGTCACACTGTCTGGTATGGTGATATCCGTCAAACTGGTACAGCCGTAAAAAGTACTGCCTCCAATACTCGTTACACTATCTGGAACAACAATTTTTTTCAAATTGGTACAGCCGCAAAAAGCACACTCTCCAATATACGTTACACTGTCCGGAATAGTCATTTCTATTAGACTGGTACATTTGTAAAAAGCCCCGCTGTAAATACGCGTCACACTGTTTGGAATGACGACTTCCGTCAAGCTGGCACAACCGTAAAAAGCGTTATTTTCAATGCTTTTTACGCTGTCTGGTATGGCGATTTCCTTTAAGCTGATACAGCCGGAAAAGGTCTGAAATCCAACACTTGTTACGCCGTCCGGTATTGTGATTCCTGTCAAGCTGGTACAGCCGTAAAAAGCATAATCTCCAATATTTATCACGCTGTCTGGTATCTTGACCTCTGTCAAACTGGTGCAGTCGCGAAAAGCATTATTTCCAATACTCGTCACAGGTTTTCCATCAATCTCAGCCGGAATTTCAACGGAAGTAACGCCCATATTGCACCCCGTAATTTCAATTTCACCTGCATTGGTTACACCATAGGACAAATTTCCATAAGTACCTTCTTCCGCACTCGCTGTCAGCATCGTTCCCGCAGATTCCAGCACACCCTGCAAGTCTGTCACGCCAACGCTTCCCACGCAAAGCACCCCCGCAGTCACCGCGGCAAGCACTTTTTTCCACAACTTCATCTTCATTCCTCCGTTTCTTTTTCGTTGCAAAATACTTGCAATCACAATATACCATATTTTTCGAAAAAAGTCAACTCTTTCACAAAAAAGCGGGACAGAGAAGCTTCCCTGTCCCGCCTGTATCTGTTCCTTCGAATGATTTAATAAATGGTTTTCTTTGCGGTTTCTACCACAATATCCGCACAGAGTTCCAGCCCCAGTGCTCCGCTGTTCAGGCAGAGGTGGTAGTTGTCCTTGTCGTACCAGTTTCCGCCGGTGTTGATGCTGTAGAATGTTTCACGACGCTTGTCGATCTTCCGCAGCATTGCCTCTACCCGCCGTTCGTCCACGTGATACTCCTGCACGGCACGTTCCGAACGGGACTTGGTGTCCGCGTAGATGAACACGTTGAACAGGTTTTCCAGATCCCGCAGGATATAGCTTGCACAGCGTCCCACGATCACACAGTCGCCTTTTTCCGCCAGTTCCCGAATGATGTTGGTTTCGATGATGTAGACCTTATCGGACAGCGGCAGGTTTTCCTCAATGGTGCGTGTAGGGCTGGAGGTCAGCATCAGAGTGTACAGAAAACTCTTGGGGGCAGCTTCCTCTGCGGTTTCCAGATAATCCATGGAAACATTGCAGCGTTCAGATGCCATTTGTAAAATTTCTCGATTATAACACGGAATGCCCAGCCGTTCTGCGATCATTTCGCCGATCTCACGGCCGCCGCTTGCATATTCTCTTTCAATGGTAATGATTCGATGACTCATAGTAAAATGCCTCCTCTTGTTTGAAAAGCGGGCGTACCCGTTTTCCAGTGCTTTCTCTTATTATAGCATACTTTGCAGTTTTTTGCACGTTTCACACGGGATTTTTTCTGGCTTTTATAAAAATTCTACATTTTGCACATCTATATGGGGAATGATTTATGCATTATGACAATATCCGTTTACTTGGTAGCATTCTGAATGGCTTCGATGATTTCCGGATAATACCATGTGCAGTCCTTGCGGTTCAGCAGACCGAAACCATTCTTCGTTTCGTTGTTGTCCCAGATAAAGCACTTGATGCCGTGCTTCTTGGCTGTGCTGAGATAATAGCTGAACCATGCTACTCTTGCGGAGGTGTTTTCGTTCTTGTTCACGCAGCCGGTTTCGTCAATGATGACCGGAATGCCCTTGCTGACAAAGGTGTCGTCCAGATACTGGAACATGGTGTCCAGTTCCTGCTTGTCGGCATTGCTGCCCCAGTCGGCACGGGTGTCGTCCGGACCGCAGAAATTCCACGGGGCGTAGATGTGCAGGGATACGATCACATGGTCGTCTTTCGGAACCACCAGACCGCCGACAGCGTTCTTCTCCACGGACTGGGCATAGGTGCTGACAACCAGCGTTCTGTCCTTGTTGGAGCCACCGGAAGAACGGACTGTGTCCACAAATGCCTGATACAGGGCGTTGATAACGTCATAGGATTCCTGTGTGCCGCCGGTCCATTCCTCTGCGGAACCGATCATACGCGGTTCGTTCATGCCCTCGAAGATCAGACGGTGGTCGTAGTTCTGGAATGTGGCACAGATCTGCTTCCAGATGTTTGTCAGGGTGGACTTATCGCTTTCCAGTTTTTCACTGGAGGGTGTCAGCCATGTGTAGTCATCGTGGTGTACATTCACAATGACATACAGCCCGTCGTTATAGGCGTAGTCTACAACTTCCTTGACGCGGTTCATCCACGCCGCATCGATGGTGCCATCGGCGGACATGTGCTCGCTCCACGTTACCGGCACACGAATGGCATTGAAGCCGGCAGCCTTTACAGTGTCGATCATCTGCTGGGTGGTTTTCGGGTTGCCCCAGCCGGTTTCCGTATCGCTGGAGCTGGTGTTGTAGCTGTCCAGTGAGTTGCCCAGATTCCAGCCCACCTTGATGTTCTCCACGATCTGCTTGCTGGTCATAGCGTTGACCTGCTCCGCAGTAGGTGTTTCACCGGAAACTGCTGCCACTTCCCCGCCCTTGGAGGACTCGTCCGACTTCGGCTCGGTCTTGGTGGTCGTTCCGGTGCTGTTGCTGTAGCGGACGCTGATGTTGTTCAGGGTAATGCTGGGCTGGTCGCTCCACCAGTACCCCAGCATCACATCGCCGCTGGGGTCAATACTCTCCTTGACATCGTCCGGCACGATCCACGTCAGGGAAAGGCTGGAGGAATCTGTAAACACGCAGACGTTCTTGGTCTGATACCAGCCGGCATCGGTGGCACAGTCTGCGTTCTTGTCCACAGACACGCCGAACGCACCGGTGAACTTGCCCAGTGCACCAGTGCTGCTGATGTCAAAGGTGACTGTCTGAAGCGTATCCTCTGCCCCGATCAGGTCGGACAGAGCGATCTTCGCTGTCTTGGCTGCCTCATCGTTGAAACTCAAAGTTGCAGCCGGACTGGCGGAATTGGTACCGTCTACCGGCACTTCCTTGGTACGGGTGTAGGTGCACACAATGCTGGACAGCTTCACCTGCTGCACGTTGCTCCACCAGTGTCCGAACAGGACTTCGCCGCTGGGGTCGATCTCCGTCTGGATCTCTGCGGGAACATTCCATGTGAATTCCGCATAGGCACTGTTCTGGGACTGCTCAAAGTCTGCCGCCTGATACCAGCCGGCATCGGTGGCACTGGCACAGCCGTCCTTGACGGAAACACCGTAGCCGCCCTTGAAGTCGCCCAGACTGGACGAACCGTCGGCGGAGTACACAATAAAGGTAAAGGACTGTACCACGTCGCCCTCCTGAATAAAGTTGTCCAGCTTGGCTTTGTAATTGTTGGTGGTATCGCTGCCCTTGTCCAGCATGGCATTGATGTCGGTCAGTTCCGTGCCCAACGTGGTGGAAACCGTTTCTGTGGGGCTGACGTGAACTGTGGTAGTTTCCACAGTGGTGGTTTCTTCTGCGGCGGTGGTGGTTTCCTTTTCAGAGGATTCCTCGGCGGCAGAAGACTCCGGCTGGCTGCTGTCGCTGCTCTGCTTGCCGCAGCCGGTAAATGCCGAGCCAGCCAGCACACCGGCGAGAAGCAGTGCTGTCAATTTTTTCCATGATCTCATATGGTTGTTCCTTTCTAAAAAAACAACGGATGCCAAAAGGATTTCAGCATCCGCCGTTTGTCTTTCAGGCAACACTGCACATGCTTAGTACAGGATTGCCTTTCCATCAAAATGTGATCAGTCTACTGTGACGATCTCGCCCATCTGGTTGCGGCCTGCACCAATGGCATTGGATTCGTCCGTGTCGATGTGCATTGCAGTTGCATAGTTCGGGGAAACACGGCAAACCACGTCACCCAGAATTGCCTTTCTGCCGTCTGTTTCAACACGTACCCAAACGATGTCCTTATCCTTTACGCCAGCCTTTGCTGCGTCTTCCGGAGTGAAGTGAATGTGACGCTTTGCCACGATCACACCCTCAGAAATTTCCAGCTGACCTGCCGGTCCCACAATGGTACATGCACCGGAACCTGCAACATCACCGGATTCGCGAACCGGAGCAGCGATGCCGATCGAACGTGCGTCTGTTGCAGACAGTTCTACCTGATTGGCACTCCGGAACGGACCCAGAATGGAAACGTTCGGCAGTTCCTTCTTCGGTCCAACGATCGTTACGCGTTCTTCACTGGCAAACTGACCCGGCTGCGACAGCATCTTCTTGACAGTCAGTTCCTTTCCCTCACCGAACAGCACTGCGAATGCTTCCGCAGTCAGATGTACGTGTCTTGCAGATGTTTCAACAATAAACTTTTCAGACATGGTGTAATACCTCCCATAAATGCTCGCCGATGATGCACCGGCTTCTTACAATATTGTACTACTTTTTGCCGCTTTCGTCAAGGGTATAGTCCGATTTTCGTGAAAATCACACAGCCGCCCGGTTGTACATGCAATTTCCATATTTCTTGACATCTTTTTCAAAATGTGATACAATAGGACAAGAAAAAAAGAGAGGAATTTGCCCTATGTATTACGTCTGTTATGTACTGCTGTACTGCATCATTTTTGCTTTTGGTGCGGCGATCGGCAGCTTTCTGAACGTCTGTATCTACCGTCTGCCCAAAGAGGAATCTCTCTGGCGGAACAACTCCCACTGCATGACCTGCGGTACACCCATTCGCAAGCGGGATCTGATCCCGATCTTCAGCTGGTGCCGTCTGCGGGGAAAATGCCACAGCTGCGGGGCAAAAATCCCCTTTCGCTACACGCTGGTGGAGAGCCTGAATGCGATCTTATACGTGTTGATCTTTGCCTATTTCGGCATCTTTGAACAGCCGGTCTATGCGGCTCTGGTATGTCTGTTCTGTTCGGCTCTGATCGTGGTCTTTTTCATGGACTTGGACACCCAGCTGATCAGTCTGTATGTGATCGGATTCATCGGGCTGCTGGGCGTTGCGGTTACAGTTTACGATGTCTGCACCGGAAATGGCACGCTGCTCTCCCACCTGATCGGAGCCGCAGCGGCATCGGTTCCGCTGTTCCTGCTGGTAATTCTGTCCGGCGAACGTGCCATGGGACGGGGCGATGCGGAACTGATGCTGGCAGGCGGCTTGTTCCTCGGTGTCAAAGGTGTTGTGGTAGGGCTGTTTCTGGGACTGATCCTCGGCTGCATCTTCGGCATGATCCACAAGGCAAAAACCGGCAATTCCAAATTCGCCTTTGGGCCGTACCTCTCCGCCGGCATGGCAATGGCTCTGGTGGTCGGAGAACCCATTGCAAATCTGTACTTACAGCTCTGCGGTCTGAAATGACCGCCCGAACATAGAAAGGCTCATCTCCGGTACGCTCCGGAAATGAGCCTTTTCTTTTTGGATTATTTCGAGCGTTACGCCGCCGGAGAAACACCCTCCACATGAATGGTGTAGTCCGTCATGATCTTATTGCTCCAGAAGAACCACTGCCCCGTCTTGGCGTTGTAGTTGTTCTTGGCAGACAGCACCTCCGTGCCAACCTTTACGGTATAGCTGTCAGAGAGCGTGTAGCCCGCCTTGGGGGTAATGGTGAAATAGCACACGCCGCTGTCGTTGAACAGTGGATCGCTGAACGTGATGTTGCAGCCCGCCGCACTGGATTCGTCCAGACCTACGTTTTTGCCGTTTTCGCTGGCAGCAATGGGCGGTGCGGTGGTGGTTGTTGTTGTAGTTGTGGTGGTTTGAGGGGCGGTGGTTGTTGTGGTTGTAGTAACAACTTCAACAGATTTAGGAAGGCAAGCAGCGATACTGTTTTCTCGATATACAGTGTTTACCATTTGAGCAAGTGGTGTGTCAGGATTAGCCTTATAAACAACTCCGTTTTTAATCCAGAGTTCGTGAAGACCATTTACAACATCATCATAGTCAACGTGATACCCACCCCAACTGCATACATTATATGATTGCAAAATATTAGGTATTGTTGCATCATATGTAGCATCACTCCATGACAATTTTGGATAAATCGCAATAGCACCATTATTTTCAAGTGTTGCAACAATAAACGAGGTTTTCCCATTTTCCGGATTCAAGTTGTAACAACTATTATTTGAAATTAAACTGCCATCTTCCTTTTTCATTATGACGTTCATATTGTATTGTGTTCCATTTTCAGTACAATATGAAGGTTTAATTTCTGCATAACAACCATTTTTAGTTGAATCATAAATATGATATATTATCAATTGATTTTTTTCTGTTGTAACATCGGTACTAGCTGTCGTAATAAGTGTTGTTTCCGTCGCAGAAGTACTGGTCGTTGCAGTTGTTGCAGTGGTGCTTATAGTCGTGCTGGTTGTGGCGGAAGTTGTAGTCGTTGCAGCCGTAGTTTCTGTCGCGGAGGTAGTCGTCGTTGCGGTACTGCTTGCAGTGGTTTCCGCGGTGGTCGTTGCGGCAGTCGCAGTGGTTGCGGTTGTTGCAGCCGTGCTTGTGGTTGCGGCGGTCGTTGTGGTAGTTGTCGTGGTAGTCGTTGTTGTGGTGGTTGCTGTAGTCGTGGTTGTTGTCGTGGTAGTCGTTGTTGTGGTGGTTGTAGCCGCAGTCGTCGTGCTGGTAGTCGTTTTGGCTGTGGTTTCGGTTTCAGGCGGCGGAGGTGTGGTAGTCGTGGTAGTCGTTGTCGTTGCCGTATTTTTCGGAGCAACGATCTCGCACTGAATCTCCTCCGGACTGACACCCTTACAATAAAGGTTCACGATCTTATCCGCCGAAGCAGCCGATGTCACAGCACTGTTTGAATTCATCATAAAGGTTTTCAGGTTCTGATCCGAAGCCAGCAGGGTGTAATCCTTGCTGTACACATCATAATTCAGCGTGGACGGATACTTGACAAACTTCACGCCCACTTCGCCCGCATTGTTGATATAGTCGCACTTCGTCCAGTCGAGGGTGATGTTGGTGTAGGTGCTGTCGCCGTTGATGGTGAGCATGGGGGTGTAAGTGGGGTCTGTAGCAGTAACTGTTTCAGAACTTTTCCATTTATTCGTGATGGAAATTGAAACTGAAACATCAATATCATCAGAATCAGGACCATAGCCTTCTGCATATTTACCATAATATCCTATGTAAATATATGGATACAAACTCCATGTACAAGTCAAATCAATTATGAGTTCCTTATCTCCATTTGCACGTACTGTAAAACTTGTAGTTCCATATTGAGGTGCATCAATTCTATCAGTACAATTTACAGCTGTGCCTACTTGTCCGCCATTTGCCGCATCATACCAATGGTTGACAACTTCTTTTGCATCTACGCCGGTAATTTTTATTGATAAAATATCTCCGACATCATATCCACAGTGACCTACATTAAGCCAAATCTTTTGTTGAAAATCAGCCCATATGCCCCAATTGCGAACTGAGGAATTAGTTTCAGGATTATTTGTAATCCAACCAGCCTCATCTTTAGATAAAAGCAAATCATTTCCGTTTTCTGGTTGATTTCCATTATCAACATATAAAAATAAAGAGTTACCATCAGGATAAGTATATGCACATTTACCATTCTGTCCTGGTTTCCAATTATCAACTTTATCCCATATTACAATCCAACCTCTTGCTGAATGCTCTTTTCTGTCTTCTGAAACACCATTCAACAAAATTCTGTATTTTATTTTTTCATTGTTTTCCAATTCCTTTGTAGAATCATTTATCCTATATTCGTAATCATATTTTAATTTAAATTTTTCCAGAGCAAGATATTCTAATGATGCTGTATCAGTATATTGTTTTAATGTTGCACTGGAATCGTCTGCAAAAATCCAATCAAATGGTATCCATTCATGAGCGATCAAATCATCACGGTCATTATAAACAATACCATTTTCTGTGCTTTTTCCAATATATTTTAGATTTTCTTCATTTGAATCTTCGCCAACATAAATAAATAAATTTTTGGAATTAGCTGGATTTTTTTGTGTGGCTGCATATTGCTCACCTGTTTCCTTTCCATCATTTGTTTTCAAATTTGGAAATGCATAAGACTTCCAACCTACATCATTATACAATTGCATATCAAACTGTATGAAACGAGCACTGTTTGCAGCATAATCTGTAAGATTTACGATATAAATATCATTTCTATCAAAGCTTGTTGTATCAAACGTAGCATCATTATAGAAATCATATTTTTTATTTTCCGGTGTACTAATAAAATTCTTCCATTCCTCTTGTGTTCTATATCTGTCATCTAATCCATGCCAGCCTGTTGATGTTGTCTTAGTTACAGTAGTCGTTCCTAAAGATTTCGGATACGCACTCGCATCTGTATAATTCGTCTTCAACACCAAATTACACTCCTGCACCGACTGCACCGCAGCGTACCCGTCGCAGGAAACCGCAATATCCACTTTCTGGCTGGTTTTGTCTGCCGGCTGATAGGTCAGCGTCACCGTAAACACCGCATTGGCATCGCTGCTGGCACCGGTGATCTGATACACCTTTTGATTATCGGTGCTTTTTTCTGTATCCAGTGTCACGTATCTTCCGGCATCTGCACACAGAATGCCATGCGCATTCCGCTGCACCTCGTCCCAGTTCCAGTACCGGCTCTGGGGTAGCTGAGTCTGTAATTCGTCTGCCAGATTATTCGCCACAGTCTGATAATTCTGAACCTTTGCCGCCTGCACATAGGCAGAGATATTCGGGGCACAGAGTGCCGCAATGATCGCCATGATCACCAGCACTACGATCAATTCCACAAGAGAAAAGCCTTTTCGATTTCGTTTCATCTCTCTCACCTCTCTGAAAATATACAGACGGACACGCCGAAGCGAAGCTTAACTTAACAGATCCAAAATCTCATTCTTGTTGTTGGATACCCGAATGGCATCATCCCGCCGGATCGTGCCGGCTCTTACCAGCCGTGCCAGATCGGCATTCAGGGTGTGCATGCCAAGTGCCGCACTGGACTGCATGACCGTTGCCAGTTGGAAGCACTTATTGTCACGGATCAGGCTGCCTACCGCATCGGTTCCCACCAGAATTTCTGTTGCAGCCACACGACCGCCGCCCATTGCCAGCGGGATCAGAGCCTGTGTGATAACGCCCTTCAGAATCGTGGACAGCTGTGTCCGGATCTGGTTCTGGGCGTGGGGCGGACAGCTGTCAATGATACGATCCAGCGTCTGTGCCGCACCGGTGGTGTGCAGAGTGGACATGACCAAGTGTCCGGTTTCTGCGGCGGTGACAGCGGCAGAAATCGTTTCGTAGTCACGCATTTCCCCCACGAGAATGACATCAGGGTCTTCACGGAGGGCAGAACGCAGGGACGCTGCAAAGCTCTTGGTATCCACGCCGATTTCACGCTGGTGAATGACCGACATGCCCGACTCGTAAACATATTCCACAGGGTCCTCAATGGTGATGATATGCTCCGAACGATTCTTGTTGATATAGTCGATCATGGCGGACAGAGTGGTAGATTTACCGCTTCCCGTCGGGCCTGTCACCAGAATCAGCCCTCTTGGCTGGTCTGCCAACTCCCGCAGCACTTTCGGCATTTGCAGCTGTTCCAGTGTGGGAATGGTGTTGTTCAGCAGACGAATCGTGGCTGCCACCTTTTTCATCTGCCGGAAAACATTGACACGCTGGCGGCAATAGTCCGGCGTTTCAATGGCAAAGTCCACGTCGTCGCCGTTTTCCAGCTGTTCCCGCTGTTCATCACTCAGCATGGACAGGATCATTTCCCGTGTTTCTGCCGCCGGAAATGAAAAGCCGCTGTCCAGCAGCTGCCCGTGGATACGGAACGAAACCGGCATGCCCTCGCTGATGTGAATATCAGAGCATTTCTTCTCCCGTGCTTTCATAATAAGTTCATTCATGGTCATGGCGGTATACCGTCCTTTCTGCAATCATTAGTCGGAATAATATGCGATCTTCATAACTTCTTCCGGCGTGGTCACGCCCTCTTTTACCAAGTCAATGGCACTGTCCAGCAGACTCCGCATGCCCTGTGTTTTCTTGGCATACTCCAGCATTTCCTGACTGTCTGCACTTTTGGCGATCATACGTTTCAGCGTTTTGTCTATATATACCATTTCGTGAATGGAAATACGTCCTTTATAGCCCGTGTTGTTGCAGACCTTACAGCCCTTGCCGCGGGTGATCATGGGAATGCCGTCCCCGACAATGGCGATGTCATCTGCTGTCGCCGGTTCTTCGTATTTACAGAACTGGCAGACCTTACGCACCAGACGCTGTGCCACGATACCTACCACAGAGTTGGAGATCAGATACGGTGCCACGCCCATATCCGCCAGACGGACAATGGACGAAATGGCATCGTTGGTATGCAGGGTGGAAACTACCAGGTGTCCGGTGATTGCAGAACGCACGGAAATTTCAGCCGTTTCTGCGTCACGGGTTTCACCGATCATGATAATATCCGGATCCTGTCGCAGCAGGGCACGCAGTCCCACTGCAAAGGTCATGCCGGCAGTCACATTAACGGAAGTCTGCGTGATATTGGGCAAATCTTTTTCCACAGGGTCCTCAATGGTAGAAATATTTACCGGTCGCTGGGACAGATGCTGCAATACCATATACAGCGTGGTCGTTTTACCGGAACCAGTCGGCCCCGTAATATAGATGATGCCGTTGGGGGCGGACATCATCTTCATCAGCATGTTATAGGAATACTCGTTCATGCCGAAGTGACCGGCGTGGTCGATCTTGGTATCCGACACCAGATAACGCATAACGATCTTCTCGCCGTGTGTCGTCGGCAGAACGGAAATACGCATACTGATGTCGATTCCCTCCAGCACAGCGTGGAAGTTGCCGTCCTGCGGGATACGTTTTTCCGCAATGTTCAGGTTGCTCATGATCTTGATACGGGCAACAATGGAGTTGTGCAGTGCCTTTTCCAGTGTCAGATAGCTGACCATCTGACCGTCGATACGCATACGCACCTGTGTGAAATCCTTAAACGGTTCAATGTGAATATCGCTGGCGTTGGTGCTGTATCCCCGCACCAGCAGCGAGTTGATCAGCTTGATGATCGGCACATCGTCGTCCGCATCGTCTGCCGTCAGCTGGGGCACCTCAATATCTTCTGCGGAAATATTCGCCTTTTTGGCTGCCTGCTTGGTACTGATCTCGGCATAGTAATACTCGATCGCCTTTTTGATTTTCGGACTTTCACTGAGCAGCACTTCCAGCGGCATATCCACGATCTGCCGAATATCTTCCTGTGCGTAGAAATTCAGCGGGTCAGACATGGCGAGCTGTAGACGGCTGTCGTTTTCCGACAGGGCAATGACATTGTATTTTTCCGCAAGCTGCTTGGGCACCTTGGCAACCACGTCTACATTGACCTCATACTCCTCCAGATTGACCATCTGGAGATCCAGTTTTTTCCCCAGTGCCTCCAGAACCTGTGTTTCTGTGACAAATCCCATTTCCTGCAGCAGTGTGCCGAAACGCACCTTCTTGCCGCTTTGTGTCTTCTGGAATTGCAGTGCCTGATCGATCTGTTCCTGTGTGATATAGCCATATTCTTTCAGCACTTCACCAATGGGTAAATTCTGCAATGTTCTCACCTTTTTCTATTGTTTCTATAGCGACACCGTACAAAGCCGTCAGGCGGGCTTTGTGCGGTGCTGCCCTATGTTTTATTCCAGACTGCCGATGTATAAATACCGCGAAGCTGCCACAGAACTATCGTATATGTCGGAGGCATTCAGCGTTGCCTTTACCGTTGCCTGATTTTGCAGCTTGACCATTCTGGTTTCCGAGTAGTACACAGTATCGTTCCGCGAGATCCGCACATCTACTGTCACTGTTACATCATCGACTTTTTGGACAAGGATCTTTGCCTGATAAGTCCCCAGCTTACAGAGCACCTGATCGACCGTTGTTCCAGCACTATCGGTGTCTGAATAGTAAATTGTCTCTTTTTCTTTCAGTTCGCTCTTTCCGTCTTGTGTGTCCACATACAGTACGACCTGATGGGCACAGCCGTCATCAGCAGCGATCGTTTCTGTTTCCTGCTGTCCGATGGTCTTGGCATACGCCAGATAACTTTCCAGCTGTTCCATGACCGCGATTCCCTTGGACTGGGCATTGAACATGATGACATTCTGGCAGAAGATCCGCATGGCATTCAGCAGGATTCCCGAAGCAGAAGCCACCAGAATGCCGATCAGCAGAACGGTAACCACTTCTTCTGCCAGCGTAAAACCTTTTCGGTTTTTCACAAGTTTCCGCATCTGCTTTCCTCCCTTACGGTTTCGGTTGATACTGAATGAAATTGTCCGCGGAACGCCTCTGCACATCAAAAGTTTTGGTCTTTTCGTCCCCGCTTGTGCGGTCCCGATATGTTACTGTAATCGTAGTATCAGAAGTTTCCGCAGCAGCTCCCGCCAGATCCACAGCGGCATTTTTCCGCTGCTGGTTCTTCAGCTTCGCACCGGAGTTCAGAAAATTCGAGCCGGAAGCGATCCCGATCATGCCGATTGCAAAGGACATGGAGATCATGGCAAATGCAATCACCACTTCCACAACAGTGGTTCCTTTTCGCAGTTTCCGCATTTTGTCACGCCTCCCTTTACAATTGATAATAGCCGTCCCACCGCCACTGGGTCGCATTCGCGGGAACTGACAGCTTTCCACAAACTTCTGACAATTCCTTTTCCCCGCTGCCGGCAGTGTTCCGCGTCACCTTTGCCGTGAGATAGATCTCACCGGACAGCCGCCTTTTGTTGGCATCGGTTTCGCTGTCGTTGACCACAGAGTGATTCACCGTTACCGTACATTTCCAGTTTCCCGCATCGGGGAGTGAGATCGTAAAGGTTTCCGCGGTGTTGCCGTCGCTGACGAAAATGCTCTGATAGGTTGCTCCGGTGGCTTCGTCCGTCACCGTGCCCTCTTTCAGAATGTCCTGCTGTACCAAAGTGATCGCGGATTCTGCATAGAACTTTGCCTGTACGCGGTTGTTTTCCTCCTGCTCCCGCATGTAATACATACGGTCTACAAGAATGATCCCCGCCGAGATCAGTGAGATCATCAGCATGACCAGCACCGCCCACAAAATCGCTGCACCGTTTCGCTGTGCTGTTTTCCGTTTCATATTGGCATCACCCTGTTTATGCAGCATCTGCTGCTGTGGTTATGATCGTGGTCGTTGTCATTTCTTCCGCCGCAATGTCTACTGTTGCCGACTGCATGGCTTTTTCCGCCGCTTCTTCGGTGGTTTCGTCGGAATCCACATCATCTGCATAGTCTGTTTCCAGCGGACTCTGATACATGTACGCGGTAATCGTCATGGTAAAATTATACCAATCCTGAAATTTATCCGCATTTGCCGCATCACCGTTTGCCGCAGCCTGTTCCTGTGCTGCCGGCTTTTCCACACTGTTGAAAGAATACGCAGTAACGCCCAAAAACGACACCCGATTGACAAAGTCCAACATTTGTTTCATGTTCTGATAGGTGCCTTCCATCGTATAGGTAAAGTCGCAGCAGTATTCACCGGTGGCGGTATATGCAGCACCGCTGCCGTCACCTGTGCTGCCGTCCGAAGCATCTGTTCCGGAGGCAGAACTGTCTGTGGTACCGGCTACCTCGTCCGGCGAAGCAGTCACCAGATTGCCCTCACCGTCAATATAATACTGCATGGTCTGCCCGATGTTCAAGCCATCGACAGTGACACCCGCTTCATTCATCACAAAGGTAAGAAAACGGTCGATCCGTTCCGCATCGCTCAGCGGAAACAGCTTCTTGGTTTCCTCGCCATTTTTCTCTTTCCAATCCTTTAGTGAGGCAATATTCTGGTCATAACTCTGACTTTGCAGCAACAGGTCGGAATACTGCTGGTTCAGAACCTCCAGCTGTTCCTTTGCTGCCGAGACTTTCGTCATCAGCGGACGGATCAGAAGCTGCACAAACAGTACAACGACCAATACGACACCCAGCACAGAAAGCAGAACTGCCTGCTTTCGGGTAATTTCCGTTGTCATTGTACCACCTCCGTTGTTGTTTCCACAGGATTGCCGTCGGCATCCGTTGCAGTAGTTTCCGCCGACTTGAATACAGCGTTCACTGTATAAGTATACACACTGTCCGAAAGCGAATAGCCGTCATAGGTGATCGAGGAGAACAAGTCCAGCCGTGTCAGGTTCGTCACAAATGTGGAAACATACTGGCTGTTCGTCGAACTTGCCGCAATGGAAAGGGTGCTGCCGTCATAGGAAAGTCCGGTGATCTCTGCCACCTGAATTTCTCCTCTGTCGGGGCTGACCGTTTTCTCACAGCCAACCAGCTTATGCACCAGATCTTCGGAAAAGTTGTCGCAGATCTCCTGTGTCCCGTCAATGGTAGCCCGCACCTCAGTATAAACATCACCGGCAGTCCGCAGTGTGCTGATGTCATTCGCCACAGCGTTGGCGTTGTTGATCTTTTCCATCAATGCGGTATCGTTTGCCTTGGTTTCCATTTCTGAAACCAGATTCTCTTGGGTGTGGACGTAGATCCGTGCACCGGCATAACTGCCGCCCAGCAGCAGCACTGCCACTGTCCCCAGTATGCCGAAAAGAGCACCTTTTTTCATGGTGTTCTTTTTCGGTGCCACGACAAGAGGATACAGGTTAATATCCTTTTTTGGTAGTTTTGCCATTTTGGATTCCTCCTGTCCGATTTAGTCCGAATAACGTATCATACTGCCCAGCAGCACCGTGTACTCGCTGGGATTCATCTCCAGCGGAACAGTCAGTTCCGTAGGGAGAAACTCCGGAAATGTCCGCACATTTACACCGAAATTTTCCGCGAAGTGCGGGAAGATCTGCACAGCATCTTCCGGAAAGCCGCTCAGGTAAACGTCCGTAATATCAGAGCCGGTCTGTTCCGACTTGTTGAACTGGATAATGCTGTTGATATTCTGCCCCACTTCCCGTTCGAAGCCCTCATCGGTAGGGTCTGCCAGAATCCGGCTGCGGCGGGTCATGACGAAGTTGTCATTGGAAAACAGACACTGCATCAGCATATTCTTATCCAGAATGAACACGGCATAGGTTTTTCCCTGTAAAGATTTCAGCCGCTTCATCATTTTGATCAGACAGTTCTGCACCAGATCAATGACTTCCAGTTCGATCTTCGCCTCTTTGAACAGGCTGATATAGCTGGTGATGAACTCCCTGGTGGAAGCCACCGCCAGAATACTACAGGAGCCGTCCGGATTTTTCGGAGTCACCACGGAATAATCCACCAGCATATTCTGAATTCCCTCAATATCCCGCAGTTCCCCGCGAATAAAACCGGGCACATTTTTCGGAGCAATCTGCGGAACTTTCAGAGGCTTTACAGTAATGGAACTGCCGTTTACCACCAGCGTCACGCCCTTTGCGGGCAGGTTGTACTTCTGCCACATTTCCGTCAGGGTATTCTGGAGAGAGTAGTTGTTCATGATAATGCCGTTCAGGATACAGCCTTCTTCCAGCGGTTCTTCATAGCAGTTTACCACCTGCAATTTATTTTTCACACAGCTGCCCATCAGCACCTGTATTTTGCTGTTGGTAATATACACGTGTGCAGAAACATCTTTTTTCTTCACGGAAATTCACCTCTTTTTCTCTTAGAACCGGTTCAGGAATCGTCCTGCGGTCTGTGCGAGCCACGAGAAGACCGCACCGGTGTTTTCGTCGATATTGCCGTACATGGAGTACATGGGAACGAGAACGGAAACCATAACGCCGGCAACGACAACACCAAGAATGACGATCATCAGCGGTTCGATAATGGACATCATGGACTTGATCGCGGCACTGGATTCATATTCGTAGTCGTCCGCGGTGGAAAGCAGCATTGCGTCCAGCTTACCAGTTTCTTCGCCGACTTTAATGGTATCGCCCAGCTTGCTGTCGAAGCCGTCCATTGCCATAATGGATTCCGACAGGGCGTTGCCCACGCGGATGCTCTTGATACAGTCGTCAAACTGGGAACGGAGATAGCTGTTGTTCACGGTGTCCCGCGAGATTTGCAGGGCGTTCAAAATGGAAAGTCCGCTGGTATACAGCGAAGCCAGCGTTCTGGAAAAGCTTGCCGTATAGACGATACGCACCAGATTGCCGATTTTGGGCAGGTGCACGATCATGCGGTCGATCACCAGACGGGAAGCCGGCGTTCGCATCAGCATGACAAAGACAACCACAATTGCCGCCACCACGCCGATCGCCACATACCAATAATGAGTAAGGAAATCGCTCATGCCCATGAGGATCCGTGTCATCAGCGGCAGTTCCATATCGGTGAACATATCGCCGAACATGGGGAGAATAAACGTAAACATTACAATAATGACCAGCACCAGCAGAATGACCAGCACCAGCGGATACGCCAGAGCACCCTTGACCTGCGATTTGATACGCTGCTGTTTCTGGAAATGCTCGCCCATGTTGATAAACGTATCCCCGATCTTACCGCTTGCCTCGCCGGCACGCACCATACTGATGAGCAGTTCGGGAAACACCTTGCCCTGATCTGCCATTGCATCGGACAACGCCTTGCCGTGTTTCAGGTCGGTGGTGATGTCAGAGAAGCATTTTCTCGCGAACTTGGAAATGCTGGCACGATTGGAAATAATATTGAACGACTGGATCACCGAAACGCCCGCGTCCAGCAGGCTGCCCAGCTGGCGGCAAAAGTCCGTCAGTTCCTTGGCTTTCAGCTTGGAGCCGAACGAAGTCTTGCTGGTCTGGGTGTAGTCCAGCAAGAACAGATCTTTCTTTTTCAGTTCGTTCAGCAGTGCCTCCGGATCGGAAGCAGCAAGCGTCCCACGCACCATTTTTCCGCTCATGGCTGTGGCACGATATTTGTAATTTGGCACTGTATTCACCTCTTTTTGGTGTGGTTTTTTTGCCTTCCTTGAAAAGGGAAACTTGGCTTGTTCAGGCTCCCCTTTGTGTATTATAGGCTCCCCTTTAGGGGAGCTGGCAAGCCGCAGGCTTGACTGAG
>OLSJ01000967.1_pt1 | contig 19870 bp, 18 predicted proteins | sample 1672151 | NCBI WGS metagenome assembly OLSJ01 (sample SAMEA3136653, study PRJEB25190) | human gut metagenome | biome: human gut; feature: human-associated habitat; material: faeces | place: Austria | collected 2013 | reverse complement strand
TTAATTTATGTCTTACAATTGCGTAACGCTTATACTAACGTTTACCAACGATTTGCGCTAGTCGGCGGCCGGCGCGAGGGGCGCCGGATCATCCGCCGCAGGCAAGAGGAGGCAGTCATGCAGGTGTTCGACCAGGAGATCTACGACATCGTCGAGAAGGGCCTCGAGGGCAACGGCCTGTCCGCGGAGGACGTGCTCGCGCTCTACGAGGTGGATGAGACCAGCAAGGAGGCCGCCTACATCCGCTGGGCTGGCCAGGAGCTCTCGATGATCGCCGCCGACGGCGTGGCCGAGATCCACGCGCAGATCGGCCTCAACTCCACCGTGTGCCCGAAGAACTGCAAGTTCTGCTCGTTCGCCGCCTGCAACAACGTGCGCAAAGGCAAGTACGAGCTGCCGAAGGAGGATGTGCTGGAATACGCGAAGCTCTACGTGGAAGAGGGCGCGAACCTCATCCTCATGCTCACCACGGCCAGCTACAGCTTCGACAAGCTGGTGGACATGGTGGGCAGCGTGCGCGAGGTCATCCCGGCCGACATGCCCCTGCTCGTGAACACCGACGACATGCAGCTCGACCAGTGCCGCCAGCTCAAGGCCGCCGGCGCGAACGGCGCCTACCATGCGGTACGCATGCGCGAGGGCGAGGACACCGAGATCCCCGTGGAGAAGCGCTTCGAGACGTTCGCCAACCTGCGCGAGGCCGGTCTCACGCTGTCCACCTGCGTGGAGCCGGTGGGCCCGGAGCACACGCCCGAGGAGCTCACCGAGGCCACCATGCGCTGCATCTCCACGAACCCGCTGTCGGCCGGCGTGGGCAAGCGCATCGGCGTGCCCGGCACGCTCGTGTACGACCGCGGCATGCTCACCGACGTGGCGAACGCGAACATGGTAGCCGTCTACCGTCTGGCCACGGGGCGCGACCTGCGCCTGAACTGCTCGGCGAACACGGTCATGACCGCTGCCTCCGGCGCGAACCTCGCCTGGGCCGAGGTGGGCACGAACCCGCGCGACACCGTGGAGCGCACCGAGCACGGCGGTCGCGGCAGCAACATCGCCCAGCTGCGCAAGATGTTCGCCGCCTCCGGCTGGCAGGTCCTCGACGGCCCCTCGAAGGGCTGGATGCGCTGAGGCGCGCTAACCGATGACGGTCAAAGAAGTATTCAACAAGGTGGAGTTCATCGGCGCGAAGGACGCGCTGAAGCTGGCGGCCGCCCTGGCGGCCATCGGCGCTGCGCTCGCGTTCGACGTCCTGCTGCCCTCGGTGTACCCCGAGGGCTATCGGGAGCAGTACTACCCGCTTTTCCTGCGAACCCTGCTCGTCGTGTTCCTGGCGTTGTCGGTGCTGTCGGTGTGGTTCCCGCGCGTCCGGCAGAAGACAATCCATTTCTGGGGCCTTGTCATCGCGGCTATGGCGCTGCTGACGTTCTACACCTACGAGACGGTAAAGACGGGCAACCTGCTTCTGCCGGTCATGCCCAGCCCCGACAAGGTTATCGGCGTCTTCTTCGAGGAGGGCGCAACGATCTGGAAGAACTTCGCCGCATCGTTCAGCCTGCTGTTGCAGGGCGTGGGCTTGGGCTTCGTGGCCGGCATGGTCTACGGCACGCTCATGGGCTACAGCAGGTTCTTCAACTACTGGCTGCAGCCGTTCATCAAGGTCATCGGCCCGGTGCCGTCCACGGCGTGGATGGCCATCGCCATGGTGCTGGCGCCTTCCAGCCATCTGGCCTCGGTGTTCCTCGTCGCGCTCACCACGTGGTTCCCGCTCTCGGTGAACCTGTCCGGCGGCATCCGCGGCGTGCACAAGGTGTACATCGAGCGCGCGCAGATCATGGGCGCCTCGCCGTTTCGCATCATCACGCGCGTCATCTATCCGGCCGTGCTGCCCAACATCTTCACGGGCCTGTTCATGGGCCTGTGCTTCTCCATGACCTCGCTCGTGGGTGCCGAGACGCTCGGCGTGCAGGCGGGCTTGGGCTGGGTCATAAACTACGCGCAGGGCTGGAACGAGTTCGACCTCATCTTCAGCACCATCATCATCTTCGTTCTGATGGCCTTCGTCTTGCTGACCATCTTGTTCAAATGCCAGAAACACGTCATGAAATGGTCTAAGGGGGCAATACAGTGGTAGCGGCCGAGCATCATCTGGTGGCGAAGGACATTCTCCGCACGTTCAAATCGGACGACGGCACCGAGCTCATCGCGCTCCAGAACTTCAACCTGGAAGTGGACCACGGCGAAGTTGTCGCCCTCATCGGCCCCTCGGGCTGCGGCAAGTCCACGTTCCTGCGCCTGGTGGCCGGCCTCGATATGCCGCAGGGCGGCACGCTCGCGTACAACGGCGAGCCCATAACCAAGCCCGATCCCAACCGCGGCTTCGTGTTCCAGCAGGCGAACCTGTACCCGTGGCTCACCATCGAGAAGAACGTGGCGTTCGGCTTGAAGGCGAACGGTGTGTACAAGGAGCAGCAGGGTCGCGTGCAGGAGATGATCGACCTCATGGGGCTCACCGGGTTCGAGAAGTCGTATCCGCACCAGATATCGGGCGGCATGGCGGCGCGCGTGGCCATCGCGCAGACGCTGGTGATGGACCCCGACGTCATGCTGCTCGACGAGCCGCTCTCGGCGCTCGATGCGTTCACCCGTGCGGTCATCCAAGACGAGATACTGGGCATCTGCGCCAAGTTCAACCCCATCGTGCTGTTGGTGACGCACGATATCGAGGAGGCCGTGTACCTGGCCGACCGCGTGGTCGTGCTCTCCCCGCGCCCAGGCACCAAGATCGCCGAGATCCCCGTGGACCTGCCGCATCCGCGCAACCGCATATCCGACGAGTTCATTGCCAAGCGCCACGAGATCCTCGACGCGCTTCAGTTCGATTAGGGAGCAGAGGTTTGGATTCTGCCATGGCCGAGGACGTGATGGAGCCGGAGTTCCCCGTTATCGACGAGGGGTCGCTCAAGAAGCAGATGGCGCGCGGTATCGACGTGCCCGAGGAGCAGCGCAAGATCCTGCGCGCCCGCCCGCGCGAGGCCGCGAAAATGCTCATCCCCTTCGCGGGCATCTTCGTCGCATACGCCGTGCATATGCTGGTTCCCAACGTGTATCCGGCCACGTACGTCCCGAAGTACTGGGCGCCGTTTTTGCTAGGGTGCGCGGCGGTGTGGGCGGTGGTGTGGCTGGTGGGGCTGCTGGTCGTGCCGGTTCGCAAGAAGGCGCTGCAGTTCTCGTGGCTTTTGGCCTGGGTGTTCTTGTTCTTCGAGATATGGGATATCGCCACGTTGAAGACGGGCTACATGAAGCTGCCGTTCATCCCCAGCCCCGACAAGGTGCTCGAGCAGCTTTGCGTGAACTACCTGAAGGTGCTCGAATCTGCGCAGGCCTCCCTGTTGTTGCTGGCGGAGGGCCTGGTCATGGGCTTGTTGGTGGGCTTCGCGTCGGGCGTGCTGTGCGGTTGCTCGCGTTTGGCCAACTACTGGCTGTCGCCGCTTCTGAAGATCATCGGCCCGGTGCCCGGCCTGGTGTGGCTGCCGGTGTTCGTGAAGCTGTTCGGCTCGAGCCATGCGGGCTCCGTGGCCGCCATCGTGCTGGCGGTGTGGTTCCCCATGACGCTCATGCTGTCAAACGCCCTCAAGAACACCGACCACGCGCTCATCGAGCGCGCCCAGACGCTGGGCTGCTCGAGGTTCCGCATCGTGGCGCACGTGATGATACCCAACGCGGTGCCGGCCTTGGCCGACGCGCTGTTCATGGCGTTGGCGGGCTCGTTCGGCGCGCTGTCGGCGGCCGAGCTGTGCGGTGTGCGGTCGGGCCTGGCCCTGGCCGTGAGCACGTGGGGCACCATCGCGAACTTCGGCGTGGTGTTCGCTTACGTGTTCGCCATGATAGCCATTTTCGCCACGCTCACCGCCATCATGTTCGCGGTGCGCAACTGGCTGCTGCGTTGGCAGAAGGGCCTGGTGCGCTGGTAAAACGGTCATTGCGGTGTGGGGGCCGTTGACATAGGAAGGTCGTTGCGATGCGCGGCATTGCAAGCTGACGGGAAAGATTGAAAGGGAAGGGATTTAAGGATGAAGGAATCCTCCAAGACGGCCATGAGCCGTCGCACGTTCGCCAAGGTTGCCGGAGCGACCGCCGCCGTCACCGCCATGGGCGCGGTGGCCGCGGGCTGCTCGAGCCCGGCCGAGGAGAAAAAGCCCGAGGGGGGTCAGACCGATCAAGCCGCCTCCTCTGACAAGACGCCCTGCACCATCGGCTACTGGGGCGGCTCGCCCTGCGAGCTGCCGGTGTACGTGGCCATCGAGAACGGCTACTTCGAGGAAGTGGGCCTGGAGCCCAACATCGTGCTCATCACCAGCGACGTGTCCATCCTGCTGGCCAACGACGAGATAGACTTCTTCGAGTCCACCCCGGGCGACTTCCCGGCTATCTACCAGGGCATGCCGCTCAAGCACCTGGACACCATCCATGTGGGCTGCTGGTCGGGCGTCACGAACAACCCCGACATCAAGTCGTGCAAGGACCTGGCCGGCCGCCGCGTGGGCACCACCATGATGAACGGCCCGGCCTACACCGAGTGCATCTCGCTGTGCGCGCGCGAGGGCGGCGACCCCTCCACCATCGAGTGGGTGAAGTACTCCGGCTCCACCATCGCCGACGCCCTGAAGAACGGCGAGATCGACGCCGCCTGCGGCTCCGATGCCACCACGTATCCCATTCGCTGGAACGACCAGGAGAACATCCACTTCTTCTACACCTCCTGCGAGGACCTGGGCGAGTATTACTGCTGCTTCATCGGCTGCAACGCCAACAACCTGGAGAAGCACCCCGAGATGGGCGACAAGCTGACGAAGGCCATGGCCATGGCCAACGACTATATCAACGAGGACCCGCAGCGCGCCATCGACATGGCCATGGAGAAGGGCTACACCAACAACGAGTACCCCGAGATTCAGCGCGGCCTGACGGTGAACTACCTCTGGGGCCACGGCAACGAGGAGGACATGCGCGCCTCCAGCAAGGAGCGTTGGCGCGAGCTGTACGACGCCGGCGTGCTCACCGAGGCTCCCAAGGACGAGTCCGAAGTGGATGCGTATCTGGACAGCCTGGTGGACATGGTGGTGGACTTCCGCGGCGACGTGGCGAAGGAGACTGCCGACACCAAGGGTGCCAAAGTCCGCCTGGCCGAGCTGGGCGAGATCTACACGATCTAGGTTTCTATCGGGGCTGTATCGAAAGCCACGCCCGCATTTTCTGGTGGGCGGCCTCCGTTCCGGGGGCTTTCGGTACGGTCCCCGATTCGAGGTTCCGGCCGGACGGCTCGGGAGAGGGAAGGGTAAGCGAACGCTATGGGTTCTCTGATACTGCGCAGCCTGAAGATGCGCAAGGTGCAAACGGCGTCCATCTTGGTGTCGGTTGCGCTCAGTGCGGCGTTGTTTCTGGCGTTTGGCCTGATCTACGGTGGCGTAACGCGTGGTATCGACGTGTCGGCCGAGCGCGGTGGGTCCGATATCATGGTGGTTCCCGCCGACGCCGAGACGTATCTCACGGGCGCTGATCTGCTGTTCACGGGCGCTCCGGTGACCATGTATATGAACGAGGGCGTGGCCGACGAGGTGGCCGCCATTGGCGGCGTTACCCGCGTAACCGGCCAGTTCTTCAGCCAGACGTTGGATCAGTCGTGCTGTTCGGCTACGAATCCCACGCGCCTCATAGGCGTGGACTTCACCACCGACTTCGTGGTTACCCCTCTCGTGCCCGAAGGGTTCTCCGGCAGCTTGGCGCCCAACGAGGTTATCGTGGGCAGCCAGGTGGACGGCATGTCGCAGGGGCAGATATCCATTTTGGGCGAGCCGTACGACGTGGTGGCCGTCATGGCCGAGTCGGGCGGGGAGTTGGATCAGTCTATCGTCATGGACATCGACACGGCGCGCGAGATATCGCGCGGCACGGCGGGCAACGAGCGCTTCTGGAGCATGTACGGCGACCCGTCGGAGCTGATCAGCTGCATTATGGTGGATATCGACGCCGAGCAGCTGGCTCGCGTGCAAACGAACCTGAACCTCATGCGCAACGTGGCCTATGTGGAGCATTCCGAAACGGCCGAGCGTGCTCAGGCCCAGCTCCAGTCGGTATTCGTGCTGCTGGCTGGTGCGGCGGCCGTCATGTTGGTTATCACGCTGCTGCAACTGTTCGCGCGCTTCTACTCGTGCGTGTGGGATCGCAAGAGCGAGCTGGCGCTGTACCGCGCCATCGGGGCAAGCACGGCGCACCTGAAGAAGCTCATCGGCGGCGAGATAGCCTGTATCGTGACCGCAGGCCTCGTGGCGGGCCTGGCGCTGGGCGCCGTGCTCTACCAGCTGCTGCTGGGGGTGATGTTGGATTCCATGGCGTTCCCCTTCATCGGCCTAAGCGTTCCTGCAGTGATGGCCTTGGGAGCGGGCATCGTGGCGCTGTTCGCGCTCATCTCGGTTCTGTCCGTCGTCTGGCCGCTGCGCCAAGTGGGCCGGCTTGATCCGTCGCTCGCCATGCAGCAGGGGGATATCGATTAACATGAGCAAGCTGAAAGTGGAGAACCTGGGCAAGTCCTACGGCGGCAACGTCATCTTGGAGAACATCTCGTTCACGGCGGAGCCGGGCGATTCCATCGCCTTCGTGTCGCCCTCCGGGTCGGGCAAGTCGACGCTGCTGTCCATGCTGGGGCTGCTGCTGTCGTCCACCACGGGCACCGTTGTCGTGGACGGGCAGGACAGCGACGCGCTGGGCGACAAGGAGCTGTCGCGCCTGCGCCGCGAGACGTTCGGCTTCGTGTTCCAGCATACCCAGCTGGTGGGTTCGCTGCGTGCCGTGGAGAACGTCATGGCACCCGCCAACTTCGCCGGCAAGCTGCCGTTCGACGCCCGCGAGCGCGCCGAGCAGCTGCTGGGCGGCCTGGGGTTGGCCGACCGCCTCATGCACTACCCCTACCAGCTGAGCATCGGGCAGAAGCGCCGCGTGTCCGTGGCGCGCGCCCTGCTCTTGGACCCGCCCATCGTCATTGCCGACGAGCCCACGAACGACCTTGATGCCGACAGTTCCGCCAGTGTTGCCGACACGCTGTTCGAGCGCGCCGCAAACGGTGGTATCCTGCTGTTCGCGACGCACGACCGCGAGCTGGCCTCGCGCGCCTCGCGCGTCATGCATCTGGAAGGGAAGACGTTCGTGGAGCGGTAGCGCCCGGCGTCGGGTTCAGGGGGACGGTGCCGGTGAAGAATTTCGACCGCGGGGTGTACCGCGCGGTTCTCAAGGTGAGGGAGGCCTACGCGTTCGACGCGGGCGGCATCCTCATGCGCGTGTACGCCTACATGGCAACCATCGGGTCCATCTCCATGTTGACGCTGGCGGGGTACTCGTTCTTCCTCGCGGGCACGGTGTCGTCCACCATCGCGCTGGCCACGTTCCTCATCTCGCCGCGCGTCTCCAAGCTGGTGGACGAGCGCGGCCAGCACGCGGTGGTGCCGAAGGCGGCGGTGGTCACGCTCGTGGGGCTCGCCCTCATGCTGGCAACCGTGAGCCTGGGCGGGCCCATCGCGCTGTGCTACGTGGCCGCCGTGCTCATGGGGTTCATCCCCAATGCCCAGGCGCTCACGCGCGCCCGCTGGACGTACCTGGTGCGCTCGGGCCGGCTGGGCGAGGACGCCCCCACGCTGAAGACCGTGTTCTCCTACGAGGGCATCATCGACGACGTTGCCTTCATGGTGGGGCCGGCGGCCTCCATCGCCCTGGCCGCGGCCCTCTTCCCGGCGGCCGGCATGCTGGCGGGCGGCGTGTGCTTCGCCGTGGGCGTCGTGGTGCTCACGCTCTCCCGGTCCACCGAGCCCGCGGTGGGAAGCGTTGGCGCCGGGGAGCCCCCGAAGCACCGTCGCAGCATCATCGCCACCTCGTCGGTCGTGCGCGTGCTGTTCGCGCTCATGTTCTTCCTCGGCGCGTTCTACGGGGTGTTCGACACGGCCACCGTGTCGCTGGCCGAGGACGTGGGGAACCCGTCGGCCGCCAGCGTCATCCTCATCGTGGCCGCATGCGTGTCCATTGCGTCCGGGTTTCTGTTCGGCATGATCCGCCTGACCATACCGCAGTACGCCCAGCTCGCGGCCGTGAGCCTTCTGGTGGGGTGCGCCTACGGCACCATGGTGTTCATCGGGTCCATAGAGTCGCTGTTCGCAGTATCCACCGTGGCGGCGATGTTCTACGCGCCGTTCTTCATCACGGCGAACGCCACCTGCGAGCGCATGGTGCCGGGCGACCGCCTGACCGAGGCCATCACCTGGATGAACTCCGGGAGCATTTGCGGCCTGGCGTTCGGGCCCACCTTGGGCGGCGCGCTCATCGACCAGCTGGGAACCACGGCCAGCTTCGGCTTCGGCGCCGTGTTGGCCGTGATGCTGCCCGTCATCGCGTTCGCGTGCTTACCCCTGCTGAAGCGGCACGAGCGGTAGTCCCGCTGGACGCTACAGCTTCATCTTCGGCAGCTCGGCGCCTTTCGGGTCTGCCTTGGCAGCCTGCACGATGCCCACGACGAGGGCGATGCCGGCGGCAACCCACAGCACGAGCGCCGTCTGGTGGCAGGACATGTCGGGGTTGCCGCACAGGCCGATTCCCGCGGGGGTGGTCAACAGCACGGTCGCCGCAGCCACGGCGGCCGTGGCGATGCCGGCGAAGCGGCGCCCCTCCTTCGTGCGGCCTGCCAGCGCCAGCAGCGCCGTGACCGCGCCCACCGCGCCCACGAGCGTCGTGGCGACGAACGTCCAGTGGCACTTCATGGGCACGGTCCCTCCGGCTGCCGTCTCCACCGGCTCCGCGCAGCCGCCCATGAGCACCGACACCGCGACGACGGCCGCCATGGCCGCCACTCCTGCCACTGCCAAGATCATCCATGCCCGCCTGCCCATGTCGCAGCCTCTCTTCCCTATTGTTTTCGAGCACTTATTATCATAGCGCAAGTAGTTGACTGACGCTATGGGAAACGGGGAAGGGCGACGGGAGGCGCCCGCGCCTCGAAACCTCTCCGAAACAATAAACCGTTAGTTTGATGACCGGATGCTGAAAGTGCGTTTCGCCTGCGAAGCATGGTATCGTATACGACGATCGAATCCGCGCGCACGCGGCGCGACGGCCCCGGTGGACGCCGGGCCGGCAAGGTGAGGAGCGAAAGCCCTATGGCACGAGTTTCGGATACGTACGGCTCGATGGTGTTCAACGAGCACACGATGCAGGAGCGTCTGCCCTCGGCGACGTACAAGAGCCTGCTCAAAACCATGAAGCAAGGCGAGCCGCTGGAGATAGAGGTGGCCAACGTCGTGGCGCACGCCATGAAGGAGTGGGCCATCGAGAAGGGCGCCACGCACTTCACGCACTGGTTCCAGCCGCTCTCCGGCATCACGTCCGAGAAGCACGACAGCTTCCTCGACCCGGTGAGCGACGGCCGCGCCATCATGAGCTTCTCCGGCAAGGAGCTCATCTCGGGCGAGTCCGACGCGTCCAGCTTCCCCTCCGGCGGCCTGCGCGCCACGTTCGAGGCGCGGGGCTACACGGCGTGGGACCCCACGAGCTATGCGTTCGTGAAGGACGAGGTGCTGTGCATTCCCACCGCCTTCTGCTCCTACACCGGCGAGGCGCTCGACAAGAAGACGCCGCTTCTGCGATCCATGAGCGCCGTCGAGGAGCAGGCGAACCGCGTGCTCGCGCTGTTCGGCTGGGAGCCGCAGCGCGTCGTGCCCACGGTGGGCGCCGAGCAGGAGTACTTCCTCATCTCCGAGAAGGACTACGCCAAGCGCCAGGATCTCGTGATGTGCGGTCGCACGCTGTTCGGCTATGCCCCGTGCAAGGGCCAGGAGCTGGAGGAGCACTACTTCGGCGCCATCCGCCCCACGGTGAACGAGTTCATGAAGGAGCTCGACGACGAGCTATGGGCGCTCGGCGTGCCCGCGCGCACGAAGCACAACGAGGTGGCTCCTGCGCAGCACGAGCTGGCACCCATCTTCACGAACGCGAACCGCGGCGTGGACGAGAACCTGCTTACCATGGAGAAGATGCGTCTGCTGGCATCGCATTTCGGCCTGGTGTGCCTGCTGCACGAGAAGCCGTTCGAGGGCATCAACGGCTCCGGCAAGCACAACAACTGGTCGCTGTCCGCCAGCAAGAACCTGTTCGACCCGGGCGAGAGCCCCATGGACAACCTGCGCTTCCTCGTGTTCCTCTCCTCGGTGATCCAGGCGGTGGACGACTACCAGGAGCTGCTACGCATGTCGGTGGCCTCCGCCGGCAACGACCATCGCCTCGGCGCCGACGAGGCGCCCCCGGCCATCGTGTCCATCTTCCTGGGCGACGAGCTGGATGCCATCGTGGACGCGCTCGTGGACGACCACGAGTACGAGAGCGCCGAGAAGGTGGCCATGGACCTGGGCGTGGACGTGCTGCCGAACTTCTTGAAGGACAACACCGACCGCAACCGCACCTCGCCGTTCGCATTCACGGGCAACAAGTTCGAGTTCCGCATGCCCGGTTCGAACGTGAACCTGTCCGATGCGAACATGATCCTGAACACCGCCGTGGCGAAGAGCTTCAAGGACTTCGCCGACGCCATGGAGGGCAAGGAGGGCGACGAGTTCGAGACGGCCACCATCGCCTACATCCGCAAGACGCTCAAGGCCCACCGCCGCATCATCTTCAACGGCAACGGCTATGCGGAAGAATGGGAGCGCGAGGCCGAGCGCCGCGGGCTGGCGAACCACCGCACCACGGCGGATGCGCTGCCGTGCTTCGTGGACCCGAAGAGCATCGCGCTGTTCGAGGAGCTCGGGGTGCTTTCCGAGGCCGAGGTGCGCAGCCGTTACGAGGTGAAGCTGGAGAAGTACAACAAGCTGCTGAACATAGAGGCCCGCACCATGAAGCGCATGGTGCGCCGCGCCTACCTTCCTGCCATCAACGGCTACGCCGCCGAGGTGGCGCGCGGCATCACGGCCGTCCGCGCCGCGGCCGCTGGTGTCGAGGTGGGCCAGCAGGAGGCCCTGCTGCGCAAGCTGCTCGCCGGCGTGAAGGAGATCGACGCCCAGCTGCAGGCGCTCGACGCCGCGCACCACGCGGCTTTGGAGCTGGTCGACCAGCAGCAGCGCGCGAACAAGTACGCCCACGAGATCGTGCCCATCATGGAGAAGCTGCGTGCCGCCGTGGACGAGATGGAGATAGTCACCGACCGCGACCACTGGCCGGTGCCCACCTACAACGACATGCTTTTCTACGTGTAGAGTTCCGCGGGCCTACGGTCGCGGAACGACTCGACGCTGCGAAGGGCCCTGGCACCGATCCTCGTCCCTTTTTCGCTTGCCCTCACGTGCAAAGCACGCTCGGCCGCGAAACGGGGCGATTATCGGCACCAGGGCCCTTCTCGCTGACTTGCTACGCCAACCTGGGTGGTAATTTTCGCGCTTCGCGCGAAGGCGCTAGACGCCGACGGTCTCCTTCGCTTCCGCTTCCTTCGATCCCTGGTTGAGCAGCACGATGCCGCCCACCACGAGGGCGAGGCCCAGGCAGGTGGCCCAGCCGAACGGGTCGCCGAACAACGCGATGCCGATAACGGCCGTGCCCACGGTTCCCACGCCGCCCCAGATGCCGTAGGCCAGGCCCAGCGGCAGGTGCTTGAGCGTGAACGTGAGCAGGGCGAACGTTGCCAGATAGCACGCGGCGGTGGCCAGGGTGAACGGCAGCAGCGAGAATCCCTCGGACAGCTTCATGAGAGTGGCGCCCGCCACCTCGAGGGCGATGGACGCGCCCAGCAGCGCGTAGGGGTTGATGCGGTCGATGCGCTCGGCTATGGCGTTCATGGTTATGCTCCCATCTTCAACAACACGACTCCGGCGATGATGACGGCGATGCCGGCCAGCTTCTTCGCGCCTAGGCCCTCGCCCCAGAACAGCGCACCCACCACGGCGGTGAGCGCGATGCCGGCGCTCGTCCACACAGCGTACACGAACCCGAGCGGCAGGCTCTCCAGCGTTTGCGCCATCAGCGTGAACGCCGCCACGTAGCCCACCACGATGCCGATGATGGGAGCCTTCCTCGTGAAGCCCTGGGAGAGCTTCATCATCGAATCGCCGAACACCTCAAACGCCACGGCCACGCCGAGCAGCACATAGGGAACCATCCGATCCCCCTCCTTTCCTTTGGCTTGAGAAGAGCTTAAACTATCCCCTAAGGGTCGAGTCAAAGGAGAATCATGAGAAACAACCTGCTCTCCATCGGCGAGGTGGCGCGCATGAAGGGCGTGGGCATCAAGGCTCTTCGCTACTACGAGCGCATCGGCGTGCTGCTGCCTGCCCACGTGGACTCGCAGACGGGCTACCGGTACTACGCGCTCAGCCAGATGCCGGAGCTCGACGTGGTGGTGACGTGCGTGGAGCTGGGCCTTCCGCTCAAGGAGCTGCACCGCTACCGAACCGCGGAGGGCCGGCTCGACCTCGAGGCGCTGCTCGAGCGCGGACGGACGCTCGCGCTGGAAAACCTGAGGCGCGCCGAGGGCATCATGATGCAGGTGGACGGGTACCAGCGCGAGGTGGCCCTGCAGCGGCGACTGCGCGAGGGGCCTTCGCCCTACGAGCGTGCGCTCGATGAGTGGACGGCTCTTTCCGTTACCTGGGAGGACCGCGCGTTCCATGCGAAGCGCTATGCGCAGGCGGCGACCGAGCTGTACGACCGGGCGGCGGCGGAGGGCCTCTTGCCGCTGTACCTGCAGGGTATGGCGCGGCTGCCCGCGGCCGACGGCGGGAATGCGTGGCACGTTGTTCTTGAGGTGGCCGCTCCCGCCGGGGGCGGCGCGTCGGAGGGTCTGCTGCGGCTTCCCGGCGGCATGTTCGCGGGCGAGCGCGTAGAACGGGACGACTTCGAGGCCGCGTTCGCCGCGGCGTTCGCGGCCGCTGCCGACGTGCCGCCCGAGCGCGCCGTGCTCGCCCTCGACGTGTGGGACGACGAGCTGAGCCCCGACCGCTTCACGCTGGAGCTGCTGCGCGCATGAGCCCGTAGGTGCCTTGCTTCATTCGCCATCGAGGACCTCTTCATTGGCGACAATGGGGAAGTGCCGGCTATCGGACGGGCGCGCTCAGCTTCCCGCTATCGGCAGCGCGAGCGTGAACGTGGTGCCGCTCGCCTCGTCGCTGGCTGCGGAAAGCGTGCCGCCGTGCTCCTCGGCGATGCTGCGGGCGATGGCCAGCCCCAGGCCGAAGCCGCTGTCGTCGCGCGTGCGCGCCTTGTCGGCCCGATAGAAGTGGTCGAACACGTGGGCCAGGTCCTCGGGCGCGATGGCGAAGCCGGTGTTGCGCACCGCGAGCTCCACGTGGCGCGCAGTGCGGCGCAGCTCGACATCCACGCGCCCGCCCCTGTCGGCGTATTTGCAGGCGTTGTCCAGCAGCGTGCCCGCGAGCTTGCGCAAAAGGGGCGCGTTGCCGCAGACGGCCACGCCGGGCTCTAGCTGGGAGCACAGCTCCACCTTGCGTTCGAACGCCACGGACTCGAACTGCAGCAGCTCGCTCTCCACAAGGTCGGCCAGGTCGAGCCTCTCCATGGGCGGCTTCGCCGCGCCCTCGTCCGTCTGGGCGAGCAGCAGCAGGTCGCTCACCAGGGTCTGCATCTGCTCTGCCTCATGCTGGGTGCTTTCCACCCACTGGCTTTGGCTGGCCACGCTGCGCTCGGGATGCTCAAGGAGAATGGACGTGTTCGCCAGGATTACCGTGAGCGGCGTCTTCAGGTCATGCGACGCGTCGGCCACGAACCGGCGTTGTTGGGCCCATGCCCTCTCTACCGGCCGCAGCGCCCAGCGCGAGAAGAACACGTTTATCACCAGGAACGTTGCGAGCGCCGCCATGCCCACGCCGGCCAGCGTGAGGGCGATCGCCTGCCAGCCGTTCGCCGCGCTCATGTCCGCGAACGCGAGGTACGCGGTGCTGCCCGCCACGCGCTTCGCGTAGAACAACCCTAAGCCGTCCAGGCTGCCGAACCCTTCGGGCACGTCGGCCAGCTGCTCGGCGGCCTGGGCCAGCACGTCGTCGGCGAGCGAGGCCGTCGTGCGCGCCTGCACGGCCGCGAGCGCTCCGTTGCCATCCACCGAGAACACGGCCACGGGAATGGAAGGGTCCGATCCGCCGCGCTTGCCGCCGATCTCGGGAGGTGCCGCCCCCTCGCGTGCTGCGTTGCCGGGCATCTGGCTGCCGAGCGGGCTCGCACCGACGTTCGCATCGCCCGCATGCGCCACGGCGGCGTCGAGCGCCTCATGAACGCGGGCGATGCTCTGCTGCTGGTCGATCACGCAGATAAACGTGAACACCACCGCCAACACCACGGCCACGGTGGCCATGTTGAGCGCGATGAACTTGAGGCGCAGCTTGCTTAGCATGACGGCCCGTCCTCTCCGTGCGACGCCGCATCGGCGGAGAAGCGATAACCTGCGCGTCGCAGCGTCTCAATGCGGGCTGCCGATCCCAGGAACTTCATCTTCTTGCGCAGAAACGACACGTACGCCTCAACGTTGTTGTCCTCGGCGGTGGATTCGACGCCCCACACCTTCTCGATGAGCAGGTCTTTCGACACTACGGCTCCGGCGTTGGCCATGAGCACCTTCGCAAGGCAGAACTCCTTGTAGCTAAGGTGGATGGACTTCGCGCTGCACGTGAGGTCGTGGCTTTCCAGATTGAGCTCGAGGTCGCCCGCGGGCAGCTTCTCGAACAGCACCTCGCCCTGGCGCCGGGTGAGCGCGCGCAGGTGCGCGAGCAGCTCTGCAGGGGAGAAGGGCTTGGTCATGTAGTCGTCGGCGCCGCTGTCGAGGCCCGTGATCTTGTCGGGCACCGCGTCGCGTGCGGTGAGCAGCAGCACGGGCGTGCTCACGCCCGCGCGCCGCAGGTCGGCCGCTACGGAGAACCCGTCTTTCTTCGGCAGCATGACGTCCAGCACGATCACGTCGTACCTTCCGCTTTCGGCCCAGGCCAAGCCCGTTGCGCCGTCATGCACGACGTCGGTGCCATAGCCGTTCTCCTCAAGGATGTGCGCGAGCGCCCGCGCCAGCCGCACGTCGTCCTCGACGATGAGAATCTGCATGCCTGGAACCGCCTTCCTCGCACTGTGCACCTTCCATTGTATCGCCGATGCTGAAATCTCCCTGAAAGAACCGGGGGATTGCCGGATCAAGCGGCCTTTCAGGGTTCTTTCAGCGTGGACGGCTAGGATGGCCGGCATTCTTGAAGGAAAGGAGCCCACATGACCGCATTCACTGACGTGTTCGAGCGGAAGGAAGTCAAGTATCGCCTGGATGCCCGCCAAGCCGAGACGATGCGCCGCGCGCTCGAGGGGCGCATGGCGCCTGACGTGTACGGCTGCACGACCGTGCGCAGCTTCTACCTCGACACGCCCGAGCGCGCCCTCATCGAGCGCTCGCTCGACAAGCCGCTGTACAAGGAGAAGCTGCGCCTGCGCAGCTACGGCACGCCCACGGACGACAGCCTCGTGTTCGTCGAGATCAAGAAGAAGTACAAGGGCATCGTGTACAAGCGCCGCGTGGGGTGCTCCTACGCGGCGGCGCGCGCCTTCCTGGGCGGTGTCTCGTATGAGGACGCATGCGCTTGCTTCCCCTTGGCCGACGCAGGCGCGGCTGCCGAGTCGTGCGCGCCGCGCAGCCTGCAGATCGCCGCGGAGATCGACCAGCTCCTTGTGCGCCATGCGCCCCTCGTGCCCTCCATGCTCATCAGGTGCGAGCGCGTTGCCTACGCTCCGGTGCCCAAGCCGCCTGTCGACGTGCCCTGCAACCTGCGCATCACGTTCGACGAGCGCATCGTCTGCCGTGACCTGTTCGCTTCGGACTCCTCCACAACCCCGCTCCTGCGCACGGGTGAGGCCGTCATGGAGGTCAAGGCCTCGGGCCCGTTCCCTTTGTGGCTCGTTAGGGCGCTCGGCGAGGGTCATGTCTACCCGACGTCGTTCTCCAAGTACGGCGCGGCATACCGTGCATGCGAGCCGATGCTTCGACCAGTGGCGGAAGCGCTCGAGGTCGAACGCAGGGGCGCGCACACGTCGCAGGCAGCTGCTGACCAGCAAGCCGAGCGATTCGCGGCGGCTCCTCGTAGCAGCCATCCGCGACGCTTCCGCGCGCCGGCCATGACCTCTGCGAAGAAGGGAGGCCGTTGTGCTTGATGCGGCTTTGACCTCGATATTCGGCTCGGCGGAATCGCTCGTGGCGGGCGTTTCCACCGTCGACTTCCTGCTGTGCTGCGCCGCGTCCATCGTGCTGGGCGCGGCGGTGGCCGCCATCTACATGTTCCGGCACACCTACTCGAAGAACTTCGTGGTGACGCTCGCGCTGCTCCCGCTCATCGTGCAGATGGTCATCACGCTGGTGAACGGCAACCTGGGCGCAGGCATCGCGGTGATGGGCGTGTTCAACCTCGTGCGCTTCCGCTCAATCCCCGGCAGCGCGAAGGACATCGGCAACGTGTTTTTGGCCATGGCCATCGGCTTGGCCACGGGCATGGGGTTCATCGCGCTGGCGGTGCTGTTCACCGTTATCGTGGGTATCGCGAACGTGGTGTATGTGCTCTCGCCGTTCGGCAAGCAGAAGGCGCCGGAGAAGATGCTCAAGATCACCATCCCCGAGGACCTGGAGTACGACGGCGTGTTCGACGGCGTGCTGGCGCGCTACACTGACGAACACGAGCTGGTGGAGGTGCAGACCACCAACATGGGCAGCCTGTTCCTTCTCGAGTACGCGGTGAGGATGAAGGAGCCCGGCGTGGAGAAGCGCATGATCGACGAGGTGCGGTGCTTGAACGGCAACCTCAAGGTGGTGCTGGGGCGCGCGGCGGCTAGTAAGGAGGTGCTGTAGGATGAAGAGAATCTCGCTGAAATGCTTCCTGGGGCGGCGCGGGGCAACGCCCAGTCGCTCGGACAGTCCTCGCTGCGCTGCGGAACTCGCTTGGTGGGCGTTGCCCCGCGCCGCGGGTTGCGGCATCGCTGTTGTCTCGGCGTGCGCCTTGCTAGCCGGGTTGCTTGGAGGATGTTCTGGTCCGGGGGTTTCTGAATCTGCTGGGTCTGATGTTGTTGCTTCGTCTTCCACCTCGACTGAAGCGACGACTTTCGAGGAGGTGGCGGCTGCGTTCGATGCTTCGGCGCTCGATCTGGGCTATTCCAATAGGGACAAGGACGCTTCTTACGACGAGGCTTCGGCCACGCGCATCGTGCTCGATGGGGCGTCGGCTGCGGTCGATGGCGGCGGGGCGTCGGCCGAGGGGTCTACGGTGACCATCTTGACCGAGGGCACGTACGTCGTGTCTGGCACACTTGACGACGGCCAGCTGGTGGTGGACGCTGCGGACACCGACAAGGTGCAGGTGGTGCTGGCGGGCGCTGCCATTCATAACGAGGATGGGCCGGCGGTGTACGTGAAGCAGGCGGACAAGTGCTTCGTCACGTTGGCTGCGGGCACAAGCAACTCGCTCACCGATGGCGCGGACTATGCGCTCGAAGACGGTACGGACGAGCCCTACGCCACTCTGTTCAGCCGCGACGATCTCACGATCAACGGGTCGGGCATGCTGGCGGTGACGAGCGCGTACCGGCATGCGATCTGCTCGAAGGACGATTTGGTCATCACGGGCGGCACCTACGTGGTGGATGCGGTGGAGGATGCGCTGCGCGGGCGCGATTGCGTGAAGATCGCGGAAGGCAATTTCACGCTCACGGCGGGCGGTGACGGCATCAAGTCGAACAACGACGGAGACGCCACTCGCGGCTTCGTCTCTATCGGCGGCGGCACGTTCGCCATCGAGGCCGGCGACGACGGCATCCAAGCGCAGACGTACCTGCGCATCGCGGGCGGCGAGCTGGACATCGCGGCTGCCGACGACGCGCTGCATTCCGACCTTGAGGGCTTGCTTGCGGGCGGCTCGCTTGCCATCGAGGCCGGTGACGATGCGTTCCACGCCGAGACGAAGCTCGTCATCGACGACGGTACGGTGGATGTGACCGGCTGCTACGAGGGCTACGAGGCCGAGAAGATCTACGTGAACGGCGGCAGCACGCATATCGTCGCGGCCGACGACGCCGTGAACGCGTCTGCGGCCGACCTGACGGGCGACGAGGCAGATGCGACAACGACGGCCGCGATCGAGGCCGACGCGGCCGGTGCTGCGGCGGCAAGTGGCGCGGCACCCGAGGCAAAGCCCGGCGATGGCGGCGAGCCACCCGCGATGTCGGATGGCGCGATGCCCCAGGACGGCGCAGTGGCGTCCAGCGGCGGGGGCATGTCCATGGACGAGCGACAGCAGAACGGCGGCATGCCGGACAACGCCTTCGCCGAGGCCGGCGCGCCCACCATGGGCGACGAGAACTGCCTCATCCAGATCAACGGCGGTTACACCGTGCTCGATTCCGAGGGCGACGGCATCGACAGCAACGGCTCCGTCGAAGTCACCGGCGGCGTGCTGCTGGTGAACGGGCCCACGAGCGGCGGCGACGGCGCGTTCGACTACGACCTTACGGCTACGGTGAGCGGCGGAACGGTGCTCATGGTGGGTTCCACCGGCATGGCGCAGAACTTCACGAACGGCACGCAGCCCTTTGCTTTCGCCACAGCCGGCGGCAACGCGGGCCAGAGCGTGGCGGTGACGGACGCCGACGGCACGGTGGTGGCCTCGCTCACGGTGGCGAAGCAGTTCGGCATGGTGCTAGTCTCGAGCCCCGCGCTTGAGGAGGGCGGCACCTGCTCGCTCGTCATCGGCGGCCAGGTGAGCGGCGCGAACGCCGACGGCTACACCGACTCCGGCACCGTGTCCGGCGGCGCGGCCACCCAGGTCACTGCCTCCACGACGGCTACCGGCGGCACGGGCGGACTCGGCATGGGCGGCGGCACCATGGCCGCCGGACAAGGCGGGGACGTCCAGCGCGGCATGCGCGGCGGCGCGGGTAGCGGCTTCGGCGGCGGAGCGGCGGCGTAGCCAGCACCCGTTCCAGCGGCGGCCCCGACGGAGTGTTCGTCGAGGTCGCCGTTTTTGGCGCGAGGTCGTCGGTCTGCCTCCTCGATTCTGGCACGAATTTACGGGTATGGCACAGATTTTGCAGCAAGAGTAAGGCCGTGAATTGCAAGCAATAGCAAAACGCCTGGTCGCGAAAACGTCTCCGCCCAATTTCCCCAATCGCTTCTGCCCAAACCGTAAATTTGTGCCACGATCGCATGCTGCTACCCCAGCACTTCGGCAAGCTCGGCCGCGTCGGCGGTCAGGAAGCCTTCGGTGAACGTCGCCAAGTCGAAGTAGAAGCCGTCTTCGGCAGCCTTGCGCACGTCGGCCGTGAAACGGTCGATCCAGTTCAGCAGGTGGTCGCTCAGGAACTCCCTCTGGGCGCGCAGCTGGCGCTCGGCCCCCGCCTCGTCTCCCGCGCGCAGCGCCTCCACGGCGCGCCCGCACAGAAGCGCCATGAAGGCCAGCTCCACGGCCAGGTGGTCCTCCGGCTCCTTGAAGCCGGGGTTCTTCGCGAAGCCCGCGCCGCGGTACACGTGCAGCACCTCCGCGTAGGCCTCCTGCATCATGAGGCCGCCCTCGCTCGTATACACCGACTCGTACGGGAAGGCCTTCTGAGCGGTGCGCGGGCCCATGCCGAAGAACGCGCGGTCGAAGACGACCGCCAGCTGCTCGAGCGCATCCTCGTCGCAGTCGGCGAGGTCGGCCTGGAGCGCGGCGAACCCGGCGGCCAGGCCGGCGTCGTCGGAGGCCAGCGCGGCCTCCCCCGCCAGCGCCTCGGCGAACGCGGCGTCGATCTCGGTCTCGTAGCAGCGCGACAGCAGCGCGTACACGCGGTCGCGGTT
>OLSJ01000966.1_pt1 | contig 19876 bp, 16 predicted proteins | sample 1672151 | NCBI WGS metagenome assembly OLSJ01 (sample SAMEA3136653, study PRJEB25190) | human gut metagenome | biome: human gut; feature: human-associated habitat; material: faeces | place: Austria | collected 2013 | reverse complement strand
CTCGCAAATATCTTGCAAGAAAATCAATTCTGTTTGGATCATGCACTTTTCCATCCAATGAGATCACATCATGGCAGGATAATCCGTTCTCTGTGATGTAAATTGGCTTATGATATCTTTCATATAAAAACTTCGGCCCCCACTGCAGACATTCCGGTGTTACCGGCCATTGGATCGCAGTTTTAGGAAATCCTTCATATCGGCAAACCTCCTGTGGCTTTCCGTCTTCTCCCATACGGACGCATCTTCCATTATAAATATTCTGTCCATAGATATCGATCGGTTCTGAGATCAGACGCATATCTTCTTCTGTGATTTTCGGAAGATATTTTTCATAACGCACCAATCCCTCCTCCGGATAATGTCCTAATAAAACCGGATCAGACCACCAGGATACATTCCACGTCCAGTTACTGTCATCCTCCTGCAGGGAAAAATACGACTTGTTGCTGCACCCCAGACAAAATTTTCTGAAAAAACGATCTTTTTTTCCATTGCTTTCTTCCTCTTATTACTCTACTATTCTAATTATTTCCATTCCTCGATTCCCAGATTCTCTATATAATCAGCAAGTTCTCTCGCCATCTCATAGGTTTCTGGAATTCTGAGATGTCCTGGAGTCGCTGCTCCGTTTCTTTTAAAGATACAATGGGAAATTTTACTGTCTCCCATAGAAACCACTACATCGTCAATTGCTTTGTCCCAAGAACTGTCATGCTCAAGCAATGTCGTACAGCAGACGACCGATGCCTTCGGATATACCTGACGCAGTTTTTTTAAAAATTCTGTATAGTGTTCTCTCCAAAGAATTGCTTTCTCACACATATAGTCTTCTGACATGTAATCAAACGGATGATTATCATTCTGGCCAATTGCCACGACAACAACCTGCGGTGTATACTGATTAAAATCCCATTCTGTCAGTTCACCAAATGTTTTATTGAAGCGGATTTTATTCCAGGCACTTTCCATTCCAATCTGATCCGGCTCATGGAACCAGCCTTGTCCATCCATCAATGCAATTCCGCCCTGTGCGATATCATGGATCTGTGCATTCAGCATACGTGCTGTCATCCAGGCATAGGAATACCAGCTGTTAGAATAACCTCCCTGATGTTCAGGATCCGTCTTTCCTGTATAATCCACTGCTTCTGTCACTTCTCCTGCTGATACAGAATCTCCGTAAACTTCAATTTTTCTTGTCTGTGCATCCGGAAGTTCCAATAATTTTGCTCCGTCTTCAATTTCAAATCCAAGGATGTGCATCTCATGGCAGGAATCCTGACGTTTAAAGAAAAGGACATGATGTTCTCCATTTTCATTCTCCGGAACACGAATCTCTATTTCATTCTCTTTCTTGTTATCCAGATAATAACACAACTGCACTCCATCTAAAATACATCCAAGATAATTCTGCCAATATTCATTTTTGTTTTTTAAGAAAATTTTCAGGTATTTTCCTGTGAATTTAAACTCTGCTGATGTACATGGATAGACCCAAATCGGTTCTTTTGGATTTCTCCAGTCGATCCTTCCGCTATAACGTATTTTTTTATTATCAGGATTAATTCTCATCTTATCCCCTCCATATTTTACAGTAAACTTGCTGCACCGATCATTCCTGCTTCATTTCCAAGTGCTGCTGTCTCAATCTCCGGCATCCTCTCCTTCAAAAATCTTATGCAATAATTAATGACATCAGATAAAATGGAGTTGTATCCGTTACCTCTTCCGGAAGAATTGTTATATCTACCGTATGAATTTTCTTTTCTCCATGGTGCAATACTTTCTCAAGGTACAAACAATCTCCCCAGTCCTCATCGAAATTCCCATCCAAAAGGGTAGATTTTTCTTTATCACCATCTAACACAAGCTCTGCTCTTGCTGCAGGAAGCTGTATTGTTTTTCTATACTGCACTGCAATGCAGGAAGCAGTCACCTCAAAATGAATAGAATCCCCGGCTTTTTTTCCGATCCATCCATTTTTAAAATGATCAAGATGTCCTGTTTTCTCTTCCGTATCTGCATGAAATCCGCAAAGTTTTGGTGAAATTTCACGGATTGTCAGGCGTTTTGCATTCTCGTATGCATTCTCCGTCATTGCCTTCGGAAAAACAGGTTCTTTTTCCTCAACTTCTAATTCTGCTTTCACGCTTTCAAGGAATTTTTCAATTTCTTCTGCAACAAGTTTGTGTCCTTTATCATTTGGATGAAGTCCATCTGGTGTAAGTTCTTCCCTTATATATTCACCAGCCTTCATTCGCTGATATAAATTGTATCTCTTGCTTCAACCTTTTTCCCGCTACTTCCACATCCAGCCATTGTTATAACCATTGCTACTGCCATTGAGGCTGCGATCACTTTACTTGCAACTTTACATTTCATGTTTTTTCTATTTTGTTGCTTTTTAAGCTGATTTAATTCTACCATTAACTTCGCTTATTCTCAATATTAAGTTCTATATTTGCTTATTTTCTACACCATGCACAGTTTTACGCATTGAGTTTTGTGGATTTTCCCTTTATTGCAAATGGCTTTATCACGTTTTTATGTGATTAATTTAAGCTTAATAAGTATGCTAAAGTTTAATCTTAAGTTATGCTCTAATTTGATATAACCTGTATCATATCGCATATCTTATACAATACTTTTTAATATTTAACCCTTTTTCTTCATTTTCCTGTCCCAATGCCTCAAGCATTGTCACGCTTTGACTTTTCGATGCAGCATACGCGACTTTCTGATACATGCTCCAGCAAAAAGAAACTCCAAGTTCCAGGCATTGTTCTGATACAATCACGCCGATCGTAACCCCCTGCCTTTTATTCGTATATTTTTTCAGATCATACCCAAGTTCTTTTGCTTTTGCTACCACCTGACTCCTGACTTCTTCACTTACCCCTTTTCTTCCTGCAAGTGCATTCGAGACAGTAACTGTACTCACATTCAATGCCTCGACTATGTCTTTTAATTTTACATTTCCCATTTTCTTCATCTGTCTCAATTTCTATTTCCTTTTACCGTGTTTCCCTGGATCACCCTGCCTTCCACGATTCGAATTCCTTTCGGATGCGTGTCTCCTTCGATTCGTTTTATGTTTCCTTAATCCGGCTGCGAAGCTCTTCACTAACACATTTCCTGTCATTTAATGCGTTTGATACAGTTACAACACTTGATCCCACTGCCTCTGCAATCTGTTCCAGACGGACCTTCTTTCTTCGTCCCACGTTCTTTCCTACTTTCTGTCACTTATCTATTAGTTCCTCTATGACGTTATTAACATCTAAGATTACGTTAACATGATAGCAAATAACTATCAACTTAATTTAAGCTATTTTTTACTAAATTTGAGATTAACTTAAAAAACTATGAAAAAGCAGGCAAATATCCTGCTTCCTCATAGCTTTCTTCCTTTCATCATATGCAGCATTCACGAGAAATCTGTAATTTGTTCCGTAAGAATCCAATAGGCAGTTGGCCGATTTTTTCTCTTATGCGAAATGGAAACGGAACGTATAGCTGTATCTTCCCTTGCATACACGATATTCCGAGTGAATATTTTTCGTCCAGCCGGTATCTCCGCCAAGGCCTGCGTGCGCTACATCCAGGATCAGCCAGGTTCCTGTTATCTGCTCCGGAAGTTCTTCCTCATATGTGGCTTTTCGATATTCTGCTATAGAATAAGGAAGTGCACTGAAATGGAAATCATCACTGCCCACAATCTGAACGGTATGTGTTCCATCCGAAAGAGCGGCAAACCGCGTGTCCTCATGGCCACCGCATTCGCACGGTACTACAAACGGAACGTGCTGTTCTGCTACAGAAGATGTATAAAGCCCAATCAGTGCTGCGTCTTTTCGGTCTGCATACGTCTCCCAGGGACCTTTTCCATACCAGGTGAGCGTATCAAACGCTGCAGGGAAGCGGAACGACTGTCCGACTCTTGCGATGGTCTCAAGGCCGCTGTTGTTTGTTACTTCGTTTTTCAGCTCCATTCCCTCACTGCCGATGCGATACAGAGTATGAGCGGTAAAGAGTACTGCGTTGTCCGGCTCCGCGGTATAGGAAGCCTGCACTTCAAGAAGCACCTGATTTCCGGCACTGACAGCCGATACTGACTGTACTTCCTTTTTCAGACGATCCAGACCTTCCGCGCGCCAGATATCATCGTAATCACTTTCATGGGTTCCCTCATCAATACCGGTTGGGGCACGATAAAATTCATCTTTTCCGCCGGTCATAAAAGAAATGCTCTTTGCCTGATATCTGGTAAATTCACCTGTCTTTTTATCAAAGATAATTTCGGTCTCTTCGCCGGTGATGCGAACATGATTTTCATCCTCCGCTACGGTCAGTGGTTTCTCCACAATCGTTTTCTCGTCTGCCAGATAAACACCTGTAGTAACCGGAATCTGACGGCGGTATAGTTCTGTTCCCGCCGGTGCATAGAAGGTATCTTGGGCAAGCTCAACGTAATAATTTACATACGCCTCGCCATGCAGTTGTTCCGGAAGCTCCGGAAGCGGAAGCGTCTCTGTTGTTCCGGCTACCGTGTAAAATGTCGGATAGCTGCATTTGGCAAGCGTTTCGCCGTTCTGCACAATTTCATAACGCACCTGCAGATGAGAAAGATCGAGGGTATGGTAGCGGTTTGCCAGCACCCATATAGTTTCGCCGGTATATGGATTTTTCACCTGCTCAATCGTAACCGGGGACTGGCCGTTTCTCACCTCATAGGCGCCTGGTTTATAGGAAAGATCGGCAAAGACAACACCATTCAGACACATATCCGGAACCGGATCGGTCACATCCTCTCCGAACGCTCCGCCGTAGCCGTATTTGATATTTCCGTCCTCCTCGTGGATCGCAATCGCCTTGTCCGCGAAATCCCAGATAAAGCCGCCCTGGAAACGCGGGTATTTATTGACATAGTCCCAGAACTCCTTGAAGTTTCCGTTGCTGTTGCTCTTTGCATACGCATATTCGCACATGATGAACGGGCGGAGATCGGAATCGTCTGCCATCACATCCTCAAGCCAGCTCATCGTCGGATACATTGGGCAGATAACGTCGGAAATATTATTCTTCGGGTTGCCGGACTCATACTGAACGTATCTTGTTTTGTCGTATTCGCGGATCCAGCCGTGCATCGCGGCATGATTCGCCCCGGCACCGGATTCATTTCCAAGGGACCACAAGACGATGGAAGGATGGTTTTTATCACGCAGTACCATACGGGTTGCACGCTCCAGATAAGCGGCTGTCCACTCAGCGGATGCACTGAGCTGTCCGCCGTAACCGTGCGTCTCAAGATTTGCCTCGTCGACAAGGTAAATGCCGAGCTCGTCACACAGATCATACCATTTCACGGAATTCGGATAATGGCTGGTACGAACAGCGTTGAAATTCAGGCGTTTCATCACAGCAATTTCTTTTCGCATCTGCTCCTCAGAAACGGTACGTCCCGTCTCGGCGCAAAAATCGTGGCGGTCAACACCGCGGATCACAAGGCGTTTGCCATTCAGGGTCAGAACACCGCGGCTGTTGATTTCCACCTGACGGAAGCCGACCTTGCAGCTCTCGATATCAACCGTCTCATTCTCTTTGTTCTGCAGCTCGACAACGAGGGTGTAAAGTGTCGGAGTCTCTGCAGTCCAGAGTGCCGGGTTCTCTACCGGAGCAGTAACGGTTGCGATGAATTTCGGCATCAGATAGAAGCCGCACTCAGCAAACGTTCTCGAAGCCATCTCGGTTACTTTGTTCTGTTCTGCATCATACAGCGTCACTTTGGCATGATACTCGCCGTACAGCGGTTTGGAGTTGTCCGGCCAGATCGTGACAGAGAGAGTAGCTTTCGTGTAATCCGGGTGTGTAAACAGCGTTTCTGCTTTGTAGTCCAGGATGTGCTGCACCGGTTTCGACACGAGGCGGACATCGCGGTAGATACCGGACAGATGCCAGTAATCCTGATCTTCCAGATAAGTACCGTCACAGTAGCGCATTACCTGTACGGCGAGGGTGTTCGTTCCTTCCTGCACATATTCGGTGATGTCAAATTCCGCGTTCACTTTGCTGTCCTGGGAATACCCCACCTGTTTTCCGTTGACCCAGAGATAGAAGCAGGACTCCACACCGCCGAAATCGATGAGAAGCTGTCGGCCGATATAGTCTGCTGGAACCTCGAAGGTTCTGAAATAGCAGCCAGTCAGATTTTTCTCCGGCACGTACGGCGCATTCAGCTCGTAGGTGCCTTCGGTAATCTCGATCTCAAATGCTTCGCCGTTTGCCTCCCGTTTGAACGGATACAGCATATTGGTGTAAACCGGCTTTCCATATCCCTGCAGTTCCCAGTTGGACGGCACCGGAATCGTATCCCACGCTGCGTGATCGAAATTCTCTTCATAAAATGCTTCCACCGCTTCCGGTGACGGATACATTTTGAATTTCCAGTCTCCGTTCAGATCCATTACAAAGCGGGACGTGTTCCGATTTCCGGCGAGCGCCTGCTCTACCGTCTCATATGCACCGTACGGCGTATGCATCGGATAACGATTTTTCTGCGTTATATACTGATTTTCCCAGTCTCTTGTCTGTCTCATGTTCTTGAAACCCTCCTTGCCTTTGCTTTCGCATTTTCCGACTGCCTCTCTTCTTTTTATCCAGATTGGTGTTCCTTTTTTGCTTTCCTGTGATATAATACATCTGTGGATTTTCAGAAGATTCATGCAGATATCTTATGATTCAGTATAAAACACTGCACGTGGATGAGAAATAGTTGATCTGGTGTTTCTTTTATCCAAAATGGGAAAGCAAAGGAGAAGTCGTATGATACCGGAATATCTGCTTGCAAAAATAGAAAAGAGCGATGTTATCTATCGCTGTATTGGAAATGAAATGAAGAACGGGATTCTGGCGTGCGGTTTTATGCGGAAAGAGATGGCGGACCGCTCGCAGTATCATTTTTCGAACGAGTATTACAGCTGTTTCGTGCTGCTGCGCGGGAGCGGGGAATATATTGCCGAGGACGGCACCTCCTATCCGCTGCAGGCGGGAAGTCTGGTTCAGCGTCTGCCTGGTGTGCCGCATTCCACACGCGTAGACCCCGATGGGAAATGGCTGGAATTTTTTATCTCGATTGGGAAACCGTTTTTTGATTCTTTCTGCTCGCTTTCGGTTCTGAACCGGGAGCCGGTGTTAAAGGCAGAGCTGCTTCCCGGCGATCTCGAGCGGTATCAGAAGCTTCTGCAGTCGTTAAAGGCCACACCGGACAGTCTGCTGCCTTTGCGGATTCCTGAGATGGAAAAAGAGATTCTGCGAATGTACGGCTACCATGCGCACTGGGTGAATCTGCAGCGGGATCCGATCGAGGCCGCCTGCGATATGCTCTCGCAGAATCTTGATGAAGAAATTTCTCTCGAAGAGCTTGCCCGGTCACTTCAGATCGGTTATGAGACGTTTCGAAAAGTATTTAAAAAACAGACCGGCGTCTCTCCTGCACGGTACCGCACCAGGAAGAAAATGGAGCAGGCCCGTATTCTTCTCGAGGGCGGCGTACCGATGAAGGAAATTGCCGTTCTTGTCGGATATGGCGATGTCTATGCGTTCAGCAAGCGGTTTTCCCGGTTCTTTGGATTCCCGCCCGGAAAGTACCGCGCACGTCTTCACACGGATGCGCCGGATTTAGAACAGTTTTAAGATATCGTCCACGGTTTTACGTTTCGGCTTGTCCGGGTTGATGGCACGGTAGCCGACAGCAATGACAGCACCAAGGAGCTCATTCTCCGGAATGGAGAGGGCTTCACGGATAGCTTTCTCATCACGGATTCCCATAATCAGAGTATCAAGGCCAAGTTCTCTTGCGCGCAGGATCAGGTTTTCGTCGTGCAGGCCGAGATCGTAATAGCCCCAGCCGTTTCCAACTTCGTTGTCTGGTGTGCCGTCCTGCGTAAATCCGGAGCGGTCTTTTACGAATGCTGTTACGACAAGTGCGGCTCCCTTTGAACTCTTCTGATTGAATTCTGGAAGGCATTTTGCGGAAAATTCTTCGACTTTCTCCGGTGTTACAAGGGCATAGTACCGTGTTGTCTGTGAGTTTTTCCAGGATGGTGCCTGAATCGCTGCCTGTACGATCTCCTGGATCTGCTCTGCGGTTACGTGTTTCTCCGGATCAAACGCGCGGATGCTTCTTCTTTCTTCCAGCAGTTTTGTAAATTCCATGGTGTATATCCTCCTTTTATTTATAAAGCCTCGTAATCTTCCCGTGAAAAACGGTGATACGTCAGGCCGAATTCATTTTCTTCGACACAGTAACAGTATTCATCTACAGACGGGTCTGAAAAAGAAAATACATGGCCCATCTCATGCTCCTCGGATGCGTTTTCTTCCACGGTAGTATGCATTTTCTCTGCATAGGAAGAAAAGCAGTCCCGAACCTGTTCCATTGTGTTTCCAGGCGTTGTGATCACCTGCAGAAGGTTCTGCAGGAGCTCCGGAACAGGGATTTCCCGCTCGATATAAGAGCATCCCTCCTCCGGGATTTCCACACAGTAGCGGTCTTTGACTGCCGAAATAGCGAGCATTCCAAGGCGCGGCTGTACGTTCTTACAGAACGCGTCAAGCGCTTTAGCCAGGTCTTCTGTTTCGTCTAAAGAGAGGGAACGGCGCAGGGACTCCGCCGGGTAGTAGAGCTTCATCGTACCGCCCTCATAGCCGATCTTCACCTGCCACTCCCGAATCGTATCGGTAATATGTTTTTCCAACAGTTTTGCTGTCATGTTTTCTAAGTCACCTCCATTGTGCTGCATGTGCAAAAAATACAGTATTATTATCGCATGAATTGGGCGTTGTGTGAACACTTAATTTTTTGTTTTTCACAAAAAAATAATCACTTTTTTACTCCTCGAAACGGCAGAAACCTCCGCCAGAAAAGCTGGGACAGAGGTTTCTGTGATTTCTTATGTCAGAAGAATTTCTCAGTCATTTCGTTCTGAATTACTCTTCGTCGTCTTTTTTCTTTCTGCCGCGGAGTTTGAATCCAAGTCCGCCAGCGCCAAGAGATGCAACTGCCATGCTTACCCATCCCCAGATGTTGGTAGCATCACCGGTCTTTGCATTATCGCTCTTCTTGGAAGTAGAGGTATTGGATACTTTATTACTTGCAAGCGGAGTAGATGTTGCTTTCGGGGTGCTTGTCGGGGTCTTCGTCGGCTGCGTCGTAGGTATTGTGGTAGGAGCAGTCGTCGGGGTTGTGGTTGGTGCTGTTGTAGGTGTAACCGTCGGAGTCTCAGTTGGAGTTACGGTCGGGGTTTCCGTCGGGGTAACAGTCGGAGTCTCGGTCGGGGTTACGGTTGGGGTCTCTGTAGGAGTAGGAGTCGGCTCTTCTGCTGATTTCTTCCAGGTGAAGCTAAGATCCTGATATCCCAGTGAAGAAACTGTAATTTCAAAGGAATCGCCCTCTGCGAACGGTGCTGCATCTGTCTTTAAGGAACCATCCTCATTGAACAGTACAACAGCTCCTCTTCCGCTTGCTGCATATGCTTTTCCATTTACAGTAACAGAGGTAATGTTCTTCAGATAATCTGCAAACTCTTCATCTGTTGCATCCCCGTTCTTAAGCAGACCCGGTGTTGTCGTATCTTCGTTAAATGCTGCCGGCATCTCTTCCGTGTAAAGGATAAAGTCTGCGGAAAGATCTGCATATTTACCATTCTTATCGCTGACAGTCAATGTATAAGAACCTTTCTCTGCATTCTTGAAGTACAGAGTATCACCGGACACGGTTCCCGTCAGACCTTCTACTGTATAGACAGCATCGTAATCATCCGGCAGGCCTTCCAGTTTAACAGAAGCATTTCCAGATGTGACAGACGCATTCTCTACAGAAAATTCATATGTAAACTTAACCGGTACATATACATCTGCGTCGACTTCGTAAATTCCCTTGCTGGTGTAATAGGTAATTTTGTTGATGGTCTGTCCCATCATGCTCTTGTAATGTTCCGAGGAGGTCGGGCAGTTATGAACGCTTGTCGTAAATCCAGTGCTCCATGCCAGCTCAGACACTCTCCAGATATTCTCCAGATGACGCATTCCGTAATCGTTGCCCTCTTTTGTGCTGACAACAACACCATATACGGTATCTTCGCCTGCTTTGATGGTATCAGTAAGACCATCCAGATCCAGCTGATAATCACCGTATTTGCTGTTAGTGGAGAGCTCTGCCGTTACATTTTCCAGCTTTGCTGCCTCGGTTCCCTGAACAGCACCAAAGGTTACATTGCCGTCTGCATCTACAGATGCTTCTTTGTAATAAGACGGAACCTCATGTAAAGTGTAATATGCATAGCTTGCATTCTCATACAGTGCATCTTTTCCGGTATACGTTGTGGTGGATGTCTGTCCACGGTTGGTAACGGTGATTTCTACAGAATCCTCATCTGTCACTTTCGTGTATTTGCTAAGATCCATACCCTCTGTTACTTTTACCGGGAAGGTAATACCTGTGATATCGCTTCCGTCTGCATTCACATGATAAGATCCGCCGGAAAGAGACGCGGTTCTTGTTTTATTCTTTGTTGCGGAAGTAAACGCATCTACCGGAACATCATTATGAACCTCTGCCTGATAGAACTCAGCATACGGAATGTTCATTAATACATACTGGGACTGAAGTGCTTCGATTGCTGCATTCAGATGCTCTGTTGCTTCGTCTACGGTTCCCTGGCTCTGTTTTTTCTCCAATGCTTCTTTTGCTTCTGCCAGTTCTGTCTGCATATTATTCCAGGAAGTTTCCGTGTAAAGATCTTTATTCAGTGCATCTGCCTTTGCAATTGCCTCTTCCAGTGCTGCTGTGCTCTCTACCGGATCAGCTCCTACAATGTTCGCTTTGGTTGCTTCAAAAGTGTAGGAAGCATCTGCATAGCCAAGTGCATGAATCGTAATCTTCCAATAACCGGTTCCATCCGTTCCCTCCGGTAAAGTGCAGCGCAGGGAATCGGTAAGGCCAAGCTGGATTCCCATTACTTTATGCATCCAGTTATCTGCTGCGAATTTTGTTCCATACGTTGCTTTTGCATTCGTATAAGTGGAATCATCACCGTAATAAGTCCAGGTTACGGTCTGCAGATTAGCAGCCAGATCGCCGTAATCTCCCGTTAAATCTACGCGAAGGAATTCTCCATAAGAACCATTGGCTTCTTTCACGGTCAGTCCTACGGTCTCAGCATCCGGAGCTGTCTTCAGCGCCTGATCTTTGATTCCGGATTCACTTCCTGTTGTTCCTGCAGAGAAGGAGAAGCTTCCATCTGCATTTTTCACTGCTATCTTCAGACCGTTTGTGTTTTCTGTTACATCTGCAACCAGGCCTGTATAGCTCTGCAGTTTATTTTCAGAAAATCCACCGGAAAGTGTTCCGCCGTTTTCTACCACAACATACTTTTTGCAGAAATCTTCGTAATCATCTTCCGAAACTTTTACAGGCACATATTTCAGGCCTTTTACTTCATAATGATCAATCTGGCTCTTGTCGTAAGTTACGGTCTCGCCGTTGGTCAGAACTGCCGTGGTTGCTGCGGTATAATATGCCACATCATAGGTTGTGCCATCTTTCATGTAGATAGTCGCTGCGCACTGGAAGCTTCCTCTGTGCAGTCCATGGTTTGTGGTCGCACGGGTTACAACATCAAAAGCGCCTTTATCACTTTCTTTGCGACTGTCAGTTTCATCCGAACCAGCGTCGCTTCCTGCCGCCTGAACTCCTTCTGCTGCCCAATACTCAGCCCAGGTAAGACCTGCATATACATATTTATATGTTGTTTCTTTCTTCTCATAAGTAAAGGAAAGCGTCTTGTAACCTGTTGCAGTTACTTCGATTTCAAATTTATTTCCTTCTGCAAAAGCGGCAGCTGTCAGATCAAGCGTACCGTCTTCTTTGATCAGAATTATTTTCCGTTTTCCAGTTGCTGCATATTCTTTTCCATTTACTTTTACCGAAGTGATGTTCTTGATATAATCAGCAAAGTCATCTTCTGATGCATTCTCTGCTTTTACAAGCGCCGGAGCACTTCCTTTTTCGTTGTAAGCAGCCGGCATTGCATCTGTATACAGAGTAAAGCTCTGTGTCAGATCTGCATAAACACCTTTTTTATCATGAATCGTCAGAGTATACATTCCTTTTTTCGTATTTGCGGAATAAGAAATGGTATTTCCGTCTACTGCAAATCCATCCAGACCATCTACGGAATATTCTGCATCATAATCAGCCGGAAGTCCGGTTACGGTCATCGTTGTCTTTCCAGCGGAAAGAGAAGCGTCTTCTACGGATACACTTGCCTCAAATTTTGTTGGAACAAAAATATCATTCACTGGAATCGTGTAGATTCCTTTGCTGGTATAATAAGTAACCTTATTGATATGCTGTCCCATCATGCTCTTGTAATGTGCAGAAGAAGTCAGGCATCCATGTACCTGTGTTGTAAATCCAGTTGACCATGCCAGCTCTGTTCCGCGCCAGATATTTTCCACATGACGCATACCATAGTCATTGCCTTCTTTCGTGCTGACAATAACACCATAGATCTGATCGGTTCCAACATCAATCGTGTTCTCCAGTCCGTCGAGATCCAGCTGATAATCTCCATATTTTGATTCAGTCATAAATTCCGGAGATACATTGGTCAGTTCAATTGCAGTTCCAACTGTTTTTCCAAAAGAAAGAGAGCCATCTGCATTTACCGTTGCTTCTTTGTAGTAAGAAGGTGCTTCGCTTAATACATAATATGCGTAGTCTGAGTTTTCAAATAAGGCGTCTTTTCCGGTGTATGTCTGTATAGATGTCTGACCACGGTTTGTTACTGTAATACTTATAGAATCAGAATCTGTTACTTTCTTAAATTTGGAAAGATCCACTCCTGTTACTTTAACCGGGAAGGTAATTCCATTGATTGCACTTCCATCTGCATTGGTATGATAAGAACCACCGGCAAGAGTGGCTGTTCTTGTTTTGCTCTTCGTTGCGGAAGAAAATACATCCACTGGAACAGAGTTGTTTACATCTGCAGCATAAAATTCATCATACGGAATGTTCATCAGAACGTAAGCCACCTGCTCAGTTGGAGTCTCGGTCGGGGTCGCCGTTGGGGTTGCGGTTGGCGTTGCTGTCGGGGTCGCCGTCGGAGTCGGTGCTTTAACAAGGCCTTTTACTGCAGTATTCAGCGCATCTTTCGCGGTATCAACAGCGCTCTGGGATTCTTTTGCAGAAAGAGCAGATTTTGCTGCGGTAAGAGCAGTCTGGACAGCTTTCCAGGAGTCTGCGGTGTAGTCAGCTTCCTTTAATGATTCGGCATCTGCGATTGCTTTTTCAAGTGCTGTGGTGTCTACTGCTTCTGGAGTCGGGGTTGCTTTTTGGGTTGCTGCAAGAGCCGCGGTTTTTACTGCATTCGAAGTTCTGGTTGCACCCGATACAATATCCCATCCTTCAATGTTTTCAATCGTTGCATCTTTTCCAAGAAGTTTCGTTTTGAATCCTTTGCTGTTTGTAGCTGCTTTTTTGAAATATGTGGCATTCTCTGTATTGTATCCAGAACCAGGCGTTACTGCAATGTCAGAAAATTTGCCGTCTGCAACTGTGATTTTGACATTAACGTCATATTCATCCCATGCATTCTCATCCTCATCGTCTTCTGCTGTTCTGGTAACATGAGCGGTAGACTCATAAGTACCATCTGCCAGCACGCCGCTTGCAGAATCCGCCAGTACGGTTCCCGGGAGCAGGCTCATGGTCATGGAAGCTGCCATTACGGCTGCTAATGATTTTTTCTGAAGTTCTTTTCTTTTGATCATAACTTCCTCCTTTTTCCTTTTCCACAGTTTTGCAGGAAAAACAGGGGCAAAACTGTTATTTATTATTATATTAGCTTATACTAATTAATAATCGTTTTAACTAACTATAAAACATTTTACTAATTTTAGATCGTTTTGTCTAACTCTTAACTGAGTATTTTTTCTCAAAAGCGCACAGATACTGTTTATTGAGATTTTTTATTATTAATTTGTATGTTTCTTTGAAATTTGCGGAACGATTTTTGTCTCCGCACAGATAAATGGTACTAGATGTGCAGTACCTACCGCGAAGAACTCTTCCGTCCTTCGCGTTTTACTGCCGAAAGAATGCGGTCAGAAAGGATTCCGATCAGCATTCCGGTAATGACACCGGCTACGAGAAGTGCCGGTAAATAATAGAACAGTTTGCGGTTCTGTACAACGAGAGCCGCCACGCAGATCTGCGCGACATTGTGCGTCACGCCGCCTGCAATACTTACGCCGGTGATACTGAATCCTTTGATATGTTTCAATAAGAACATCACAAGAAAACTCAGGAGTCCGCCGGCAAGACTGTAAAGAATGGACATTCCATTTCCGAACAGATAGCCCATCAGAAGAATGCGGGCAACGGAAATCATCAGGACTTCCCCGGCAGGAAGGAAAAAGAGACCGACAACGACAACCAGATTGGCGATGCCAAGTTTAATGCCGGGAACGCCGAGGTTGATCGGGATCAGTACCTCCACGTAACTGAAAATCATGGCAAGTGCCATCAACATGGCGCATAAGGCAATTTTTCTGCTTGCAGTGCGGCTGTCTCTCATAAATTCCAATTCCTCTCTTCTAAGCTGGTATTATTTTACAATCACATCCGGCGCATCGTCGGCGTCGTCCGTTGTGGATCCGTCACTTTCTACCTCCGCAACCAGCTTATGCGGCAGGCACACGATCGTCTCATTTACCCGGGAAATCGTACCCTGTCTTTTGCAGTAGCCGTCCGGGCAGTCAGCTTCTTCCATATGGACACTTCCGTTTTCGATCACCAGGACATTCGTTCCGTGACCCGTCTGAATTTTCACGGTCTGATTTTCTGCGAGTGAATACGTTCCGTAGACCTCGCCGTCCACCGTGACTTTCATGGTATTTCCATTTTCCGTTTTCGGCAGCCGAAGCGCCAGGGCAAGGATTCCAGCCAGGAGCAGAACGGCGCCTGCCAGAATCAGATCTTTTTTCTTCATATAGTTTTCCTTATTCTGAATCAGATGCCAGCCCATAACAGCAGTGTCAGCAGGAATACAGCACGGAACAGCGTAAAGAGGATTTCATTTCCGTGAAATTCCTTTACCCCGCAGCGGATATTGCCTTTTGGACACGTATCAATACATTTCTGGCACTGGAAACAGTCGCCGGAGATTTCCACGGATTCATCGGATGGCAGTTCCACTGCTGACGGGCACTGTCTCGTGCAGGCGCTGCAGCCGCGGATGCAGTTTTCGCGTTTCCGGTGCAGAGTAAAGAACGGCAGGATCGGAAGCAGAGAAAAGACAGCTCCCATTGGGCACAGGAAACGGCAGAAAAAGCGCTCCTCAAAGAACATGCCGACCAGGATCAGCACCAGAAGAACAATGCCTGGAATATAAGAGGAAAGTCGGAAATTTCCCGCATGCAGCATGGAAAAGACATCCCACGGGCTTGTTCCTCTTGCTTTCTGATAAACTCCTGCAAAGCAGCAAAGAGCAATCAGAAGCAGAATGCCGTATTTGATCAGTACCAGTTTTTTTGCCAGCTCCGGTTTGATGCATCTGGGCTTCTTTTTACGTTTCTTACAGATTATACCATAAATTGCGTGCATTGCATCCCCCAGACTTCCAAAAGCGCATGCAAAACCGCAGAAAAATCTGCCGAATACGATCGTAAATGCACAGACAAGGAGCAGAGCCGACACAAACGCGGTCATCTCAATTTTTTCACCCTGTCCAAGCTGCGTAAAAATGTATTTCACTCCGTTAAATGCAGCGGTAAATACTGACGGAAGAAACAGGAAATATAAAAGCTGGATTCCGGCACGCAGGCAGAAAACGATCTGTTTTCTCTTCTTTGCCGGTAATGTGGATAGATCTAAATTTTTCATGTTATTTCTCCGCCTTTTCTATTGCTTCCTGCGCCGCATTTCTGATACCGGTGGAGCTGAATGTTGCTCCGCTAATCGTATCAACATCGGCGGACTGTGCCTCAATAATCTTTGGAATGATCGCCTCCGCGTTTGACAGATACGCACTGTCCTCGCCGTCGGCGGATGTGATGGCAAGATCGGTAATCTGGCCGCCCTCTACGGTTACTTCAACTGCAATGGTGCCGCCGAAGCCATCAGCTTCACCGTCATACGTACCGTCCACGTACTGCCCTTCTGCTTCTGCTGCTTCACTTGCGGCCGTATCCGCCGTGTTGGATGCAGCTGCTGCGGCCTGCAGATTTTCCTTCTGAAGCTGGGTCGTCTCAAGCTCTGCCGAGAGCCGCGCGATCTGATCCTCTTTGTCTCTTTTATCGAGTACGGTATTGTAGCCGATCAGAACAGCAGCAATGACAGCGACATTCAAAAAACGAACAATCAATTGTCTCATCTGTTTTCCCCTTTATTGCGTTACTTTCGCAGCATCCAGCGCATTCCGGCATGCCTCAAGAATGGCTTTTGAGGAGCAGGTTGCACGGGAAACGGTGTCGATGTTTTCAAGCGTTCCGGTTTCCAGAATCTGAGCGGAAACGCCTTTGATTTTGGAGGTTCCTTCGGATGCGCGGCGGATGTAGGAGGCATTCTGACTGTCTCCGTCACCGGTGATGTTGCTTAACGCTACGATTTTATCGTTTTCAATTGTTACCGTCACGGAAAGCTGATAAGCGGTAAAATCTTCATCTTCATCCGGCTCGCAGACGGCAATCGCCGTGTATTCGCCGTCCTGATAGATCTTTTGTTCCGGAGTTACCGTCGGGGTTGGTGTTGGCGTCTCAGTTGGCTCCGGAGTTTCGGTCGGAGTTGGTGTTTCGGTCGGTGTCGGAGTTACCGTTGGCGTCGGGGTTGGATTTTTCTTTTCCTCAGTTACGCGTTCTGCCTCTTTTAAAGCTTCCTCGATTGCCGCAAGAATTCCCCTGGAGCTGTAGGTTGCGCCGGAAACGGTGTCGACTTCCAGTGTCTGGTTTTTCACAACGTCCTTTGCTGTCTGTTTTGCGCGTTTTAAGAATGCTTCATCATCTTCACTCTCGGTCACGAGAATTGCCTTGATCGTCTCATCCTGAATGACAACTGCCGTTGTAATGTCTCCCAGATAGCCCTCGCCGGTTCCGTAGTAAATGCCTTCCTCGTATGGGAATTTTCCTTCCGGAATCGTTGTGGTTCCGCCGCTGCTCGTTCCGTTATCCGGAACGGTCTCGCCGTTTGTTGCTTTCTTCGCATTTTCCAGCGCCTGTTTTACTGCGTTCTGGATGCCGCGGGAGCTGTACGTTGCGCCGGATACGAGATCCACATCGGTTTTCTGTCCGTCTACGATGCGGTCCGCTACGACTTTGGCACGGTTGAAGAATGTCTCGTCATCTTCGTTTTCCAGAATCAGTACCGCTTTGATTGTCTGATCCTGCAGGGCTACCGCCACTTTAATGTCTCCCTGGAAACCGGCGGCCGTTCCGTAATAAATTCCGTCCTGATAAGGAAAACTTCCCTTGGATGCAGACGAGTTGTTATTGTTCTGGCCGTTATTCTGACTGTTGTTTCCGTTGTTTGTATTGCCCTGGCTTCCTCCGTTTGTACTGGAAGACCCGTTCACTGCCGCCTGACTTAAGGCACTCCGCACAGCTTCAATAATACCGCGGGAGCTGTATGTCGCGCCGGAGACCGTATCCACATTCGTACTCTGTGTTGAGATAATCGTCGAAATCAGAGAGGAAGCACTGGAAAGGTAGCTTGGCGTATCGCTGTTTTCCACAATATCAATCGAAGCAATTTTTCCGCCGCTGACAACAACGCAGACTTTCATTGTGCCGCCAAATCCTGTTCCGGTTCCGTAATACGTTCCATCCCGGTAGGCAGCCGGTTCTTCGATTTTAGATACTGTAACGGTTCCGCCGGCAGAGGCTCCGCCGCCTGCCGCTCCTGATGCGGATGCCGGTTCTGAAGTGTCCTCCTGACCGGTCAGTGCATTTTTCACGGCTGCAAGGATACCTTTTGAACTGAAAGTTGCACCGGAAACCGTGTCCACATCCACACTCTGGGATGCGATGATACGGTCGATAACTCCCTTCGCACGGTTCAGGAAAGTTGCGTCCTCGCCGGGAGCGCTTACAATCGAGATCGACTGAATCGTTTTGTCTTTCAATACGACAGAGACTGTAATCGTACCGCCAAAACCTGTTCCGCTTCCTTCGTACGTTCCGTCCGCCAGCTCAAAGCTGCCGGAACCGACTGCTGCGACAAGTTCTGCTTCGGTATCGGTTGTCTTTTGGGTATCGTCCTTCTTTTTGGTATCATCTTTCTTTTCCGCTGCATCGGTATCCTGTTCCGGCTCCGGTGTCACCAGTGCCTCCGGCTGCTCTACGGCGTAAACCGGTGCAGTGTAGCCGTTCAGCGAAATACCGGCGCAGGCTGCTACGATAACTGCCGCGAGAGCCGGTGCAAATGCTGTCAGTTTTTTCCATTTTCCCATGGTTATGTATCACCGTCTTTCCTGATAATGTTTGTCTCGTGATCGGATGTGAAATCGTCAGCAATTCCTTCGGTTACATACAGAACGCCGTCCTCATCCTCCAGAATGGTGTCAAATTCATCGCTGTGTGCACGCCAGTATTCGGCTGCCTTGTCCTTTCCCATGATGAAAAGAGAAGTAGAAAGGCCATCCGCCAGTGTTCCGTCAGCACTTACGATCGTCACCGACACCAGACCGTTATTTGCCGGATGACCGGTCGATGGGTCGATGATGTGATGATATTTCATGCCGTCCTGTTCGAAATACCGCTCATAGCCGCCAGAAGTAATAACCGCCCGGTCGGCCGTCGAGAGAATGCCGAGATAATCATCCTCCGCTTCCGGACTCTGCACGGCAACACGCCATTTGCTGCCATCCGTTTTCGTGCCGACAACCTGAACGTTTCCACCGAGGTTGATGAGCCCGCTCGTCACACCGCATTCCCGGTAAATATCCGCAATTCTGCCGGATGTATAACCCTTTGCGATTCCGCCGAAGTCAATTTTCATGCCGTCCTTGGCAAAGCTGATGGATGCGCTGTCCTTGTCATAAAGGATATCATTGGCATCGGTCAGCGGAAGGAGGCTTTCGATCGTGTCATCCGAAGGAATCGTATAATTTCCGGTTGTAAAACCCCAGGCGTCCATGATCGGATAAATTGCGATGTCGAAAACGCCGTTTGTGCTGTCATACAGATCCAGCGAGCGTTCCAGCAGATAGGTGGTATCCTCCGATAAGGTTCCGCCGCCGTTTGCATTGATCTGCGCTACTTCACTCGTCTCCTCTCCGGTCGACAGAAGTGCATCCAGCCGCTCAATCTCCTGCTGTGCCTGATCCACCGCCGTTTCTGCATTCGGACCATAGGCAGTGACCGTCATGTACGTATCCATCGCAAAAATATCTCGGCTGCTCGATGCATCTGCGGCATCGGAAGAAGCTGTGGATGATGCGGATTTCTGCGTGGAATTCTCTTCCGAAGCGTCAGAACTGCTCGAAGACTCCGAAACAGACGCCGGCTGTGTCTGACTTTCACTGCTCTCCGGCTGCGCTGCTGTCCCCGCACCGGAACATCCGCCGACCGTCATCACCATGGCAAGACAAAATGCTGCAACAATTTTCTTTTTCATAAATAAAACTCCATTTTTTCTTGTGTTAGGAAATCCTAACTTTGGTATTATAACATTAACTTATAACTTACGCTATGAATTACTTGATAAAAGTTTTTCAATTAGCGTTCTGCATCTGATAAATTTTCTCATTTTATGTACTCTAAATCAAGTGGATTTTACTGGAATTCAAGCACCGATATACAAAAAGCCCCCACA
>OLSJ01000942.1_pt1 | contig 20241 bp, 18 predicted proteins | sample 1672151 | NCBI WGS metagenome assembly OLSJ01 (sample SAMEA3136653, study PRJEB25190) | human gut metagenome | biome: human gut; feature: human-associated habitat; material: faeces | place: Austria | collected 2013 | reverse complement strand
CGCCGACCGGACAAAACCGGTCGGCGGCTTTTTTACGATTCGGATTGAGCTTTGCCGGTCTCTGCGTAAAAAAACACCACCGGCAGCATCAGCAAAAACGGGTTGGCGGAGAGCAAAAACGGCTTATTCTCCATAAAGAGATACAGCGTCAGCGCTACCAGGCAGATGACCTCGGTGGAGCGATGCTTTTTTGCCAGCCGCCACAGCAGCAGCAGAAAGACCGCTGCAACCAGGATCGCGCCCAGCAGACCCTTGTTCATCGGCACGGCCAAAAAGGTGTTGTCGATGGCGTGGTGCTCGTCACCATCGGTGGGCAGGCCGCCCAATAAAGAAAGCGGCGCGCTCCAGAATACGTTGTGCCAGATCTCAAAACGCCCCGACAACGCAATGCTCAACAGCAGCAACGCCATCCGCTCATAGGGCCACTCGGGGTTGTAGACATACCCGGCGTAGAGGCTGAACACAGCCAGCGCGACGGGCAGCGCCAGCGCCAACCCGTAAAAGATTTTGCTGTCGAACAGTCTCGGCAGAAATTTTTGGACAAAGAACAGCACAAACAGCACTGCCATGCCGCCAAACGCCCCGCGGCTGCCGGGAACCTTGTAGGTGAAGATCGCCAGTGCTGCCAGCCCCGCCCAGTCAAAGGCGCGCAGCCGGTCATGCCGCAGCCACGCCCAGGCAAAAAACACGCCGACAAGCCGCGCACCAAAGCCGTTGTAGTGGCCGTAGCCGAAATCCCAGTTGCGGCAGTAGAATTTGTAGGGCATCAGCGGCGTGGCAAAGTGTAAAAGCTGCACCAACACCAGCCCGGCCACCGCCGTGACGAGATAGACGCGCAGGGCGGTCTCCCAATCCACATCCTTGGCCCCCAGCCCGACGAGCGCTGCCAAAAAGAACCACAGATCACCGCCATACCACGACGAAAACGCCGTGTAGACCAGCACAACGGCGATCAGCACCTTCTGCCAGCGGGCCTCGTACCCGGTCAGCAGGATAATTTTCCCGGCCAGAAGCAGCACGGCGCACCCGGTCAGCCCCAGCCGCATGATGCGGCTGAAACCCGGCAACGTATCCTGTACGTTGGAGCTGAACACCTCGCTCAGCACCAGCAGCAGCGCCAGCCCCGCGCAGTAGACGCGCGACGCCAGCGGCTTGTATTTATGGTAAAGCATAGATGAATCCTTTCAAAGCAAGTGAAAACATTATAGCATACATAATAAAAAAAGAAAAGTAGGGGCGCATTCCCTATGCGTCCGCGGGGCGTCGAGGACGCCGCCCCCTACAAACAGTGTTGCCTCAACCAAAACACACCCTTGAAAAAACAGCAAAAATCTCTTGACATTCCCCCCAAAATCCGCTAAAATAAAACCATTCCAAATGCAGTGAAGGGGAAAAAGCAGCACTCATCCCATTTCAGAGAGCCGCCGGACGGTGCAAGGCGGTATGGCAGGCGCTGTATACTGGCCCCGGAGCAGCCGCGCTGACAGGTAGGCGCGGACGGAACCTGACCGTTATCATGCAGGCGCGATTCGCCCGGTGGCTGATCGTACAGAGCGGCTGTTTTACAGCAATGAGAGTGGTACCGCGGGTACAGCAACGTTGATCTTGCTCCCGTCTCTCAAAGGTCTTTCGCCTTTGGGGGACGGTTTTATGTATGCCTCCTTCAAAGCGCGAACCGAACGCTTTGAAGGAGGCAGTTTTATTATGATGGACGCAACCAAGTACAGTGTAGGGTATTATCCGCCGCCGGTAGAGCCCGGCCATGTCTATGAGTGGCCCCAGAAGGACCATATCGAGCAGGCCCCAGCCTGGTGCAGCGTGGATCTGCGCGACGGCAACCAGAGCCTCATCGTGCCGATGAGCCTGGAGGAAAAGCTCGAATTTTACGATATGCTGGTCAAAATCGGCTTCAAGGAGATCGAGGTCGGCTTCCCCGCTGCCAGCGAGACCGAGTATGAGTTCCTGCGCACCCTGATCGACGGCAACCGCATCCCGCAGGACGTGACCGTGCAGGTCCTGACCCAGTGCCGCGACCACATCATCCGCAAGACGTTTGAGGCCGTCAAGGGTGCGCCCCGCGCCATCATCCACTTCTACAACTCCACCAGCGTCGCCCAGCGTGAGCAGGTATTCAAAAAGTCGAAGGAGGAGATCAAAAAGATCGCCGTCGATGGTGCCAAGCTCGTCAAGCAGCTGAGCGAGGAGTATGAGGGCAACTTCCTGTTCGAGTACAGCCCCGAGAGCTTCACCGGCACCGAGCCGGAATACGCCGTCGAGGTCTGCAACGCCGTTCTCGACGTCATGCAGCCCACGCCGGACCGCCCCATGATCATCAACCTGCCGGTCACGGTGGAGATGAGCATGCCGCACATCTACGCCAACCAGATCGAGTGGTGCTCCAAACACCTGAAATATCGTGACAGCGTTATTTTGTCTACCCATCCGCACAATGACCGCGGCTGCGGCGTTGCCGACGCCGAGCTGGCCGTCCTGGCCGGTGCCCAGCGCATCGAGTGCTGCCTGTTCGGCAACGGCGAGCGCACCGGCAACGTCGATGCCATTACGCTGGCCATGAACATGTACAGCCACGGCGTAGACCCGCACCTTGATTTCAGCAATATGCCCGCCATCTGCGAGGTGTATGAGCGCGTGACCCGGATGCACGTCTATGAGCGCACGCCCTATGCGGGCGCACTGGTGTTCGCGGCGTTCAGCGGTAGCCATCAGGACGCCATCGCCAAGGGCATGAACTGGCGCAAAGAGAAGCAGCTCCACCAGTGGACCTGCCCGTACATCCCCATTGACCCGCATGACATTGGCCGCACCTACGATGCCGACGTCATCCGCATCAACTCCCAGAGCGGCAAGGGCGGCATCGGCTTCCTGCTGCAGCAGAACTACGGCTACAATCCGCCGCCGAAGATGCGCGAGGACCTCGGCTACCGCGTCAAGGACGTCAGCGACCACGAGCACCGCGAGCTGAGCGTGAAAGAGGTGCTGGGCGTCTTTGAGAACAGCTACCTCAACCACACCCAGCCGCTCAATGTGCCGGACGCGCACTTCATCCAGAATTCGGACGGCAGCATTACGGCAAATGTCGTCGTCACCGGCGGCGGCAGCACGGTCAAGTGCACGGCCACCGGCAATGGCCGCCTGGATGCCGTTGCCACGGCCATCGAGCAGCAGACCGGGATGCACTTTACGCTCGTACACTACAGCGAGCACGCCCTGGATTCCGACACGAACTCCCGCGCCTGCTCCTACGTCGGCCTGAAATGGGCCTCCGGTGAGGAGACCTGGGGCTGCGGTACCCACACCGATATTATCGTGGCGGGCATTAAGGCTTTAGTCAGCGCTATTAACAATAAGTGAGCAGACAGGCAAATAAAAAATAAGAAATAATAAATAATAAATTTTGTGGACTGCGTCGTTGCACTCCGCTCAAAAAAAAGACTCCCGTAGAGGCGCATTCTATATGCGCCCGCGGAAGTATGCTCCGCCGCGAACGGGCACGGGCGGATATGGAATCCGCCCCTACGAGATTTTTTTGCCCATATGGGCAAAAACTCCACCATATTTATTATTTCTTATTTATTCTTTATTATTTAAACAACCGCCCTTATCCCAACAAAACGGAGGTACACGACCATGGGCATGACCATGACCCAGAAAATCTTAGCGGCCCACTGCGGGGAAGCAGCCGTTACGGCGGGCCAGCTCATCAACGCCAGGCTCGACATCGTGCTCGGCAACGATATTACGACCCCGGTGGCCATCAATGAGTTCAACAAGGCGGGCTTTGATTCCGTCTTTGACAAGACCCGCGTCAACATCGTGCTCGACCACTTTGTCCCCAACAAGGACATCAAGAGCGCGACCCAGTCCAAGCAGTGCCGCGAGTTCGCAGACAAGTACGACATCCTCAACTTCTACGACGTTGGCCAGATGGGCGTTGAGCACGCGCTCCTGCCCGAAAAGGGCATCGTGACCGCGGGCAACTGCATCATCGGCGCGGACAGCCACACCTGCACCTACGGCGCGGTGGGCGCGTTCTCCACCGGCGTCGGCTCCACGGATATGGCCGCCGGTATGGCAAAGGGCATGGCCTGGTTCAAGGTCCCCGCTGCCATCAAGGTCGAACTCAAGGGTCAGCTGCACAAGCCTGTCACAGGCAAGGACGTCATTCTGCATCTGATCGGTGAGATCGGCGTTTCCGGCGCACTGTACAAGAGCCTGGAATTCGTCGGTGACGGTGTGAAGTCCCTGACGATGGAGGACCGCCTCTGCATCTGCAATATGGCCATCGAGGCCGGTGCCAAGAACGGCATCTTCCCGGTGGATGAAATCACCGAGGCATATTTGAAGGGCCGCAGCCAGCGCCCGTGGGTCAAGTACGAGGCCGACCCCGACGCCGAGTATGAGCGCAGCATCGTCATCGACCTTGACGCGCTCGAGCCGACGGTCAGCTACCCGCACCTGCCGGAGAACACCCACCTTGCGAAAGAGGGCAAAGACATCAAGATCGACCAGATCGTCATCGGCTCCTGCACGAACGGACGCATTGAGGACATGGAGGCCGCCTACGATATTCTGAAGGACAGACACATTGCTAAGGGCGTGCGCGGCATCATCATCCCCGCCACGATGGCCGTCTACAAGGAGTGCATCCTGCGCGGCTACACCGAGGCGTTCATCGACGCGGGCTGCATCGTCTCGACGCCCACCTGCGGCCCCTGCCTGGGCGGCTACATGGGCATTCTGGCGGCGGGGGAGCGCTGCGTCTCCACCACCAACCGCAACTTCGTGGGCCGCATGGGCCATGTGGATTCCGAGGTCTACCTCGCCAGCCCCGCCACGGCGGCGGCCAGCGCACTGACCGGCTACATCACTGACCCGAGGGAGGTTTGAGCTATGAACGCAAAAGGTCCTGTTTTCAAATACGGCGACAACATTGACACCGACGTCATCATCCCGGCCCGCTACCTGAACACCCAGAGCGAGGCCGAGCTGGCCAGCCACTGCATGGAGGACATTGATAAGACGTTTGTCACCCGCGTCAAGGCCGGTGACATCATGGTCGGCGGCGAGAACTTTGGCTGCGGCTCCTCCCGCGAGCACGCGCCCGTCGCCATCAAGGCATCCGGCATCAGCTGCGTCATCGCCAAGAGCTTTGCCCGCATCTTCTACCGCAATGCCATCAACATTGGTCTGCCGATTCTGGAGTGCCCCGCCGCCAGTGAGGCAATTGCTGAGGGCGACACGGTCAGCATTGACTTCGACTCCGGCGTCATCACCGACGAGACGACGGGCCGGACCTTCCAGGCCGCCCCGTTCCCGCCGTTCATCCAGAACATCATCGCCAAGGGCGGCCTGATGAACAGCTTGAAGGACTGATGCCCTGTAGGGGCCGGGCATGCCCGGCCCGCGGCTTTACGGCAAAAGTGCTGTGATGGAAAGGCTGAGGGCGGGACATGTCCCGCCCCTACAATAGCAACGAGAGGGAGAACAGAACTATGCAGAAAAATATCACTCTGATCTACGGCGACTGCTCCAGCCCCGAGATCGTGACCCAGGCGGTGCGCGTCCTGGATAAGATCGCGGCCAGGCATGGCCACACCTTCACCTACACCCGCGCCTACATGGGCGGCGAGGCCATCGACAGGTTCGGCGACCCGCTCCCCGCGTCGGAGCTGGAAAAGTGCAAAAGCTCTGACAGCGTCCTGCTCGGCGCCATCGGCGGCCCCAAGTGGGAGGGTCTGCCCGGCGACCAGCGCCCCGAGAAGGGGCTGCTGCGTCTGCGCGCGGGCATGGGTCTTTACGCCAACAACCGCCCGGCCAAGATCTGGCCGCAGCTGGCGGACGCCTCCCCGCTGAAAAAGTCCATCGTTGACCAGGGCATTGATTTCATCGTTGTGCGTGAGCTGATCGGCGGCGTCTACTTCGGCGAGCATAAGACCATCGAGCAGAACGGCGAGAAGGTCGCTATTGACACGATGCCCTACTCCGAGCACGAGATCGAACGCATTGGGCGCATCGGCTTTGAGACGGCGATGAAGCGCCGCAAAAAGCTGACCTGTGTGGATAAGGCCAACGTGCTGGACACCAGCCGCCTGTGGCGCGCCGTCATGCACCGCCTGCAGGCCGAGTACCCCGAGGTCGAGTACAGCGAGATGTTCGTGGACAACTGCGCCATGCAGATCTGCAAGAACCCTGCGCAGTTTGACGTCATTGTGACAGAAAATATGTTCGGCGACATTCTCTCCGACGAGGCCAGTGAGATCACCGGCAGCATCGGCATGGTACCGTCCTCCTCGCTGGGCGAGGGCACCTGCGGACTGTATGAGCCGATCCACGGCTCTGCGCCCGATATTGCCGGGCAGGACGTCGTCAACCCGATTGCCTGCATCCTCTCCGCGGCTATGATGCTGCGCTACAGCTTCGATATGCCCGCCGAGGCCGACGAGATCGAGGCGGCTGTCAACGCTGTTCTCGACGAGGGCTACCGCACCGCCGACATGATGGCTCCCGGCTGCACCAGGGTAGGCTGCACCGAGATGGGCAACAAGATTTTGGAGCATATTTAAAAGGCTTCCCCCGCGGGGCTGCGCCCGCAGGCGCGTGTCGAAGCGCAACCGCCGTAGGCGGCACTTGGCGCGTAGACTGAAGCTGTCACCGTAGGTGACTGATGAGGGGCGACCTTCCCGCAGCAACCCGTTTATGGGCAATTGCGGAAAGCTCGCCCCTCATCCGACCTCACTGCGTTTGGCCACCTTCCCCCGCAGGGGAAGGCAAAGCGTCCCCCGATGGTTCCGCACCATCGGGGGACGCTTTTAGTTCTCCATCACATCCCGCCAGGGCCGTTTTTCGGCAAGCTCGTTGCGGCGATGGTTGCGCCAGATAAGCAGCGCTGCCAGTGCCGCGCCGAACAGGATGACTGCCGCAAGGTTGGGCAGGCCCACCGCGGGCAGCAGCGGCGTGATCCATTTGTCGACGAACCAAAACTCCACGAACCACAAAAGCATCATGGCGGCTGTAATGGCACCGTACCGCACACCTTTTTCGGTGGAGGCCGCCCACTCGGCGGGGACAATGCGCTGCAGCAGCCACGCACTGGGCATCATAATGGCAATGCAGAGCACAAGCCAGACCGCGTCATAATGGCAGTCCCACGGGCGGCCCAACACCGTATAGGTCGCGGTGGAAACCAACGCAAAGGTGCATAGCCACACAAGGCTGTCTGCCATGTAATCCGCAAACTTCGGCTTGGGCATGCTTGCCAGCAGATTCCGTTTAAAAATGTCTACGTCCCCGATAACCGACGGCAGATAGTCGCGCCGGGCCTCGGCCTGCGCCGCCATGGCAATCAGGTCCTTGCGAATCAGCTCGATCTCGTACCCGATGCCGCGTGTGTTGTCCACCACGCTGATGATTTCCGTGATGGTGTCGCGGTCGTACTCTGCCAGCGTTGAAAAAATCAGGTCGTTCTCCTTTTTCAAGTCGCGGTATTCGTTGCGCATTGTTTTCATGGTTCAGCCCTCCTTGTCGTGCAAAATGCGGTTCACAGTGTCGATGGCGTTCTGCCATGCCTCCGTAAATTCGTTCAGGTACTGCACCCCGTCGGGGGTCAGGCGGTAATATTTGCGGCTCGGCCCACCGGAACCCGCACGGTACTCGGCGGCGATCAGCCCCTTGCGCTCGAGCCGCAGCAGCAGGGGATAGAGTGTGCCCTCGGTCAGGTCGGCAAAGCCGCTGTCCCGCAAGGTGGTGGCAATGGCATAGCCGTAGGTCGGTTCCCGGTCAATGATCTTTAAAATGCAGCCTTCCAGCGTGCCCTTGCGCAGCTGTGCCTGGTCAAACACCGGCTCACCCCCTCTGACTACCTTGCATTACCATGTTCTCTGACTATATTGTATTGCAAAGTAGTGGGAATGTCAAGCAGAAATCCCACCCGCATTTTTGTGTAGAATAGACAAAAGCGGCAGTCCCTTTTTCAAGAGACTGCCGCCCGCAGAGGTTATTTTCGTTTGTACCAGCAATTCGCCACCGCGTCACACGCCCGCTGCACCGGGCTAAGGTTCAGCACGGCCAGCGTCACCGCGGCCAGCAGCACGGACCAAAGCACAACGACAATCGTCGCCTTCCCGCGCATAAGGTCGTACAGACCCAGCTCGACCAGCAGCGCCTGCACCGGCAGATGCAGCAGATAGATCGCCAGCGTGTGCCGCCCCAGCCCGGCCAGCAGATGCCAACGGCTGGCCAGCACAGTCAGCGCCGCCGTCGTCGCGATGCCCACGAGGTAGAACACGACCCGGTACTGCACCCTGTCGCCGCCCGCATAGCTCACATCGTGGAACAGCTCCGCGCTGTGGTCCATGATCGGGTCAGCCCGCAGCACCCAGAGAAAATACGTTCCATAGCCAAGCACCAGCCCCGCCGCAGCCCCAAGCTGCACCGGGCGGTGCTCCGCCGCAAACGCGGCCAGCCTGTCCAGCTGCGGGCGGAGCAGCACCCCGCACGCATAAAACGGGTAGAATGCAAATACCCGCACCAGCGTGAAGGGCCAGTCCACCAGCCCGGCAGCCAGCGCCAGCCCCACGGCCAGCGCCATGCCAAGGCAGGAACCGGCCAGCCCCAGCCTGTCCCGCAGCCGGCACAGAACCGGCAGTGTCAGATGCCAGAAGATCAGCGCGTACAGATACCATATATGCCGCCACGGCAGCAGCCACGCGGCCAGCAGGCCGCCCGTCTCGGCAAAATTTTCCCGCAGAACGGCGGCGCGGAACGCCAGCATCAGCGTCTGCCCCACAAGGTACAGCCACAGCTGCTGTGTGACCAGCTTGCGAGGGTTGAACCGCGCCACCAGCCCGCTGCAGATGCAGAACAGTGCCATGTGGAACGCATAGATGCAGAAAAACGACGCACTGACGAAGGAATACCCCATGCGGTACTGTTCGATAAAATGGCCGAGCACAACCAGCAGGATGCCAAGGCCCTTCAGCTCGTCAATATAATCGCGGCGCTGGGGCATTATTGGTTCTCCCACGGGGAGCGCACGATCTCGCCGGAATCGACCTTGCCGAAGTCGGCGACCTCTGCGCTGGCCTTGACGATGCCGCCCGGAGCTACATGTACGCCGCGGCCCAGATGGGCGTTGTGGTCTACGATGGCTCCCGCGTTGACGATGCAGCCCACGCCCAGATGGGCGTCCGCACCGACATACGCCTGCGGCAGGATGATGCAGCCCGGCTCCAGCACGGCGCTGGGGCTGACAGACGCGGCGTCACTGATAAAAACCGGCGTGCTGTAGCCCGCTGCTGCCAGCTTTTGCAGCAGCTCGACGCGCAGCTTGTTGTCGCCCAGCGCCACAAAGGCGGGGCGTCCGCGCTTCAAAATCGCGGGGTCAACGTAATCCCGCAGGCCGCCCACGGCGTCGGGGGCGTTGTCGTCCAGAAAGTCCGCGCTGCCCCAGCCCTCGTCCATCAGCCAGTCGTTCAGCTGGGTGCCAAAGCCGCCGCGGCCCAGGATCAGCGGGCGCTTTGTGTTGAAACCGATCTCAATGAATGCCATAGTTATCCCTCCTGTTGGGTTACTTCACCGTCGGGGGTCTCGCCCTCGGCGGGCTGTGCGTTGGGGTCCTCCAGGCTGGTACGGGGGTGTACGTCCAGCGGATTGGCCAGTGTGCCGTTCTGCAGGTCGCTCAGGGCCTGGGGGATGCCGGGGAAGAACCGGGCAATGCCGGTGCCGCCGCAGTGCAGACCGTCAAAGAAGTCTGTCTCCTGCAAGCCTTCAATGCACGCGGGGTCGTAGCTGCCGTAAATCGGCACGTTGTTGTCGGCGCAGTACTGCCGCAGCCAGTTTTCCACCTGGAAGAAGCCCTTGTGGTTCTCCGGCTCGGTCAGCAGGTAGCCGTACAGATACGGGTGCCACGGCGACAGCACAAGGATGACCGTTGTGCCCTGCGACTGGGCGTATCTGACGAAGGAGTCGAACGCCTGGATCTGGGTCTGGCTCAGCTCGTCAAAGCCCTCCATGTGTACGCTGTTAAAGCTCATGCAGGCTTCGGCGGCCAGCGTGCGGATCTGGTCCTCGGTCTGATTGCGGAACGCTACATCGTACAAAACGCTGCCGTCGGACCGCTTGATCGACGTGGTCTGGTTGTAGGGGTCGCCCTCGACGGGGTTAAACTCTATCGTGTTGCCCTCGTCGTCGGTGACGGTGGCCTGCCCGCGGTTCTTTATGTAGTAGTCTACGTTGCCCTGGAAGTACGCCGGGTCGGCCAGCGCCTTCCACAGCTCGACCTTGTCAGGCTCCTCGTAATCGGTGGGCACGTTCAGGACCTTCGTCAGGAACTCGTTGTACAGGTCGGCGTCGGCGCGCGCGTCAAACGCGGCCTCGCTGCCGTAGAACACCCACGGGTCTATGCTCCACAAAAGAACCTTCGGGGCCTTGCCGTAGGTGACCATCTTGTAGTAGCTTGTCATGTTGTCGCGCACGTCCGCGCCGGTGACGCCCATGTTGAAGAAGCTCTCGACGCCGGTGTTCTCGCGGTTGAACTGCAGAACACGGCTCGAGCCGATGCCGATGGCCTCGGGCGTCTCGGGTACATCCTGTGCAAATAACTGTACCACCTCGCGCTCGTCCATCTGCTCGAAGTTTGTAACGTCGTAGCCCTGGAGCATCAAGTCGACGATGCGGCGGGGTGCCAGCGCGCCCTGGAACAGACCGCTGCGGTCCACATTGTAGCTGAACGCCACCATGAACACCAGCACCGGCACAAACAGCAGGAACTTGAACGCCGTCTTGATGCCGAAGTAGAGCCGCCGCGCCAGCCCGCACAGGAACAGCACGAACGGGTTGACCTTCTTTCTGCGGCGGCGCTGCCGGGCGGGTGCGCTGCCGGGGGCACCGCGGTGGATCTTGACCGGCGGTGCGGGAATCGGGGTAGGGGATTTCGCCATGATACACCGCCTTTCTCAATACTGCTGGTAGATGAACGCCGACTGGCCGAAGGCGGCGAAGAACAGAATCGCTGCAGCCATGCCGTAGTAGAGCGTCCAGCGCAGCGGCCAGACCTGCTGGCGGATCCAGCGGGCGACGCTGCGGCCCTTATGCTCCGCCGCAAAGACGACGAAGCAGCCAAACAGCAGCACGACAGGCAAACGGCCATCAATGCCGCTGCTGTAGATGAGATTCGACACCTGCGCCCACGACCCTGTCAGACCGTCCCAGCCCTGTAAAAGCGAGCCGTACACGGCAAACGGATCTGTGTTGTAGATAGCCGATGCGAAGAACACGAGCGTCAGGCAGAACAGCGCATTGGTGAAAAGACACTGCCAGAATACCTTGAACCAGCCCATGCGGTAGAGCGGGTTATAGCGGTTGATTCTCTGCCGCGCCCTGGCGGTCATGACACCGAAGGCGGCCAGCAGACCCGTGAACAGGCCCCACGCCAGATACCGCCAGTCCGCGCCGTGCCACAGGCCGGAGCAGACAAAGACGATGACGATGTTTAAGTAGTGCCGCCACGGGGCGCAGCGGCTGCCGCCGAGGCTGAAATAGACGTAGTCGCGGAACCAGCTCGTCATCGAGATATGCCACCGCCGCCAGAAATCGTTGAAGGTCCGCGCCTCAAACGGGGACTGGAAGTTCTCGATCAGGTCATAGCCCAGAATGCGCGCCGCGCCCAGGGCAATGTCGCAGCAGCCGGAAAAGTCCATGTACAGCTGCACGGCAAACAGCACCGTGGCGGCCACAAGGTTCGGGCCGCTCATGCTGCCGACATCGCCGTAGACCAGCGAGACATAGTGGCTCAGGTTGTCGGCAAGGACCATCTTTTTCGTGTAGCCCCACAGCATACGGAACGCGCCGCCCGCGCAGCGGCCATAGCTGAACCGACGGCTTTTCTGGATCTGCGGGCGCATCTGGGGATAGCGCTCAATGGGCCCGTTGATGAGGGTGGGAAAGAAGCTGACAAACAGCGCGTAGTACAGCAGGTTTGTCTCAACCCGGCAGCGGCGCTTGTAGACGTCGATGGTGTAGCTCATCGCCGCAAACGTGAAGTAGCTCAACCCCAGCGGGGCCAGCAGATTCTCCCGGTGGGAGAGGATGCTGCCGCCCACCGTGTCCGCCAGCAGGTTCCAGTATTTGTAGTAGACAAGGATGCCGATGCCGAACCCCACCGACGCAGCCAGTGCCAGCACCCGCACAGGCTTGGCCCTGACCTTGCCGATGATCAGGCCGCACAGCCAGGTCAGCACCGTGGCGGCGGCGATCACCCAGACCAGCGGGCGGTTGACGGGGTCATAGCAGAAGAAGCCGTAGCTGGCGGCCAGCAGAAAGTAGGGCCGCAGCACACGGGGCAGGGCATAGTTGATGAGCGCCACTGCCGCAAAAAAGGCGAGGAACAACAGCGAGGTAATTGCCATGGTCTGATCCTCGCACAGGAAGGCGAGGACCTGCTCCCAAGTTATCGTCATGATTCCTATTCTCCGCAATTATTTCTTTTCTTCCAGGTCGCGCACGCGCTTTTCCAGCATGGCGTTGGCCTGGGTCAGCCGCTTGCACTTGTCGGCCAGCTGGCTGATGGCAATGCTCAGCGAGAGCAGTACCACCAGCACAAAGCAGAACATTAACAAAAACACCAGATTGACCGGCATCTCAATGTCCAACAGGTCGCGCAGTACGTAGACCACGTAGGGGAACGCCGCCGCAATGACCAGCCCGACGGCCAGCGCAAGCCAGAGCAGGCTGTACTTGACGCTCATCAGCCCGCGCTTCAAAAACGCAAAGATGATGAGCAGCAGTACCACCGCGCCCAGAATCATAAACAGCTGTAATTGTGCGGTCATGCGCGGCCCCCCTTGCTTTTGCGGATGGACAGACGGTCAATGATGAGCGCCAGCGAGACCTTGATCATGTAGTAGACGCTCTTGAAGCTGTGGATGCTGGACACGCCGCCCTGCCGCTCCCGCATGATGACGGGGGCCTCGGCCACCTTGAAGCCCGCCAAAATCGCGGCCAGCGCGGCCTCCGGCTCCGGGTAGTCGATGGCGTAGTGCCGGGCAAAATAGGCGGTCATCCGCGCATTGGTCGCGCGGAAGCCGCTGGTCACATCCAGCACCCTATGCCCGGACAGTAGGAAAATCAGCCCGCTCAAGAACCGGATGCCGACCCGGCGCATAAAGCTGGTCTGGAAGCCCTCTTTTTTGACAAAGCGGCTGCCGATGCACATATCGCATTCGCCGTCCAGCACGGGCTGCACGATCTCCATCAGGTAGGCGGGGTCGTGCTGGCCGTCGCCGTCCATCTGCACGGCCACATCGTAGCCGTTGCGCACGGCGTACAGGTAGCCGCACTGCACGTTGCCGCCGATGCCCAGATTGACCGGCAGGTCCAGAAAGGGGTAATGATGCTTGCGAAGCAGCTCGGCGCTGCTGTCGGTAGAGCAGTCGTTCACGACGAGAAAATCCACCTCCGGGCATTCCGCACGCAGATTTTCCACCGTATTGACGATGTTATCCTCCTCATTGTAGCACGGGATGATAACAAGAACTTTTTTATCCAAAGGGGTGTACCTCTCAATCGGATAGTTGTCACATCTTTTGGCCCCCTCTGCGAGGGTGACTCCCCACTGCGTGGGGAGATGTCGCGTAGCGACAGAGGGGCTCGGGCCCGAAGGGCTCCGCCCGCAGGCGGTGGGGGAGAGAACCTAGCGGTTATCCGAAACATTTCGGGCCGTGGCAAGGTTCTCTCCCTCCGGCCCTGCGGGGCCACCTCCCTCCCAGAGGGAGGCAGGGAGAAAACCGCAGAGCGATTTGCAAAAGGAAACGTAGGGGCGGATTCCATATCCGCCCGGGGAACCTGCCGCTGCTGCACACGGCTGCGGGCGAGCAATGCTCGCCCCTACAACGCGGTTCCGCTCAAACGCCTTTGACCGTAAACTCCTCCAGCCGCTTCAGCAGCTCGGCACGGCGGTAGTGGGCGGTGTAATACGCCTTTGCCTTCGCGCCCAGTGCGGCCCGCTCGGCGTCGGTCATGCGGTACAGCGCCAGCATATTGTCCGCCAGCGCCTTTTGGTCGCAGGCCGGGCTGACAAGCCCGCCGCCGCTCTCCAGGACTGCCGCATAGCCCGCACCGTTCATCGAGGCCAGCACCGGCTTGGCCGCGGCCATGTAGCTGGCCAGCTTGCCGGGAACGGTCAGTCCCAGATCGGGTGAGTCGGAAAGCGAGATCAGCAGCGCGTCGGCCAGCGCCGTAAACCGGGGCACATCAGCGGCGGGCACACTGCCGTAAAACGTCACGGCGTCCCCGGCGTGCAGGTCGGCAGCCTGTTTCTGCAAAGCCTCGCGGCTCATGCCGTCGCCGACCAGAAGAAGATGCAGGTGCTCCGCCCCGGCGGCGCGGGCGTCCAGCACGGCACGGATCACCATGTCCAGGCTCTGCGCCGGGGTGAACGTACCGGTGAACACTACGTTGAACCGCCCCGCAAACTGTGCCTTCAGCGCCGCGTCATGCTGCGGCACGGCATAGAAATCCTCGCAGTACTGCGGAATGACCGCCACGTCCGCCGTGCTCTTGCCGGTGCGGGCGCACAGCCGCTCTTGCAGCGGACCGCTCATGGCGATCAGACGGTCACAGCGCCTGTACAGGCTGTCGCTGACCGACTGCGCGACCCAGCGCATAAACCTGTTTTTGACCGGCAGCACGCTGTACAGATTCTCCGGCCAGAGGTCAAGGACGTAATTCGTAAACGGTATATGGTGCTTTTTTGCATACCGGATGGCAGGCCAGCACATCAGCACGGGGCTGGTGTTGAAGCAGAATACCGCATCGTACCCGCCGGGCAGACGCTTTAACGCCCCCGCCGCGTAGAGCGGCCAGCTGACGTAGTTCAGAAAAATCGTCTTGCCGGTGTTGCCCTTGCGGGGGATTTCCCGCGCACGGAACACCCGCGCACCCTTGTAGACTTCCTCAAACGGGCCGTCGGCGCTGTAGCCGTCGAACCATTCGCCCTTCGGGTAGTTGGGCAGACCGCAGAGCACGTCCACGGAGAGACCGTCCTGCACGAAGCCTTCGACAATATCGTTGATGCGGAAATTTTCCGGCCAGAAATGCTGGGTCACTACCAGTATGCGCATAATATATCGTGTTCCTGTCGCTTAGTATTTGCGCCACACCATCTTGTTGACAACACCGGTGTAGCTCTGGATGATCTTGACGACCTTGTCGGAGACATTCTCGTCCACGTAGTTGGGCACGGGCAGGCCGAGGTCGCCGTTCCGGTTCATCTCCACAGCCACGTCCACGGCCTGCAGCAGGTGGTCGCCGTCGATGCCCGCCAGAATGAAGCAGGCCTTGTCCAGCGCCTCGGGGCGCTCGGTGGAGGTGCGGATGCAGACCGCCGGGAACGGATGGCCGACGCTCGTGAAGAAGCTGCTTTCCTCGGGCAGCGTGCCGGAGTCGGACACGACGCAGAAGGCGTTCATCTGCAGGCAGTTGTAGTCATGGAAGCCCAGAGGCTCATGCTGAATGACGCGCTTGTCGAGCTTAAAGCCGCTCTGCTCCAGACGCTTGCGGCTGCGCGGATGGCAGGAGTAGAGAATCGGCATATCGTACTTCTCGGCCATCTTGTTGATGGCGGTGAACAGCGAGGTAAAGTTCTTCTCGGTGTCGATATTCTCCTCGCGATGGGCGGACAGCAGAATGTACTTGCCCTTCTCGAGACCCAGACGCTGGTGGATATCGGACGCCTCGATTTTTTCCAGATTCTGGTGCAGCACCTCGGCCATCGGGGAACCGGTCACGTAGGTACGCTCCTTCGGCAGGCCGGTGTCGGCCAGATAACGGCGGGCATGCTCGGAGTAAGCCATGTTCACATCGGAGATGATGTCCACAATGCGGCGGTTCGTCTCCTCGGGCAGGCACTCGTCCTTGCAGCGGTTGCCGGCCTCCATGTGGAAGATGGGGATGTGCAGCCGCTTCGCACCGATGACGGACAGGCAGCTGTTTGTATCGCCCAGCACCAGCACGGCGTCGGGCTGGATGGCGGCCATGAGCTTGTAGCTCTCCGAGATGATGTTGCCCATCGTCTCGCCCAGATCCGCGCCGACGGCGTTCATATAGACCTCGGGGTCGGCCAGCTGCAGGTCGTGGAAGAACACGCCGTTCAGGTTGTAGTCGTAGTTCTGGCCGGTGTGGGCCAGGATAACATCAAAATATTTGCGGGTCTTGTTGATGACGGCGGCCAGACGGATGATCTCCGGGCGGGTGCCGACGATGATGAGCAATTTCAGCTTGCCGTTGTTTTTAAAGGAAATGCTGCTGTAGTCAGACATACTTTTCTCCTTAGTAGCTACTATGTGCAGGGGATGTAGGGGCGAACATCGTTCGCCCGCAGAAACGTTACGAGCGGGGCAAACTTCCGGGTCGATGACGAGCATCGACCCCTACATCGCAAGGGCGGATTCCATGTCCGCCCGGGAACTTTGCCGCTGCCGCACACGGGCACGGGCGAGCACTGCTCGCCCCTACAATGCGCCCGTTTTACACCTTTTCAAAGAATGTATCCGGGTGGGCCGGGTCGAACTGCTCGTTCGCCCACATCAGGGTGACGAGGTTTTCGGTCTCGCTCAAATTGATGATGTTGTGGGTGTACCCCGGCAGCATGTGGATGGCCTGGGGCTTGTCGCCGGTCACCTCAAATTCCAGTACCTCGCCGCTGCCGACGCGGCGCTCCTGAATCAGACCGTGGCCCGAAACCACGATGAAAAACTCCCACTTCGTGTTGTGCCAGTGCTGACCCTTTGTGATGCCGGGCTTCGAGACGTTGACGCTGAACTGGCCGCAGCTCTCGGTTTTGAGCAGCTCGGTAAAGCTGCCGCGGGCGTCCTCGTTCTTTTTCAGGTCAAAGATGACCTTCTCTTTGGGCAGATAGGACAGATACGTCGAGTACAGCTTTTTTGCAAAGCTGCCTGCCGGAATCTCCGGCAGTACGAGCGTTGCGGGCTGAGCCTTGAACCTTTCCAGCAGGTCCGCAATTTCGCCCAGCGTGACTTTGTGGGTCACCGGCGCGGCACAGTAGCGCCCACTGTCATGGAAAACCGGCGTCAGACCGTCGTAATCGCAGCGGTGAGGCTTACCCTCCAGCGCGTCGAGCATTTCCTCCACCAGGTCGTCAATGTACAATAGCTCCAGCTCGGTGGCGCGGTCATTGACCGTGATGGGCAGGTCGTTGGCGGTGTTACTACAGAAGGTCGCCACGGCACTGTTGTAGTTGGGGCGGCACCACTTGCCGAACAGATTCGGGAAGCGGTAGACCAGCACCGGCGCGCCGGTCTCCTGCCCGTAGGTGAAAAACAGCTCCTCACCGGCCAGCTTGCTCTTTCCGTAGTCGCTCTCGCCGTAGCGGCCGATCAGCGTCGCCTGGATCGAGCTGGACAGCATGACCGGGCAGCGGTTGGCGTGAGATTTGAGCGTGTCCAGCAGGGTAGAGGCGAAGCCGAAGTTGCCCTGCATGAACTCGTCGTTATTTTTGGGACGGTTGACACCCGCTAAATTGAACACAAAATCGGCTTCCGCACAAAAGTGGTCCAGCTCTGCGGGGGGCGTGTCGAGGTCATACTCAAACACGTCCTCGATCTGCAAGGCGGGGCGGGTACGGTTCTTGCCGTCGCGGACAGCCTTCAGGTTCTCGCAGAGATTGCGCCCCACAAAGCCCTTGGCGCCGGTCACAAGGATTTTCATGCCTTCTCGGCCTCCATCTCTTTCAGGGCGTTCCGGACATAGTCGGTGGTCAAAATTTTCTTAACCGTGCCCTCCACGTCCAGACGGTGCGTGTTGTGGCTCGTGTAGGAGTCGTCGGCCATCGTGTGGACCTCACCCTTGACGACGAACTTGTCGTAGTTCAGGTCGCGGTTGTCGGCGGCCACGCGGTAGTAACCGCCCATATCCTCACTGCGCAGGCGCTCCTCGCGGGTCATCAGGGTCTCGAACAGCTTCTCGCCGTGGCGGGTTCCGATGATGTTCGTGCCGGTGTCGCCGAACAGCTGCTGCACGGCCTTGGCCAGGTCGCCGATGGTGGAGGCGTCGGACTTCTGGATGAACAAATCACCCGGGTTTGCATGCTCAAACGCGAACATGACCAGGTCAACGGCCTCGTCCAGGTTCATCAGGAAGCGGGTCATATTGGGGTCGGTGATCGTGATGGGGTTGCCGGCGCGGATCTGGTCAATGAACAGCGGAATGACGCTGCCGCGGCTGCACATGACGTTGCCGTAGCGGGTGCAGCAGATCGTCGTGCCGCCGCGCTCGGCAGCCACGCGGGCGTTGGCATAGATGACGTGCTCCATCATCGCCTTGGAGATGCCCATGGCGTTGATGGGATAGGCGGCCTTGTCGGTGGACAGGCAGACGACGCGCTCCACGCCCGCGTCAATGGCGGCGTGCAGGACATTGTCCGTGCCGATGATGTTCGTCTGCACGGCCTGCATCGGGAAGAACTCGCAGGAGGGCACCTGTTTCAGCGCTGCCGCGTGGAAGATGTAGTTGACGCCGGGCATGGCATCCCGGATGGACTGCGGGTTGCGCACGTCGCCGATGTGGAACTTGACCTTGCCGGCATACTGCGGGTGGTTGGCCTGCAGCTCGTGGCGCATGTCGTCCTGCTTCTTCTCATCGCGGGAGAAGATGCGGATCTCGCCGATGTCGGTGGACAGGAAATGCTTGAGCACTGTATGCCCGAAGCTGCCCGTGCCGCCGGTGATGAGAAGAGTCTTATCCTTAAAAATGCTGTCTGCCATAATATCCTCCTTATAATTGGCTGCGCAAAAGGCACAGTGATCCTTTATAATCTTATTCATTTTAGCACAAAAATCGCTGCTTGAAAAGGGCACAGGGTTGGAAATTGCTGCTTTTTGTGGTATAATAACGAAGAAATCACAGCAAAATGCTTTTTACAAGGAGGACACGCCCATGCGCGCCTACGAACGTCTTTTAAAATATGTAAAGGTCCACACGACCTCTGACCCCAACAGCGGCACCCACCCCAGCACGCTGCGCCAGTTTGACCTGGCGAAGATCCTCGTTGAGGAGCTGAAGGAGCTGGGCCTGACCGATGCCCATGTGGACGAGCACTGCTATGTCTACGCCACGCTGCCCGCCACCCCGGGGCAGGAGAGCGCCGCGCCGCTGGGCCTTATCGCCCACATGGACACGGCGGACGACGCCAGCGGTGAGAATGTCCGGCCACAGATCCACGAAAACTACGACGGCGAGGCTGTCACGCTGCCCGCCACCGGCACGGTGCTGGACCCCAAGGTGTTCCCGTTCCTGCGCGAGATGAAGGGCCAGACTCTCATCACCACCGACGGTTCGACGCTGCTGGGCGCGGACGATAAGGCCGGTGTGGCCGAGATCATGACCGCGCTGGAGCGCATCATCGCCGAGAATCGCCCCCACGGCAAGCTCTGCATCGGCTTCACCCCCGATGAGGAGATCGGCGAGGGCGCGAGCCTGTTTGACGTCGAGGGCTTCGGCGCGGCCTACGCCTACACCGTTGACGGCGAGGACGTCGGCGAGATCAGCTATGAGAACTTCAATGCCGCCGCTGCCGTCGTGACCGTGCACGGCTTCAGCGTCCACCCCGGCAGCGCCAAGAACTCGATGATCAATGCGCAGAACGTGGCCATGGAGTTCCACGCCGCGCTGCCCGCCTTCTCCCGCCCCGAGCACACCGAGGGCCGTGAGGGCTTCTTCCACCTGACGAGTATGCAGGGTGACGTGACCACCGCGCACCTGGGCTACATCGTGCGCGACCACGATGCTGCCAAGTTTGCCGCCCGCAAGGCCCAGATGCAGCATATTGCCGCCTGTCTGAATGACCGCTACGGTGCGGGCACGGTGGAGCTGGACATCAAGGACAGCTATTATAATATGTTGGAGAAAATTCAGCCCCACTTCCATCTGGTCGAGAACGCCCGCAAGGCCATCCGCGCGGCGGGTCTTGAACCCATCGAGACCCCGGTCCGCGGCGGCACCGACGGCGCGACCCTGAGCTATATGGGCCTGCCCTGCCCGAACCTCGGCACCGGCGGCTTCAACTTCCACGGCCCCTGCGAGTGCATCACCGCCGAGAAGATGGATCAGGGCGTCGAGATTTTGCTGAATCTGGTCGAGCTGTATAAATAAGGGCCCGGCGTTTATTGAAAAGGAATTGAATAAGACATAACAGCAGCCCGTGCTTCC